>Ga0182017_10000409_pt1 | contig 33513 bp, 29 predicted proteins | sample 712E3DmetaG_FD_120492 | JGI IMG/M metagenome (GOLD analysis project Ga0182017, IMG submission 120492) | Permafrost microbial communities from Stordalen Mire, Sweden - 712E3D metaG | ecosystem: Environmental > Terrestrial > Soil > Wetlands > Permafrost | place: Sweden: Stordalen | collected... | reverse complement strand
TCCTCTCAACGGTTCTCGGCGAGACAGACGTGTCGCTGAGGCCGCATGAGCAAGGAGCGTTCTTTGTACGCATCGGACAAGACCCTGGTTTGCCAGGACTGCAACCAGGAGTTCGTCTTCAGCGCGAGCGAGCAGCAGTTCTACGCGGACCGCCAGTTCAGCGAACCGCGCCGTTGCCCGTCTTGCCGCGCAGCCCGCAAGGCGCAGCGTGGTGACTTCGGCGGCGGAGCTCACAGTGGCGGTGGTGGCGGCAGCCGCGGCGGCTACTCCTCCGGCCCGCGAGAGATGTTCTCGGCGACGTGCTCGAGCTGCGGCCGCGAGGCCCAGGTCCCGTTCCGCCCCAGCGGCACCAAGCCGGTCTACTGCAGCGACTGCTTCACCTCTCGCCGCGCATAACGGCGGGCCGCGAGGCCATTCGTAGACTCTCTCGAACCCGGCGAGCAATCGTCGGGTTCTTGATTCCCCGGCGGTTCACGCGCCCTCCGGCGCTGGGGAGCTCACGCAGTCGCGTGGGTCAGGAGTCAAGCCACGGCTTGACTTTCGTCCGGAGTCCGGCATCCTCCCCCGCCTCTGGAGCGCGCTCCGCGCGCTGTGTCGGCGGAGGATCCTGCCGACACTCCTTCCGGCTTCCAGCTTGTGCTCCGCCAGCGCCCTTTCGCACCGCCGGAGGGACCGCGGGGCTTGTCGTGCGCGGCCGATCCGGCGGACGCTCGGGTGACGGTACACTGGCCAACGGCGTGTAGCCGTGCTGGTGGCGCGGCCAGGGCTCCGGACTCGTTTCTGCTCAACGACACCCTGGGTGACGCAACGTGGGGCCGAGGGACTCCGTACCGGCGTTGGCGACCGAGAAGGACCAACGTCACGAGAGAACCAAGCTCAACCCAAGGGCGTCACAGTCGGCGCGGGGGTTCCGCGCGGGGCAATCGCCACTTTGCGCCACCGGGCATAGCGTTGAGTGGGGATTGGCGCCTATGCCGCGCATAACGCCGTCCGGGCTGGCGTTGAGCGGGATCGGGATGCGTGACCGGTCGAACACGTGGAGCGCTGATCGCGGCGGTGGGGCACCGCCACGTTCAGTCCCATTCGGACCCGACCTGACCCAGGACGGGACCCCGCTCAGGCGAGGGCGGCCTTCGCAAGGGCAAACGATGCCGCGATCGGGTCGGCCCATTGGGCGTTGATGAAGACTGCCACGGTGACGTGGTAGGCCGGCAGGTACTCGACGGCCGACCAGAAGCCGTCGAGGTTGCCGCGATGGCCCCAGGCTACCTGGCCGTCCACGGTCGTCTCCTCGAAGCCGAGTCCATACGGATACGGCGGCTTGACCTTGAAGGCCATGGTCGGTGAGATGTCCACCATCGACGCAAGGGTGGCCATGTCGAGGATGTTGCCGCTGTATAGGGCATTGGCCCAGATGGCGATGTCCGATGCCGTGGAAACGTACGCACCGGCGAATCCAACGGCCGTGGCTTCGGCCGTGAAGGGCAGCATCGTCCCGGCCGAGTTGTCGCGCGGCGAGGCGGCGTTGGTCTTGGCGTAGCTGCACGCGGGGCCGGCTCCGGGGCAGTAGCCGTGAGCCTCGGGGCCCTGGGCCGTCTCCTCGGTCTGGAGGTAGGTGTGGTCGAGCCCGAGCGGAGCCAGGAACGACGCCCGAACCAGCGCCGCGACGGTCTGCCCGGTGACCTTCTCCACGACCGCCCCGAGCAGCACGAAATCCGTGTTCGAATAGTGGTAGCCGGTGCCCGGGTCGAAGTACGGCTTGCCGATCTTGGCAATCACCTGGTCGGTCGTCCACGTCGCCTCGGGATGAGCGAGGATGGCCGTGTCCATCGTCTCGAACAGGTCCCGGATGCCGCTGGTGTGGTTGAGCATCTGCCGGAGGCTGATGTTCGCGGCGTTCGGGAAGTCGGGTAGGTACTTGGACAAAGGATCGTCCAGGCCGATCGTGCCGGCCACGGCGAGCCTGCCGATCAGGGCGGCGACGAAGGTCTTGCTGATGCTGCCGATCGAGAACAGCGTGTCTGTCGTGAGCGACGTCTTGGGGGAGAGAACGGCCGAGCCGGAGACGCCGCTCCAGATCGAGCCGTCTGGGAAGACGATGGCGGCCGAAGCGCCGGGGTACTTGCCGCCGGTCAGGACGCCGTCGAGAGCCGTCTGAAGCGCCTTCGCCTTCGCGTCGTCCAGGTGTGCGGCGACCGAACCGGGGGCGACCAGCTGCGAGGTGGGGACGGGCACGATCGAGGCGAGCGGCGCGACGGTCGGCGAGGCAGTCGGTGTCGGGACGGCCGTCGCGGACGGAGTTGCGGAGGGCGTCGGGGTGGGACTACCGCACGCGACGACGATCGCGGCCAGGATTGCTCCGGCGGCGAAGCGGACGGTGGACTTGAGACGGCGCGGTTGGCTGGCTGCGATCACGACGCGAATGATGCACTACCGGAGCGACTTGGCGCCGCGCCGGGATCCCTAGCGGCGACCGCCGCCGAAGAGGCGCAGCAGGAACAGGAAGATGTTCACGAACTCTAGATAGAGCAACAGCGCGCCGAGGACCGCCGCCTTCTCGGTCGAGCCGGTGATGGCCGCGAACTGGCCACGCGAGATGCGCTGCACGGTGGACGCGGTCAGGGCCGTGAAGATGATCACGCCGGCGATCGAGATGATCATGTCCAGCATGCTGTTGTTGAGCAGCAGGTTCAGCAGGATGGCGACGAGCAGGCCCCACGTGGCCATCGCCAGGTAGCCGAACATGTTGGTCAGCGACCGCCGTGTCACGGCGCCGTACAGGGCCGCCCCGCCGAACATGGCCGCCGCGCTCATGAAGGCCTCGACGACCGTCGCCGCGCCACCCTGCTGGTAGGTGTAGGCCATGATGATCACGCCGAAGGTGAGGCCGTTGAGGCCGGCGTAGATCAGGAAGAGCCCGAGGGCCGCCGTGGCGCTGATTCGCCGGATGGCGATCTGCAGACCGACGCCGATCACCATCTCGACGATGATCAGGGGCAGCCACAGGTTGAGGACCGTCTGACCCAGGCCCAGGTTGTGCTGTACGAGGTAGGCGACGAAGGCGCTCAGCAGCAGGCCCAGGAACATCCACATGAAGGCCTGAGACAGGAATCCGACCGAGGTCGCGGCCGCCGGCCGGAGGCCCGCCTGCCCGGAGGCATAGCCGGAACCCTGATCGTATCGATAGTCGCTCATCGGTTCTCCGTTCGAGGTCCTGGCTTCAGGCGTCGCGCCGCCGCGTCCCCGTCCGGGACGGCGTGGCGATTCTAGACTCACCCTGCTCGGCGGCGCGGGCCAGAATCCACAGCAGGTCGGCCAGGCGATTGAGATACGGCACCAGCTGGTCGCCGAGGATGGGCTCGGCGCGGCCTATCGCGACCGCTCGCCGCTCGGCCCGCCGCACGATCGTCCGGGCGAGCTCCAGGGAGGCCGACAGGCGGGTCTCGCCCGGGACCACGAACTCGCGCGGCAGTTCGACGGCCGACTCGGTTTCGGCCAGCAGCTCGTCCAAGCCCTCGACCATGGCGGCGGTCACGCGCGTCTCGCCGGGCTTCTGGCGGTCGACCGCGTCCGGGGCGGTGGCCAGCTCGCCGCCGACAACGAACAGCTCGCGCTGGAGACGCAAGATGATCTCGCGCAGGCCGGCGAGCGTCCGGGGCAGAGTCCCGTATTGGGCCTTCTGGCCGAGTTCGGCACGGGCCAGACCAAGCGCCGCGATGGCCTCGTCGATGGCGCCGTAGGCCTCCGTCCGGGGTTCGTCCTTGAAGACTCGCTCGCCGCCGAACAGCAGTCCGGTGGTGCCGTCGTCGCCGCGACGGGTTGCTACCGCCGACTTGCGTTCGGGCTTGTCGGTCACCACATCAGTCCGGCGTCGCGTGGGTCCCACCGCTCGGCAAGCAGGGTCACCTTGACCGGGTGCTCGAGAACCGACTCGGCCTGGTCCTTGATCTGCTGGACCATCGAACCGGCATACGGGCAGAACGGGGTCGTCAGGACCATTTTGATCTCCGACGCCTCCGCGCCGATGATGATCTGCCTGATCAGCGCAAGCTCCACGACGTCCATCCCCAGCTCCGGGTCGACGACGCTGCGGAGCGCGTCGAGGATGGCCAGTTCGGTGGCCCGGCGGGTTGGGTCGAAGGCCGGCGTCACCTCGGCTTCGACCGATGCGGTGGAGGTGTCGGTGGGGGCGGCGGGCAGCGCCGCGATCGGATCGCTCATGGCGATCGATATCCTACCAGTTTCGTCGGAATAGTCGAATCCGGGGCCTGTCGGGTCAGCGGGCGCGCGACGCCTTCGGCTTCCCGACGACAATGCCGGGAATGCGCAGATCCTCGGGCAGGACGGCAGCCTCGGCGTCGGTGAAGCCGGGGCCGGTCAGGGCGCCGTCGCGTCCGAAGAACTCGCGATAGGCGTCGGCGTGCTCGGAGGCGTAGCGGTAGGCCGCAGCTATGCCGACGACGCGCAGTTCGGGGTGCTCGCGCAGCAACTGGGCCACGCCGTGGCCTTCGCGCCTCAATTCGAGCAGCTGGCGGACGGTCAGGCGGGTGTTGTAGCAGAACGGTTCGCCGCGCATGACTAGCGGATCGGCCTTCACCCACTTGATCGTCATGTCAACCTCCGTTCTGGGGTCGTCCCGGCAGCAAGGTCAGACGCCGCGGTACATCCACTTCAGCAGCGCGTTGCGCTTGTGGCGGTCGCCGCCGAGCCGGCCGTTGCGCTTGAATACGGCAGCGGCCGTGTCGATGGCGCGGGCGGCGGCCGCGAACTCGTCGGCGCCGAGGTCGGGCTCAAGCGATTCGCGGACGCCGGCGCAGATGGCACCGATGTCGGCCTGGGCCACACCGCGGCGCCGGACGATGGGGCCGATCGATTCGGCGTAGTCGGCGAGCAGCCCGTCCTGGCCGCTTGCGAGGCAGGTCGCCAGGCGCTCGACCAGCAGCTCGCCGTCGCGCAGCAGCTGCCGCAGGCCGATCTCGTCGTACCGCGTTCGCATCGTCGGGTCCGCCTTCGCCGCTGCCTCGAGGGCGGCCGCGGCGATTCGAGCGGCGTCGGCCCGGACCTTCTCGGCTGCGGCGGGGAAGCCGGCGGTCAGGTCGATCGGGGCCAGGCCCAGGTTGGGATGATTGCCGGGACGGGCCTTCGGTGTGGCGACGGCGGCGGCGGCGATCTTCGCTTTGGCGAGGGCCTTAGCCGCGGGCCTGGCGGCGGCCCTGGCGGCGGGCTTGGGGCTGGAGGCGCTGCTCTCTGTCACGACGGAAAGTCTAGCCGCAGGAGTCGCAAGCCGCAGCGCAATGGGTCGATCGATCGAGACCGCCGGGTCGGCTGGCTCTTCGCCGATGCTTGGCTACGCGTCTAGCACCGAATCGGCGGCCGTCTTGAATCTCAGCCAGTCGGCTCGGCCGTCGGCCAGGGCGCGTTCGCCGTCGGTCGTCAGCCGGTAGTAGCGCCGCCGCGGCGCCGTCGACGCCACCTCCACCCAGTGCCCGCCGATCAATCCGTCCCGTTCGAGGCGCCGCAAGGCTGGATAGACGGTCCCTTCCGGCAGGTCGATGGCGCCGTCGGTGGTTCGACGAAGCTCGGCGACGATCTCGTAGCCGTACATCTCGCGCCGCCCGAGCAGCCCCAGGATCAGCAGGGCGAACTCCCCCCGCGAGAGCTGCGGACCAGACTCGTGCTCTTCGCTCATGGCCCGGCCACATAGAGCCGCGGAACGGTCTGGCCGATGGCGGCCTGGCCGCACCCGGCGGTCGCCTGCAGGTAGAACCGCTCCAGGTGGTCGTAGCCGAATATCACGCGGCTCAGGTCGCGAAGCCCAGAGGCGGGGGTGTCGACAGCGTAGTTCCACGTCACTTCGTAGCTATGCCCGGCCTGGAAACGCATGCTTCCCGGCAAGTCCCAGAGGGCGCCGCCATCCGGTTCTCCGGCGTCGTCGATGGTCAGAGGCGAGCCATTTGTGGCGTCGCGCCCGCTCGGCACTCGCGTCATGCGCAGGGCAGCCATGGGGACGCCGGCCGGCTGGGCGCCCTCTATGGTGAGCGCTATCTCGTCCGTCGGTCCACGGCCGGTGAGGTCAGGCTCCAGACCATTCGGCCACATATCGGTACGATCGAAGACGAACGAGGCGGTGACGTCCACGGAGGCCACGTCACCCGAGTCGTTTCGAGCGCACGCTACAAGAAGGCTAACGTGGAGGTCCGCCGGGCCGATCTGTGTTGGATCGGCGACGCCGAGGGCGGCTAAGGGCAGCGCCGGCCCTAGGATCAGCATGGCCGCCAGGCCCACGAGCAGGCGGCGCGGCACCGGCCGCTCGTTCATCCAGCTCGAAAGCGCCCGCAGGCGCAGGTCGCGCCAGCTCGAGAGCGGGCGCAGTCGCAGCGGCTGGGACATGGTGATCACCGCGAGTCCCATCCCACCGGCGGACCCGACGAAGACCGGACGAATCTGGGCATCAGTCAGCAACAAGAAGCCGGCCCACAGGAGCAGGAGGGCCGCCTCGAGCCGGGCGAAGTCGAGGGCCCAATGCTGGCGCCTCGTATAGGCAGAAAGCACGAGGGACGAGGCAACCCACGCCATGACCGCGCCCGGCAACCCGATGCCTGCTCGGACGGGGGTCCAGGTCATCAGCACCAGGCCCTGAGCCATTCCGGTCGCGTACATCGAGGTGAAGAGCACCAGGTAAATGATCCAGTAGCCGCGCGGCTTGTCTTTTGGGGCTGTGACCGTTGGGACCAGAACCCCGATCGTGCTGGCATAGAGACGCGAGTGGTAGGCCAGCGTCACTTCTCGACCCAGGCGATCCGGCGCGCCGAAGGAGCGGATCGCGTCATCGGCCGCCGTCTCCTCATCCAGCCCGGAGGAAATGGCATCCTGCCAGCGCTCCCACAGGTGGCCGTACAACTCCTCCGCGAGGTCCTCGCGGTCGCGTTTCCGATACGACGCGCCGTCAAGGATCGAGTCGACATGAGCCAACAGCCGATCTTCGACGGCCTCCGGCTCGTTCACAGCCGGGCCGCCGAAGGTGTCGGGAGCGGACGCGGTTCCAAACGCCGCGCCCGGCGAACGGCAACCACCTTTCCGTTGGGAGTCAGGCTGTAGTAGCGCCGCCGCGGTGCACCCAAGCCGATCTCGACCCAGCGGGCGGTCGCAAACCCCTGGCGCTCGAGCCACCGGAGGGCGGGATAGACAGACCCTTCCGGAAGTTCGGAGTCGAGTGCGGACGCCGGCGACCGAGCGGCCAGAGTCGTGGCGATCTCGAGGCCGTACGCCTCGCGGCGAACGAGGACCCCCAGAATCAGCTCTCTGAGTTGATCCCTCGACATACGGCCGTCCACCCGCCCCAACTCCCCGGAAATCGACGAGGACTACCTAGAGACTCTAGGTAGTCCGTTGCGCGGTGTCAAGAGGGATTCGGGATCGGTGGCAGAGGCTCAGACGGCCGCTACTGCCAGCCGGCGCCGCCGAAGCCCGTGGAAGTGACCTCGGTGGCGATCGCGCCGGGCGTCAGCTGCTCGCGCAGGAGGCGGCTGAAGCGGTAGACCTGCTCGGTGGCTGGGCCCAGCTCGAACCAGCGCCGCAGCAGACGCTCGCCCGCGGGGCCGACGAGAACCTGGACCTTGCCGATCGGATCCTCGATCAGCGCCATCTGCCGGTCGGTCCGATCGGGGCTGCTGAGGAGGTAGCGCCGCAGGTATGCGGTCACGTCCCGGCGCGACGCCCCCTCGGCGTGGAGCTGGATGGCAGCGTTGGCGGTCACGGCTCGGAGGCTCGAAACGGCCCGCGAGACGCGGGCACCCTTGTCGGCGGCGTCGCGGGCGGCGGCCTGGTCCGCGGCGATCGGCAGACCGCCCCGCTCGAATAGCTCCAGCAGCAGGTCCGGCATCGTGTCGTCGGGGGCGATCATCCGCTCGCCCATGAAGGCCAGGCCCTCGCCGATCAACGCCTCGGGCGTGTTCAGCAGCGACACGCTCGCCTCGAGCCGGCCCATCTCGCCGACGAGACGGCGCTCTTTCCAGGCGTGCTCGGTGTGCCGGCCCGGATAGCATTCCGCGGCCGTCATCGCGATCAGAGCCGAGGGCGTGGAGACCTGCTCCGTATTGACCTCGATGAGGCTCCGGAAAGCGCCGGCGTATTCGTTGAACGCGCTCCACGGTCCGCCGGAGACGTATTCGAACTCGACGTGCTCGCCGGCCGGAAGGCCGAGCATTCGATCGGCTCGATCTCGAAGGTTGGCCGTCAGCCATTCGACGACGGCGGGTAGCCGATCGGGGGCGATGACGAATTGCGCGTTCCAGGCCGCCAGTCGGTCGCGCACGTCTTCTTTGCGCATTTCACCTGAGGGCAACAGCCTGGCCAGGTCGTCCTCGGCCGACTCGAAGACCGCCTCCGGAGTGCGTTCGGGCGCGATCCCGAGCAGGCATTCGGCATAGTCCAGGTACGGAAGAGGATCGCCGGTGAGCATCAGCGCCTGGGCTTCGAGGGCGACCAGCTGAGCCTGGAGCCAGCTCAGTCGGTCCTCCGCTTCGACCTCTCGGGGGAGTCGAGCGGCGAGGGCGGAGGAGTCCTCGCGGAGTCTGGAGGCGGAGTGCGGGGCCTCGGCCTCGACCGCGGCCCGCAGGTCGGCCGGGCCGAAATACGCGGCCACGAGGCCGGGCAGAACCTTGCCGAGGCGGAGCGCCAAGAGCAGGTAGTCGCGGGCGATCGGATCCGGGGCCGGGACGTGCCGATCTCCGCCGTCCGCCGGCAAGCGTTCGTGGCCCAGCTCCATCTGCCTCCGGTCGAGATGCTCGCTCATGCCCGGGCCGCCCACGGCGGCGGCCTCCGGCACGAGAATGGTAGCGACCGACCGGTTCGGTGACGATTGGCCGATCGGGGGTCCCCGGACAGGCCGGGTCCCGAAACGCGACGGCCGGCCCCTCAGCTAGCGAGCCCCGGCGGCTTCGAGCGAGACGGCGTCGATCCAGGCCTCGCGGGCAGTCCGCATGGCGATAGTGCGAGGGCCGGGCGCTCCGCCGCCGATCGGGCGGCCGTCGAGCGAGACGAAGGGCACGACGCCGGCGACGCTCGAGCAGACGGCCGCTTCATCAGATTCGAAGAGGTCGGCGGGTCTCAGGTCTTGTTCTACCATTCGCAACCCGACGGCGTCGCCGTGCTCCACCAGCCAGGCTCGCGTCGTGCCGGCCAGCAGTCCCGTGCCCAGACGGGGAGTGGCGCACAGATCGCCACGGATCACGAGCAGATTTGCCGTCGTCGCCTCGGTGATGCGGCCGTCGGTCGTGAGAAAGATGGCGTCGTCCGCGCCGGCCCGCGCGGCCTCGAGGCGGGCATAGACCAGATCCGCCCGCGATGTCGTCTTGATGCCCGAGACGGGCGAGTCCGAGTCGCGATGAATGACGCTGGTGATGAATCGCTCGCCGTCGCGGAGGCGGCGAGGCGAGGGCGGCTGATACGGCCAGGCCTGGATGGCAATCGAGGCGATTCCGCCGGCGGACGGGAGCAAGCCTCGCTTGGGGTCGTAGCCGCGGCTCACGGTGATCCGCAGGGCGGCGTCGCCCGGCGGCTCGATGCCGTCCCAGCCTTCCGCGGCCAGCAGCTCGGCAACGCCGGCGGCGATGACCTCGTCGCCGAAGGGCAGCTCGAATGCCAGGGCGTCGAGGCTGCCATGCAGTCTGGCCATGTGCCCCGCCAGCTCGATGGCCACGCCGCGTCGCGCCCGCAGCGCCTCGAAGACGCCGTCGCCCAACTGGAAGCCCCGGTCGTACACGGAGAGGTGGGGCTCGGCCGCCGGCAGGAGTCGGCCGTTGAGCCAGATGTGGGATGCCGCGGGTTGGGACTCGGTTGATGCGGTCACGTTCGTCCGGAGGGGTGGGGCGCCCAGCCGAGGGGGAAGCAGGGCGCCCCATGACGCGGGATGGTGAGGCTGGAGCGGCGGCCGCCGCGACGGGACCAACGACGCCACTCCCTCGACCGGTCGCCCGGCTCCGGGAGGCATCCGCCAGACATGATATGCGCTCGCCGGCCGGACGGTGTAATTCCGTCGGCCGGCGAGCCGTAATTGAGTTCGGCTATTCGTCTATGCGCCGGCGGCACCCTGGTCGAGGTCGGGCCCGCCCGCCCCTAGCAGGGCCTCGGGCTCGCCCTCGATGGTGATGCGAGGGATCCAGCGCAGGAAGCCGGGCATCCACCAGTTCCACTCGCCGAGCAGCTTCATCAGCGAGGGGAGCAGGAGGCTTCGGACGACGGTGGCATCGATGAGGATGGCCACGGCCAGGCCGATGCCCAGCTCCTGCATGATCGCCAGCTGGATCGTGAAGAAGGCCCCGAAGACGCAGACCATGATCGCGGCGGCGCTGGTGACGGTGCCGGCGGTGATCGTGATCCCCTTGACGACGGCGTCGGTGGACGCGAGGCCGCGGTCGCGGGCCTCCTTGACCCTGGTCAGGATGAAGACGTGGTAGTCCATCGAGAGGCCGAACAGGATCGTGAAGATCATCGCCGGGGCCCAGGCCTCGATGACGTTTGGTCGGATGCCGGTTATGTCCTTGAACCATCCCTCCTGGAAGAGCAGCACGAGGACACCGAAGGCGGCGCCGGCCGATAGCAGGTTGAGGATGATGGCCTTGAGCGGGATGACGACCGAGTGGAAGGCCACGAGCAGGAGCAGGAAGCTCATGCCCAGGACGAAGACGATCACCATCGGCATCTGGCCGCCGTACCAGTTCGCGTAGTCCATGGTGTAGGCGGCGTCGCCCGTTACATACACCCGAGTGCCGGACAACGACCCGAAGTACTGCGGGACTATCGACGACCGGAGGGTTCGGGTCAGATCCCAGTTGGCCGTGTCGTTGGGCGTGCCCGGGATGGCGGCGTCGATATCGACGACGGTGCCGTCACCGGAGTACCACATGGCGGTCGTGGCGGCGTTGACGCCGGCGATCTTCCCGCCCTTCTCGGCTGCCTTGAAATCCGCGATCGCGGCGGCCGTCTTGGGATCCTTGGCGTTGGTGACGATGACGTCCATCGTCAGGTTGCGGCCGGCCGGCCACTTCGTGGTGATCAGCTCCCAGGCGCGCACGCCCTCGACGCTGTGGGGCAGTGTCGAGACGTCGTTGGTCGTCGAGCCGAGCTGGAGCTTGGAGACGGGCAGGGCCACCAGGACGAGGACGGCGCTCGCGGCGACGGCCGCGATGACGGCGCGGTTGGTGGCGATGCGCACGATCGTGCCCCAGATACCTCGGCCCTCGCCGTGATCGCGGGAGAGGTACGGGATGCCGAGGCGCATCACGGCCCGGTCGAGGATGGAAAGGGTCGCGGGCAGGAAGGTCAGACTTCCCAGGACGGAGATGAAGACGACGGCGATGCACCCTATGGCGATCGACTTGAAGATGTTGTCGTCGATCAGGAGCAGCGAGCCGAGCGAGATCATGACCGCCAGGCCGCTGAAGAAGACGGCTCTACCCGCGGTGGAGCTGGCGACCTCGATTGCGGCGATCTTGTCGCGGCCGGCCCGTCGTTCGGTGCGGAAGCGCGATATGACGAAGAGCGAGTAGTCGACGGCAACCGCGAGTCCGATCAAGACGACGATGTCCGAGACGTACTGGCTGACGGACGCCACCGCCTGGCTGTAGATGCCGACCAGGCCCATGGCGCCGACGATCGCGCTCAGCGCCAGAACGATCGGCACGACAGCGGCTACGGCCGAGCGAGACGCGATCAACAGGATGAGGAACGTGATGATCAGCGTCGGGATCAGCAGTGAATTGAGCGAATTCTCGACGTAGTTGCCGAAGTCGGCATTGATGAGGCGGTTGTTGAAGGCGTAGATGGTGAGATTCGGGTAGTCGACCTTGAACTGGTCGGCCAGCGGCTTGATGGCGTCCGCCTTGGCCGTGGCCTCGCTGTCGTTACCGGAGACGTGGGCAGTGACGATGGCCGTGGTGCCGTCGGCCGACAGAACGCTCTGGGCCTGGTCCGGCGCCGCCGCGGCGAGCACGAACGGATCGACGACCGGCGGCAGCTGGCTCTTGGGGTCGGTGTAGAAGGCCGGAACCTGCGTGCCGGCGATGGTCGCCGTCAGGCCCGTCAGTCGCTTCGTCATGTCGGCGACCGCGGCGCGATTGGCCGGGGTGTCGAGCTTGCCCGACGGGTTCTCGACGATGAGGTAGAACGATTCGGTCGTGACGGCGCTCTTGCTGCCGGCGTCGCTCATGACGTTCCAGCCGGTCTGCGAGTCGCCGATCGTCTTGCCCTTGTCCATGATCGACTCGGCCCGCTGGCCGCCCAGGGCCACGCTGCCGATCATCAGGCCGATCGTCAGAAGGAACCAGCCGGCCAGAACGGGCCAGCGATGGCGCGCGCTCCAGACCGCGACCCTGACCGTCCAGGGCTCGCGCTTCAGGGCCGCGGGCCCCGCAGTGATATCCCGTTCCACTCTTTGATCCTCCTCATACGATCCCCGGTCGGCCGGCGCATTCCGTCGTTGGCTCCGGCGCTTCTCGGGCCGCCCCGGACTGCGCTCGGCGGCCCGGCGATCTAGGTTCTATCCAGAACTATGCAGGAACAGCGATGGGTTGCGGGGCCATGACCGGGGTGCCCGGGCGTGCGCCGGCATCGCGGATGCGACCGTCGCGCATCCGGATGATCCGGTCGCAGGCCTCGCCGACTTCCGAGTCATGGGTGACCAGGACGATGGTCTGGCCGTGCTCGCGGTTGAACTTGCGGAGCAACGCAAGAACCTCGGCGCTGCGCTCGGAGTCGAGGTTGCCGGTCGGCTCGTCGGCCAGGATGATCTCCGGCTTGTTGACCAGGGCGCGGGCGATGGCGACGCGCTGCTGCTCTCCGCCCGAAAGCTCGGACGGCTTGTGGTTGGCTCTGTCGGCCAGCCCGACGAGACCCAGCGCCTCGATCGTGGCGTCCTTGGCGGCCTTGCCTTTGACACCGGCGTAGTCGCAAGCGAGAAGCACGTTCTCAGCGGCGGTGAGTGTAGGCACCAGGTTGAAGTCCTGGAAGACGAAGCCCATCCGGCGGGCCCGGATCTTTGTCCGGGCGTTGTCGGAGAGCGCGGCCACGTCCTCGCCGCCGAGTCGAAGCTCGGGCGCCGGGCCGTGGTTCGGATCCGGTGTGTGAAGCAGGCCCAGGATGTGCATCAGGGTGCTCTTGCCCGAGCCCGACGGGCCCATGATCGCCACCATCTCGCCCGCCTCGATCGAGATCTCGACGTTCTTGAGGGCTTCGACGGTATTGCGCTTGCTGAGCTTGTAGGTCTTGCGGAGGTTGCGTCCGCTGAGGATTGCCATCGTTGTCTCCTTGTGCGGACTGCGCTCGGCGGCCCACTGCTGTGGTTCGGGGTGGGACCCGCGCCGCGCCGCTACTCGTACCGGAGAGCGGTCACGGGATCGAGTCGAGACGCGTGCCAGGCCGGAACGAAGCCGGCCGCCGCGCCGAGGATCGTTGCGAACGCCACCGCGGTGAGCGCGGTTCCGAGCGTCAGGTCGAAGAGCACGTTCCCGGACGCGCGGCCAAGGTCGTTGAAGAGGGTCGTCATCCCCGCGCCGATGACGAGGCCGATCAGGCCCGCTGTCAATCCGATCATCGCCGACTCCAGTACGATCTCCCGGCGGATGCGCCGGCGAGATGCGCCGATGGCGCGCTTGATGCCGATCTCGCGCGTCCGCTCGGCAACGGCCATGGCCATCGTGTTGATCGTGGACAGGCCGCCGACGAGCAGGCTGAGCATCGCGACGCCGGTCAGAACCAGGCTGAAGATCGTGCTGATGCTGCCCAGCATGGCGTCGAAGTCCTTGCCGTCCATGACGGTGTAGGAGCTTCCCAGAGCGGCTTCGAGGCGAGACTTGAGCGTCTCTGGATCGACACCGGTCTTGGGGTAGACGACGATGCTGGTGGCGATGTCGGAGGCGTTGAGCTTGGACTGGATGAGGGGCGGCAGCGTCTTGACGAAGAGCTCCTGCGCCGTGTCGAGCGGGATCATGGCGTCCTTGTCGGGGGCTGTGAGCGTCGGCGCCAGGATGCCGACTACCGTGAAGTCGACATTGCGAAGGGTGACAGTCCCGCCGACGCTGGCGTTGAGCTTGCGGGCCAGGTCGCATCCCAGGACCGCCACATGGCCCGAGTCGGACGCGGTCAGCATCCGGCCCGTGGAGGCCGTCATCGGGAACGACTCCAGACCCTTGTCGCCGCCCGGCACGTAGCCACTGATCATCTCGGGGGTGCCCATGGTGGCGGTCGTGGTGTCGTCGAGCATCATGTCGATGGAGGCAGAGGCGGCCGCCACGCCATCGACCTTCTGGATCTTGGCGACGTCGGAGAGGGACAGAGGCTGGAAGCTGCCGGAATACATGGAGCCGATGCTGACGATGTCCTTGTCGGCGTAGTACTTGCTCCCGCCGCTGATCAGGGCGTTCATCTTGTTGGCCATGGAACCGAACACGACCAGGGCCATGATGCCGATGGCTATGCCGGTGATGGTCAGGGTGGAGCGGAGCTTGCGGCGACCCAGGTCGCGCAGAAGTCGCATGGGTTCCTCCTTGGTTTGCGCGGTGAAGTGTTTGGTATCTCGGGTCGAGGACGCCGCTATGGCGTCTATGTCGTCGTGCCCAACGCTACGGGCACAGCCCCGCGGCGACGTCGTCCGTGACGGCTAATCGCCGGTCGTCCAGGGGAGTGAACCTGCGGTCATCCAATGGGATGACGCGGCTCCCCGAAACGCCGCGCACGGATGACGCGAGCCTCAGGTCCGACCCAACGCCGGCCCTGCGTTGTCGGCATGGGAGGTCTGCGCCCCGCGGGCAATCAGCCAGTCATGTCCGCTAACCGACAGGAGGGCGCCGACCGCCGGTTCCATACTCTGCCAATGCACGACGGTGAGGGGATTGGCGAGGGCGCCGGGGTGGACCTCTCGGGCGCCGGCGCGGACGATGGTCAGGATGAGTCGGACTTCCTTTCCCGATTCGACCCAATGCTGCTCGCGGTTCTGTTCGCTTTCATCTCGTTGCCGGTCGTCGCCCTGTCACTGAATGTCGCCGACTACAGCTTGGGCTTGGGCCCCGACCTGAACCCCATCCAGGTTTCAGCGACTGACATTGGCCGGTGGGAGGGCGCATTCGGCGCGGTCCTGGCCTCGGGCTTAATTGCCGGAACGGTTGGCGCTCCCTTGGTCCGAGCAAACGCTTTCTGGGGCGGGTTCCTCGCCTTGCTCATTGCTTGGGTGGTCGCGATAGCGGCTCTTCCCGTGCTACCGGTCCTGCTCAACTCTAACCATGGCGGGGCTCTCGGGTTTGGGTCCTACTGCCCGATCGGTCCTGGCACATGCAATGCGGCCATTACCGCCAGCGACGCCTCGAGCGGGCTCAAGCAGGCCTGGATCTTCTGGGCTGCGCCGTTGGCAGCGCCAGTCCCATTTGCCGTGTTGGCACTCGGCGTTGCCTACTGGACGAAGATGGTGCGGAGCTGGACCCGGGAGCCGCCGGCAACTTTCGGCTAACTTGCCGGGCGTCAGACCAAACCCGTTTCGTAGCAGAGGATGACGGCCTGAACTCGGTCCCTCAGGTCGAGCTTGGCCAGGACGCGCGAGACGTGCGTCTTGACCGTGGTCTCGGAAACGACCAGCTTCTCCGCGATCTCCGCGTTGGAGAGGCCGCGCGCCAGGAGCTTGAGAACCTCGAGCTCGCGCTCCGTGAGCTCGGCGAGGGCCGGGATCGTGTCCTCGTTGGCGGGCGGCAGTCGACTGGCCACGCGGTCCAGGAGGCGGCGTGTCACCGACGGCGCCAGTAGGGCGTCTCCGGCGGCCACGATCCTTATCGCCTCGACGAGGTCTTCCGGGGGTGCGTCCTTGAGCAGGAAGCCGCTTGCGCCGGCTCGAAGGGATTCCACCACGTACTCGTCGAGTCCGAAGGTCGTGAGCATCAGGACCTTGATCGGCTCCTCGACGCCCGGGCCGGCCAGGGCGCGTGTGGCCTGGATGCCGTCCATGCCAGGCATGCGGATGTCCATCAGCACGACGTCCGGCTTGAGGCGTCGGGCCAGCTCCACGGCCGAAGCACCGTCGCCGGCCTCGCCGACCACCGTGAGATCGGATTCGGCCGAGAGGATCATTCGGAAACCGGTGCGGAGCAGGGGCTGATCGTCCACCAGCAGAACACGGGTTGTCACAGCTCGTTCTCCTGCTCTCGGCGGCCGTGGGGCCGGCTGCTTTCGGGGGGATGTGGCGGCACCACGCGAACCATCATCGGCGGCACGACCCGCGGCTTGACGAGTTGCTGGGAGCGGCTCGCGTTGCGATGAGCCTGCTCGCGGCGCTCGCGTTGGGCCGCTCCCTCGACCGCCACTCGGGCCGCCTCTCGCTCGGATTTGGCGCGGGCGATGTCGTCGGGTTCGATGGGCATGCGGGCAAAGACTCGATAGCCGCCGGTGAGCACGGGACCGGCCTCCAGCAGTCCACCGAAGAGCGACACGCGTTCCTTCATGCCGATAAGCCCATGCCCGCGGCCGTCGTTGCCGGTGATCAGCGGCGCCGCGGCACCCCGGCCGTCATCGACGACCTCGATCTCCAGGGTATCGGCCTTGTAGCGGATGGTTACTCGGGCCAGAGCCTTGCCGCCGTGTTTGACGGTGTTGGTCAGCGCCTCCTGGACGATTCGATAGGCGGCCAGATCCATGCCGGCCGGCAAACAGCAGGCGTTGCCCCCGATCGAGAGATCCACCGACAGGCCGACCTCGCGGACCTGACTGATCAGCCTCTCCAGCTCGCCGAGGCCGGGCTGAGGGCCCACGCCCGAATCGTCCGCGCGCAGGACCTCGAGCATCCGGCGCATCTCCGCCAGGGCTGTCCGACCGGCCGACTCGACCGCTTCCAGGGCGACTTTCGCCGCCGCGGGATCCTTGTCGACGACACGGCGGGCGCCGGTCGCCTGGACGACCATCACGCTGACGTAGTGAGCGACCACGTCGTGAAGCTCCCGCGCGATGCGGGCTCGCTCTTCCGACACCGCCTGGGCGGCCTTATCTTCCCTGTCCCGCTCCAGTTCAGCGGCGTGGGACTCCAGCTCCCGGGTGTAGGCCCGGCGGACACGCAGGTTGTCTCCGATCAGCCAGGCGAAGCCGTAGATGAGGTACGTGCTTGTAAGGCTCGTCAGCCAGCCTGTCATGGAACCGGAGATGGCGTATGCCGCGTAGCTGGCCAGGATGCCCGTGGCGGTGATAATCGCCGCAACCGACGCCCGCTTTCGCGGTTCGTTCGCGGCGACCGTGTAGAACGCCACGAAGACGCCGAAGGATTCCCAGGTACCGACGGGATAGCCGAGCAGGCTATATAGGATTATCGCGACGCCGGTCATCCACAGGATCCGGATCGGGTTTCGGCGGCGCCACGCGATCGGCAGGGTCTGGAGGGCCAAGAGCGGGATGCTGATCACGTCGAAGCGAGTCCCGTCGCGATAGGCGGCCCAGAACGCGACCGCCGTGAGGACCGCCGCGAGGGCCATGTCGGCGTAGTCCTGGTTCCAGTGGAGTCGCTGAAGCTCACGCCTCGGGGTGGCGATAGCGCGTTGCATGGTCGCACGGTACGCCGCCGCCTCGGTCCGTGCATCAGCCGCGCGCACGATGGGCGGCCGTCCCCGCGGATGAGGAGCCGGAGAGCCCGCTACGCGCCGACTCGGCGGACGTAGGTCACGGTTAGGGTCCCGATTGGGCGCGAGAGAAGGAGCCGGAAGCACAGCAGGATCCCGACGAGGAAGGGGATCGTCAATACGGCGAACAGGACCCACCCGATGCCCCATTCTCCCTGAATGTAATGCTGCCCGGCCGGGAGGTAGCCCTGTTGCAGGAGCAACACGGCGTCGCGGTGGAACTCCTCGATCAACTCTTCGTACTTGCGGCTGTGGTAGCCGCGGATGAAGACCGGACTGCTGCCTTCCGGCGGCCACGTGTCTATGTTCACGTTCGCCCCTCCCTCAGCTTGCTCCGACGGAGCCACGCGCCGATGTTACGCCGGTGGCGTGGGGCGGCGTCTGGCGGCGCGGCGCGGCGCGGCGCCTGAACGTCGCTCCCGGGACGGGGCCCTGCCTCGCCGGCGTCCTTTCCGTGCACCTGGTGCAAGGATCCAGCGTCGGAGACGCTATCGACTTCCGTACCTTGCACCTGATGAACATATTGCGACCAGCAGCGCCGGCAGGTGACGACGAGGGGTCGATTCGGCGCATCTGGCGAGTGATTCCTGCGCCCGGTGAGCGGTCTCGGTCGCAAGCGTGCACGGCGTGCACCAGAAGGACGACCAGGCTGGCTTCCCACGGCGCGGCGGGTCGGATGTGTGCACCTTATGCAAACCAAGCGTCGCGTCGCGTTCCGGACGAGGCCCGAGGGCCGATCCGCGCTACGGCGTGGGGCTAGAGCAGCTCGCCGTGCGACCAGCCGGTGGGGTCGCCATCGCGGGGGCGAGGCTCCTCGCCGGGCGGGTACTCGAAGGTCGGCTCCTTCTTCCGCCGCGGACCGGCACCGGGCGCCGACGTAGCGCCTGAGGTCTCCGGCACGGCGCCGCCCGCGGCGCCAGTCGGGCCCCCGACTCCCGTGCCCCCCGGCGCCGGCTCGCTCGAGCCGGGCTCCAGGCCGAGGCGTGGCTCGCCGGCCGTCCCTTCGATAGCCCCAACGGCGTACGGAACCCACTTCGAAGGATCCTGGAGCCGGTGGGCAGTCTCGTTGCCGCGGCGGTGAGTCTGCTCGAAACCCGAAGGTTCGATCCACATCTGCTTGCCGTCGAGCAGCCCTTCGATGCCGCCCTGGCCCACCTCGGGCCGCGGATTCTGGCAGTACTTGCACTTCGTCTTGTCGTGCGCCTCGTAGTGCTCGGGCTCTTCGTAGGTGGTTATGTAGCCCTCGTAGTTGCGCAGGATCACCTTGTGGTCCGAGTAGCTGATCAGATAGTTCGGCATGACCGGGATCTTGCCGCCGCCACCAGGGGCGTCGACGACGTAGGTCGGGACCGCGTAGCCCGAGGTATGGCCCCGCAGGCCCTCCATGATCTCCATGCCTTTGCCGACCGGCGTCCGGAAGTGGCCCGAGCCCTCGACCAGGTCGCACTGGTAGATGTAGTACGGGCGGATGCGGAACTCGACGAGCTTATGAACCAGCGCTCGCATGATGTGGACGCAGTCGTTGACGCCGGCGAGCAGGACCGACTGGTTGCCGAGCGGGATGCCGGCCCGGGTCAGCTTGTCGCAGGCGCGCGCGACCTCCGGCGTCAGCTCGTTGGGATGGTTGAAGTGGAGGTTCATCCAGATCGGGTGGTACTTCGCGAGCATCTCGCACAGGTCGTCGTCGATGCGCTGCGGCATGAAGACCGGCACGCGCGAACCGATGCGAATGATCTCGATGTGGGGGATCTCGCGCAGGCTGCGGATGATCGACTCGAGCAGCTTCGGGTTGAGGGTGAGGGCGTCGCCGCCTGAGAGGAGCACGTCGCGGACCTGCGGCGTGCGGCGCAGGTAGTCGAGCTGGGCCTCGACGTCGTGGCGGTTGAAGTTCTGCGACGCGTCGCCGACGATGCGGGAGCGGGTGCAGTAGCGGCAGTAGCTCGCGCACTGGGTCGTGACCAGCATCAGGACCCTGTCCGGGTAGCGATGGACGAGCCCCGGAACCGGGGAGTGGCGGTCTTCGGCCAGCGAGTCCTCCATCATGGCCGTGAAGGCTTCGTGCTCGCAGTCGGTGGGGATGACCTGGCGACGGATCGGGTCGTTGGGGTCGTCGGGGTCGATCAGGCTGAGGAAGTAGGGCGTGATGTCCACCCGGAACTTGTCGGGGGAGGAGAGCCCGGCCCGCTCGTCGTCGGTCAGGTTGAGGACACTGCCGATCTCCTCGACGGTGTTGACGCGGTTGGAGAGCTGCCAGCGCCAGTCGTTCCACTTCTCGTCCGGCACGTCGGCCCAGATCGATGCGCGGCGGCTTGCGGCGGGCTTGCCGTCGGAGCCGAGGGCGCGGGCGGGGTCGCGCAGGTTGACGAACGGTGTTTCGTCGCGGGCGAGCGGTGCGGCAGTCGAATGCGCCGCAAAGGGGCCGGGGAGCACTTCGGCCGAGAGGCGAGGCGCCGGGGCCTTATCTCCTGGTGTGGAACCGACCATGGCGCGCCTCCGGTTCGTCGCTGAGCGGGCGACGCATAATCCCTATGCACTGTGAATGCTGACGGATGATACATCGGGCGCGGCGGAAAGGCCCCCGGCCCGTTCGGGGCCGCCACTCGATCCGTCTGGCGGTCCGCGAGTGTGCGGCGACGCACCAGCTCGGCGCTGCGAAACCATCCGAATGAGTAGCGGCAAGGTGACCTGAGGGCGCATACTCCCTCATGACTCGGCGGCGGGTAGGTCCCGCCCGGGCCTGCAGGGGATGGGCAGGGCCACTCCCCGACGGAGGAGGGTCTCGTGCTATCCCATCTGACTCGGCGAGTGGTCTCGCTCTTCGCTGTGCTCACCGTCGTCGCGCTGGCCATTGCGCCTGGCGTTGCGGCCGACACGAACGTCGCGCCCACGGTCACGGCGACGGTTTCGAATTCGAACCCGGTGGAGCCGCAGACCGTAATCGCGTCCGCGACCTTCACGGACCCTGAATCCGCGACTGAGACGTACACCTGTTCGATCGACTACGGCGACGGCTCGGCGCCGGTCGCGGGCGTGCTGTCCGGCACGGCCTGTACGGGCCCGGCTCACCAGTACACGACCAGCGGCTCGTATCTGGCCTCAGTTTCCGTCACCGATAGCGGCGGTGCGGAAGGCAGCGGCACTGCCCCGGTCACGTATACGAACGTGGCGCCGACGCTCCTCAAACCCATCCTGCTGGGTGCCCCGCGACTCGGCTACTCGGTCAATGCCGCAACGGCGATCTCCGACCCTGGGTTGGGAGGCGAGACTTACGACTGCGTCTCGGTCGACTACGGCGACGGCAGCGGATTGCAGCCAGGTTGGCAATACGTCCCGACGGGATGGGGCGACGGCCTGCCCCGCTGTGTGTATTCGGCCCACACCTACAGCACGTGGGGCACGTTCACGGTGACCACGACCGTCAGAGACGGCGGCGGGAACCTCGCCACCGTGTCGATGACTCAGCAAATCCTGCCTTCCGATCCATTCGTCGATGGCCCCGGACAGATGGTTGTTCTACCGTCGAACGGAATCTGGCATTTGGACCAAACGGTTTCCCTTGTCGACAACAGCGTGCCGTCACCGGGCCCCTGGGCGTGGACGATCGGCTGGGGTGATGGCACCACGAGCGACGGGACCGCCACGAGCCCCGGCGCCATCCCCTTTGTCCACGATTACCTTGCCGCCGGGACCTATACGGTCAACGTCCGGGTCCAGGACGCGGATTGGGCCGGGGGCTACTCCGGGACAAGGCAAATCACGGTGATCGCCTACAGCGGTGCCCCAACTGTGATCGCTACCGATTCGCAGACAGTCGGCGAGGGAATACCCGGGACCTTCGGCTGGGGTGTCGTCGATCCGGTGCCGCATCTCCCGTACTCCGTGCACGTGGACTGGGGCGATGGCTCGGTTCTTGACTTCCTCGCCCAGACCCCTTCCTCGTACTTCGTCCTCCCGCATACCTATCGCGCCTCCGATCCCTACCCAACAACCGGAGTCACGGTGTACACGGCCACGATGACGGTGACCGACGCCACGGGTGCGCACGGCAGCGCATCGATGAAGGTGCCGACGGCGGACGTGGCCCCGGTCATCACGGCCCCGGCGACGATCAGCGTTCCCGAAGGGCCGATGGTCAACCTCACGCTGGCGACGTTTACCGACGCGAGCGTCGGGCCCTGGCAGATCGCGGTCTTCAACAGTAAGGGCGGGATGGTCCAACAGACCCTGCAGACGCCGTCCCCCATCGTGGTTCCCTGGGATCCGAGCTGGGGGACCGCGACGGTCGACGTATACGTGAGAGATCGAGGCGGTCTCTACTCGACGGCGACCATCGCCGTATCGACTCTCAACAGCCCGCCGGTTGTAGGCCCCGTCTCGCTTCTCGGGGGCACGATCGGCGACCAGCCCATCTTGGGCCAGGCCGTCTTTGCGCGCGCCGCGTTCACCGATCCGGGCTCGAGCCTGCCACAACCTGAGACCTATGTCTGCACCGTCGACTACGGTGACGGATCGGGGCCGCAGTCGGGCACTGCCGTTCAGGGACTCTGCAATGGCGCAGGGCATACGTATGCCGCTGTTGGCGTGTTCACGATCTCGATCATAGTGTCCGACTCGCGCGGCGGGTCGGGCAGCAGCTCACGAACAGTCACCGTCCAGAGCGGCGCCCCCCAAGTAGGGCCGGTCGTCGTGCCGAGTCCGCTCGTCGAGGGCCAGGCATTCGTCGCGACCGCGACCTTCAGCGCGACTTCTCCGCAGCGGTGCGCGGTCGACTGGGGCAACGGGACCTGGGCGCTCGGGACCATAACCGGCTCGACCTGCTCGGCCCCGAATTTCGCGTACTCAGATGTCGGCACCTACACGATCACATTCGCGATCACGGACGCGTCGGGCGCCGTCGGCAGTGCCCAGGCTACAGCCGTGGTCGGCAACGTTCCCCCGGTGCTTAGTCGCATCGTCACCTCGGGAACGCCCGCGGCCGGCGACGTACTAACGGTCTTCGACCTCGTCTATGACCCCGGGACCCTCGAGACTCTCACCTGCACCGTCGACTTCGGTGACGGCACAGGCCCCAAGCCGGGCGTGATCGGCGATGGGAACTGCACTGCGAATTACACGTACTCGCAGGGCGGCCTGTATACGGTGACCATGACCGTGACCGACAGCAACGGCGGCTCGGGCAGCGCTTCAACGTCGGTGGCGATCGCCAACCTGAGCCCCACGGTCGGACCCATCACCGTTACCGGATCGCCGATCGAGGGCGGCAGCGTTCAGGCGAGCGTGGCTTTCACGGATCCCTGGAGCGGGAACTCCTTCTACACCTGCGCGATCGACTTCGGCGATGGCACCGGGACCACCTCCTGGATCGTCAACACCCATACCTGCATGACGCCGATGCACAGCTACGCGCATCCCGGCACGTTCACCATCTCGCTGGCCGTCGACCGCGGCTATGGGTCAAGCGGTACGAGCACGCTGACGGTCACAGTAGCCAACGTGGCACCGGTGGTTACTCCCGACCACATCGTGACCCCCGCGCCGGCGGGCGTGAACCAGGTCACCTCAGTCGATTTCACCGATCCCGGTCTGGGAATCGAGACGTACACCTGCACGATCGACTACGGCGACGGCGGCGGAGCCAAAGCCGGCGTGATCAGCGGCAACGTCTGCGCGGGACCCGACCATGCGTACGCCTCCAAGGGCACGTACTCCCTGGCGGCGACGGTCACAGACTCGAACGGCGGGTCGGGGACCTACTCGGTATCCATCGTCATCTACAACCAGTCGCCGTCCGTGGGGCCGGTGTCAGTACCGTCTTCGGCATTGGTGGGGACGGCCGTGACGGCCTCAGCCGCCTACACGCCGACGGGTTTGGTTCCCGCGGACACCTGCTCCGTTGATTTCGGCGATGGGTCGGGGCCGCAAACGGCGACCGCCAACGGAACGACCTGCACCGGACCGAGCCACAAGTACTCGGCTACCGGGACATTCGCGATAGTCGTGAAGATCCTGGCGGCCAACGGGGCTACAGCCTCTTCGTCGGCGACGATCCAGGTCTATTCCCTCCAGGTAGGAGCGGTCACAACGAGTGGCTCTCTTACCGAAGGCTCCGCTGTCACGGCTTCGGCCAGCTTCACGCCGGTCGGCAGCCAGACCTACGCGTGCAAGGTTGACTACGGCGACGGCAGCGGCACCCAGACCGGCAGTATCAGCGGCACGACTTGCAAGGGGCCGAGCCACAAGTACCTCCGACCCGGCTCGTTCGCGATCACGGTCAAGGTTTCGGGCTCGAAGGGGAATAGCGGCACATCGAGCAAGACGGTCGACATCGCCAACGTCATGCCTGTCTTCACCACGGTGACCCTGCCGACCACCGCGAAGGTCGGACAGTCTGTAACGGTGTCGGCCTCCTTCACTGATCCGGGAACTGCCGAGACATACATGGTCGTGGTGGATTGGGCCGATGGAACAAGAGTCCCCGTCGCGCTCAAGGCGGGGGATCATTCTTTCTCGACCAGCCATACATACAAAGTGGCCTCGGACTACCCCGTTGTCCTGGAGCTGTCCGACGACCAGATGGCACACGCGGTCACTGCCGTCGCGGGCATCGCGGTCTACGACCCGGCGCGGACGCTCATGGGCTCTGGTACGTTCGCGTCGCCGGCGGGTGCCTGCCAGCTGACCACGAAGTGCGCTGCCCCTTCAATGGCGACCTTCGCGGTATCCGCCTCGTACGCCAAGGGCGCCACCAAGCCGACCGCAGGCTTCACCTTCTCCGCGATCGGCATCTCGTTTGTGGCGACCAGTTTCGACTGGTACATCGTCGCCGACAACGGAAGAGGCATGCTCCAGGGCTCGGGCAAAGTCAACGGCGTCAGCGGCTATCGCTTCTGCGTGTACACAATTGACGGGGCACCAGATGAGATCCTGGTCGCCATCTTTGATTCGAAAGGCAACGCGGTCTACTACAACAACGACTATACGCCGCTCACGACGGGCTCGATAACGATCAAGTGACCGACGGGCGCCAGTCCGCCCAAAGCCACTCGCAGAGCCGCCGGCCAACCCCCGGCGGCTCTCGGTTTCGTGGAGGGGTCAGCGGCCCGTGCGCTCCAGGGCCAGCTGCTGTATGGCCAGGATCGTCATGGCGTCGGCGATCTCGCCGCGGCGCATCATCGCCATCACCTCGTCGAAGGGGACCCAACGCAGCTGGAGCTGCTCCGTCCCTTCCGGCGTGGCCGTGCCCGCCTCGAGGCCGCTCGCGACGAACAGAACGGTGACCTCGTCCGTAACGGAGTTGGAGAGCTCGGCGCGACACAGCTCGCGCCACTCGCCGCCGCTGTAGCCGGTCTCCTCGACCAGCTCGCGGCGCGCCGCCGCTTCCGGCTCCTCGTCGAGATCGCCGCCGCCTTCGGGGATCTCCCATGAGTAGTGGTCCATGGTGTAGCGGTACTGCCCGACGAGCAGAACGCGATCATCCGCGTCCAGCGGCACGACGCCGATCGCCAGGTGCCGGAAGTGGACCACGCCGTAGATGCCCGGCTTGCCGTCCGGCCGGACGACGTCGTCGTGGAGAATCTGGATCCAGGGGTTGTCGTAGGCGACGCGCCGGGAGACTCGACGCCACGGGTTCAGCTCGCTCTCGCTCACGCCCGAAGCGTAGCAAGTCCCGGCCGCCGTGGCCGGACCGCGGGGCTGCGCCGCGGGAACCGGGCGCGCGGCCCGGACGTCTTGGCCGTGTACAAACCGAACTGCTGAGGAGACGGCGATGAGTGCCAACGCAACCGACCCCAGGCCCGGCCAGCAATCGCCCGCAGGCGTCGACGCGCCGGCCGCGCAGCCCGCGCCCCCCACGCCGGCCGCGCCCCCAGCGGTCGATCGGCCGCCAGAGCGAGGGGCCGGCCCGATCACCTTCGGCAGGGCGATCGCCATCACGGCCGCGGCATGCCTGGTGATCGGCATCATCGTCGGCCCGATCATCAGCGGCCACGCGACAGTCGCGACCGACGCCACCTCAACCTCAACGACCGTCGAACACACCGTCAACGTCACCGGAGCCGGAGAGGTCAGCGTGGCTCCGGACGTCGCCGATATCGTCCTGGGAGTGATGGTCCAGAAGCCGACCGTCGCCGCGGCCCAGTCCGCTGCCGCGACCTCGATGGCCGCTGTGGTCGCCGCCGTCAAGAAGGACGGCGTGGACGCCAGGGACATCCTGACCGTCAACGTCAGCCTCAGCCCCGTTTACGACTACAGCGTCTCCAGCTCGACTCCGCGCCTGGTCGGCCAGCAGTTCACCAACACCATCAAGGTCACGGTCCGTGACATCACGTCATTGGCCGCGGTCGTCGATGACTCGCTCGCGGCCGGGGCAACGACGGTGGGCGGAATCAGCTTCCGGCTCAACGACCCCAAGTCGGTGCAGGCCCAGGCCCGCAGCCAGGCCATGGCGGATGCCCGTGCCAAGGCCGACGCACTCGCCTCCGCCGCCGGAGTCTCGATCAAGGGCGTGGCGTCGATCACCGAGACGACCAGCCAGCCGACGCCGGTCTACTACTCGGGCGCGACCGACGCCAAGGCGGCCGGCGTGTCGACGCCGATTCAGACCGGGACCACCGACGTGCTGGTTCAGGTCACGGTTACGTACCTGATCGGCTAGTTCCTGCGCGGCCCGGCCCGGTGGCCCGGCCCGGCCTTGTGGCCCGGCCCGGCCTTGTGGCCCGACCCGGTGGCCTCGCCGCCGCTAAATGAATACCAAGCGCCGTGCGTTTTCTGCCAGCCGTCACACCATGGCGGGACCAACGGCAGGGGGTCGGCCGGGCCGGTCGGCGCATACTCTTGAACCATGCGACTAGATCTGACCAAGCGAAGTGACTACGCCATCCGCGCCATGCTGGCCCTGACGATGGCCAAGGGCGGCCAGCTGAGCAGCCGCCGCATCGCCGAGCAGATGCACATCCCGCCGCGGTTCCTGCCCCAGATCATGGGCGACCTGACGCGGGCCGGGCTGGTCGTCGCGCATCCCGGACGCGCGGGTGGCTACCTGCTGGCCGAGTCGGCCGATGCCGTCACGCTGCTGCGCGTCATCGAGGCCGTCGAGGGCGACCCGCATCGCCGGGTTTGCGTTCTGCGCGGCACGCCCTGCGGCCAGGACGGCGAGTGCGGCGTTCACCACATCTTCTTCTCGGCCGAAGAGGCGCTCCTGGACACACTCGGCTCGGCCACGCTGGCGGGCGTCATCTCTCTGGCGGAGGCGGCCGAAGCCGCCAAGACGGCCGCGGTCGCCGGGTAGTCGAGCAGGCGGTCGACCGGCCGTCGCTCCCGGGGGCGCTGCCCTCAGCGCGCGGTTCGGTAGCGCGCCTCCCATTCGTCGAACAGGACGCTCATGTGGATCTCGTCCCAGAAGCGGCCGTCCCGGAAGATAGCCTCTCTGGCCCGACCTTCGACGACGAAGCCGCATTTCTCATATGAGCGGATCGCCCGGGCGTTGTACTCGAAGACGGTCAGTGCCACTCGATGGAGGGCCAATCGAGTGAAGGCGTGGGCCAGCATCAGCTCCGTGGCCTCGGTGCCGTAGCCTTTGCCCCAGGCGTCGCGTTCACCGATGGTGATGTGGAAGAGCGTCGAGCCGTTGTCGCCGTCGAGCTGACTGAAGGCGCAAGTTCCGATCAGCCTGTCGGTGTCGCGCTGGTGGATCGCCATTGCCAGGAAGTCGGAGCCCATGATCCGGGCATAGAAGAAGCGCTGGATGTCGTCGTTCGAGAGCGGGGCCTGCTGGTAGCGCGTCAGGCGGGCGATCTCCGGGTCCGAATACCAGCGCATGAACGCCTTGAGATTCTCGGCCCGGTGCCGGCGCAGAACGATCAGCCGGCCCAGGATCGCCTCGGGTCGCCACGATTCGCGTTCAGGAGCAGCGGCCATCTCGCCCTCCGGTTCGCCAGAGTGGATCGCTCGGGGGACGCCGAGCAGGTTTCATGGAGCGAAGGTATACCATCGCCGCCATGCGTGGCTGGAGTGAGTTGGCCGAACGCGTGGCCGGAACCACCCGCACCTCGGAGAAAACCTCGCTGCTCGCGCGCTACCTGGCGCCGCTGCCGTCGACGGAGCTTCGCGTCGCGGCCACCTTTTTGGCGGGGCGGCCCTTCGCGGAAGCGGATCAGCGGGCGGTCGGTCTGGGCTGGGCGACGATCGCGGCCGTGGTGTGCAAGCTGGCGGGGATGCCGCCGGGGGCCCTCGGCGAGGCCTACGACCGATCATCGGACCTGGGCAAGGCCGTGGCCGAGGTCGTGGCGCTGCGGCCCGATCCGCCCGACCCGCGCCACTCCCCGTGCCTGGCTGAAGTGGCGGCCGGGTACGCCGCCGTGGAGTCCGCCCCGGGACCCGCCGCGAAGGGAGCGGCATTCGCCGCCCTGCTGGAGCGGTGCGACCCGCTGACGGCCAAGTACGTTGTCAAGATCCTGACCGGCGAGCTGCGCATCGGCCTGCGTGAAGGGCTGCTGGAAGCGGCCATCGCCGAAGCCTTCGGTCGCCCCCAGGCGGCCGTGGCCATGACCCTGATGTTGACCGGCGACACGGGCGAGACCGCGGTCCTCGCCAAAGAGGACCGTCTCCACGAGGCCCACCTCCGGCCGCTCCACCCGATACGGTTCATGCTCGCCACTCCGGCCGAGGACGCTGCGGATGTGCTTGCCCGCCTTGGGCCGACCGTGTGGGTCGAGGACAAGTACGACGGCATCCGAGCCCAGCTTCACCGCCGCGGGTCGGAGGTGCGGCTCTACAGCCGTGACTTGCACGACATCAGCGGGCAGTTCCCCGAGATCGTGGAGGCGGCCCGGCCGCTCGATTGGGACGGCATCCTCGACGGCGAGATCCTGGCCTACGCCGACGGCCACGTCCTGCCGTTCCTGACGCTGCAGGGCCGACTCGGCCGGAAGGATCCTACGGTCGAGGTCCAGAGCGAGGTGCCGGTGGCGTACGTCGCCTTCGACCTGCTGGCCGTCGGGCCTCGGTCGGGCCAGAACGGGGCAAACCCCGAAGTCGTGGCCTTGCTCACCGTGCCGCTGGCCGAGCGCCGGCGGCGCCTCGAGTCGCTGGCGCTGCCGACGGTCGCCGACGGTGGCCGATTTGCCCTCTCCCACCTCGTCTCCGCGGACTCGGTGGAGTCGCTGGACCGCACCTTCGACGAGGCGCGGGCCAGGCTGAACGAAGGTCTGATGGTCAAGGATCCGAACAGCGCCTACTCGCCCGGCCGGCGGGGCATGGGCTGGCTGAAGATGAAGCGCGCCCTGGCCACGCTCGACTGCGTGGTGGTGGGGGTCGAAGCGGGTCACGGCAAACGGCACGGCGTCCTGTCCGACTACACCTTCGCCGTGCGCGACGAAACGGACGACCGGCTGGTCTCGATCGGCAAGGCGTACACCGGTCTGACCGATGCCGAGATTGCCGACATGACGCGCTGGTTCGAGGCCCACACGGTCCGCCGCTTCGGCCGCTACAGGCAGGTCGATCCCGTCGTCGTCGTCGAAGTCGCCTTCGACGTCATCCAGCGCTCCAACCGCCACCAGTCCGGCTTCGCGCTCCGCTTCCCGCGTATCGTCCGGCTCCGGATCGACAAGAGCCCAACGGAGATCGACACGCTCGCCAACGTGGAGCGGCTTCATCGCGAGTTCCAGTACGGCGCCGAGTACTTGGTCACCGCGGAGGCGAGGCAGGCCGCGGGCCCATCGATCGAGACGGGCTGAGTCGGCGAGTGGGCTATCGGCGGTATCCGGTTGGCCCATCCCGAATCGTCGCGGCGCCGTCTATCCTGCGGTCATGTATGGCACGTTCAATCCCCTGAAGTCAATTCCGCTGACGGTCGTCACCCCCCAACTCGTCGTCCAGGGCAGCCTCCAGACCAGGCTCCGCCAACTTACCGACGTTCTCAACGAACCCAATATGTCGCACCTGATCCTGGTGGATGCGACTTTCATGGAGGTCGGATCGCGGCGAGTGGTGGCCGGACCCGCCGTGACGCAGGTGCAGCTGTCCGATGTGCTCTTCGTCCACTCGAGCGGTCCGACCGAATCGGGCCAGGAACAGCGGTCGCCGAAGCAGGCGATTCGGGCCGTCATCCTCGCTACGCCTTACACCATCGAAGGCCAGATCCACCTGCCGTATGAGGCCGAACTGCAGCAAGCCCTGGATGCCTTCGAGAGCGGCTTCTTCCCGGTGTCGAGCGCCCGCTACTGGTCCTACAGCGTGGCCGAGTCGCCCAACTACGTCGATCTGCTGGTGGTCAACCACAGTCGCGCCCACGTGGCGATTCCAGCCGGCGTCGAGTGGCTGCGCGAAGCTCCTCCGGTGAGCGGCTCGAGCGGCGGCTCGGACGTCTGGTAGGTTGCCCCCTAGCCTTCGGCCGGCAGGTCGAGGCGGTCGCCCCACTCGGCCCAGCCGCCGTCGTACACCGATATGTCGTCGTAGCCGATCAGCGTCAACGCGAAGGCCAGCTTGCACGCTCCAATGCCGACGGAGTCGTACACGATCAGGCGGCGGCGCGGGTTGACCCCGGCCCGACGCAGCAGATCGCGCAGGTCCTCGGCGCTGCGGAAGCGGCCGGTCCGCGGTTCCGTGGTGGCCGCCGCCGGCACGTTGAGGGCGCCGGGGATGTGACCGAGCCGGCGCGTGGCCCCGGCATGGCCGGCGAACTCGGACTCGGTCCGGGCGTCGACTATCTGAACCTGCGGCGATTCGAGCAGCACCTTGACGTCGCTCGCCGTCAGGCGCAGTCGAGGCTGCAGCCGCGGCGTGAAGGTCGTCGGCGGTCGCAGCTCCGAGGCGGTAGAAACGGGCTGGCCGAGTGCCCGCCAGCCGTCCAGCCCGCCGACAAGGATCCGGGCCGACTCGAGGCCGTAGACCCGCAGGGTCCACCACGCCCGGGCGGCGTACGAGGCGCCGACATCGTCGTACAACGCCGCGACCATGCCGTTGCCGATGCCCGCTCGGTTGAGCGTCTCGGTCAATCGCTGCGGGCCGGCCATGAGCAGGACCTCGCCGTCATCGTCCTGCTCCACGAGGTCGGTCCGCCAGTCGACATACATCGCCCCCGGAACGTGGCCCGAGGCGTACAGGCGCCGCCCCGACCCGTCGGGTCGCCAACGCATATCGAGCACGCCGAAGCCCGGTCGGCCGAGGTTCTCGGCGAGCCACTCGGGCGTGGCGAGCAGTTCCGGTCTCGCGTATTCGCTCACGTAGTACCCGTACACGACCAACCCCCTGGCCACCAGCCTCCACCCGCCGCCACGAGCGAAAGCTCGCGGCATGCGCAACTCGCGGAGGCTGGGGGCAACCGCCGCCTATCATACGAAGGTGGTGACTCCGTTTCTCCCCGACGACGAGAAGATCCCCGCCATCCGTGAGGCACTGCCGTCCACGGCCGCGGGCATCTACCTCAACACCGGCACCGCGGGGCCACTCCCCAGGGAGACGGCACGGGCGATGGCCGAGGCCGAGGCGTGGGAGCTGCGCACCGGCCGCGCCGACATCAACGCCTACAAGGACACTATCGAACGCCGGGCTGAGGCGCGAGCCGCCATGGCCGCGGTCCTGGGCACGGACCCGGGCCACATCGCTCTGACACACGGCGCCACCGAGGGCATGGCCGTCGCCACCTGGGCGATCGACTGGCGACCCGGGGACGTGGTCGTCACAACCAACCTGGAGCACGCCGGCGGGCTGGGGCCGCTGTGGGCGATCCGCGAGCGCCTGGGCGCCGAGCTGAGGATCGCCGACATCGGAACGGGCGCCGATCCCGCGGCAGTGCTCGGTGCGCTCGACCGGGCGATCGTCCCCGGTACGCGGCTGGTCGCGCTCTCGCACGTGACCTGGGCCACCGGCGCGCGGCTGCCGATCCGCGAGATCGCCGAGCTGGCCCACTCCCGCGGCGCGCTAGTCGCAGTCGACGGCGCACAGTCGGTCGGGGCGATGGCCGTTTCGGTCGAGGACCTGGGCGTCGACTTCTATTCGGTGCCGGGTCAGAAATGGCTGCTCGGCCCAGAAGGGACCGGTGCGCTCTACTGCGCTTCGTCCGTCCTCGATACCCCGCGTACCGCCTTCGCCGGATACTGGAATTTCGAGTCGATCGATCTCGCCGCCGTCGGCAAGCTCTGGCCGGACGCCCGAAGGTTCGAGAGCTCGAACTTCCATGGCCCGTCCGTTCTCGGGCTGGCCCGCAGCGCGGCCTGGCTCTCGATGTTCGTCGGCCTGCCGTGGGTCTTCGAGCGCATCGCCCGAATGGCCGGCGAGGCGGCGGCGATGCTGGCGGAGGTCCCCGGCGTGGAGGTCCTGACTCCGCATGAGAACATGGCCGGCCTCGTGACGTTCCGGATCGCGGGCTGGAAGTCCACGCCGGCGCTCAAGGAGCTCTCCCAGCGGACGTTATGCATCGCCCGCACCATCCCGCCGCTCGACGCGGTCCGGATCAGCGTCGGCTTCTACAACACCGACGGCGAGTTGCGCCGTTTCCGCGACGGCGTTGCCCTCGTCGCGTCGAACACGCCCGAGACGATTCCACATCGCCCCCAGATCGAAGTCCTGCGCGGCGGCGTCGACTAGCGGGGTCTCGGGGCCGCGTGGCGGGGCCGCGTGGCGGGGCCGCGTGGCGCTACTTGGCCTAACTTGCCTGGAGTAAGTTGGCCATCCGATTGGGTGTCGCCACCTGGTGGCGCGGCATCGTCGGCCAGTTTCCACGAATGGTTCACGCTCAGGAGCGCGCCCAGGAGGCAGTTTGTGGGCAGTCCGGGCGGGATCGAGCGGCTTCCCCCGTGGATTGTCGAACCTAACTTTCATGTGGGGCAAGTTGGGCAAGTTGGCAACGACTTCGGGTCCCTGTAAAGCGAAGGGCTGCCTCCGGACCGGCCCGTGGTGTACGATCGCGGCCGGCGGGGGAGTAGCTCAACGGTTAGAGCATGGCTCTTATACAGCCCCGGTTGGAGGTTCGAATCCTCCCTCCCCTACCATCAGCCCGACACTCGTTGCGGCACTGATGCCGCTGATGATGACAAGGCTCGGGGATTGTCTTCACTGATCGTCGTCTACGCCTGCCTCCTTTCGATGTCCGCCATTACTGCGTGTCCTATTGCCACTGGGTTCCTTGGGACTCGACCGGAGTCGGTCCTTCCCTTCATGGAGCGTTTCAGTCAGGGTCGGCCGATGCGAGGTCCAAAGCCGCACTTCGCCGGACTCGGCCCCTGGCGACGTCGTGTGGACGGCATCGGATACCTGACCTTCTACTCGATCCTTCTGACCCTGGTCGGGGCGGAGTTCATCTATGCCCTGGGGAGACCTGAAGGCGGCTGGGTGGCCGTCTTATCGCTCGTATTCGTGGCGGGCCAAGTCGCCCTGTGGAACTACCTCTGGCACCGGCCAAGAGTGTCGCCTGAGGGCGCAATTCGCTAGGCGTCCGGAGGTAGAACGGCGGGTCGTCCGATTGCCGCGCCGTCCTAGTCGACCCGTCCGCCTGGTTCGCATACAGACCAGCGCTGTGTGTCAAGGCAGCCGTGGTGGCCTGTGCGCTATACGCGTTGGTGACGGGCCGATGCGCGTGGTCGCCAGCGAGCGCGATTGCGGGTCAACAAGTCATCCCCATGCAAGTGCCGATTCACAAAGGCGGGTCATACAAAGCCAGCTCGTCATCTGTTGGCGGCTGGAAGATACCTCGATACCGTTCCATATGGCTCTCGGTGATTGCGAGGCCCCCTTTGGCGTGACGATCCACGACCCGCCGAACCAGTTCGTCGTAGGGCACATCGAGGAAACGGAGTTCGACCGCTGCGCCGAGCGATCGCCCGAGCTCCCGCTTCTCGTCGCGTTCCGATCGCGCCCAGAAGCCCCATTCCAG
>Ga0182017_10000407_pt1 | contig 33589 bp, 30 predicted proteins | sample 712E3DmetaG_FD_120492 | JGI IMG/M metagenome (GOLD analysis project Ga0182017, IMG submission 120492) | Permafrost microbial communities from Stordalen Mire, Sweden - 712E3D metaG | ecosystem: Environmental > Terrestrial > Soil > Wetlands > Permafrost | place: Sweden: Stordalen | collected... | reverse complement strand
TTCTTTTTAACATTATCGCATCCTTTCGTTTCTTGCCTTTTAGAGCCCCTGATAAGCGAACCCAAAAAGGACATTGATATTGATTTTTTAACGGACGACTCTTTTTTATGAAAAATAAAAACCGATTTGGGCGCGGCAGCCGATATGCCTGCCGCGCCGAATTGAAAAATACGGCTTATTGTACGGTAAAGCTACCGCTGATTGTAGGCTGCATGGTTATCTGGGACGATGTACCCACCCGCACGCCATAGGTTCCCTTCGGCACAAACCAAACGCCGTTTCCGCTATAATCGCCATTCGGATTGAAAATCTGCATTTCCTCCGCGGTAAGCACGAAGTCGATTGTTTTACCAGGTCCGCCCTTGGTAAGAGTGACTTTACTAAATCCGCGCAAGTCCTGCACCCGTACGGGAAATCCCGTAGTCGCGGGCATGGACAAATATAATTGGACGACCTCGCTAGCAGTATCCGGCGTTCCTGCGGGGTTGGTCCCCAGGTTCTGAACAGACACCCTTACATGAACCCTGTCGCCGGCGCTGATCGTTGATGGGAAAACCTGAAGATTGCTGTATTGGAACGTTGTGTAGCTCAAGCCATAGCCGAAAGCGAAAAGCGGCGTTTTGCCGAGTTTGTTCATCCTGAAATATCCGTGCGTCTGATCGCATGAAGGATATGTCAAGGTATAGGCGGTAGCGTCTTCATAAGGAGGCAACTGAGTGTTGTCGGCTGGAAAGGAAACGCTTAATTTACCGCATGGGTTAAAATTCCCGAAAAGAATGTCGGCAAGGGCGGCGCCTTGTTGGTCGCCGGGGAAATGGGCGATAACAACCCCCGGAGCGCTCGACCAACTCCCGGCAATTGACGGACTGCCTCCCGTGTAAATAACGATGGTTTTCGCGGCGCCATTGATGGCGGCTAAGGCTTGCCGCGTTATGGCTTCACCCTCGGCGTCTCCCAGCGCCACGGAAGTCCTATCGAACCCTTCGGTCTCTCCGCTTATACCGACAAAAACCAGGATATAATCCGCGCTGTTAAGTTGCGCGGCGGTCGGGTTTTGGACCATGGTTGATGCGCCGGCGCCCGCCGCGGTAAGCAGCGAGGTTATGCCCTGCACGTAACTGATTGACACCGTGGGATATACATTGCTGCTGCCGTGGATTCCAGGTTGACATACGGTTGCGAACGGGATTCCGCCGAAATTGGAATTTGTCGCGGTAAGCACGGCGATGGTTTTGCCTTTCAGGGCCATGGGCAGGATATTCCCCGTGTTTTTGGCCAACACGATGGAATTTATTCCAACGGTCCGCGCCACGGCCTTATGCGCGGCGTTTTCCATGGAATTGGCAAAGGCCGTCGCGCTATATCCGGCCGCCAAATCGCCCAATTTTTCATGGGCGTATAAGATGCGGGCCACATGCATATTAACCAATGAGTCGCTCGCGTTCGACACCTCCGTGATATAACCATTGTCCCAGGCCGCTTTCCAGTTGGTTCCCATATCAATGCCAAACCGCACGGCCGTGTCTTTATTTTCATAACTCGCCTGCCAGTCGCTCATGACGAGCGACCGGTATCCCCACTGATTGCGCAGCATGTCGGTCAGCAAATATTTATTCGCGCACGCCTGCACTCCGTTGACTTTGTTGTATGCGGCCATGACACCCCAGGCTACCCGCACCGCCGGCACCCAGTTGTAAAGGAATAGCTCCTGCAAGGTGCGTTCGCTCGGGCAGTAACCGTTCTCGCCGATGTTTCTTTGCAATTCCACGCTGTTGCACGCGAAGTGCTTGATGGTCGCCATGACGCCGTTTTCCTGAAGACCCTTGGCGTCGGCCGCCGCGATATGCCCCGACAGATAGGGGTCTTCCGAAATGTACTCCGCCGACCTTCCGTCAAGCGGATGATAAATGAGGTTCATGCCGACGCCCAGGGCGCAGTTTCTTCCTTTTGCCCGCCATTCCTCGGCCTTTGTTTTTCCCTGCAAATGCGCAAGAGCCGTGTCCCATGTGCATCCCTCATTTATGCAAGTCGGGAAACTCGTTGAATGATACGTCGCTTCCTCCCAACCGTAATTCCATCCGTACGGACCATCGTTCATGTAAATCGAGGGAACCCCGGTCGCGCTGGTGCTTGTAAATTTATCCATATTGCCGCAAAGGTTCGCCCTGATTGATTTGTTGGGCAAGGCAGCTATTCTGGCCAGTATGTCCGTCTGCGCATTCGAAACAGCGGCGTTGGCGGTTATGTGAGCAACGTAATTCACGCCCCCTTGGGGCGCGTCGACCTGGAAAAATATCGTATAGGTCTTGGCGGCTGTGGGCGTATTGAAGTTGACCGCGATAGTTCCCACGTCGCCCGATACTTCGGTCAGCGTTAACGGCGCGCCGCCCGCCTGAGGTACAATAGTTAAAGTCACGAATACGGAATCGTAAGCGCCGGGGGTAAGGGAATATTCAACTTTACCCGAATAACCGAGGCCTACGGCGGCGCTTGGGGTGTGAATCATTGTCGCGGGAACGCTTATCGAGTTGAGGTCGGCCCAGGCCGCAACCGAAGCGAGCGCTACTATGGTTGAAAGAATGGATAATTTCATCGGTTGTGCCTCCTTATTTAACAATGGATAGTTGTGTCTTTTTTTCGATGCCGGCGCAACGGATGGACGCCAGATAAACCCCGGCAACCACCTGTTTCTTCGCAAAGTTCCATTGGAATGACGCGCTTCCCGGTTGCACGTCGAAGGATTCGATGGCGACGCCGAGGATATTATAAATAGTCAATTTCGCGCCTTTGCCGGCGGCCGGAAGATTGTAGGTAATGGTGACGATGCCTTTATTCGCGTCGGACTTGCACCACAAATTTAATGATGACGATGCGCCTTGTTTTGCATTGTATTTTATCGGTGTTCCGAATGAAAATGGATTGCTGTCCATTTGCCACGTAACGGCTTGGATTACAAGCGGCGCCATTATCGCCGTGATCACGAAAATCGCGACTGATTTCTTCATGCAATGCTCTCCTTTTTTGAAAGGTAGGTTAAACGATTATATCCGATTAAAAAATTTAAACAAAATAAATACTTTGGACTACTAAAGCTATTATTCTAAAATTCCCATTTAAAGCGCACAAAACGGCAGGATGTAACGCACCTGGAGACCCTCCCCCTGAAATGGTCCACCGGTTTTTTTAACAAACCTAAGCCGGCATAGCTGGATTAGTATCCATAGTCAGCATTATTTACGCGCACGGCGATAATTCAGACAGTATTTAAAAATAAATAAAAAAAACCTTCTTGTACTGAATATTTTACTAAATTATTAAGAAACGCAGAGGCCGTGACAATACGCTCCAAATGGAAAAAAGTTTTAGAATGAACAAGTGCGTAAATATATATTATTTCTTTATTTCAACAACAGGTTTAGTGTAGTTTATATTAGTTCAAATAAGCGTATACAGGGAACCATATACCTATTTAACAAAAGGAGCGTTATGAAACTCCGGGTGAAAACTTTTTTGTCAATTGCGGCGAATTTGGCTTGCGGCCTATTAATGAACGCTTTCGCGGGCCCCATTGCCGTAACATCATCCTCCCAGGATGCGGACGGTGAAAGTTTTGCGATGGCGACGGGGAAAATGAAATTGAAAGTCTGCGCCCCGAACATAATCCACGTTATGTATACGCCCTCGGGAACTTATTCGACAAGGGCGAGTCTGATGGTATCCAATTCGTTCGCCACTCCCCCGGCGTTTACCGTAGCTTCCACCGCAACCGCCGTCACCTTAAGCACCGCTCAAATGAAGGCCGAAGTGACGCTGGCCACCGGAGCAGTGCGGTTTTTGGATAATGCGGGAGCGGTTCTGATCGGTGAGAATCCGGATACCGGGAAAATCTGCGCACAGGCGCCGGCAACCATCGACAACACCGGATACGGCGTTCATCTGGCTTTTAACATTACCGCCTCCGAAGGCGTTTATGGCGGCGGGCATTACGATCTTGACAATACCATGAACCGTAACACGGCGGGCCAACAATTCCGGACCATTCCCGCCAACCGCGACAAACCGATTCCCTTCATCATTTCCACGAACCAGTGGGGCATTCTGTGGGACAATTACTCGGATACATATTGGAATTTTAGCGGATCGAGCGCAAGAACCTTGAGCATCCGTTCGGAAGTAGCCGACCAGATTGATTACTATATGGTTTACGGTCAGGAACTTGACAGCATCGTGGCCGGATACCGCGTCATCACCGGCACGGCGCCGATGCTGCCGAGGAAAATTTTCGGATTCTGGTTTTCGAAGTGCCAGTACGATAATCAAACTCAATTACAAGACGATGCCGCCCAATTCAGGTCGAAAAAAATTCCTATCGACGTTATTGTACAGGATTGGCGATGGTGGCAACTTTCGAGCCCGAGTGTTTTTAACGATGGAACCTGGAACTGCATGGTCTGGGATCCTTCACGATACGCTACTCCCGCGGCATTGTGCAGCGATGTACACTCTAAAAATATGCTCCTGGCGATTTCCGTATGGCCGACACTAGGCTCCAAATCAACGATTTATAATGATTTTAAAAGCAAAGGATATACATGGCCGTTGTTCTATGGTTTCGGGGGCGCTTATGTGTACGATGCGTTTAATCCCGCGGCAGGGGCTCTGCTGTGGAATTATATGAACGCCGGGGTAAACGGGACCGGCGGCGTTTTCAACAAAGGTATTGACATTTGGTGGTTTGACGGTTCGGAGCCGGAGACGGGAACCAGCTCGGGCGAAAGCCAATCCGCCCTAAAAAACGCCATAACGACGCAAACCGGCAATAACAATCTCGGCTCATTTTACCGGTACTTATCGGGGTTCAGTTTGGCGCACTCCCGCAACGTGTATACCAACCAGCGTACCGTTACTTCATCAACCAAGCGCGTATGCGTGCTAACGCGTTCGGTCTATGCGGGGCAACAGCGCTATGGGACCATCACGTGGGTAGGCGACGCCCAATCGACATGGGCGGAATATCAGCGTGAAATAGCGTTGGGATGCAATTTTTGCGCAGCCGGAGTGCCATACTGGACAACGGATGTGGGCGCTTTTTACAATTGGGCAGGCGTCAATGCGGGCGCGGAACTGTTTACACGATGGTTTCAGTTCGCCACGTTTTTGCCCATTATGCGAGTTCACGGACAGATCGATAGAAACATGTGGCTGTTCTCGGGCAATTATTATAATTCGCAAATCAAGTTTGACTCATTGCGTTATCGGTTACTTCCGTACATGTATTCCAACGCCTGGAAAGTAACAAATCAGGGCTTTACCCTCATGCGAACGCTTCCCTTTGATTTCAGGACCGATGCAAACGCGCGTGACCAGAAAACCGAATTCATGTTCGGGTCAGCCTTTCTGGTAGCTCCAATTACCGCCGCCGGCTCAGCTCCTCGTCAGGTGTATTTGCCGGCAGGCGCAACGTGGTATGATTTTTGGACCGGGGCAACGTCGAACGGCGGGGCTAACGTCAACGCGACTGCGGACATCATGAGCATGCCGGTATTCGTTAAAGGAGGTTCGATTGTTCCCCTCGGGCCGAATCTCCAATATACAAATGAGAAGCAGGCCGATACTATAGAGTTGAGAGTATATCCGGGCGCCAATGGCTCGTTTACGCTGTATGAAGACGAAGGGGACAGTTATAACTATGAAACCGGCAAATACGCGACGATCCCGATAACGTATGTTGATAATCCTAAAAATGTCATTATTGGGGCCAGAAGCGGGACTTTTACCGGTATGCTTCAGAGCCGCGTTTTCAAAGTCGTGTACGTTGGCAGCGGACATGGAACAGGCATTGCCATGACTTCGAACCCGGATTTTACCCTAAACTATTCCGGCGCTCAGGTTTCATGTACTCCGGTAGGCGTACTCCCTCAAAAAAGCGAAGCGCCTGTAGTGTTACCGATAAGCATTACCTTCAGAACAGCGGAGAACAGTATTATTCTCGGCAATGATTTTGAAGGGAAAGTGAAATCAGTAGCTCTCTACGATCTTGGCGGGAGAATAGTGGCAATGAAAACCCTGAAAGCAAATGCTATTAATCTGCGCAAGGATCTCGGGGTCCCGAAGGGTGTATATATTGTGAAGGTAAAGACCCTGCCGTAAATTGTAACCGTCTCAGAAAGGGCGGACACTTAGGTCCGCCTTGCGCAAAACAGGTTTTATCCTCGTGAACCTTACATGAGGTTCCGCACCTAAAGCTTTACCTATCTTGCGTAAAAACGACAAGTTCAAATTTCGATAATTGCCCGATTCCAAACGGGCGATTGCCGGCTGCGAAGTATACGCCTTTTCAGCAAGCTCTTTCTGCGTTATACCGGCAAAGGGAAAAGAATAAAATTTGGTGCGAAAAGTTGCTATTTGACTATTTGGCCACCGTCCCCTACGCTCTCTCATTTCGTGTTCTCGTTGGGATTATTCACCACCCCGGCGAATAGGACCAAACCGGTTGCGCCCGCGCGGATGAAATAGACAAAGGGGCGATCTAAAACGACGTCGGGGGAGATCTCCACCTCGGACCCAGCCCCTGTAGCAGTAATGGTTACCGCATAGGCGACGGTACCTTCTTCATCCGTTTTAATTCCCGCGACATGTTTTATAAGCTGGATATATAAAGCCGCGTTTCCCCGGGCTGCTTTGTCGAATGCCATTGCGGTTATTTCACATTTAGTCGGATCGAAAGCTCCGGTAATTCCCATGTTTTGCAGTACGGGTTTAAGGTCGATCTCATTTTCAAAGAAAAATTTAGGCATGTGAAGCCCCCCATATCCGAATGAATCCTTCACCGCCATTGCCGAAACGCATTTCTGCCCGATGAAATCCTCCACTGAAATAGTAGTTGGCATGTAAACGTCAAGGTAAAAGAAATCTTTTTTATTAGTACCATAATAGAGTTTCACATTTTCATATTCACGGCGTGATATAACTCTCCTTGACGGCATTGGTGATTCGATTGGAGGTATTGTCCGCTATCCATCGGTTCATAGCGGCAACGCTGGCCCTCACATTGCCGAAATCCAATCCTGCGGCTTCTATACCGTACTTTTTGTTTGCCGTATCCTTAAATACCGGTAGCAGAGAATACTTGGTCGAATCCACCCAAATCGCGTCGGCAATCTGGAGGATAACGGATTTATCCGCGTAGAGCAATCGGCTCAGGGCCGAGGTTGCGTCATCCAGCGCAGGCCTGCCGAGGGCATCCAGGAGTTCCTTTTGCGAACCTCCGGTGGCCGCCTCGGTAATGATCGCCAAATTGCGGCTTACGCAATATGGACTGACGACAACGTTTTTATCGCGATAGGAATCGCTCGAATAAATTTTGCTCAGCAGGTTTACTGAAAAGGCATTGACCGCAACGCTATACGCCGAGGAGATGTCGGCACCTGCGTTTTCAGGGATCATATTAAAAATAAACGTTGAAGCGGAATTTTTGAGATTGCGGTCATTGGGTCTTGTTTTGGTTTCCTTATTCTGTGAACACCCTGTCACGCAACTCGAAACGACGATTGCCGCCGCAAGCAGAGGCATTATTACTCTGTTTTTTCGAAAAATAGACGCCATAGGAAATGCTCCTTTTCAGTTCCGAATCGAAGAAAAAACGTAACCGTTCACAGCCCATACGTAAATATAGTATAGGGCTCGGGGCTCATTGAATCGAGTGCATGGATTGTATGAAACAGCTCATGCAAAGCGGAACACCCATGCCCAGAAGCCCTTTCCATTTTCGTATGTGTTAATCCCATATGAGCCAAGTAAAAAGGTTTTAAAATGGTGAGGTTGTCGTCCATCCCCGGGAATCGTTTATATTAATACAATGTTCGAACGCATTCGCTCCAAGGTCCTCTCCATCGATTCGCTCGGCGATCTTCGTAGAAAGAACGCGGGTAAAAAAATCGTATTTTGCTCCGGATGCTACGACATCCTCCAATCCGGGCACGCGGTGTTTTTCAGTCAATGCAAGGAGTTCGGCGATATCCTCGTGGTGGGTATTGGACGCGATTCGGTGATTTCCCTTTTAAAAGGCCCCGGCCGGCCGGTCAATCCTGAGAACAATCGCGCCTACCTCGTCGCGGCCATGCACGACGTCGATTACGTGGTCCTGAACAGCGAAGAAATCAAGGCGGGCAAGGTCGACCACGAACCGAGCGTCGAAAAACTCCGTCCCGACGTCTATGTTCTTAACAAAGACGATTCCGGCGTCGAGGCGAAACAAGAGCTGTGCCGCCGCTTCGGGGTTGCGCTGCGATTCGTCGAGCGCGTGGTTCCCGAGGAACTGACGCCGACGTCGACGACGCAGATAATCGATAAAATCAACTTTTCCTACAAGGCGCCGCTGCGTATCGATTTCTCCGGCGGCTGGGCGGACGTGCCCTACATCATGCACGGCGTTCCCGGATACGTCACCAACATTGCCATAAAACCCTTGATCGAATACAAGTCGGGCGCGTTCAATTTTTCCGGATATCCGCGCGGAAGCGGGCTGAGCACCTCGACGGCCGCGAAGCTGCTGGAAATGATCAATGCGAGGAATTACAACGCGGAGGCGAAAACCCTTCGGTCCATTGCCGAGGATTTATTCAACCTCGAAAACAAGGAACTCAACTGGGCCATCGGCCGTCAGGACCAATACGCGATTGTCTACGGCGGACTCCATTGTTTTGAATTCGGTCCGGATTACGGCAAGCCCCTTGACGGAAAAGTTCCCGTGGAAATTTTAGAGGACTTCCGGAAAAACCTGCTTCTCATGCACACCGGAATTTCCCGTAACGCCCAAGGAGCGGTGGAACAGGTATACCAGCGCCATGCCACCCCCGAGGGAAAGGCGGCGCTGGAAACGATAAGCTCATGCGGCAAGGCTTTTTTCGAAGCGCTGCTCCTTAAGGATTATGTACGCTGCGCCGCTATTATGGAAAAAAACTTTTATGCCCAAAAGCAACTGGCGCCGGCCACCTCCAACGAGTCCATCGACGCCATGTACGCCTGCGCGAAGGAGCACGGCGCCCATGGAGGAAAAATTTGCGGCGCGGGGGGCGGCGGGGCCTTTATATTCTATTGTGAAGATCCGCTGAGGCTGAAAACAGCGCTCAAGGAGCGCTTCGTGGATTGCTTTGAAATCGATTTTGAATTCGAGTATAAGTCTATCAAAGAGCTCAATGCGCTTTAAAGCTGAACTACTTTTTAACGTTTTTATAACTTCGCGAGTAGTTTGAGACCGTTTTACGCTTAGTTTGAGACTAAAAGACCGACCAGAATTAACGCCATTTTAAACACGACTCTACAGGCTATTTCATAGGGAAAAATGGACATTCTAAAGAGCATTCACATAGAGTTGAATGCCGATTAATGGTGTCCACCTTTGGAGCAGCAAAGACACAAAATATCAGCACGGGTAAAGATTGCATGTTATTGATAATTAAACAAGATATGAAAAGGTAGCCAGATTATAATGATCTGGCTACCTTTCTGGCTACCTTTATTGCAAAGGTAGCCAGAATATAAATAATACTTTAAGTGTCATTTAATGCTTTTTTAATGGGTGATTTAAGTTCGCTTATGGCATTCTCCATGACTTTCCGGGCCTTGAGAAGATCAAATATCATGTCTTGAGCGGATTCGTCCTCAAGTAACATCTTGTTAATTTTAGCTATCTTGTCAAACGCAATATTATCTTCATTGGTAATCTTGTCGAAACCGGTGAGACTGCTGATGCCAAAGTTTTCTAACTGAAGGAAAATATCAACAAAAAGATATTTATCTATATCATAAAAATTACAAATCTTTTTAATAAAGTTTGCCGAGGGCTGTATTTTGTGACTTTCAATAGCACTTAACAAGTCTTTGGGGACGTTCAAATCATAACCTATAGTCCTATACCCTAAATGTTTTTCTTTGACATATTTAATCAATCTATCACAAGATTCAATATCTATGTCGCCGGTTAAAAGCCACCTTTCAGTAGTATGACCTAAATCAGCAATAAGGCCTATTTTGTCCATAGAGGGCTTCATCATGTTTTTTTCATAACGTAAAATCGTTGAATAGCTGTTCGCCCCTATTTTTGAGGCAAAATCGCCTTGAGAAAGCTTAAGCATTGTCCTGACGGTCCGAATTCTTTCTCCAATATTAAGAATTTGCAATACCGATTTTTTATTTTTTTCTTGCATATATGACGTAATCACGCTATATTTAGGTAATATTAAATTACTTGTTAATTAATCTAAATAAAAAAATATGAAGTCAAACAATTTAATCAATTTAAAACTTTTCAAGTTATGCCGTTCTATTGATAATGTATCAATTAAAGAATTTTCCTCACATTTAAAACCACCAGTTTCTCAAGGCTTTGTCTCATTGGTTTTGCTCGGTAAACGAAAAAGTAAAAGAGTTGAAAAAGCCATTAATGATTTTATTCGGCTTTACTCGAATTCAATAGGCTTGTCATCGTTGCCCTCAATAAATTCTACTCTTAAGAAAACAAAAATAAGTATTTCTCACAACCATAAACAATCTAAAAAGGACGGTGCTCTATGTTAAAAACCGCTGGAATTCGTCTAAACGATTTGACAAAAATATTAATGGAAAAGAAAAATATTTCCTTCTCGGATGCCTTTACAATTGTCCAAAATGAAAATAGTGAGCTTGCCGAGGTTTATTCTTGGGAACTGCAACATTTGGGGAATTTCAATGAGAAAAATGCCCATGATTGGCAGATTTACTATTCAATGGTCGCCGAGAAACTTCATGTCCTTGCAAAGAAAAAAGAAAGTGAAGGCTGTCTAAATTTCAGCGAGGCCCTTTGCCGTATTAATAAGGAAAACCCTGAACTATCAAGCCTTCATTCGGACATAATTCGATTTTGGACGGCTTCGAATTATAAAAATAAACCCAACTAACACGATCTCAAAAAATGAAGTCCAACAAATTATCTCCATTAATCGGTGCTAAGGATATTGAAATATTATATCGTCTTGCAGGAAAGAAAAAATCCCTTAGTACTATTAAAACCTGGGCAAGGAAAATGGGGTTTAAAAAAGGACTCATTAACAAAAGCTTAGGTTATTGCATTCCAGTTTCAAACCTTCCCCCAGATATTCAGGCAAAATACTACACTTCTAAGGTTCCCAAAGCGCCGGAAATAAGCGGCTTGTCCGCTCCCATTTGCTCCACACCGCAAGAGGCCGATCTTGATCTTGACTCTCAGATTTATTCTAACGAGCCGGATTGGTCTCGTAAAACGGTTGATAAATACCTGGGCTTAATTAATAAGCTTGAGCACAAATTGAGCAAATCGGCATTGATCGAACTGTTAAAACAATCTCCCGGATCGCCCTCTTGGCAAAGCGTATACCGGGCATGGAGGAAGTACAAATCTGAAGGACTTTCCGGGCTGCTTGCAAAATACGGGCATCGTGCCGGAATTACATCTGTTTCCAATGACTTATTTGAGCACTTCAAGGCGCTTTATTTAGTTGAAGGTTCACCTTCTGTAAAGTCATGCTGGTTACGGGTCTTGGGATTCGCTAAAAAAAACAATCCCCAATTGGATTTAAAAAATTTTCCCTCACCTTCTGCTTTCAATAATCGGTTGGGCCGAGAAATTCCAAAGGAAGCTCGGTATCTTGCACGACGCGGGCCGTCTGCATGGAATAAGAAATATGCTCCCTTTGTTGAGCGGAATTATGATAATATTCTGGCTGGTCAATGCTGGGTGGCGGATCATGCTCAAATAGATGTTTGTGTCACCCAGCCGAACGGCAAGCCATGTTTTCCATGGGTCACCGCCTTCGTAGATTTCAAAACTACGAAATGGCTTGGCTGGCTGGTACACGTAGAATCCCCCAATAGTGACCACATATTCCAGGCGTTCTATTACGGCTCATTAAAATACGGTTTATGTAATGAGGTATACCTTGACAACGGAAAGGACTTTCGTTGCCATGATTTCGCCGGGGGCCGCAAAACTGTTTGCATAAACGTCGATGAATCAAAAACAAGTTCAATGTTAGGCCTTCTTGGTATTGTTCCACATTTTGCCCTTCCATACCAAGCGCAATCGAAAATCATCGAACGCACATTCCTTAAAAACAAGGAACTCTTTTCAAAGCATATGGTGGGTTATCGAGGCGGTAATACACTCGAAAGGCCTGAAAAACTTGCCGACGAAATTAAAAATGGATCCATTTTAAAAATCGAGGATTTTATTCCTCTCTTCGATGACTTCATTATCAACTGTCTCAATAAAAACTCATCGCAGGGAAAAAATCTTCTTGGGAAATCCCCGGACCAACTTTGGTCGGAAGAATTTACAACAAAGAAAACGGTTTCCAAGGAAGCGCTCAAACTATTCTGTATGCGTAGTACCGGAGTGGTTTCCATCGGCCGTAATGGTATTTATGACAGCGACCTCGGACAAACTTATTGGGGTGAGTGGATGAGCGGTATGAAGGGACAAAAGGTTTACATTCGCAGAGATGTCAGGAATTATGCCGAGGCCTGGGTTTTCAACGCGCACAACGACGAATGCCTCGGAACTGCACGCATGGGAATTTTTAGTGCTCCAGCGTTGGCAAAAACGGAAATTCATCGGCAAGAATTAAAGAACGCAATCTCCGCAAAGCGGCGGGCAACAAAGATTACAAAGGCCTATGCAAATCAGGCCGCACATATAGATCCTTTTGAACAGTTAACAAATTTAAAAGCCGGTATTGCGGCGGCAAGCGGGGATTCGCCCGAGGCAACGCCGAAAATATACCATATCGCGAATACTTCTATGGATAAAATTGTCAGGGGCGAAAAGAAGCGGAAAGCACAAGGAACGGTGGATATTTCCGGTTTGGTTCCAGCCCAAGAATCTGAAATACCCTTATTTCATTCTGAAGCAGATCAGGAAATTTGGTTACAAAATCATTCGTTGACATTAGAAGCCTTTAGGGCCATGACCAATGATGATGTTCTAGATATAGTTGCAATGGATACGAAAATCAGGTATGCAGGCTAATATCATGAAAACAGTTTCATATTCAACAAAAATTATTCTTGACGTTCATGAGTTTCTCAATGAAACAGGTATATCCGCCGAACGCTTGGCGCAACTGGCCGGGTATAGTCCGACGGCTGTTTTAGCGTACCTCAAAGGGAATTACTCTGGCAATATCAGGGCGCTTGAAGGAAAGATACTCGCAGCCATTGAGACGGAAAAGGCAAAAAAGAATATGCCGGAACGCGAAACAAAATTCGTCGAAACGAGCACCTCGAAACGCATTTATGAAAGCTGCAAACTTTGTCAAATTCAATCCGACTTGGGCGTCATTTTCGGGGAAAGCGGATGCGGTAAAACCGAAAGTGTCCGCGAATATGCCTTCACACATGCGGATTCGATTCTTATTGAAGCCACGATGGGGTTTACTGCAAGTTTTCTTTTCCAAAAGTTAAATAAAATCCTGGGCCTATCGGACAATGGTCCGCTCTGTAATCTGTTTGAAAATGTGACAAAGAAACTCAAAGGGTCCGGGCGGCTTCTCATTCTCGACGAGGCCGAGCATCTGCCTTTCAAAGCCTTGGAACTTATCCGGCGCGTTCATGACTTCACTTCATGCGGTGTGATTTTAGTCGGACTGCCGGAACTTCTATCGAATTTGCGCGGGAAACGCGGCTCTTTCACGCAGTTATTCAGCCGGGTAGGATTCGCGATAAAGTTGCCTTCGATAAACGAGGAAGACGCTGAAAGCCTTGTACGTCTATGGCTTCCTTCCTCGGGTGATCTATGGCGTGAATTCTGGAAACGGTCGAATGCAAATGCCAGGCGGCTTTCCAAGCTTTGTCGCATGGCGCAACACGTTTCCGACGTCAATCGGAGAATTATTGATAAAATGGTAATAGAAAAAGCAGCGGAGGTGCTCATTGCATAGCCGCTTTATTAACAAAAGAGCGATGGCCGGACGTTTGGATTTGGCCAAACGAAGTACGATTCTACGTTGGGGTTCAATCGTGCATCTTTTCGGCCTCGCTCTTCGGAATCATGGCGGGGAATAGTCCCGTTTTTGTTCAATAAACTTTAGCGATGAGGAGGCTGTTTATGAGTAACACAACGGTGATGGAAAATATTGATCGAGAGGTGCACGCGTCCAGTGATAAAGCTTTCATGGACGCTTACTTAACTTTTTCAGAAGCATATTCCAATTTCAAGTTTTCATTTATAGGCGCACTGAAAATCATTGAGAACGAAGGGGAAGGGTTCACCACCAAAAACGGATTAGACGGTCCCGAAATGATTCACGCTATGGAATCCAGCTTTAGTGCTCTTAACAAAGCCAGGGAAGGTCTTATTAATGTCATTTAACAAAACAGTCGGCGATTTGAGCCTTTTGAATGCTGGGGGGCACCAAGACATGGTCGAACCTGAGATCGTGTCTTTATGGCTTAGAGATAGGTGCTTTAAAGAGAAATTGAGATGATTCTGGAACAACAGAAACGAGGATTTGAATGAATGTCGGTCAAACCATCCAAAAAATGGCCCAAAAACTAGGAATCGGGCAACGGGCTTCGACCCTTTCGGGCGAAATAGCCACACGAGAGCGCGTGAACTTCAATTTTTACCTTCCCTGGCTTCCCAATCCGGACCCGGTTCTTAAAAAACTTGGGCAGGACATACAGGTATACGACGAATTGCGCTCAGACGGTTACGTGAGGGGATGCATTAAAAGCCGTAAGGCAGGTGTTTTAAGGATGCTTTACGGTATTGATAGGGGAAGCGTTTCAAACCAAAATCAAAAACTTATCGAGAGCCTTCTAAACACTCTTAACATGCCGGAAATTATTTCAAATATGCTCGATGCCGCTCAATTCGGCTATTCCCCAATAGAAGTAATTTGGGAGCAAGTGGGAAACTACTGGCTTCCTAAAGACCTTATCGGCAAACCTCCCGAATGGTTCATCTTTTCCGCAGACAATAAACTCAAACTTCGGACAATCAACAATATTCTGGGCGAAGAGGTTCCCGACAATAAATTCATCCTGGTGCGGCAGGAAGCGAGCTATAAAAACCCCTATGGTTTCCCGGATCTGAGTTGTTGCTTCTGGCCGGTAACTTTCAAAAAGGGCGGCATGAAAAGTTGGGTGACTTTTGCCGAGAAGTGGGGCCAGGTATTCACAGTTGGAAAGATGCCCAGGGGAGCGAGTGACGGAGAACGTTCTAAACTACTTGACTCATTGGAACAAATGGTGCAAGACGCGGCAACAGTCATTTCTGATGATTGCTCCGTGGAACTTAAGGAATCCTCTGGAAAAGTTGGAAGCTCAGGTCTTTACAAAGAGCTTATAGAATCCTGTAAAAGGGAAATATCTATTGTGCAACTTGGTCATGAAGGAGGGGCAATTTCCACACCCGGAAAACTTGGCGGCGCGTCTTCCGCGTTAGGCGTGCGCGACGATATTATTAACGCCGACAAGAAGATTGTTGAAGGAGCTTTTAATCAGCTTTTAAAATGGATTTTTGAGATGAATTTTACCGGACCACGGCCTGTTTTTTCCATGTGGCGGGAAGAGGATGTTGATTTTGCATTGGCTCAAAGAGACATTTCACTCTATAAATTAGGTGTGCGATTCAATCCGGAATATATCACAAAAAATTACGACATCCCAATCGAGATATTTACAATGACGGAATGGCCTATTAAACAAAATCCGGATAATAATCTTCCAGTTGCTGGGCAATTTTCGGAAACATCTAATGAAAAAACAGGACAGCAGATGGCGCAAGACGACGGCATTCTTAAGTCGGGCATCGACGGGTCCAACCCGGTGGGAAAACAAATGCCGATCGATCTAACGTTCGCCTTCGGCTTACCTCCTCTGGAGGCCGTCTGTTATTTGGAATCGAAGGATTATGAAATAACCGCCGACTGGTTCGAACTATGGCAGGAGGCGCACGCTAAAGCGTTTACAGTTGCGCATGTGGCGCGGTTGGATGTTTTGCAGGACATCCGAGGCATGGTTGAAAAGGCCATCAAAACAGGTATGACGGCCACAATGTTTAAAAAACAACTCGGACCCATGCTCAAGGCAAAAGGTTGGTGGGGGAAACAAATGATTGCAGACGCGGCCGGGAACATCAAGGTAGTGCAACTCGGCAATGCCTATCGGATGGATAACATCTACCGGACTAATTTACAGACAGCATATATGGCGGGACGGTATAAGACTCAGGTAAAAAGCGCGGATATTCTACCATATTGGCAATTCGTTTGTATGATGGACCAACGGACCAGACCGTCGCACGCGGCGCTCAACGGCAAGGTTTTCAGATGGGACGATCCCTTTTGGAATACGCATTATCCGCCGCTTGATTGGGGATGTCGTTGTTCAGTTATCGCTCGTACGAAAAGGGATGTGGTCGACGCGGGAATGGATATCGAAGATACGACTGGAGCATTGATAAATAAAGAAGTAGTCGTAGGTGATAATAGTCTTGGAGAAGAGCGTAAAACGGAAATTACCGGTTTTAAGACCCAGGATAAAACTGGAAAACCAGTGACGGTTTGGACGGGGCCCGGATGGAATTATAATCCGGGAAAAGCGGGAACCACGCCGGACCTGAGTAAATATGATAAGGATATCGCGAACCTGTATGGCAAATAGCGACATTGAAATCATTATTCACCAATTCGTATCTTGTCGCACAGAGCATAGCTACTTCCTACGAACCCGTCGATCCGGGTATGGGTCATTAATACGATAAAGCCAACTTAATAATTAAAAATGATTGGAGAAATAACAATGAGTTTAAAGAATGAATTTGATGCTTTGGTAAACGCGATGACCATTGATGATATGCCTAACGAAGATCTTAAAACCGTAGCGGATATTTGCGGCCCGAGCGTGGCGATTTCTTTAATAAAAAATTTCGAAGGAATAAATATCTATATTCCTAAAAGAGGTGTTTTTTTGCGAATCGCGGAAAGGTTCATTATCGACAAATTCGATGGAACAAACGCTAAAACTCTCGCTCTGGCCTGCAAATTGAGTCAACGAGCAGTTTATACAATAGTAGAATATGAGGACAAAAAAAGAAAATCTAAAAGGGTAAAAACGGTTCAATAACAAATCATTCCTTACACTTATCGAAAGGTTTTATATGAGCGGCACATTTTCATTTTCCGGCCTGGTTCCTTCGAAGGCTGAGGTTCTAAAAAAATACGGCAATCTTGACAAGGAGGTTGAAAAACTTGTCAAATCAATCGCCGATCTTAACGACAGGCTTGCCGCCGCACAGGTTCGAAGTAATGAACTCGCGGCGAAGGAAAAAAATATCACCGAAGAGTTTGAAATGGCACTCGCTGAAGGCGTAGAGTCCAAAGAAAGTAATACTTCCTTGGACAAGGTTCGAAAGGAACTTGAAAATACCAATCACGAAGTTGCAGGTCTTAAAAATCTCCTTCCCAAAAAAGAACAGGAACTTAAAGAAGTAAAGCATCTGCTTGCGCTTAAGGATTACAATTTGTCGCTATCAAATCTTCATCCTCTATTCGACGAGTACAATAAGCAAGCCGCCGAACTGGCCGAGACGCTTAAAAAAATGTTTTACGAATTTCTCAATTGCCAAAAAGAAGCCAGAAATGCTGGGGAAACGTTTTCTCCTCCTGTTAACTTTGTTTATGGCCGGGGAGTTCCTGAAGAGATTCCGGCCATTGTTTTCGATTCTGTAAAAACAACAACCGCAGAAAAGTATCATTGGAATTACCATCTTTTCAATCAGGACTATGTGAACTCGCATTGATGAATTGTTGCCGATAGGCCGGGTCGGGGTTGCTCCGACCCTTTTTAAAAACTATTATAGGTGAATAAAATGAATGTAGAAATTAAAAAAGATATTATGTGGCTTCAAGCATGGAGGTTTTCGCGTTATTCAGGATTGCCTTTTAATGCGGTTTTATTGAAATGTTTAAGAGGAAAATATATTTGTAAAGTGGTTGAAGATGGAGACAAAAAAGAATATTATATATATATTCTTCATCTTACTCCGGCTTCTATTGAGACTTATTTTAAAGATGAAAAAAATATCTCGCTCGAACAAACCCATGCGGCGGAATCTGATAATGGAAGAGTCGAACAAAACGCGATTGCATTAAATCTTATGCCGGATTGGCAAAGGTCGCGTGTAATTTTTCGATTAAAAATATTGCTTGAATTAGCTAACAGTCCTTTAAAAATAAAGGACTTTTGTAAAAGGAAAAAAATCAACTATCTTACTTTGTTCCGTTGGAAAAAAAAATGGACAAAATCCGGATTTAAAATAGAATCCCTTGCTACTCACTACGGAAACCGCAAGAAAAATAAAACCAGACAATTTTTAAACCAGTCTTCTATATAATATGAATAGGCCTTTTATTCAAGATTCAAAGCATTTTAAAGACTAATAAAACGGCCTTTTATTAGTCTCAAACTACGTGCAAAATCCGGTAATTCCGGTATTTTTTAGCCCAAAAGTCTCAAACTGCATTTTTCCTCATTATTTTATTAATTACAACCACTTACAAGGCATATTTCCATGATCTGATAGTCTCAAATTACCTGTAAAACTATAGTTTTACTTTAACTTCCCGGACATTTCTACCCTCTTCCCGGCAATTTCATCCCCATCTCCACATCGCTTCCGACTTCTATCGCCTTGATATTGTGCATGTTATGTTTTGGCATCGGTATTGCTTGAGTTTGTGCGAAAGGATTTTATGTATGGAAACCAATGCCATAGCCTCAACCGCGGGAAGCGACACGAAAAGCGCTTTGCAGCTCCTCCACGACGCCCGCGCCAAGAAGGTGGCGCAGGAGTTCGAGTCCATTTTTACTTCCATGATGCTTAAAAGCATGCGCGGGACGGTGCAAACCGGAGACGACGACTTCATGCCCGCGAGCTTCGGCCAAAAAGTATATACCGACATGCTTGACGACGAGTACGGAAAAATCATGGCGGATCATTCGTCAATAGGCATAGCCGGACTCATTCTCAAACAAATCCAAAAACAGGACAACGGCGCCGTTTCGCCGCTTGCCATGCTGACAGAGCTTAAAATGCAGCCTTGGCTGCTTGACAACAAGTTCGTGCCGCGGCCGCAGGCCGCATCCGCAGGAACCGGCGCGGTACGCGGCGTATCGCAATGGAACGCTTTCATAGACCAAGCAAGCGCGACCTACAACCTCGATCCGAGCCTCATTTCCGCGGTCATGGCCCGGGAATCCGGCGGCAACGCGGGAGCGGTTTCAGCCAAGGGCGCCAAAGGGCTCATGCAACTCATGGATTCCACGGCAACGGACCTGGGCGTGGGCAATGTGTATAACCCCTCCGAAAACATCATGGCGGGCGCGAAATACCTTCGCCAAATGCTCGACCAATTCGACGGCGATGAAACCCTCGCGCTCGCGGCTTACAATGCCGGTCCCGCGGCGGTTCAACAGTATAACGGCGTCCCGCCCTATCCCGAAACCAGGAACTATGTAAACAGCGTGCTTGCAATGAAGGATTCATTCATACAAACCGGGAATACCCCCAACAAGGAAGTAACTAATGGAAGCGCTGGCAAATGAACTGGAAAAAGTCCTGAAAACGGAATTAGAGATCCATGAACGCCTCCTCGATACCGCGCGTTCCATGAATGAGGCGATAAAAACCGAACAATTATTCGAGGTACAGGCGGCGAATCGCCAATACGACGAATTGACCTGCCAAATAGAGGCGCTTGAGGAAAAACGCCTGGAAATAAGCGATAAAATAACCGCGCATTTCGGGCTTAAAGGCCGCCTTAATCTCGCGCGCACCATTGAACTGTTTCCGGCAAAAAACAAACAGCGCCTCGCCGAAGCCGGTAAAAAGCTGCGCGTGGCCGTTTGTCGATTGCGCAAAACAAACGCTTCGAACCGTATCCTGCTCCAGGAGTCCCTCTACGTTATTTCAAAGACGTTCGAACTGATCTCCGCGGCGTCGCACAAGTTCAAGGGTTATAAACAACTCGGTAAAAAGGATTCTTCAAAGATCAACCGGACGATCATTAATACGGTAGCCTAGGAGGGGCGTCATGAGTCTTTTTTCTTTACTCAGCGTTGGAACGAGGGGCATGGCGGCGGCGCAACTGGGCATGGACATATCCAGCCAGAACATTTCAAATTCCGACGTGGAGGGATATTCACGCAAAAGGCTCAACATGGCGGCCGATTACCGTCCCGACGGCACCTATGGACAAATGGGCTTCGGCGTCAACGTTATCGACATTACCCGGATGCGCAACGCGTTCGTCGACCAGCAGATCCGTCAGCAAAACCAGCAGGTCGGCTACTATACGCAAGTCAACGACGCCTATACCACCATCCAAAACGTGTTTACCGAACCGTCCGATACGGGCCTCCAGAATTACATGGACCAATTCTTCGACAGTTGGCAGAACCTCGCCAACAACCCCGCGGATCTTTCGGCGCGCACCATGGTCAAGACCAACGGCGAGATCCTTACGGACACCTTTCATAATTTGGCCTCGCAGCTCAGCGCGTATAAACAGTCCCGCAACGACGAGATAACGCAGAGAGTCAACAAGGTCAACGAGCTCTCCAAGGAAATCTTCAATCTCAACAAGGAAATAGCCTCCGTTGAAATATCAAAACAAAACGCCAACGACAGTCGAGACAAAAGGGACAAGGATCTCAAGGACCTCTCCAAACTCATCGACATCGACACCCAGGAAAACGATCTCGGCCAGATCACCGTCACCACCGGGGGCAGCATCATCGTATCTCCCGCCTACCAGCAGGACATCGAAACCACCACCTCCACCTATACCGCCTCCGACGGCTCCACGGTCACCGATATCGGAATGCGATTCAAGGACTCCAAACTCCCCTATGCGCCGCAGAACGGCGAAATAAAAGGGCTCTTTGACACGCGTGACGTGGTACTGCCCGAATACCAACGAAAGCTTGATGACCTAGCCAAGGCCCTGGCGGAAAAAGTCAACGCGGTACACCAGAGCGGCTATTCGCTCAACGGCGTGTCGGGCCTGCAGTTTTTCGATCCGGCCGTTACGGGCGCCTCCGATATCAAGCTGTCGGCGTCGGTGATCTCCGACGTCCAGAACATCGCCGCGGCAACGGGTGGTGAAACCCTTGTTTCGCCGGCCACGCCTCTCACCTTGACATACGGCGTACCGGGCGCCTTGGGACAACGAAACATCTACGCGGGGTCCGTCACCGTGCAAGCGGGCAACGCAACCCTTGTGGAAAACACGGATTATCAGGTGGATTACCACACCGGGGCGATACAACTGCTGCACGCGGGGTACAACGGTACGCCGCTTATGGTCAATTTTAAATACACCTCCGGCAATTCCCAGGGCGAAGGCGATAACGCCAACGCCATCGCCATCGCAAAGCTGCGCGAAGATCTCACCATGGACAACGATACCCTGGGCAATCCTACTACGAACTTCAACGGATTTTACGCGGCGTTCATCGGAAAGCTAGGCCTCGACAGCAACGAAGCGACATCGAATCTTGACTCAAGAAACCATCTGGTGTCGCAGTACGAGGCTCAGCAGGATTCGGTGGCGGGCGTATCGCTCGACGACGAAATGTCCGAAATAATCAAGTTTCAGCATATATACCAGGCATCGGCGCGGCTCATTACCACCACCGGTGAAATGCTCGATACGCTGCTTAAAATGTAAAACGGCGCAACGACAAAGGAACGCCATGATTTTTACGGAGGAAGCACCATGCGAATAACCATGACGGAATTGACGAAACAAATGCAGTCCGTTATAACGGCCCGCTACAGCGATATGGCCAAGCTCCAACAGCAACTCGCCACGGGAAAACGCCTTTTGCTTCCATCCGATAACCCCGTGGATACCGCCAACGACCTTAAGCTTAGAAGTACCATTGCGCAAGAGACGCAATACAAAACGAACATTCAGGACGGTCTGGATTTCATGAGCGTGACCGACACGGCTATGCAAAGCATGAATACCCTCATGCAACGGCTTCGGGAACTCGCCGTCCAGGGCGCCTCCGATACGATGTCGGCATCCGATCGCCAGGCAATCCAAATGGAGTCCGACCAACTCTTCAGACAGCTGATTACATTGGCAAATACAAATTACAAAGGCGACTACATTTTCGGCGGCGTGCAGAGCAAAATCGCGCCGTTTCCCGTCCGCCAGTCCGCGGCCTCCTCCCCAACCGATTATACGACGCTTAAAATGGCCTACTTCAACGGCGCGGGCGGCATCGGCGCGGCAGCGCAAGTGCGCAACGCGTTCGATAATTCCACCATCACCAACCTCATGCCGGGATCGGTGAAATTGAGCATCGGCAACACAACCTATTCGGAAGGCACGGACTATACCGTCGATTACGTCAACGGAAAGATAACGCCCCTCAACGCCGCCCTGGCCATAGATATTTCCGACGGTGGAACCTTCGGCGGCCCCAATTATCAATCCGGCGCCGTGTCGCTCACCTTCGATTATGTATCGCGGGGCAAGGATGTTTTCGGCAACACCGTATCCAACGGCGGAAACGTACTGCGTGACGTCGAAAACGGCGTTATCGTGCCCATCAATATTCCGGGCGACGAACTCATCGTCAATAAGCAGGCGGGCATCGACATGGTAGGAACCATGATCAGGCTCCAGCAGAACCTTCTATACAACAATACCGGCGGAGTCAATACGGCCATAGGGGAAATCGATACAACGTATCAGGCGATTCTTAGCGCGCAAAGTAAAAATGGCGCTCGCGTCAACAGGCTCGAAACGACCCTTACCCGCAACGAAAACCAAACCGCTTCGACCACGCAGCTCAATAGCGAACTGGAAGACGTCGATATGGCCGAAGCGGCCACGAATTTTTCGCTCATGCAGACCGTGTACAACGCGGCGCTGAAATCGTCGGCCATGACCATGCAACATTCGCTGATGGATTATTTGTAGCGGCAAGAGGAAATTTTTTCCGGGTAGCCCCCGGAAACCCGTTTTAATCTTTAAAATTTTTGAAAATTAAGCCGTTTTTTCCGGCACGGAGTTTGCAAAGTATAAACATCGCACGGAAGCAAGATCAGGTCAGGACGACCGTACTGAGGCAGTCCGGAGAGTGTACCGACTGCATGGAGGCAACCGAATCACAAAGGAGGGTACTATGCCTCGCATTAATCATAACATTCCGGCGATGATCACCGGTAATGCGTTGCGCAACGTCGGCCGAGAGCTCGACAAATCGTTGGAAAAACTGTCGACGGGACTGCGCATCAACCGCGCCTCGGACGACGCCGCGGGCTTGAGCGTTTCCGAACAATTACGCACGCAAATCACGGGACTCGGCATGGGCGGACGCAACGCCCAGGACGGCGAGTCATTAGTCAATATTGCGGAAGGCGCGCTCACCGAATTGGAATCCATGGTTCAGCGCATGCGCGAACTAAGCATCCAGGCCGCCAACGACACGCTCACATCGGTCGAGCGCGGCTACTGCCAGGTTGAGTACGACCAGCTCCGCACGGAAATCGACCGCATCGTGGGTTGCACCCAATTCAACAGCATGCGGCTGTTGGACGGTTCCGCGCCCTGGGGAACCACGGGCGGCGCAATCCATATAGGCCCCAACGACAATAGCAGCGGCAACGACGTCGTGCTCATTACCATAGCGGGCGTAAGCACGACGACGCTTGGCATCAATGCGGCGCAAAACGTGTTCATCACCAACCAGCTCAGCGCTACCGCGTCAATCACTGCTCTCGATACCGCGCTGCACAGCATCAACACGCTGAGGGCGAACTTGGGAGCCATCACCAACCGGTTGGAACACGCCATTACCAATCAGGAAAACCAGACGCAAAACATGCAGGCCGCGGAATCGGTCATCCGCGATGCGGACTTCGCCTATGAAACCACGCAGTTTACGCGCAACCAGATCCTGCAGCAGTCTTCGACCGCGATGCTGGCGCAGGCCAACACTCTTCCGCAAAGCGTCCTGAGTCTTCTTAAATAGCGCGGTGAAACGGGTTGCCGCGCGTCTTTTCCCTCGCACATGCGGGAAAAAGACGCGCGGCTTGAAAATAATAATCATTATTCTTGAATTACTGGCGGCAAATAAACGATTTTTGGTGGGAATCTTCAAGCCGGGAGCTGGTTTTCATGGCGGATTTTTTCAAGGACTTGGTTTACTCGAAGAACGATATCATCACCTTTGCGTCGGGTATTCCCGGGTTTGAAAAAAACAAGGAATTCGTGCTTGTGCAAATCCCCGAATATTTGCCGTTCGAGTGGCTCGTCTGCATTGACGGATCGCGAGTTCGGTTCGCGATAATCAATCCGCTCATGTTTCGGCCCGATTATGCGCCGGCGATGACCAAGGTCCACCTTGAAGACCTGACCATTGAAAAACCCGAAGACGTTCTTCTTTACTCCATCGTCACCATATCGGCAAATCCGGCCCAATCGACCGCGAATCTCGTTGGACCGGTGATCATCAATAAAACGAAGCGGATCGGCAAACAGGTTATTATAGAGGATGATCGTTACGGAACCCAGGAACCCCTTTTAAGGAAAGCCTAGGCCATGCTCGTACTGACGCGAAAACTCGGCGAATCGATCCGGATCGGCGACGATATCATCGTCAAAGTGGTCGACCTTGATAGCCGCCATGTCAAGCTTGGAATCGAAGCTCCTAAAAACATCGCGGTCAACCGCGAGGAAATCTACGAACGCATCCAAAAGGAAAACAAGGCGGCCTCGGAATTGAAGGACCAGAACCTTAAAAACATGGCCGACGCCTTTCGAAAAAGCAAAACAGAGTAGTTTTTTCCCCTCCTTCGCGCATTTTTTTCTTCTTTCCAAACCGTAAACATTGATAGGGCATCGTTTTTGCGCCGGAAACCGGGCTTTTTAGGCCTTGGTTTTTTTGGCGTGTTTTTTGCGCAATTACTCAACAGTTCATACGTACGTTCGCGGCCGTATGAACTGCGTACGATTGCAACTTTTATCACCAAGAGGTCTTTCATGAGCGGTTCCGAAAACGTCAGTTTTACAAAAGGTCTTACGATCGGCGATGCTGCGAAAATGTGCGACGTCCCCGCTTACACCATCCGCTATTGGGAAAAGGAATTCAAGGAATACCTTTCGCCGACACGGACACTGGGCAAACAGCGCAGGTACGGGGAAAGGCACCTCAACCGTGTCTTGCAGATAAAGAAATTGCTGTGGGAGGACCGGTTCAGCATCGAGGGCGCAAAGCGGTTGCTGGCCGGATTTCATATCGCGCCCGCCCCGCTTGATGTTAAAAAGGCCGGAATAACCGACCCTCACGATCTGGCGCTGCACATCGCCACGTTCATACGGGATTATGTAACAACCATGCGCATGACCGAAGCGAATGTAAAATGATGACCTATTCGCTCATCGCCTGCCTTAAAAAATACGGGGCCGCGGGGTATCTTGCCGGTTTACGCAGCCGTTACAGGGCCGGGGTATATTCGCACGGCGATTTCGTTTGCGCCGCCGCGCGAGCGTATCTTGCGCTGTTGAAGCCCCTTCGGGCCCGCGCGCTTCTGGAAACAATTGATTTAAGGGAAGCCTGGCCCGGACTGCAAGAACGCGTGCTCGCCCTTAAAACCGAGGCCTCCGCGATGGCGCCTGGAACCGATCCCACCTGTTCCCTGAATATGATCGTTAAAAACGAATGCCTCAACATCGGCCCGGCGCTGGACTGCGTTGACGACATCATGGACGAAATCATCGTGGGCGATACCGGCTCGACCGACCGGACGGCCGATATCGCTCGCCTCTTCGGAGCAACGGTTATTTCCACCGGCTGGCGCGACGATTTCAGCTCGGCGCGAAACGAAGCCGTTCACGCCAGCGCCTGCTCCTGGATTTTATGGCTGGACGCGGACGACCGCTTCGATCGCTCGTCAAAGTACGACCTCGTCACTCTTTGGAAAACGGCTCCGCCGCAAGCCGCGGCGTTTTGCGTCATCAACGAACAAAACGGCCGTCATGGCGCCCGGTTCATGCAGGTTCGACTGTTTCCGAGGATGCGAGGCATGCTTTTCGAGCGTCGCGTCCACGAGCAAATCATGTTCAGCGCCGTGCGCTGTAAGGTGCCGTTTTCGCAGTTTCCGGCTATACGAATCATTCACAAAGGATATAATGATCCGAAAACGCGGAAGGCCAAATCGGCCAGGTACAAGCCCCTTATTATAGCCGAACTCCAGGAACACCCTGGCGACCCGGCCCTGCTGCTCAATTACGGCGACTGCTGCGTGGCGCTAGGGGAGTTGGACGAGGCGCACGCGTCGTACTCCCGGATTACCGGCGATACTGCGCAGCATCGGGCGCACCCTGACGTGTTCGTCCAGGCGCATTTCGCCGTTGGCTGCATCCATTATAAAAAGAGGGAATTTACCCATGCGAAGCATTGGTTTTCGCAATGCGTCCGGTTTGATCCGACGAGAACGGAAGCGCTGTATTTATTGGGCCGCATACTTGAGGAAGAGGGTGATGAAGAAGCGGCGTTTGATTATTATTTAAAAAGCGCGCGTTGTACGCCTCCCCTCAGACAAACCGCGACCGACGCGATGAAAATTCGCATCGAATCGATCCATTGCCTGGCGCGGCTCCTGCTCAAGGCGCGACGCTTCCGGGAAGCCGAGGACCTTCTCCTCCACGCGCTTGCCGATTTCCCGCAGGTCGTCGAATATCATACCGCGTTAGGCACCGCGCTTCTGAGGCAGCAAAAGCTCAAGGACGCGGCGATCTTCTTCATGCAATCTCTTTCACTGTGCGCCGAAGGCAATGGGGAAGCCTATGAGGGCATGGCGCGGATTTATGAAACCATGCACGACTACGGGAAAGCGAAGCTGTTTATGGAAATGGCCAATAAGTAAGCCCGCGGCCATAAAGCGGGTTAGCGAGATAATAATTGAGCGGTAACAACGTGGGTGCTGTGATCGTCCGTATTGAACCAGAAAACCAGCCTATCGTTTTCAATGGTAAAGCTATCCTCCAAGGACGGAAGCGTGGTGCAGGGAACGATGTGGTTGTATCGTTCCATGGCTTTTTGAATCAGGTTTTTCTTGAGGGCGTTCATATTTAATCTATCGGAGATTCTTGAAAAAAGGATTAGGGGATTTTGAGGAAAGTTTAGGACTATTCAGGCTCCGTATAATTTTTATCTTGCCGCTCACTGAGCGAAGTCGCCTGCCTACCGAAGCGATAGCGCAGACAGGAAGTGAGCACGCGAAAGGCAGGACTCCCTTCGACTTCGCTCAGGGGCAATAGCGGTTATACGTTATTAATTTCCTCCACCCTCGGGTGAAGGCGCGGGGGCCGAGGGGGTAGAATTATCATCGGACCCGGACGACGCGGGAGGCGCGCTTTGGTCCGACGATGGCGGCGTTGACGAAGGGGCCGCATCCGGGGATGATGACGACGATGCGCCTTCGGATGAGCCTGCGGGGGAACTCTCATCCGGAGGGTTAAAGTATGACGGTGCACCTTTGTTGTCCTTGTCTTTTTTCTTTTTGGAAGACTTCACGGCCTTCGCGGCCTTGGCCGAGGCGCCGGCCGGCTTCGCCTTGGCTTTCGTCGCCGGCCTCGCCGTTTGCTTGACGGGAGCTTTTGGAGCCGGTTTGACGACGGGAGCGGCTTGCACGGCTGAAGGCGCTGAAAGCTGTCCGCCGCTTGCTGATTTGTCCGACAGGGCCTTTACCTGCGCGGAAAGCTCCTCTATCCGTTGGTCGGATTTCGATTGCATGCCGGTTGCCGCGCGCTCAATGGCTTGTAAACCTTCGGCAAAACTTTTTTTCGACCCGCCCGCTATCATCATCGTTACAACGGCTGAAATCGCCACCGACAACACGACGGCGATGACGATTCCCGCAACCGGCGACAAGCCGTTCGAGGATTCATCCGATTCCTCATCGTCCATCGAATCTTTCTCCTTAAAAGCGCTCTGGTTGGGAGGAGAGAAGCGGGGAACATCGGCGATTGGCTTTTCCCGTTGCAACGAAGTTCCGCCCACAGGTCTGGCGACGGATCTGAAATTCGACATATCAAAACTTACGGTTTCCGAATCAATGTCGCTTCGGCCGCCCGGATGCCTCGGTTCTTCAGGAGCCTCGGACTCTTCGGGGGGGCGTCCCGAAGAGAGTTGCCAAAACATTTTGCCGCCGCGCATGACGGTTTCAACCAAATCCTGATCCTTCAGCGAATCCAAGGCCTCCTGCACCGCGTCTTCATCGCACCGCAAATCGATGGCGATGTCGCCTGCATCAAGATCGTTTTCGGAGTGCTCCGTGATGAACTTTAATACCTTTTTGTCGAGTTTTCCCATAGCTTACCTCACTTTAGGCGATGAATGGTGAAATAATTTTTCGAAGGCGTTGGAGCGTATGGCCGAAACAATTCTTTCACACGCCGTAGATTCCGAAAAATTCCTCGACTCCGCCGTCTTCATAGGTTCCGTTGATTGAGAATATAGCCATTGGGAAATAATACTGTCAATATTGGGATAAGAAATTTAATACGGGTCATTATACCTTTAATTTCAAAGGGAGGCCCAATTTTTTTTATCGGTTCTCTTTCTTTTTATTGCTTTTATCGGTTAGGATTTTTATTTTATGACCTCCCGAAACAAAAACGCCGGTGATGAAACGCTGAAAATATCGACATTTAAATGAACATATTAACTCATTAATCAAGGAGGTATGATGTCACGGTTTTCAAACGTAATAAAACCGCTTGCCCTGTTTTTGCTGGCCACGCCGGTAATCGCAGCGGCGGAAATCGCTTCATCCGGGCTCGGGGACGCTATCCGTCAAGTTCAGCAATACAACTTCGCCATCCATATATTGGCCATGCTGCTGGTGGGGTTCGGTTTCCTCATGGTATTCGTGAAACGCTACGGATACAGCGCCACGACAGGCACATATCTCGTGGTCGCGGCGGGTATTCCCCTGTACATGGCGCTTCGATACACCGGATGGCTTTCCCATGAACCCGTTTATCCGCATACCATCATCGGTCTATTGCTGGCCGAGTTTGCCGTCGCGTCGGCCCTGATAGCGATGGGAGCGATACTAGGTCGGGTGAAGCTATTCCAATACGCCCTGCTGGCGATCATCATGGTGCCGCTGTATATGCTCAATGAAAAATGGGTGCTCGATGGGGCGCTTGGGTTCACCGCCGGTTTCAAGGATTCCGCGGGTTCCATCATCATCCACGCCTTCGGCGCATATTTCGGCCTTGGCCTCGCGGTGGCACTGACCAGCAAGAAGCACCGCGAAGAGCCGGTGCCCAGCGACGATACCTCCAACCGCTTCGCCATGCTCGGTTCCATGGTGCTGTGGCTGTTCTGGCCCTCGTTTTGCAGCGCCGTCGTGGCGCCCGACCACGTTGCCATCGCGGCTGTCAATACGATACTCGCCCTGTGCGGCGCGACGCTTTCCACGCTCCTCATGAGCGCCGTTTTCAGCAAAGGCAAAGTCATGATCGGCGACATCGCCAACGCGGCGCTGGCCGGGGGCGTATCCATCGGCGCCACCTGCGACGTAGTAAACGGCCCAACGGCCTTGTTGATAGGCGTTTTGGCCGGAGCGCTGTGCGTGTTCGGCTACGCCGTGGTTCAGGCCCGTCTCCAGAAACTACTGAACATCATGGATACCTGCGGCGTGCACAACCTTCACGGAATGCCGGGGCTTTTAGGCGGCGTCGTTGCCGCCTTCGTGGTGCCGGGCATAGCCAAGGCGCAAATAGCCGGGATTATTGTCACGATGGCGCTTGCAATAGCGGGCGGCGTCGCGGGCGGCGTCATCATCCGCGCGACCGGAAGCAGGGAAACCGTGTATGAAGACGGTGAAGAGTTCAGCAACGCCCAGGGATAGGTGGATTTCAGTGACCTTGACGAAGATTTCCGGCGGGAGTACCACGCCGGAAATCGTTTGAATCCTGGAATAACTATTTATTTTCCTTTATATTCCCTTCACCTCTACGGTACAATAAAACACCGGAAGGGAATAATATGGAACGCACTATCCTAAAAGCGGACAAACACTACAGAACCAGGCTTTTCACCGCCTACCTCACCGGCATCGCCGTTCTCTCGCTCTGTCTGAGTTTCGGGCTTCCGCGATACGTCGCATACCTTAACAAGATTAATATCCCAAACATGCTGAACCTCACGGAAATTTCCGTCATGGTTTTTCTGGCTTGCTTTATAGTACCGGCATGGTATCTTATTATTGTCGGACGCAGGATCATGGTTTCCAAACGCGCTCCCTACCCCGGCCAGAAAGTCATCCGTGATACGAAAATCATCGACGGGAAGAAAGCCGTCGCACGGGGAAGAATTCTCCTGTTGTTAGGTGCATTCACGATCATCATCCTCATTGCCGGCGCCGCCCGCTCACACTATTTTTTCGAAAAATTCAGGAACATCAACTCTTCATATTTACCTTTTCGTTCGCTTTGATAAGCCCACCTTCCTTATCAAGCGCTTTTCAGTTGGGTCCACGTCATAATCATGAATAAAACTCCGTAAAGAGTCCTTGTCCACGTCCGCTCATAGTACTCCTCCTTGATCGTTCCCTAATTGTTGGTCTTACGGTTGTTCCGGCAATGACGTTGCTCTCGCAACTCGTTGAACGGCATTTAACCGTCAATGCGCCCCTTTTCCCGTGACCACCACCAAAAGCGTGCGCAGAATGATTTTCACATCCAGCAGCAGCGACATGTTTTCGAAGTAATACAAATCGTACAGGACTTTTTGTTTTACGTCCTCGATGGACGAATCGTATTTATGCTTGATCTGCGCCCAGCCGGTCACGCCCGGCTTCATTTTCAGACGCCGCATGTACCAGGGGATTTCCTCCTTGAGCTGTTCGATGAAAAACGCCCGCTCGGGCCGGGGGCCCACAAGGCTCATCTCGCCCTTGAGGACATTGACAAGCTGCGGAATTTCATCGAGACGGGTCTTGCGGATGAAGCGGCCCATGGGGGTAATGCGCGGGTCCTTTGCCAGCGCCCACTGCGGCCCGCCGTGCTTCTCGGCGTCCTGGCGCATGGAACGGAACTTAAGCATGACGAATGGTTTTCCGTTTTGGCCCACGCGCTCCTGCTTGTAGACCGCGGGACCCGGAGACGTCATCCGTATGATTGCCGCAAGCGTAAGCCATATCGGCGAGCCCAGCAGCAATATCGTTGACGAAACAACAATGTCCATGAGGCGCTTGATCTGCGCCTCCCACGCGGGCATGTGGTCCTGAAGCAGAATCATGAGCGGAACGCCGAATATCTGGTGCGTCTTGAAGTGACCGGAAATGATTTCCATGAGCGACGGCGTCATGTAAATAGTGAGGCGCACGTCGCTGCAATACGAGTAGATTTTAAGAATTTCGTTGGCCGAACCCGAAACATGGGTGATGATAAGTCCCGTTATGTTCTCGCGCCGGATCACGACGGGAATTTCGGAATACGTGCCCAACACCGGCAGCCCGCCGCATTGGGCGCCTTTTTTACGCCCGTCGTCGTCGATAAACCCCTTTACTTCGTAACCGAGGGCGGGGTATCGCTTGATATCGCGCGCGAGGTCCTCGCCCGACTTGTTGGCCCCGATAATGATCACCTTGCTGACGCCGATGCCTTTGGCGAACAACCATACCAGCAGCGTATGCATGGCGAATCTATTGACCGTCGCAAAGAAAAGCATGCATGCGCCATACGTAAGAACCGTGGCGAATTTCGTGCGGGTGAAAATGACGGAAAAATCGCCGGTCTGCCCGAACGTAAGGATCTGCGGGGCGCTGGTGACGAGAAAAAGCAGAAATGTTCCAATGGCTATGGTCCGCGAAACCGTGACGAATTCATCCAGCCGCGATTCCTTAAACCAATCGCGGTAGAGTCCCGTGAAAAAAAACAAAAGGATCCACGCGGGGGTAAGGATAAGCGAGGGAATGAAGTATGTTGAAAAATCGATATTGGGGTTGAAGGTTTCCGGAAAAAAATTGCTCTGATAGCGCAGCCAGAAGGTCGTGACAAACGCGATATTGATGGCTATGACGTCAAAGGAAAACGTAAGAAGCTTTTCAAGAAATCGCGCGGCCATACCTTACATGACGCCCGTAATGAACGTTTCAAAAAGTTTTTCCGCCGTCACGGGCGATATCCCCGCCGCGGCTTTCTCGTTGTATGTCGAGGCATTGTCGGGCGTGATGCCCGGCCCGCACACCGCGAACGGCACCGGGGAGGCGCAATGGGTTTTCAGCGATAGCGGAGTGGCATGGTCGGGCAGGACCAGGAGCCGAAGGTCTTTATGGTTTTCGGCCGCTTTAAGAAGCTCTCCCACGATATGCCGGTCGAATTCCTCAATAGCCTGGATTTTCTTTTTGAGGGACCCCTCGTGCGACGTTTCATCGGGCGCTTCGACATGAATGAAAACGAAATCCTCTTCGGAAAGCGCCCGTAGGGCCGCGGAAACCTTTCCCGCGTAATTGGTTCCCAGGTACCCCGTCGCGCCATCCACTTTCCGCACCGTAAGGCCGGCCAGCACTCCCAGCCCCTGCACCAGGTCTACCGCGGAAATGACCGATCCGCTCAGTCCGAACCGCTCCTTCATGGTCGGCAACCGGATGGCATGCCCCTGCCCCCAAAGCCAAATATCGGTGGCCGGTTTCTTCCCCGCGGCAATGCGGCGCTTATTGGTTGCCGAATTGGCAAGAGCGACCCGCGCACGGTCCATAAGCGACAAAAGTTCTTCGCTCCCGGTCCCGCGAGGCAGATGGTCCTTCCACGGCCGCCCGGAAATATCGTGGGGAGGCGTGCAGGAAAGCGGCCCTTCCGTCATCCCGGAAATGACCAAACAATGCCGGTAGCTCACGCCGGGATACAACCGGGTTCTCTTGTCGCCAAGCGCTGACTGCAAATCCTTTACAAGCTCATGCGCATCGGCGGTTTCTATGTGGCCCGCGGAATAATCGTCCATTATTGCGCCGGACAATGTCACCAAATTGCAGCGAAACGCGGTATCGTCGGGCATAAGACGTATGCCCATGCTCGCGGCCTCAATGGGAGCTCGGCCCTGATAGTAAAGCTTCGCGTCATAGCCTAAAAGCGACATGTTGGCCACATCGCTTCCGGGGGGTAAACCATCCGGGACCGTTTGAACCATGCCTACACGGCCACGTGTCGCAACCCGGTCCATGTTCGGCGTAGAGGCGTATTCCAGGGGAGTGAGGCCGTTAAGCTCGGCGATCGGCTCATCCGCCATCCCGTCACCAACGCATATCACGAATTTCATGGCCGCTCCGTTTTCGACGAATCCGAAAAATGCCGTTTTATATAGTCAAGTATGACTTCCGTTTGCGCGGGCAATTGCACCGGTTTGTTGTTTTTCCCCTCGGTTGGGATTCGCACGGTCCCCGATACCGAAGAGGTTCGATGAACATCGAGATAGAGTTCGTCCTTGTGGAACTCCACCGTATAATCCGGGTCTTTCAACAAGTGTCCGGTGAGGA
>Ga0182017_10000406_pt1 | contig 33600 bp, 34 predicted proteins | sample 712E3DmetaG_FD_120492 | JGI IMG/M metagenome (GOLD analysis project Ga0182017, IMG submission 120492) | Permafrost microbial communities from Stordalen Mire, Sweden - 712E3D metaG | ecosystem: Environmental > Terrestrial > Soil > Wetlands > Permafrost | place: Sweden: Stordalen | collected... | reverse complement strand
CGTCGGCTGGCGATTCATCAACGAGCGCCGCGCCATCAGTCTGGACCCGAACTGCGGCTGGGCGCGCGGCAAAGCCGACGTGCTTTACGTGGCCGACGCCTTCGCCGTGATGGGAAAAGTGAACGAACTGCTGGCAGGGAAGAAGTAGCTGCAAGTTCTAACGTCACAGAGTCACGGGCCCTAGCGGCTGGTTGGGCCTTTCAGGCTGCCGAGCCAGAAAGCGTCTTTCCAGCAATGTATTCGTCTCTAAACCTGTCATGGCTTTCATTATGACGCTGGAGTCTTATACAGAACAACAAGACCAATCACCCATGCCACTATAATCGCCACCGGCAAGTATATTCCCAAAATGGGTGTTGGCCGACATATCCCTGGAAGCCACCCCAAATTACTCCTCACTCTCATGTCTATTGGATCATGGGCATTACACCTATATTCAGTTGTCAAATTTTTTATCAGGAATGCCGTTTGAATTGTGCAAAAAGTTAATAGTATGTTAATCATAATGACAGCTAGCATGATAAACGCCCTCCCCAATTGATCATTGAAAAAGCTAAATGCTGCGGCGCCAAGACCATTAAAAACAAGAAGGAAGTTCACCCTTTCATTGAGTAGATTATCTTGGTACTCAATTTGGTCTCGAAATTTTCCCCAGTCTGTTATTGGCGGTAGATCGTTGCTCATTGAAACTCCTTGCCCAAAACTACTTATTAGGGCAAACTCACTTTGTCATTTGATATCTTTTGCCTGGAAAAGTCAAAGTCCCAAGACCGTGTCTATTCCCGCTTTCGTTCTGACTTCGGAGGTTATGATGCCGCCTATGCCATAGGCCAGTCAACCCCTTTTGGTTTGTCTGTAGCCGGATGCACAGCAAAGGCTATGTTTTTATACGTGGCCGACGCCTTCGCCGTGATGGGAAAAGTGAACGAGTTGCTGGCGGCGGGGAAGTAGCCGCCGATGTTAATCGGCGCAATTTTTGAGCCAACGGGACTGCCGTTCGGGTTTACTCCGGGCGATCACGGAGAACAAGGTGATTGCTAACGAGACGACAAACAGAATTAAAAGGGTCACACTTAGAAAATCATGTAACTTCCTGCTCGCTAGGGATGAAACTAGGGACGGCACTTGGACGAACTTCATTTTCAAACCCTCCGCTTTGGCGAAAACGGAGAGCGGTGCATCTACATCGGTCACGAATGTCAAGACATCCTCGTCTTTCGGATTCAGAAGTTCATAGACAAAGCGTTTGGAGAATGCGTCGCTGCCGTTCTCATCGATTTTCCCAAAGTCCCGCTTGGGAGTTGTTGTGTGTGAAACATTAAATACATGAAAATTCGTATTCGTCACCTCGAAAGCAAACCTCACAGGAATCGTCGTGAGTGGAACGCTACCAGAATTCCAGAGATGCACTCTGTATCCGAAAATGTTGGTGGTTTCAACTCCATTGACTGCAATCTTGACCATCCCGGCGGTGTTCGTGTTGACGAAGGCTGTGGGTCCGTCAATTGTATAGCTGAGTCTTTTACCCGCTTCGAAGAATTTGGGCAAAGCGAAATTGACAGCCGCGAGAATAATTCCGATCGTCAGTGGAATCAAAAGTATGTCTCGTTTCCAAGTTGAGTTGTTTTCCATAACCGCCATATGTGTCGTACAGACTAACGCGGGTCAGCGACGGGAGCCAGCCGCCGATGACGTTCAATTTGTCTCCGAGCGAATCGGCTGGCTTCCGTTCGCTGCACCGCCTGGTTGAGTGAGGTTCATCATGAGGGAAGCGCGAAGAGAAGATCCGAAAAAGCCTTTTCGACATTCCCCTTTGGAAAGGTCAGATGCTCATAGTCGGCGCCTAGAATTCCTTTCTTAACCTCCAAACCCTCCTCAGCCAGGAATACAATGTATTTCCTGTGTCCATGGGCGAAAGCGGCTTCCGACGAAACCCAAGTGATGTCCCCTGCGGTCATTAATGCCACAAGAATATCCTGGCTCTCAATGCGCTCTGCCACCTTAGCAGGAACCATGCGGGCCTCATAACCCTCGCCTTCAACTACTGAAAAACCGCAACGAGATAAAAATTTTTGAACTGCTGCGGCAGTCGCCTTTCCCTGGACGTCGAATCGGTGCGCAAGAAAGATCGTCTTCTTGAGGCTCCACTTGGACAGAATTTGGGATTTCTCCGGGGCTGGATTCGAGGCATGGAAGCTCTCTTGCAACTGACGATGAACGAACTCCAGCACGGTCGGATCGAGTGAGTTGACAGCCAGTTCGATCTCCCGGTGGGAAACATCAATCGATATATCGAACTCCTCACGCTTATCGCATTTCCAGTGCGAGTGGACGTTTATCCCTTCTGGATTCGTGTAACGGTCGAGGAGCGATAGAAACTCGCCCCAGGTGGACGCGGAGAGTCGCCGTGTGCTGTCAATGGTCGCATTGTAACGGATGCTTTGGCAGCCTTTATTTTCTACGGTGTAACCCAGCTCGGACAACTTGTAGTCTAATGAATGGAACGTGTCAGGCCACGACAAATTGCTTGGGAAGACCCTGTAGATTCGCGTGTCGTGCATAGTTCCTAAAGTATTATTCGGACAAAATTACTTTATCATTTGATGTCTTTTGCCGGAAAGAGCCAAAGTCCGAAGGCCTTGTCCCTTCCCGCCAGCCTGATTTCGCGGGCATGATGCGCCCCGGCCATCACCAGTCAATCCCTTTTGATGGCGTTCTCGCGAAGCGTTGTAGTGTCGGCGCTGTGCGCCGATTTCGAGCCGCAGGCTCGACGCTACAACCCGGAGTGCAGCCGTCACCGGCTGCAGCAATGTTCGGCGGGCTGAGGGTTGGTGAATAATTCAGCGCACTCAGGGTTGAGGATGTTGCTGCGCCCGGGACGGGCGCACTCCGGCCAATTCTCTGCGCCTTGGCGTCTTTGCGTTAAAAAATTTGAAGACATATTTGACCCGCAGGGCGCGAATGATCGCCGACTGAATTCGCGTCAATTCGCGAAATTAACGGCTCGCCCTCACCCATAATACAATGACAAGGGTTCACGCATTTTGAGCAAGAAAATTCGACCACAGATGGACGCAGATTAACGCAGATGAAACCAATCCTATCTGCGTCCATCTGCGTTTATCTGCGGTTAAGACCTGTGGTTGCGGCGCAAGCCGCGTTGGGTTTTTCCGTGTCCATCCGTGGTTAAAGAAAAAGCTTTGCGACTCTCTGCGTTCTTGGCGTCTCTGCGTTAAGATTTTCGATTGAAGTCCGGCCCCGGTTCGACCATAACATTTTGAATGTTAGCCTGGATTTATTCCGCCGCACCCAGTGGCATTGAAGCCTTTCCGGCTGAAGTTGAAGTCAACACCGGTTACGGGGAAACCATCATCAACCCATCCGCAGGATTGACTCATCCGGCGGCGATTCTGGAACGGGCCGGAATTGTGCAGGACAAAAAACCGGCGTGCCGGCGCATTCCGATGACTGCGAACTTCCGCAGGCTGTGCCGCGGGTCCGCGCTGGCGCTGTTTTTGGCGGCGGCCGGGGCGACCGCGGCGCTCGCGGAAGCCAGGCCGGATTTGACCGGCCAGGTTCTCGCCCAAGGCGGTGCATCGCTGCCTGTTCCGGCCACGGTTTTTATATTAACCGCCGGCCCGAAATCTGGCACCAGCCCGTTTTGTCCGTCCTGCTATGCCGATTGTCAGAAAGGAGCGAAAACGGATGGTAACGGAAATTTTGAAATCAAGTCGCTCGATCCGCAGTTGAGATTTCAAATCCTCGCGGTGGCGAAAGGTTACAAGCCCCAATATGCGAACCAGGTTGATCCAGCGGCCGGCCCCATCAAGGTTAGCCTGACCCCCATCGAACTGGCGTCCGCGCCGCCGGGAAATTGTCTGCATGGCCGCGTGGTGGACGCGAAGGGCAAGCCGGTGGCCGGCGCGGTGGTGGGAGCGCAAGGCATCAGGACGCGGGATGGCGGGGGACTCTTTGGAAGCCTGCCGGGCGTGGATCCGCTGGCGGTGTCGGATGAAAATGGCGGGTTCCTGATCACCTCGCAGAAACCTTTTGAACTGATGGACGTGCGTGTGTCGGCGCGCGGGTTTGCCAATAAAACCTTCACCGAGCTGGCCAGCGGCAACAGCGTCCATGAATTGACGCTGGCGGAAGGCGCTTCGATAAGAGGGCGCGTTTTGTACAACGGCCAGCCGCTGACCAACATTTCGGTGGGCGTGGTTTCGGTCAATCGCGACATGGACCATTACACCGGCAATTTTGACATCGGCACGGATTCCGACGGGCGGTTTCTTTTCGTCAGCCTGCCGCCCGAGGTGGATTATTACATTTATGGTTTGATGAACACGCTGAAGTCCCATGGGGCGATTCCGCTCCAGACGATTCACGCCGGCAAGGATGGCGGGCTGACCGATGTCGGCAATCTCGTGGTGGGCCCGGCGTACCGGCTGGCGGGTCGCGTGGTGTTGTCGGACGGCCAGCCTGTGCCGTCAAATACGCGCCTGCTCATTTCGCGCGAAGCCGCGTGGGATACGATGCAACCCATGCTCGACCAGGATGGAAAGTTTGACGCAACCGGGATTCCGCCAGAGACCATATCTCTGGGCGTGCGCCTCAAGGGCTACCATGTGTCGGCCCGGAACCTGAGCGTTGATCAGATGAATCCATTTCAACTCATCGGGCGCGTGGACCGCGACATCACCAATCTGGTTTTCCTGCTGGAAAAAGGCCCCGATCCCCAGCCGGATTACAGCCATGTTGATCCTGAATATGACCAATCGCGCCAGCGTTCGTTGCACGGCGCGGAAGGCGTGCCGGATCATTCGCACGAGTGGATCGTTTCCGGCCGCGTGCTCGACGGCGAGACCAAACAGCCGGTCCAAAATTTCCGCGTCACGCCGGGGCAGACGGACAATTTCAACCAGACGGCCTGGAGCACGTTGCGCGCGGTGGACGGCAGCAACGGCGTTTATCTGGCCTACGTCGGCAAACGCACGGCGCAGCCGCTGCTCAAGGTGGAGGCCGAAGGTTATCTGCCGGAAAGCGCGGAGCTCCTGCCGGGCGCGACGAATTTGGATTTCATTTTGAAAAAAGGCTCCGGCCCGGCGGGTACCGTCGTCACCCCGGACGGCAAACCGGCCGTGGGCGCAACCATTGTTTTGCTCAACGATGATTACAACCAGGCCGGATTCAATTCAGCGGGGGAATTGACCGCATATGGGAACAAGTCGAATTTGCACACTGCGGACACGAACGGGAATTTTGCCTTCAAGCCGGTCTGGGGAATAAAATCCGTGGTGGCCGCGTCGTCAAACGGATTTGCCGTTGTCAGCTTGGAATCATTCGCAACCAATTCGACCATCACGCTCGAACCGTTCGGGCGCATTACCGGCACACTCAAGCGCGCCTCCGGGCCGGGCACGAACGAGAGTCTGGGTTTGATGTTTGCCGGGGTGAATGCGCCGCGAATCAATTTTTCGCAGCAGGCGGTCACCGATTCGGAAGGCCGTTTCAACTTTGACCATGTGCCGGCGGGGCATTTGCAAATTTGGGCGCGCAAGCCGGTCCCCGGAGACCGGCAAGCCTGGTCGAACGAGGCGCTTCAGGAGGTGGATTTGAAACCGGGCCAGACGCTCGAAGTGAACATCACCGCCGACGACCGGGCAGCGGCGGAAGCGGTGAATTCCCACCAGCCGCCGCAACCCAAACTAATTCCGGGCGCGCAAGTGAAAGGCGTTGTTCTTTTGCCCGGCGGCAGGCCGGCGGTGGACGCCGATGTCGTATTGCAGGTCGAAGGGAAATATCTCGGCCTTGGCAAGGCCGCGTTCACCGGCAGCCCGCGCGAAGAAGGATTGCTCGTAAGCGCCGGGCAGGATGGTGGTTTCACCCTGCCAATGTATGAAGGCGCAAAATCAGTCATCGCCCTGAACGAGGAAGGCTATGCGCAGGTTTCCCTTGAGCAGTTAAAGGCGTCGCCGCAAATCACGCTGCAAAAATGGGGACGCATTGAAGGCACGTTGCGCTTCGGCCATCATGCCGGCACCAATGAACAGGTGGTGCTGGATGCCCCGCAGCCGGGATGGATTAAGAATACGATTCACAAACCCGGATCATCGACCAACGATGTGGTCATCACCAATTCCAGCCCGGCGGTGCTTCAGCCTCCGTATTATGATTTCAATGCCTTTCAAGCCAAAACGGACGAGCGGGGACGGTTTGTCATCACGTTTGTTCCGCCCGGTGAACAGATCATTGCGCGGCTGGTCCCCACGGGTGAAGGTTCATGGACGCACAGCCAACTGACGACGGTGGACGTGAAGCCCGGAGAAACCGTGGTGACCAATGTTGGTGGAACAGGCCGCATCGTCGTCGGCAAGGTGAAAGTGGATGATGGCGTGGCGCCGGATTTCAAAAACGGCTTTGCCAACATCAGCACGCCCACTTCCAAATTGTTCAGCAAAATCAAGGATTTGAAGTCAGATGAGGAGCGGAAGGCGTTTTTTCAATCGAACGAAATCCAGGAGGCCATGAAAAATCACCGGAGTTTTTCCGCTGTCCTGCTCTTGGACGGCTCATTCCGCGCCGAGGACGTGTTGCCCGGCAAATATGAATTTGGCTTCCAATCCAGACAGCCGGATAAAAACACACACTCACTCCCGATATTCGTCTCGGCGCAGGAACTCGTCGTGCCGGAAGCCAGGGACAAGGACGACGATTCGTCTGTGGACTGGGGCGCCATCGAATTGAAACCATTCGCCATGCCCATGCCGGGAACGGAATCCGGCAGGAAATAATGGCCAGAATTCTTTTTTTGCCCTGAACCCCACTTCGCTGATAAGGTCTGGTCATGCTTTCAAGGGTCTGCTCCGCTGCGCTCAACGGGATTGAAGCTTTTCCGGTTGAAGTCGAGGTCAATGCCGGTTACGGCGACACCCTCGTCGTCATCGTCGGACTGCCGGACGCCGCGGTGAAGGAATCGCGCGACCGCGTCTCCACCGCGCTCACGAATTCCGGTTTCAAATTTCCGATGGGACGCACGACCATCAACCTCGCGCCCGCCGACGTGAAAAAGGAGGGGCCGAGCTTCGACCTGCCCATCGCCGTCGGCATGCTGGCCGCCAGCGAACAAATCGAAACTGACCAGCTCGACAATTTCATCATCGTGGGTGAACTCGCGCTGACCGGAGCGGTAGCGCCTGTTGACTTTTTACCAGTTCTTCAGAAGTAGGCAGATGCGAGAACCTTATGTCGATTTCGTCTTTGCCAATCGTCACCCTTTCGATGATTGATTCGACTATGCTGTGCTTCTGTTCAACCGGCAGGCTCGGCCACCGGCGATACAGGTTTTGGGCTTCAAAAACCACTTCTTCTGCTGACAAGTTGTGTATTTTCAAATGGTCAATCTCGGCCTGCAAGACTGGAAGCCCGGCGACAAGCTGGTTTAAGCGTTCCTCGGCTGGTTTGTAGAATTCCCCAAAGCCTTGAGGCGTTACGTGCCCGTCAACATAGAGGCGGTGCGTCCGCGTCATTTCCACGCGTATTTTCTGAATCTCATTCTGATGGCTTTGCAGCAGGGCTTCTTTTTCGGTCAGGTGCTCATCGGCTTTGGCGAGATGTTCGGCAAGGCGCTCAGGCACTGCGAAATAGGCTTTCAGGTCTTCCAAAACAATCGCCTCAAGGTCAACGATTGGAATCTTATTGAGGCACTTTTGGCAGACATACTTGGGAGAACCCTGCTTCACGTACATTTTTTGTCCGCATGTGCAGTAGGCAAGGCCGGCGAAGATTTGCACCGGCTTCCTGCCCAGTGGCTTTTTATTAGCTGTGTGTTCATCGAGGATTTGGTTGCATTGGTTCCACAACGTTTCTGAGACGATGGGAGCGACTTCAACTACCCCCCATTCCTCCTCCGGCTTTTGTTCCCATTTCCAATTGCCCACTTGCCGAGTGCGATTCAGGTAATACACCCCTTTGGCGCTTGAGCAGCGGATGACCCGCTGGACCGTGATATCGCGCCACTTCTTGCCGGCGCGGGTGCGGTGGCCAGCGGCATTGAGTTCGTTTGCGACGGTCAGTTTGCGCCGGTGCTTGAGGAAAAGCTCATAGGCGAGTTTACGAATAGGGGCTTCATTGGGGTCTTGGACGAGCTTTTTGTCCTTCCACACATAACCAAAAGGAGAATTGCCGCCGAGAGACTTTCCCATCTTTGCGCGGATCGGAATCGAAGCTTTGACCCGCTCAGCGATTTCCTCCCGTTCCCATTGCGCCATAGCCGCGATCATGGTGTAGAACAAACGGCCGGCGGGACTGGAAGTGTCAATTTTCTCCTGGAGCGAAATTATATCCGCATTTTGCTGGCGAAAGATTTCGGAAAATTCCAAAAGCTCTTTTGTGTTCCGAGCCAGCCGCGCCAGCTTGGAAAAAATGAGGCCGGTAATGTGACCCCGTCGAACGTCGGCCAACATCCTCTTGGTTTCGGGCTGTTCCATCACGGTCTTTCCCGATACGCCGGCAAGGTCGTAAACTTCCTTGACCGTCCAGCCGTTGAATTTGGCGTATTCGCGGGCGCGGGCTTCGTGATGTTGCGGGCTTTCCCCTTTGGCCTGATCTTCGGTGGAAACGCGAATCCAGATGCCAACCGGTTTGTTCAAGGCACAATTTTCCTTCATACACTACTTCATACTCAAAAACGTAACCGGATGGCAAGAAAAATATGTAGTCAAATTGAATATATCTGCTAGGGTTTCATCATGTCGCGCCCAACCACCATGTGTGAAAACGATCTGGCTGTGCTTGCCAAAACATTTCGCCGGCAAGCAAGCACGACCCGTGCTCAAGCCGCGCGGGATATGAAAGTGTCTCAAACCTCCATATTCAATGCGGAAGAAACTCCCGATCAAAGCCTGGTCAAATTACGGATGCGGATGATTGAGACCTATTCGGAATTCAAAGTCAGAGGCCCCGTATTTTTATTGGAAAAGAAATAGGGAAGCCAGATTACTTTGATTTGGACGCTGTCTTTTGTGCGGTCTGGATAACTTTTGCCAAATCAATTTCCAACGCGGCAGCGATGCGAAGCACGGTTTCCAGGGTTGGGTTGCGCATTTCGCGTTCAACGTAGCTCACCATCTGTTGCGACAACCCGGCGCGTTCGGCCACACGATTCATTGAAAGCCCCTGCTTCTCCCGTTCCAGCCGCAAAATACGGGCTACGCGGGCGCAAACAACCTGCTGTGATTTATTGGATGCCACGTTGTGAAAATAAAGCTAAATGGTCTTGACAAGACATCTCACCATAGTTAGAAGTGACGTATGGATTTTATCAAACGCATCGGCCCCGACCCGCACGCCAATGGAGCGCGAACCATTGCCTGCCGTGGTTGCCCGGACATCTGGGAACTCGAAAATGGCGATTTTGCCGTGATCGGCATAGACATCACGGCCGCCGCCGTCCCTAAGCTGCCGCCAACGGCCGGTTGCGGTCCTGATGAGCGGATTGTCCGCCTGCCGCGCAATCTTCTGATGAACGCCAAGCGGGACATCCCCGACCGTCTCTAGCAAGATTTGCCCCTCCCATGTTAAAATGGGAGCATGGAACAATGGTTTACTGAAAATTGGTTCAACCTTTTCAGCTCCCTTGGCATCATCGGCGGTTTGTGGTTTACGGCTGTCTCCCTTCGTTCGGAAACCAAGACACGCCGAATTGCCAATCTCCTTACCGTTACCGCGAATTACCGTGAGATTTGGAAAGAATTCTTCCGCTGTCCGGAATTGGCCCGGGTCATCGATCCAGCGGCGGATGTGACAAAACAGCCGGTCACGCCGGCGGAAGAGATGTTCGTGGGATTGATTATTTCCCAAATGGGCAGCGTCTTTTACGCTACGAATGACGAGTTGCTGGTCAAGCTTGAAGGTTCGCGGCGGGAAATGAAGTTATTTTTCTCGCTGCCGGTGCCGAAAGCAGTCTGGACCAAGTCCAAACTGCTGCAAAATCAAGATTTTGCAGCATTCATTGAATCTTCTTTGAAGCAGCCTTAACGCTTAGACCGCATGGCCTCGGCCATCATCCGATTGACAGTATCTTCGCGCTGCCGCTGTTCCTCCACGGAAAGTTTGGGGACGGAGTGTTTAATTTTGTATCCACGGCGGATCTCGGGCGTTGCGAAACTCGGTGTGGTTGGGAGCTGCATGGCTTTCAGGTTAGCGATGAACTGGTCAGGCTGGAAATACTCCACCCGCGCCGATAGTTCCGCGCCCAAGCTGCCGGAAACGGCATTGCTGATCTTCCGCAAGCGTACCTCGTCCAGACAAATCACCGCCACTTTCGGAACGCCAGCTTTCAAGCACTTGGCGACATTGCCCATTTCATGGTCAATGGTGGTCGAGATGGAAATTTCACAAGCGATGCTCTGGCCGGTACGTTCAAGCCACAAATCTACGCTGCCCTGCCCGTCCAGCACTGGCTTTTCAATGATACTGCGGAAACCAAGCCCCTCCGCTGCTTCTTTGATGCGTTTCTGAATGGCCTGGTGCTGTGCTCCGCCCCGGCCCAAATCGCGCGGCGGTTCGTGTTTGACGGTTGGAGCTGGCTGTTCCTTTGGTTTCGGAACTTCTGAAATCTTCGGCGGTTCGGAAGCCTGCGGAACAATGATGGGCGGCGAAGGCGGAGGAACCTCCGCCGCCCTTTGGGGCTTGGGTTGGGGAACAAAAGCTGTTGGCTTGGCCGATGTGGAAGGTGCTTGCGCACGGCCACCGTTGGGCGGCTCGTCAGGTGTTGGCGTTGCTCTGGACTTTGCCAGCATCGCCTCCACATCCGCCCGCGCCGTGCCATATCTATTTCTCGAAACAGTGATGACTTCCTGCCTTCGTGCGGTGGCTGAATCTTTGTCAGGATCAACTGGAAGCGGAATGGACAAATTGAAATCAAAGTCGCTGCGCTCAACGCGGCACACGGCTTGGCCTATGTCCAAGTTCCGCAAATCCTTCGCCTCAAAACACGAAAAGCCCTCGGCCAATCTCTTGGCGTCATCGTCACCCACACGGAAGACCGCACGGGTGAACGGATGGGACATGACGGCACTGGCCACTTCGGGACTGCGCTGCAATTGGTGCAACTCATGGTGCGCCAGTGTGAGGCCAATCCGATATTTCCGGGCACCCGAAAGGATTTCCGCCATGCTAGGCGTGATGAAATTAGCGAACTCATCAATGTAAATCCAAAAGTCCCGGCGGGCGGCGATCTGCTGCGCCTGCCGGCTCATGGCCATTTGCTGGAATTTCGACACCATGAGGGTTCCGAGCAGATATGAATTTTCCTTGCCCAAAAGTCCCTCCGGCAGTTTGGCCAGAAAGATTTTGCCGCTGTCCATGATCTGCCCGAAGTCCAGCCGGTTCTCCGGCTGCGAGACCATGTGACGGATGGGTTTCTTGGCAAGGAACGTGTCCAACCGCGTGAGGATCGAACCAATGGACTTGTTGCCGGACAGGTGGGGAAAGCTTTTCTGCCAGTAATATATGACTTCGGAATCTTTGACTGATTTCAGGAATTCATTCCGAAAAGCAGGCTCGATGAGGAAACTGCGCAAGTCGGCCAGTGTCCCGCGCCGGTCGCTTTCAAGAAACGCCAGAATCGCATTCTGTAACACGCTGTTCATCTGGTCGCCCCATGTAGTCGAGAGGCGTTCAAAGACGGCAACAAGGTCGGATGCCAAAAGAGTTTTCTCAAGCTCGCTGTGGGCCGACAGGATGTTGAATCCGACGGAATACTCTGCATCGGACGGGTCAACCAAAACCACGTCATCAATCCGCTTCGACGGAATGATGCCAAGAATCCGGTCAATCAAATCACCATGGGGGTCAAGCACGGCCACACCTTCGCCGTTTTCGATGTCCTGCCGGATGAGATTGAAAAGCAGTGTGCTCTTGCCCGTACCGCTGGCCCCGATGATATGCGTGTGTCGGGTACGCTGTTCAGCGGACAATCTGACTTCAACCATCTTGCCGGCATGGTCGTTCGTGCCAAGCAGCAAGCCTTGCTGCCGGACAATGGCCGGTGCTGCTTTGGTCTTGGTCGTCTGTCGTTGAAAGGCAGGAGAACGGACGGCAGTAGATGGCAGGTGGACGAAGCCAGTCAACTCGTCGCTGTTTAATATCATACCCGTGCGCCGAGTCTGCCGTTGCAACACGTCCTCAATGTGTTCCTCGAATGGATAGTCGTCGTTTTTGAGCGGGATGAGTTCGTTGCCGCTGGGGTGCGCGAACACGCGCAATGATCCGGCAAGGTCGCGGGCCAATTGCACTACGTGACCAAAATCTCCGGCGCGAAGCAGGACGCGGACAACGGCGGCATACAACGGGCGGGCGACTTTATTTTCGGCTGCGCCCGCCAGTTCCGGGGAATCCACGAAATACGGTTTGCCGTCCGCATGGGTGACGGAATTGACGATGCTGTCCGCCCAGGGATTCTGCACCGGCTGAAACAACACTTGGAACAATCCAAGCTCGCCTGGCTCTAACTCCGCCAGCGCGCCTATGATGCCGATGAATGGGTCAAGCTTGCCGCTTTGAAGCGGCAACATGAATTCGTGTTTCAATCCAAATTCCACCGCCAAGACTTCATCGCCTTGGCTCGCATCCCATGCCCGTTCCAAGCCGCCTTCACGCGGGACAAACACGGCTTCGGGAAAATATGCCTGCAACTGGCGGCGGAGCAACGGGGCGTCGCTTAGACCGGCCACAAACTGTGCTGCTACTTTTTTATGCGAGCCGATGAGTTCAAAGGCAATTGGCTCACGGCACAAAGACAAATTCAAAAGGAACTGCTCAAATGCTTCCTTGGAAATGTCGAGTTTGTCCGGGAGCGATGCCTGTAATTCCACCAGTGATTCGCGGATGAGGGGTGTCGGCTCTGCTTCTTCTTCGGGTTCGGGTTCAACCGGGGCAATCGGCTTTTCGGTGCTCAACTTCTGGCTTAACCCTTTCACCAGCGAACTCAAAAAAGTCGGCTTGGCTCCGTCGTCAATGGGTGGGGTGCTGGGGAGATAATGGCCTTCAAACGGTCGGAATGGCGGTTCGGGAGACACAGGCTCGTCGAATACCTGCCAGCCGCGTCCGCGCTGTTCCCACTGGTGGAACTGTTCGGTCAATTGTTCGTCGAGCCGGGACATGGGGCTATGCTCCCTTGGGCAACGGCACGCTGTTCAGTTTGTAGAGTTCGCTTAACATCGGGCAGTTTTCCATGTATCGAACCAATTTGATGCCCTTTGCGCCGGTGGTTTCCTCCACCTTGGCTTTAACCACAGCGTTCACCGTTTCGCAATACATGAGCCGGGTGTCATGGCGATAATACGTTTCTTTGCGAAACCAGGCTTCGTAGATCGGGCCGATGACGGGCGTCTTAATGAGTGAGGCATCAAGGTCTTTAAGCCCCATGGCAACGGCATTGCGCATGGTGTAGATGGCCATCACAAGAAAAGCCAGAAGCATGAATGGATACAGCATAAAGCCCAAAGCGCCAAGAATCCTGGTGGCGATGAACAACCCCCAAAAAGCTGCGAAACACGAACCGAAGAGAAACAGCAGGATTTCCCAGAGTTTGACAACGGCGGGAATTTCGGCAAACCGGCAACTGAAAAAATACGAGGTGCCAAACGGAGCGGCGCAAATATCGAACACTAATCGCTCGCGGGTCATGCGTAAATACTCCCGCTTGTTGGACAGGATGCCGCCCTCGGCAAAATCAACGTGGAAAATCTCAAGGCCGGGGACCTGGCGATCCTTCAGTTCTTTTTCAACGGCTTCGTAAAAGTACTTGGTGGAGGAATTGAAGCTAGGAATGAGCGCATACCAGTGGTCAATCACGCCCGCCTGTTTCTTTTCAAAAAACCCAAACATATTTCCCCTTGGTTGAATGGTTATTTCGACTTGCGCGACAGAATGAACAGGGCCGCCCCAAACGCCAGTGACAGAAACGCGCCAAAGGAGAGGATTTGGAACAGGTCACGGCCGAGTTTGATGTACCAATACACGCCGACGCAGAAGGGAAGCACGCCGGTAAGCTGCCCGGCGATTTGTTGACGGCTCTTGGCGATGCCGGCAAAAATGGTGATCGCGCAAAATATCGGGATAAGCCAAAGCAACCGCTGCTCGTCGCCCAATTTTTGCAGGTCAAAGCCGGATAAATTGGCACCGAAAAAACGCGCCCACGGCAGAAAGAAGCTGACGCCCAGGCCAGCGGCGCAGAGGTTGACCATGTGTTTCCGGCTCAAGCTGACGGATTGCTGTTCCGGCGCGGCATTGGCGGGTGTGGATTCCAATTTCGGTTTAACGGTGACTTCGTCGGCCATAATAATTCCCTGCGGTTAATGGTTTACAGCGAACAACTTTCCCGCCCCTATGAAGTCCCAAACGGCAGACGCGGTGGGAAACGGGGAATGCTTTAGCACCTGATATGATATGCGTCAACCGTAAATAAGCATCAGCAAAAAAACTGCAGCGTGAATTTATTCGGTGCTCAGGTTTTTCGTCGCGGCATTTTTCTTACATGACTGGAAACACTGACGGTGGATGGTTGTAGATACTCTTGGAGGCACTTAATGACCTTCTCTTCTTTAATCGTAGAACAGCTTAAAATGTCAATAATCGCAAATTGTTCTTCAGGCCATGTATGGATAGAAATGTGCGATTCACTCAACAGCGCATAACCGGTAATCCCTTGGGGGCTGAAATGATGAAAATCAATTTTGAGCACATGTAATTCGCAAGCCAGAGCTGCCGACTGCAATGTTGTTTCTATGTCTGAAACGCTGTCCAAAATGCTCGCAGGGCAGCCAGAACATTCGATTGTGATTTGTGTGTATTTAACTTGTGACATTGTTCTGATCATAAGAATAAATGTTGCCGGGAATAGGGTTTATCGCAGCAAGCCGAATGGGGGTCGAACCGGCAATATATCGAAAGAGCGTCGAATGAAAAGTCGTCGCCATAGACTCTGGGTCTAGACGTCTCATATCCTGAAGAACATCGGGAGGGGCTTCGTATTCATTGAAGTTCTCGTAAGCCTCCGCGCAACGCAAGGAGGAATTTGCAAGAAAAGCAAAGATTTCCTGCAAGCGATTTTCGCATAAATATAAACGTGAGGCACAGAACAATAGAGTTGAATTACCGGCAGGGCGAAGAGCTAAGATAGCTTGCCGCAAAAAAGTCAGTTGCCCGTCTATCGTATACGGTGGATCAGTCAAAACGAAATCATATTGTTTTTCAAAACTCAAAGGGAGCGGCTTACGTAGATCCCATAAAAAAGTGCGGGCTCTTGAAGAATCGGTGTTGCTGGCGATCAGTTCCAATAAAGCCTCATCGAAGTCTACAACTGTGATTTGACAAGTCACATTAGCCGCAGATAACGCAATACTCATCAGATCATCATCTCCCAAAAGGAGAATGGATTTGTGTTCTATGTCTTCTTGCAAGATAAGCATTAATCTTCGAAGCACGGTAGCAATTGTGGCCGGGCACTGATCCAAGTCATCTCGCCTTTTGACACGATTCTTGTTTGCACGTTTTAATTTGTGGAAAGCCGTCAACAAAGCCTCTCGATAAGACGAAGATTTGCCCGACAAAAGGTCGGCGGAGATAATATCGTTGGAACCAGTCGTTTTTGCCATGTGAGATTGTACTATTTCGGATGACCAAAAAGTTCACTAAAAAAATTGAGAAATTTGTCTCTTCCCACAATAAGGACCATGAACATTATGGTTGATATAATTATAGCAACTATAGAGCAAATGGTCGAGGTATAGACCATTCGCTGTCGCCTTGTTTCTCGTTTGGTAATCGCACGAGCGCCCGCGATTTTTTCGATGGCTTTGCTGGTGAAATTCAGATATTCGGCGTCTGACTTTTGAAGCTCAATTAATGCTGCAATGTCATTTTTTTCGTGCAATTGTATGGCGTTGTCGAAGATGGTGTCGCACTTCTTTTTCAGCGATATCAATTCCGTTACATCCACTTGAAGATCGGCAATTTGTTGTCTGAAATCAGTAGCTTCTGCTTGGCGAGCTTCCGCAACTGCTCGCCACGCAGACAAGGTTGCTCTTTGAGCCTCCTCGATAATAGTTTTAGCAGCTGTTCTGGCTGCCGCGGAATCATTGTTCTCAATCACTGTCTTCCAAACTTGACTAAGCTTGTATTGATGATCTGCCAGCTCATCCAAGGTGGTAGAAAAGTTAAAATCAATGTTTTCCGGGGCTTTGGTGAACGCCTCGTTCACTGCCCGACGAAAGGATTCTAACGTGTCGGCAGCTTCAATGAGAGCTTTTTCATTATCGTTCATAAATGTCGTCAGGAATGACGCCGTTGATATGGAGAAGGGCATATCAAAATCGAATCTGAAAGCAACAAGATTTTTCTTTGCCGCTCCCGGCAAGATTTCACCCCTTTCATCGCGCCACCACCGACAGACAATCAAGCACCTCAATTTTCATCAGGTGGCCGGCACGAATGAGGTCACGTGTCACTTTGATATCCAACGAGCCCTCTGGTTTATTCATCAAAAAAGCCCCGGCCATTTACATTGGTCGAGGCTGTGTTTTTTAGAACGCGCGGAGCATTCCGTTCCACCCGTGGCACGGTACCTTTCAATTTGAAACAACGGGGTCTGTGCCGCATCCGCGAGCCGACGTTCAATCTCGGTTTGCTCACGTTCGCGCACGAACCGTTCACCATCAATTCCGATTTCGCGGATGAGGTTGAAAGTGTTGCGCGCGAAGCCGAATTTCCATTATGGAATCAGCAGCCGTCTTCTGGCTCATTTCATACGTTGTCACGAATAGAAGTAACCAAGTTCTCGTAAGGAGGACCTGCTCGGATTGCCCATGACGATGTGGTCAAGCACCTCAATTTTCAACAACTGCCCGGCACGAATGAGGTCGCGCGTCACTTTGATGTCAGCCTCGCTGGGCGTTGGATCGTTCGATGGGTGATTGTGCATCAGAATTACCGCCGCTGCGCTGCTGATAACAGCCACCCTGAACACCTCGCGCGGATGCACCAGAATCGTGTCTATCGTACCGATGGTGACGAGCTGGTGTCCTTTCACCCGACGGCGCGTGTTCAACAGCAGCACGACAAGGCATTCGCATTCCGGGTTGAAATACGGATTCGTGGCCACGTGCAGCCGCCAGTATTCGGCGGCCTGGTCCGGCGTCTCGCAAACCCGCATGGACTCCGGCACCGGACAATCCCGTAGAGCAACCACCTTGAATTCCTTCGGATTGAAGTCACTCATGCCGCCTCGCTTTCCGCAAACGTCCGGCCCAGAACGAAGTCCGCCGCCTTCTGCGCCTGCGCCGCCGCATAGACGATGAGCGTCCGGTCGTTTTGGAACTGCTTTAGCCAGCCTTCAAGGTAAGCAGCCGAGTTGTCAATCGTTCGGTTAACGATGTCGGCGTAACCGCACAGAAACGCGCTGCCGAGTTCGGCGATCAATTCTTCTTTGCAGTAGGGATTTGAGCCATACCCGTTGCGCCCGGTCAAGCTGGCGCGATTCAACCGCTTTTCGCTTCCGCTGGCGTGAATGAGTTCGTGAAAAAGCGTGGCAAAATAGTGGGCCTCGCTCTCGAACCGTTCCCGCGCCGGCATTCCAACGCAATCATCGGTCGGGGAATAGAACGCCTGGGCCATGCCGTGCTTCACCACGGGCGGCTGCGGCATCTTGGCCACGATTTCCACCGGTTTGGTGACGGGCATCGGAATTTCCTCCGGTGCGCCCTTCAAGCCTTCGCACTGCGCGGCATTGAAGACGTGATATAGGCGGAGCAGTGGGGCTTTCCGCGGCTCGCCGGATTCCTCGCCCTCAGTCTTCATCTGTTTCCAGAAGACGACGGGACAAGACTTTTCGCCCTTCTTCACGTTGCCGCCAAGCTGGATGGCTTGGCGGAAGGTGAGCCAATGCGGCGATTCGTAGCTCATTGCCAAGAGCAGGAACACGTTGATGCCGCGATACGGCTTTTTGCTTACGAGATTCCGGGGCAGGCCAGTATTGACCTTCCACGGTTTGTGCCAGGGAACCGTGCCTTGCTCTAGCAAGGTCACGATCCGTTCGGTGATACGTTCATACGATTGAATATTCATGCGATTTCTCCTGTGGTATGTGATTTTGAAAAGAACCCTGTGAACCCACTGTGAAGCGTATGGCACCGCACGAATTCGCCATAGACGGGTCTTCTTGCCAGATGTGGCAAGTGAGAAAAAGAGCGACCCGGAAGGATCGCTCTTGTGTTTAGTAGTCTCCTGACAAGAGAACTGTGGTATGGCTTCGGTCAGCCTCGGTGATGAGCCAGAACTTCGTGCCGTTGGCGGCGTGATAAACCGACCATAAACGCAGTCCTTGCTTCAGGGACAATTCGTTCTTCGTGCGGTCATCCTCGTCCACGTCGCCCCAATCGCCGGCTTGGTGCCGCTGAATGGCAAGCAAGATGTCGTCTTGCGTCAGTTGCGACAGGGCGCTCGGCGTGGATACGATCTTGCCAAGCCGGAATTTGGCAATCGGCCAGGCTGTTGTGCTCATGTTACGCCTCCGGCAACTGTTTCCTGGTCGCGAAAGGCTTGGATGGCCTGTTCAATGTCCTGGCTTGTCAGTGTCCAATGCTTCCTGGGCAGTCCTGCAATTACCGCCCACTTAAAGCGCTGATACATATCCAATGCCTGTCGGTCATCGGATAGGTGATCGGCCAGAATGGCCAGTGCCAATTGCGCCGGACCGCTGCCGCAGTAGCCCCATTCAAAGCCGTCGGGGCTGTGGAAGCACAGGTCGAGGCGCGAATCAAGGGCACGGCCGTTGACGGTCACGAAACACTGTCCGTAAGACCGCTTGCCTTCGTACTGCTTCACAGCGCGCCTCCGAGAATTTGGCGAACCTCGTCGGCGGAGAGATTTTCCGGCTGTGTGTCGGGCTGGTCAAAGACGTGCGTTTTGACGAAACAGAATTTCGCCAGACGAACGGCAATGTCCTCCCGCCCCGCTTTGCCGGCCTCGTCCTCGTCGAGCATGACAATGACCTGGCTGTTGCGGTCGGTGTGCCTTTTGATCAACTCCTCCTGCGTGGCTGACATGGTGCTGCCCATGAGGGCAACCACCTTGCGGTATCCGAACTGGTGAAGCTTCATGCAGCCAAAGAAGCCTTCAACGATGACCAAGGGCCCCGTTTCTTTGCTGGCCCGGTCAATATTGTAGAGTTCCAGTGATTTCCTGAATCCCTGGGGCAGCTTGTATTTTGGTGTGCCCTCGGCTGGCTCGCCGGGGAAACGGCCCGCATACGCAACGACGTTGCCTTCCGGGTTTTGGATCGGAATGGCAATCCGCTCCGCCATCATGCCTTTAGCACAGAAGCCAATGCCGAAATCCACGATGGTTTCGAGCGTAAGGCCGCGTTCGGCAAGATATGGATGACTGCGCTCAAGCTTGTCCAACCGGAACTTCAGCGGTTTGTTGGGCGCACCGTTTTCCACGACCGGCGCCGGTCTTGCGGCCGTCGGTCGAGGAGCATCCCCGGCTTTCGGCGCTTCATCGGTGCTCTCGGCTTCCTGTTCGGAATCCGCAGACATGGCCTCCGGATCGAGATTGAACCATTCGATGGCTCTGGTGGCCGCCGCATGGATGCTCACGTTGTCCATCCTGGCGATGAAGTCCAAGACGTTGCCGCCGTGTTTGCATTCGCTGAAGCAGTTCCAGACGTTTTTGCTGATGCTCACCCGAAACTGCGTCGGGTTGTTGCCTTTGTGGATCGGACACGGACCGCTCAGGCTGTCTCCGCTCCGTTTGAAACGGTCGAGGATGCCGTAGTGCTCAAGTACTTGTTCCATGGTGATAGCCGCTTTGACGGCCTTGAAGTCAACGAACTTTGATTTGGGCATATTTCTCCTGTGGGTTATGTATTGTGATGAACAGGTGCGGCTCAGGAATTGAACCGGCTTCGATGTGCATCCTACCGCCCTCACCCAAACCCACTAGGAGGGAAGTCCTGCCGTTGGCGGCAAGCATCCTTAATCTAACAAACCGCCGGTTTCACCCGGCTTGCCGGTCTGCCAGATCGAAGAGAATAAGTCGCTGGATAAAATTGTCCGGTCGGCAAACAGGAACAGGCCATGCCCGCGCTCCAATTGTGAACACGCCTCCACCAACGACTTTACCCGCGCGGCACTGGTGGTGACGGTGAGCACGCGAAAACGATGGAAGCCAAACCGGGAGTGATGGATGTTTTGCGTCCAAGTCGCTTCATATGCGAGAAGCTTGCGGAAGAAGGAAGTCTGGGAAAGATTCCACCGTTTTACCGGCATGGTTCCCCGGTCAGCTTCGAGGAAGAAATATGCCCGCTGGTTCTGGCCACTTGCATCGGGAAATTCCAGGGCAAACACCCGATCCGGGACGACACCGAGTTTCCGGCCGTTCTGAATCTTCACACGCCACCGGAACGGCTGTCGTTCCGAGTGAAGAGCAAGCTGGTCTTCGTAGAGGATCTTGATGCCGCCATGTTTCCGGCAGGCAAGTTCAATCGCCACCATCACGTCTGAAACCAAGAGCGCGTGTTCAAGGTATACCCGGCCAATGACATGGTTCTTCTCGCCCCATGAATCAGGATGTACGGCAATGCCATGCTCCTGCTTCAACAACGCCCCTCCTTTATTCCCTAAACCGTATGCGATACTGTTGGAACCGCCGTGTTCGTAGTATCGGAGTTGGGCGCGGGGGCGTTCCAAGTATCCATGGTGGTAGAGCAGTTTTAGTCGCCGCAAAAGCCGCTGCTGACTGCCGCCCATGAGCGCCGCGATATGCGAGGAACGGAGAAAACGGTGCCGATAAACGAGCCGGATGATTTGGCGGTCGCGTTCCTCAAGTTGCATGGGGGCAACGGAAGCGCGTTTGAAGCGGGGAAGACGGAAGGACTCCATACCGACACCTTGCCGGATGTCGGGCAAGCAGAGAAGGCGTCAAGGTTTGCGCTTTGGGGCAAGTTCGCCACAAAAATTGATGTTGGAATTCAACCTGTTTCAATTGCATAATCACCTCTGTGGCACAGTCGGGGAACATTGGATTCAATTGGAACCAGCTTCTTGGAATGATGATTGGGGCGGGATTGTCTTCCTTCGTCTTTATCATTTATGCTTGGGTAAGACACCGCCGCAAGACCGCCCGAAACGAACGCCCGCCACAGCAAACTAAAATTTTACGGCCGGCGGGATATTCGCTCCACTGCCGCATTGATGACCTTTCTGATAAATTCACCTTGGCAGTGATGGAATCGGGACTGGCGGGAACGATTCTCGGTATCTTATGTGGTGGTTTTTACCCGTTAGCTGAAGGGCTAATTCTTCAGCGTTTCACATATGCCCAAATACGTGCCCAACCTCATTTCTATTATTTTTACTCGTGTTTTCTGTTGGCACTGTCATCGCTCGCCTGGATGATTGCAGCCATTACCAAAATAGTTCGGCTTCATAGCGAAATACGAAACTGCCGGTTCGGGCTACGGGGCGAACAAGCCGTTGCGGAAGCGTTGGCTGACATAAGGGTTGTTTCGGCAGGTTACATTGCTTTTCACGATGTGCCAGGAGGCGGGGCATGGAATATAGATCATGTTGTCATCGGTCCCGGCGGTGTTTATGTGTTGGAAACCAAAACGCGTGCCCGGCGAAAACCGACTCGCGATCAACGTGATCAGGATGTATTGTTTGATGGCAAGGCGCTGCAATTCCCCTGGTGTTGTGATCGCAAGGTGGTCAAGCAGGTGGAAAACAATGCGAATTGGGTTAAAAATTTTATCGCGGATTTTGCGCCGAAAGACATCCTTGTGCAACCTGTAATCGTGGTGCCGGGCTGGTATGTGGATACAAAAGGAAATTACCCAGTAAAAGCAATGCCCGCCAATTACCTGGCGGAAGATTTTCTTCCGACTGCCAAGCGACAGTTCACGCTGGAGCAGTTGCAACCGCTCGTCCGCCGTTTTGACGAGCGTTGCCGTGATTTGGAATTTTAGTTAAATATATTTTACCTATATGCCGAACCCATTCACAACGTTTCCAACCATCCTAAAATACATAAGCAAGGTGTGGGCGCTACCCTTGCGTTTCTATTACACAAAAGAAAGACTTGATCCGTATTTGATATTGGACGTTCCTTCAAGTGGAGATCCAGTTGATTACTATTATACATCTCAAGAAGCAAATTGCGGGCTAAACGCGTATAATCTATCGCCATTTGATTATACGATTGATCGTATAAAAGTTGACGTTGTCCTCGATGGTGGAGGATGTTTTTCATGCACAAACACCACGCCTTATTTGGTACAAGGCTCAAGCCATCATCGTATTTTTGTAAGAAGTAAGTGTCCCATGACGCCAGATGTAGCAAATCGCTCAAAAGAGAGCAAACGAGCAACGGTCAACATTGAGGCTTCCATTATTACTTCGATCCGAACATTTACGATTAGAAGACACATTGATTATCTTAAAAACGTTCGCGTTATGGCATAGTTAACGGAGCTATCACCAAAGCCATCCACCGCTTCAGTTTGTCATCAATCCTAGTACGCGGCATGGCAAACCGCTCGCGTGAACGGGCAATGAGCTTGTCCTTCCGGCCAACAAGGTTTCCCAACGGGGGAAGCATCTTTGCCCGAAACGGTTCCTGATTTGCGCCTTCCACCAATAATTTCACCACTACTTCATACCGCTCAAGGTCGGCAAGGGAACTCGCCGGGATGGCATTGCCGAATTCCTTTTCCATCACCTCGGCATCGGTATTACCGATACGAAAGGCAATGAGCGTCCCCACGTTGCCAAAAACTGCCTGCCGGATCGGCAAGGGAAGCTGGTCAATGTATTGGTGCGACAGCGTTAAACACAGGCGATACTTGCGGGCTTCCGCCAGAATGGAAGCAAAGGCATCGGTGGAAAAGTTCTGGAACTCGTCAATAAACAGGTAAAAGTCGCGGCGTTCGGATTCAGGCCGGTTCGCTCGCGCCATTGCGCCAAGCTGGAATTGCGTCACCAAAAGTGAACCAAGCAAATTTGCTTTGTCATGTCCAAGCCTGCCTTTTGACAGGTTGGCGATGAACAACCGCCCATTGTCCATGACGAAAGGGATGTCCACCTTGGTTTTGACTTGGCCCAAAATGTTGCGAACCACCGGGTTCAACAGGAATTGGCCGAGCTTGTTCTGTATCGGTGCGATGGCCTCGCGCTTGAACCGCTCGTCATATCCCGCATATTCCTCCGCCCAAAACGCCCGGATGAACGGGTCTTTGATCTGCCGGATAACTTTGGCCCGGAATGTATCGTCGGTGAGCATCCGGTTGACGCCCAAAAGGGTCGCATTCCGGCAATCAAGAAGTGCCGATACGGCGTTGTAGAGGATGTATTCCAAGCGCGGTCCCCAGGAATCGCGCCAGATGCCCTTAAACGCCCCTACGATGCCCGAGCCGACCAGATGCCGCTCATCCGGCGCCACATTCGCCAATACGTTCAATCCAATGGGGAATTCAAGGTCGCCAGGATTGAAATACACCAGGTGGTCAGCACGCTTGGGCGGAATGTGATTCAACAGTTCCTCGGCCAAATCCCCGTGGGGATCAATGACTCCAACCCCGTGTCCAAGTGCGATATGCTGCAAGATCAGGTTTCGCAACAAGGTGGTTTTGCCAGAACCAGTCTTTCCGATGATGTAGATGTGCTGGCGCTCGTCAACCGCGGCAATGCCAAAGGGCTGGGGATCGCCCCAGCCATGCCTTTCGCCGATTGTAATGGGTTGGTCATTCATGGTGCCAAAACCAGCCACCACTCCAGATCCACAGTGAAAACCCGGCTTTTTTAGGCTTCTGCTGTGGCGACGCCGGCAAAATGCTGTTTGGGGCAGCCGGCGGGGTAATGGTGACTGGTTTTGAAATCCGAATGCGCGTGGGTTGCATCATACCACCCGCGCGAAAAACGGACGCGCCAATCGGCGCGGCTGTGTTGTAAAAGCCCCATTCGGGGCGACTCTTTCTCCTTGGGAGCGGCAAGTCGTGGTGTCTTGACCGGTATGGCCGTGGCTAAAGTGATGCCCGTCGTCCTCCGCCTTCGGGCGAACCGGTCGCGGTAGCGCGTTCCGGTCGTCGGGCGATAGCCCTTATCTTAAAACCAGTCCCCAACGTGTCGGCGGATGGCGGCCGACAAATCTCTTTTTGGCTAAAGGACAACGGATAGTGTCCTATAGCCCGGCTAGCCCGTAGGGAGAAAGAGATTTGTCGGGCGGTAGCCGACGACACGTTGGGAGCCAGTGGTGCGGCGGTTAAGCCGTGGAAGTCAATCGTGACGGGCGTTAGCCCCTACATACCATGTATGTAGGCCGTAAAGTGGGAGTGGATAAAAGGTTTAAGTGAGATAATAACGCACTTGCGAACATTCCTTGAGAAAAGGAAAAGTAGCGCTCGTAAAAGAACGTGATGAACCAGAATACTCTCTTGACATTTATAGTCAGTGCGGGTAACAATTTATTTGCCTTCAAATGAAAAAGCGACCTCAAAAGAGGCCGAATAAAGCTGGCGGAAAAGAAGAAAACCGTCTTGTTGGCGGAGCAATTGGTGGAACAATACTCGGGGCCTCGCTCGGTGGACCTCCGGGTGCTATAATGGGCGGACTGATTGGCTTATTTCTCGCTGATTCAGTGAACGAGGATAAAAAGAAATCGAGAAGATTAACACTTAACAAAAGAAAATATATGGCTGACAAAAAAGTTGTATTCGTAGCATTCGCAATTGAAGATGAAACACAAAGAAATTTTCTTGTGGGTCAATCCCTCCATACTGATAGCCCCTTTGAGTTTACTGACATGTCAGTAAAGGAACCCTATGATTCCGGCTGGAAAGAAAGGGTTCGGACTCGTATTCGACGTTCCGATGGCGTCATTGTTTTGGTTAGTAAAAACAGTCTTAACTCTAGCGGCCAAGCATGGGAAATTGGTTGCGCCAAAGAAGAAAAGAAACCGATCCTAGCAATTTGGGCTTACACAGACGACAGAACTATTCTCGCCAGTGTCAGCACCGTCGTTTGGGCTTGGCCTACGATAGAGAAGTTCATAGATAGCCTTTAACCAAAAATATGAGAAAAGCGCTCGTCGTTGGAATTGACCATTACACAAAATTCTCTGCCCTTTTTGGGTGTGTCAGTGACGCGCACTCGGTGAAAACCGTTCTTGAAAGAAATAGCGACGGCACGGTGAATTTTGCCGTTAAGCTACTTTCTGGAACTGGCCCAACTAATTTGGTAACGAGAGCCGAGTTGAAGGAAACGGTGCGTGAATTGTTCGCAGGCGATAGTGATATCGCTCTTTTTTACTTTGCTGGTCATGGTCATACTGAAGTTACTGGTGGTTATCTTTGTGCCAGCGATGCCCAAACAGGTGATGACGGCCTTCCATTAAGCGAAGTCCTAACGCTAGCCAATAAGTCGGCAGCAAAAAATAAAGTCATAGTGCTCGACAGTTGCTTTTCAGGTATTGCGGGAACAGATCCAAATCACCCCCAGTATGCGGAACTTAAAGAAGGGCTTACGATATTAACAGCATCCACAGCAGAACAGTATGCGACCGAAGCCAACGGCGGAGGGGTCTTCACGATGCTTTTTGTAGATGCGCTTAATGGATCAGCAGGCAATTTAGTGGGAGACGTGACCCCGGGTAGTGTTTATGCGCACATTGATCAATCACTTGGCCCATGGCAACAGCGGCCAGTATTCAAAACCAACGTGAAGAGCTTTGTGTCTTTGCGAAAAGTGCAACCCCCTATCAGTTTGACAGAATTACAGCGAATTAGTAAACTTTTCCCGACTGCTGGCTACCAGTTTCAACTTGATCCTTCGTTTGAACCGGAACTTAAAGGTCGCGATCCGGGAATGGCAGCCCCGAATCCGGAAAATACCCGCGTGTTTGCGATTCTTCAAAAATACAATCGACTAAATCTCCTTGTGCCGGTGGATGCGCCCCATATGTGGCACGCTGCGATGGGAAGTAAAACCTGCAAGCTTACCGTCCTTGGCGAACACTACCGAAGGCTTGTTGAACAAGAACTCATTTAGAATCACGGGTCAGGTAAATCTTTTCTTGGTTCCCGGATTATTTTTGGCTTACATATAAAAGATCGGCTCAGCAATACTTCGGAATGTCCAAACCAGTGGATGTTCTTATTCTTCATGGAAAGAGTGTGCCTCTGGTCACATATTTGAAAGAACTCCTGTTGTGGAAGCGGGATTCATCCCAAACTACGCTAAACTTCAGGCCGCTTGAACGTGGAAATCTCACCCGCCTGCCGTGATATATGGCTGTCAAAATCTTTTGAGATGAAGTCCTGTTAGCGAACTGGTCGAGAAGATGTCGTTTTCAAGCACAGTTTTGCGTAATTCACTTCCCGAAAATTGGAACATATTTTTATTGCATCACACCCTTGATTCAGTTAAATCCACTGAGTTGGTTATATGACCGAAAAGCGCAAATTGCAGGGCATAATTTCCTTGTCATCGGCAACGATGGCTCTGCTTCAAAGCACAGTTTCTGCGACTGGCGAACAATTGGATAAATCATTCGTTGATCTCAACAACGGACTTAACGAACGAGTTGCGACGAAGACCGACAAATTGATAATTGCGCCAGTGCATCACGAGGAGTTGGTTCGTCTTTATGCGGATCATTCGTCTCACGCTTCTCACGCTTCTCACAGTTCCCATGTTTCCGGAACATCCGGGTCGGATTATTCGAGTCCCCAGGTTCCTGCCGCTCCAACAGTCACTGAACCAACTTACGAACCGCCCCCAACACCGGAACAAATTGAGGCGGTAAAAGCGAAAGCTGCTGCCGATAAACAATCCAACGAAGAAAAGGCTCTCAAATATAACCAAGAATTGGCTGCCAAAGGCGATCCTTACGGTTTGCTCCGCATGGGCGAACGCTACCGCGATGGCGATGGCGTGCCAAAAGATTTAGCCAAAGCCCGTGATTATTTTGCCAAAGCTGTTGCGGCTGGTTCACCATCTGCAGCCGATGAGCTTTCACAATTGAAGCAACCTGTGAATCCAAAGCCGAAAACAAATTCAGTAACACAGGCAGAATCGTCAGAAGGTTCGACAAATCGGGCAAATGCCTTGATTAATACAGTTGCCGGAGAAGCAACAACAAATGATACCGGAATAGTTACTTTTCTGAAAAAGCGTGCCGCTGAAGGCTCTCCCGATGCTCAATATACGCTGGCAGACTATTACATAAAAGGACGCGACGGCGTAAAGCAGGACATGGGAAAGGCAAAAATGCTTTTAGAGATGTCGGCAAGCCAGGGAAATACGGATGCCAAAGAACGCCTCGAAGAATTGCAAAAAGGGTCAAATAATACCGGGACAAGTGACAAGTAATTGTCGTTTTGCCGAGCACTTATTCTGAGCAGTTCTGGTATTCTCCCGGTCCTTCATTCTTGAAAGCGCGCCTATTCAATCGCGGAATGGTATTATATGGGCGCTGTATCGAAGTCTGGAAGAATTGAAAAATCCCCCGCACTCAATCTTTCGTGCGCATCCTTCGCATTCCGGCATATATTCGTTCTTCCAATCCGAAATGCTCCGGCGATTGAACGGCACAAGCTCCGGATCAAGCAAGCAAAGCTGATGGTTGTAAATCGAGACAAACATCCTTGCCCAGCTCAGCAGCCTGACGGCTTCTCTCAATTGAGGCTGATAGTCCTTCGGGTCCATCCACAACTTGTCCATGTTCGATCTCGTAAAGCCCGTCAATTCAAGCCCCATTAACGCGACATGGTCGCAGAAAGTCAGGTTCCGCCGGATGAACCGGGACAGATCAGGAAGTCGCTCGAATGTCAATTTGTGGATGACGGTCCGGATTTCCACCCGGACTCCAACGCTCTTCAAGTTGATAATCCCGCGAATAGTATCATCAAAAGCACCATCAGCCTGGACGACATAATCATGGATTGAAGAAATGTCGGAATACAGCGGTATGCCGATCATCAAATCCGGGTGAGAGATGTCGGCGACCGCCTTGGCGTAATCCCAATCTTTAAAAGCGCGGCCGTTGGAAAGAATATGAACCGTGGTGGACGGGAGGTTATCCTTCAAACAGCGAATTATTCCGAGAAGGTCTTGGCCAAGCAAAGTTGGTTCTCCGCCAGTGATTCCAATGGCCTTGGTTTCAGGAGACATTAACGGGATCGTCTGTAAAACATCTCCGATAATATATGAATCGTCGGCGTCTCTCGGCGGTTGCGAGCACATCAAACAGAGATTGTTGCAACGTTCAGTCACAGACAGCGAATTATGGGTTGAGCATTTACGGTACAATGTCCGTAACATTTTGAGTTCTGGGTATATTTTTACAATGTCCCCAGATCCAAGATAGGAGAGGGCCGACTCAATCAAAAAAGAATTTATAGGAACATTTCCGTTGGGCTTCTCAAAGAAAAGGTAGCCTGCAAAACCTGGAGGAATAATGACGTTTACATTTCGGACGATGAAATATTCCTGCGCGCGAAGTGCCGGGGTGTAATCGGCCGCATCCGCGATTCGACGCACAACGGCATCGGATTCAGTGATCTTGCTGAGTGGGACTACAGTTTTGGACAGCAATTTTAACATGACGCTACCATTGCACCCATTTTTCCAATATCCGCCTGGCTTCGGGATCGTCTTCCATTTTTTGGATGATATAGCGGAAGACCCCCATGTTTTTCTTGCAAAACCCGCTCTGGGCTTTGTGCCCTACGAAATCATGTTGGGTCGCATAGTGATAATCGGGGTCGGACCCGCAATACGGCAGAAAGGCGCATTCTTCGCACATGGGAACCGCCTCCGCTACGGATTCCTTGAGCGGGGTCAACAGCGCCGGCGAGAGCATCACTTCTTCATAACTGTCAGTGAGCAAGTTTCCCATGCGGAAAATCTTGTCTCCCATTTCGGCCTTCATCCGGGCTTCGTCTGACGGATACACCTCCCCATCGTGATTGTATACGATTCCGGCAATGCCCATTCCGGCCGGTGATTGTAAATTAACGTACCCGGTTCCATACGGAGTCAGCATCTTTCTTAAAACCAGTGCCGTGTAATGCTCGGCGAAAAAGATGCCGCGTTTGTTCAGCTCAATGATGTAGTCGAGCCCCTCCCGGTAAAAGTCCTGCCATTGTTGGGAATCATACTCGTCAAAGCATTTGGCCTTGATCGCAAAACCATAAGGACTCAAACCGCGAAGAAATATCCCCCGGAAACCCTGGCTGACATATTCATCAACGATTTCAGCGGCCCGCGGCAGGCTTGCTTTAGTGGTGGTCATCAGGGCGCTCACTTTGTCCATCCCCAATGCTTCTCGCGCTTGCCTAATTCCGCCTATCGTTATCTGGTAGCTGTTGTTGCCGGCATTTGGGCGATTGGCATTGTGCAAATCCTCCGGTCCATCCAACGAAGTCGAAATATAAATATCATGCTCGCGGCAAAAACTTAATACCTTGTCGTCCAACACGGAAAGGTTCGTCGCGATTACAAAGGCAAGACTCCGCCGTTCGCTTATATTTCGTTTTTTCGCCTCCAGAACAATGTGTTTGACCAATTCGAAATTGAGAAGCGGTTCTCCTCCTTGGAATTCAATTTTTATCGCTTGGGCGGGGCTTCGGAAAGTGAAATCAATGGCCTTGTTCGCCACCGGTATGGTCATGTCGAATGCGGAACGGTCTTCGCTCTGTCTGGAAACCTGGCAGTATCGACAGGAATGATTGCATCGAAGCGTCACGACAAACATGTGCAAACTTGTAAATTCGGCTATACGACGGCGTTTGGTGCGAACCTTGAGTGTAAGAAGATCCATCGCTACATTTGAATTGGCATCCTGAATAAAATGTTTGGATTTCAGGGAATAATAGAGCGGTGTGTTTCCGGGGAGTTTTTTTCCGACAAGCGCTTCAAGTTCGGGCCTTGTTAACGTCTGCCACTCTCCAACTTCATTGACTGCTACGTAACGCCCGGCATCAAGGCGAACGAACCGAAACGGAAGCAGAGCGTAAGCATTGTCTGCCGGCAAAAAGGATTCGGCATTTTTGAATATTGAAGCCATCAAGATTGATTTTTGTCCGCCAAGGAAGTTTGCGAAAAGGCATGAGCAAGGATCAGGTTTCTCAGTGGTTCCGTCTCCTTTTTTATCCGTTCCCGAAGGTCTTGGTCCAAAAGTTCTTTAAAAAAGTCAGCGATAACTTGTTTCGGGTCATTGTTTGCATACTTGCCGGCAAAATTGAAAACCAACGATATTGTTGAATCAGGACCAGGGTTGATGATTATAGATGTGCGGTCCGCAAATTTGTATGCAGTTTTCTTTACAGCTTCAACGCTGTAAATGGATGTGCTAAGCGAGAGGGAATAACCTTCTGGCACTTGAGAAATGCTGTGCATGCTTAAATTTTGGTTGGCGTCCTTCTCATATTGTTCTAATTAAAGGCTCTTACCACCTTTTGAAAAGACAAATATCACCGACCAAACACTGCCCAATTCTGCCATTTTGAGCGGGGCTTTGCGAACGAATGCGACATCCCTTGGAGCAAAGCGGAGAGGGCAGCTTGAGCGCAAAAAGGCCCCTCTCGTTAAGAAGAGGGGCCAATGGCGACCAATGTCATCTGACCGAGGCCGGGCAGCGGTCAATCTCCATCCTGAAACGCGGCGGATGGGGACATCTGCTGGCGTCGGCGTATGCCAGGCCGACGCCCCAGCCGAGAGCGCGGCGGCAAGCCGCGACGGTCGTCCCGGTGGTGATTACGTTGTCCACAAAATACAGCGGCAGGAGCTGGATGGGGCCGCCAGTGCGAAAGATGGCGTGCTGTTCCACCGTGAGACCGGGAAGGCCGCGCATACGGCGCCCGGAGGATGATTCGACGGGGTAGGCGCGGCCGATGGCACATTTGACGCGGGCGTCGAGAACCAGCTCGGCAATGGCGCGGGCGAGTGCAAGATTGGCGATGAGGCTCCCGTTGCTTGCGGGAACTGGCACCAGCCAACACGGACCGTCAATAAGCGCTGCCATTAGAGGGGCAGCGATTTGGACGGCTGCCGCAGTCGGGATTTTCAAGTCCTGGGCGGTGCGGCGCGCAATGATCTCTTCAGGGCTCGGCGTGCGGCAACCGATGGGAATATACTTGGCGGCGTAGGTATCGGTATTCATGGTGAAGGGCAAGAGGGAGCACTCTCTGTGCGGGTTGGGCTCAGTGAGACGGGCGGAGAGGATCTGCGATGGAATAAATACAAGGGCTGGCGGTTATGGTTAATCGCCAGCCCTTGAGGTTAGCGTTTTGGCTGACGGGGTTGGTTGCTAATCCACTCGAAAGCTCGCGCGGCGATCAGGCCCAAAACCAAGAGGTTGTTGCGGCCAAAACTAGTGGAGTTCTTCCATGTGTCTCCGTCTTTGTAGGACCGCTGGAAGGTAACGTTGAACAGGGGACCCTTGTCGGTCTCCTGTCGCCAGATGCTCGCGCTGACGGCGCCGTGGCGGATTTTGTGGACGGGTTGGCTGTTTGATGTACTAGCAGGTGTTTGGTTTTTCATGTTTTTGTTTTGTTGTTTTAATGGTTAGGAGGGAAAGTGTTGGTGGTGCCTGCCGGTACCGGCATAGGCCAGCGGGAATCCGCAAGTTTTCAAAGTGCTGTTAATCGCAGATTGCTCCGGCGCTTTAAGTGCGAAGAAGGAACTGGCTGAAGGACTACACGGTTGGAAAGTCGCGGGAGCCTTTGTCCAAATCGCTTCGGGAAAACAAATAAGCCTGATCAGGAAAGATTGAACTGCACATGGGCGGCGGGCGTCTGCGCATCCGTGTCCAGAGTATGGGACGCCGACCAGGCAAGAAAGACGTCATAGTTTGCGTTCTGCGGCAACTTTACGTGTGTCTCTTATGTCCTCGGCCGCTTGCCTCGTTCAACAACCTGACGGCTTCTCTCAATTGAGGCTGATAGTTCTTCCCGAGACATTAGCGAACCTTGCAAGTCGTTGATTTGCAGGCACAGTTTGAAAAACGCGGGTGAAGTTGTTTAGGCCGTGTTTTTCATTGGTGAATGCGATTCCGACTCGATGGGCGTTGATCTGTCAGGCATAAACCTTGCCAAAACCATCGCAAAGGATTCGGGTAGTTCATCCGAAGCGCACTATTTGGCTTTGATTTGGGCGGATAGTTGCTTATCATCCCGGATAACAGGCACAAAACTTGGGTTATGGAATTTCGCTTTTTATGTCCATCGTGCGGTCGAAAACTGAAGGCGGATGAAGAATCTGCAGGAATGAAAGTTGATTGCCCGGATTGCGGCAATGAGTTTCGCGTCCCGCAGCCGGAAATTTCACTTCCCCCGGCACAACCCGAACCGCCTGTTGAACCGGCCAGAGATCCTGCGTTCGCAAATCCGAATGCTGACGGTGATTTGACCTGTCCCGTTTGCTGGCTGCGATTTGATGCGGGCGACATCATGCACATTGCGGTGCATGATTCGTTGCGTGGTGATCCGCTACTTGGCGAAGACGCGCAACAGCGATTTCTCGCAACCCGTTTCAACAATGCAGGTCAGGCACTAGACGCCATGAGCCTGCCGTCTTCGGAAATCGCCTGCCCGCACTGCCGCAGAAAACTACCGCCAAGTTTTCTTGGAATGCCGCACCATATCATTTCGCTGGTGGGTGACCAGAGCGCCGGAAAATCTTACTTTTTGAGCGTTCTGACCAAAGTTTTACCGGCAACCCTGTATCGTGAATTCGGAATTGTCTTTCAGGACAGCGATCCGACCGGCAATGCGCCAGTCAACGATATGCGCAAAGCGCTTTTCGGCGCACGGTCTCCAGCCCAAGCGAAACTGGCAAAGACTGTTTTTGAAGGTGCAATGTATGAGCGGCTGCCCCGGCAAGGGCGAATGGTAGCCCTCCCGCGTCCGTTCGTTTATACGCTGGCAGCCGAGGAAAAAACGCGCGAGCAATGCGCCCTGATTTTTTACGACAATGCGGGCGAACATTTTCAGCCGGGCGTCAACATCGTGGAACAACCCGGAGCGCAGCATGTCGCGAGTGCTGCCGGAATCATTTTTTTGTTTGACCCGTTCAACAGCCCGGAATTCCGCCGAAGCATCCGCGACACAAAAGACCCGCAACTCGAAAAACCGGTGGTGGATCAGCAGGACATCATTCTTTCAGAAATGCGGGCACGCATTCAGACAATCCGCAATTTACGCTCCGGCGAAACGATTCAGACACCCGTTGCTTTCGTTGTCGGAAAATGTGATGTGTGGCTGCATCTGCTGAATGGAAAATCGCTGTGCAGGCCTGTGTATGATGGAAAACTTGATATCGCTGTTGTTGAGGAGAACTCCAGCACCATTCGTGAACTCTTGAATCGGCTATGCCCTCCCCTCATAGCCAACGCAGAAGCATTGAGCAGCAACGTCATGTTTTTTGCGGCAAGCTCTTTCGGTCATACACCGATTAAAATCGGGCCGGGGGAATATGTTCCCGACCCATCTAAACTTCAGCCAGTCAATGTTGAAGTGCCGCTGTTGTGGATTCTGTCGCAAGT
>Ga0182017_10000405_pt1 | contig 33728 bp, 29 predicted proteins | sample 712E3DmetaG_FD_120492 | JGI IMG/M metagenome (GOLD analysis project Ga0182017, IMG submission 120492) | Permafrost microbial communities from Stordalen Mire, Sweden - 712E3D metaG | ecosystem: Environmental > Terrestrial > Soil > Wetlands > Permafrost | place: Sweden: Stordalen | collected... | reverse complement strand
GGCCAGTCTCGGCCTGCCCTGAGCGTGTTTTCCGCCTGGGTGGGGCGTACTTGGGACCTTCGGCCTCAGGGCCGGGCCGCTCGGCAGGCGGAAACCGGAGCGAGCGGGTGTGAGATAGACGCGGGCGGTTACGCTTTGCGCACGCCCCGGCACGTGGACCGGGTCCAGCGGAGGTTCGATCGGATGCATGAGGCAGGTCTGGCACGAAACGTGGCAAAGGCTCTCAAGAGCCGCGGCCTGACGCTGGCCCAGGTACGCCTCAGCGTACGTGGCGGCCATCGCGATCCTGCCGAGTTCGAGGCCGATCTGCGGGCCCATCTGATCCAGGCCATGCCTGACCAGGCGAGGGCGGTTCCGGGGCTGGATATTCGGCGAGCCCCGTTCGGCCATCTCTGCCCGGGCTGCGGCAATGAGTTCGAGTCGCCGCAGATCGCCGCTTCATGCCCGCGCTGCCACGCCGAGTCGCTGCCAGAGCTGACCGACGAGGAGATCGATATCGAACGGCTGGAGCGCTATCCGTGACCTCGGCCAGGCCGGGGGAGCGGGTCGCCCGCGCGCTCGAAGTTCGAGGCGTGGTTCAAGGCGTTGGCTTCCGGCCGTTCGTGTGGCGGCTCGCCACCGAGCTCGGCCTCGACGGCACGGTCATCAATCGCGCCGGCCAGGTCGATATCGCGGTCGCCGGTTCGGCTGACGCGGTCGAAGCGTTCTCGGGTCGAATTCAAACCGACGCGCCCCCGCGCGCCCGAGTCGAGGCGGTCGTGGTTCGGCCGATCGAGCGTGAGATAGAGGCCGGTTCGGGCTTTACGATCGAGGAGAGCGAGGCCGGCGCGTCGACCGAACGTCTCTTCCCGCCCGACATCGCCACCTGCGACGACTGTCTCCGTGAGGTGTTCGACGGGGCCGACCGGCGGTACCGCTACCCGTTCACCAACTGCACCAACTGCGGGCCGCGGGCGACGATCATCGACGAGCTGCCCTACGACCGGGCCAGGACCTCGATGCGCGATTTCCCGCTGTGCGCCGCGTGCGAGGCCGAGTACCGCGACCCGGCGAACCGCCGCTTCCACGCCGAGCCGGTCGCGTGCCCCGACTGCGGGCCGCAGCTCTCCTACCGGCGTCCGGGTGACGCTGCCCCGGCGGCACATCGGGAAGCGGCGCTGGCAGCCGCCCTGGCGGATCTGCGGGCCGGCAGAATCGTGGCGATCAAGGGTCTCGGCGGCTACCACCTCGCCTGCGACGCGACCGATCCCGCGGCTGTGGCCCGGCTCCGGGACCGCAAGCATCGCTGGGCCAAGCCGTTCGCGGTGATGGTGCGGGACGTGGAGGCGGCACGGGCGCAGGCCGAGATGTCGGCCACGGAGGAGGCGCTGCTCGTCTCGCCGGCTCGCCCGATCGTGCTGGTGGAGCGCCGGCGGGCCGCGCGTGCGGACGGCGGGCCGCGGTTGGCGGACGGCGTCGTGACTGCGGAGCCCGCACGGTCCGCGGCCCTGAACCGCCGCATTGGGCTCTTCCTGCCGTACACGCCGCTGCACCATCTGCTGCTCGAGGGACTGGGCCGGCCGATCGTGCTGACCAGCGGTAACCTATCGGACGAGCCGCTCGCCACCGATGACACCGAGGCCCTGGAGCGGCTGGCCGGTATCGCCGATTCGTTCCTGGCCCATGACCGCGAGATCCGGGCCCGCTACGACGACTCGGTGACGCGGGTCGTGGACGGGCGCGAAAGCCTGATCCGCCGTGCCCGCGGCTACGCTCCCGAGCCACTGGCGCTCCCGATCGCCGTGCCCGCGTCGGCGACACTTCTGGCCGTCGGCGCGGAGCTGAAGCACACCTTCGCTCTGGCGCGGGACGGGCGCGCGCACGTGGCGCCGCACACCGGCGATCTCGAAGACCTGCTGACCTACCGGGCCTTCGAGACGAACCTGGAGCACCTCAAGCGGCTGCTCGACCTAGAGCCGGCCTACGTGGCCCACGATCTGCACCCCGGCTACCTCTCGACGCAGTATGCGACGCGCCACTTCCCGGAGAGCCGGCGCATCGGCGTTCAGCATCACCACGCCCACGTGGCGTCGGCCGCGGCCGAGGTGGGTCTGACGGGCCACTTCATCGGCGTCGCCTTCGACGGCCTCGGGATGGGCGACGACGGAACGCTCTGGGGCGGCGAGGTGCTGGTGGCCACGCTTGCCACTTACAGGCGGGTGGCGCGGTTCGGTCGAGCACAGATGCCCGGCGGCGCTCTGGCGGTAAAGAAGCCGTATCGGATGGCGCTCGGCTATCTGCTCTCGGCCGAGGCGTTCGGGCCCCCAGGCGAAGTCGCGGCGGGCGAAGGCGCGGTCGCCGACTGGATCGACCCGGAGCTCACGAGCGCCTTCCTCGACCGCCTCGACCCGCGCGAGGTCGAGGTCGTCCGCGTCCAGCTCGCCCGCGGGCTCAACGCCCCGGTCGCGTCTTCGGCCGGCCGCCTGTTCGATGCCGCCGCCAGTCTCCTCGGCATCCGCGACGTGGCGGAGTACGAGGCCCAGGCCGCCGTCGAGCTCGAGCTGCTGGCGGAGGAGGGGAGCGTCCGTCCGCTCGCGTACGAGATCGTTCGACAGGGAGAGCTGCTCGTCTACGACCCGCGGCCCACGCTGCGCGCACTTCTCGAGGGCCGCGCCGAGGGTGCCACCACAGAGCACCTCGCCGCCCGCTTCCAGGAGACCATCGCCGCCGTCACCCGCCAGCTGTGTGGCGACGTTCGGACGGCCACTGGCATCTCCACAGTCGCCCTTTCCGGCGGCGTCTTCCAGAACCAGTGGCTGGCCACGACCCTCGTCCGCCGCCTGACCGGCGACGGGTTCGAAGTCCACACCAACGAACGCGTCCCGGCGAACGACGGCGGGATCAGCTACGGTCAGGCGGCGGTCGCGGCCGCGCGTCTGGCTGGCGCGTCCTAGCGGCCGCCTCGCGGCAAGGAGCAACAAGATGTGCCTCGGCATCCCCGGCAAGGTGGTGGAGATCCACGACGACGGTCCGTTGCGGATGGCTCGCGTCGACTTCGGCGGGGTGCGCAAGGAAGCCTGCCTGGCATACCTGCCCGAGGTCGTTCTGGGCGACTACGTCATCGTGCACGTCGGCTTCGCCATCAGCCAGCTCGACGAGGAAGAGGCGATGAAGACCCTCGAGATCCTGCGAGCGATCGACGCCGAGGGCGTGGCGCTCGAGCTCGGCTCGCTGCCGGACGAGACCGCCGCGCCGTCGGCTCCGCCCGCGTCGGCGCCGCCCGCTTCCGGGGCCTCGGCATGAAGTACATCGATGAGTACCGAGACGCGCCGCTGGCGCGCAAGCTCCTCGACGAGATCCATCGCATCACGACCAGGCCCTGGGCGCTCATGGAGGTCTGCGGCGGGCAGACCCACACCCTGGTGAAGCAGGGGATCGACGAGGCGCTGCCGGCCGGGGTCAGGATGATCCACGGCCCGGGCTGCCCGGTCTGCGTCACGCCGCTCGAGCAGATCGACAAGGCCCTGGCGATCGCCGCACGACCCGACGTCATCTTCACCAGCTACGGCGACATGCTGCGAGTGCCCGGGTCCACCACGGATCTGCTGTCCCTCAAGGCGCGCGGCGCCGATGTTCGGATCGTCTACTCGCCGCTGGACGCCGTCCGGGTCGCGGCCGCGAACCCGGACCGCCAGGTCGTCTTTTTCGCCATCGGCTTCGAGACGACCGCTCCGGCGAACGCGATGGCCGTTCGGCAGGCGGCTCGCCTGGGCCTGACCAATTTCACCGTGCTGGTCAGCCATGTGCTGGTGCCGCCGGCGATGTGCGCCATCCTCGAATCGCCGACCTGCCAGGTCCAGGCGTTCCTGGCCGCCGGCCACGTCTGCGCGGTCATGGGCTGGACGGAGTACGAGCCGATCGCGGAGCGCTACCACGTGCCGATCGTCGTCACCGGGTTCGAGCCGCTGGACTTGCTCGAAGGGATCCTTATGGCGATCCGCCAGCTCGAGTCGGGCCGCGCCGTGGTCGAGAACCAGTACGCTCGCGCCGTGAAGCGAGAAGGCAATCTCCAGGCCCAGGAGACCGTCTTCCGGGTCTTCGATATCGGCGATCGCAAGTGGCGCGGCATCGGCATGATCCCGGCGTCCGGCTACCACCTCCGGCCCGAATTCGCGCGGTTCGACGCCGAGGCGCGCTTCGACGTGGGCACGATCACTACGGCCGAGCACCCGGCTTGCATCGCCGGCCAGATCCTGCAGGGGACGAAGACGCCGCTCGACTGCACGGCTTACGGCGTGCTGTGCTCCCCGCAGAAGCCGCTCGGGGCGCCGATGGTGAGCAGCGAGGGCGTCTGCTCGGCCTACCATGCCGCGGGGCGTGGACTCGCCCCTGCCCGGGCGGTGCCGCTGTACGAGCTGGCGCGGCCCCTTGAGGGAGCTCCCAAATGAGCGAGATCCGACCGACGGCCGATCCCTTCGCTCCAGCCGAGGCCGCGCCGGCGGCGCCGCCCGACCCGGCGAACCTCGTCTGCCCGGCGCCGATCCCAGAGCGGGCACGGGTCCTGCTGGGCCACGGCTCCGGCGGCCAGCTCTCGGCGGCGCTCATGCGCGACGTCATCGGGCCAGCTCTGGCGGCCGCCGCTCCCGGTGGTCCGTTGAACGACGCCGCCGTGGTGGAGGTTGCCGGCCGGCGGCTCGCCTTCACGACCGATTCGTTCGTGGTCAGCCCGCTCGAATTCCCCGGCGGAGACATCGGCGAGCTCGCGGTGAACGGCACCGTCAACGATCTGGCGATGATGGGCGCCCAGCCGCTCGCGCTGTCGCTGGCCTACGTGATCGAGGAAGGCCTGCCGATCGAGGATCTGCGGCGGGTGACCGAATCGGTCGCGAAGGCGGCCGGTCGGGCGGGCGTTCGGATCGTCACCGGCGACACGAAAGTTGTCGGTCGGGGAGCGGCGGACGGCCTCTTCGTCAACACCGCGGGCATCGGATTGGTGGCTCCGGCCGTTTCGGTCGGGGCGGATCGCGCCGCCGTCGGCGACGCCGTGATCCTGTCCGGGCCGATCGGTCTGCACGGCATCGCCATCATGAGCGTCCGCGAGGGCCTGGACTTCGAAGTCGAGGTCGTTTCGGATACGCAGCCGCTCAACGCCCTGGTCGCCGCGATCGTCGCCGTGTGCCCGGACGTGCACGTCCTCCGCGACCCGACGCGCGGCGGCCTGGCGTCGGCGCTGAACGAGATCGCCGCTGCCTCCGGCGTCGGGATCGAGCTTCGAGAAGAGACGATCCCGATCCCCGGTCCCGTCCACGCCGCGTGCGAGATGCTCGGGCTGGACCCACTCCACGTCGCAAACGAGGGCAAGCTCGTGGCCATCGTGCCCGCCTCCGTGGCCGGTGCCGTCCTGGCCGCCATGCGCGCCGTTCCCGAGGGGGCCGACGCCGTCGAGATCGGCCGTGTCGTTGCCGACCATCGGTCGATGGTCACGATGCGCACCATCGTCGGCTCGCAGCGCATCGTGGACATGCTTGTCGGGGAGCAGCTGCCCCGCATCTGCTAGGTTCCCCTCCCTCGATTTCCGTGCCGGGCCGATCCCACGCTTCACTTATCCAGACGAAGCACGCCCCCGTCCGGTTGGGTCTGCCGGCCCTGGATCACAAACCCTAGCTGGCTGGGACTGGCAGCGGGCGTCGCGGTCTGGGCCGAGCCGCCGCCCAGGTTGGCGATCGCCCCGAAGATGAAATCGGCAAGAATCACGACCACGCAGACCAGGACGATGGCCACGATGAGCACGCCCATCCGGGCTCGCGTGCCGGCTGGTGCGCCGGCGCCGCCGCCGGGGCCGACCGGCCGGCCGCTCTGGTTCGAGCCGGTTCCATGACCGGCCGGGTCGTCAGCTCCGCCCGTTTGCGGGCGCTGCCGTGAACTCAAGAGCTCGCCTCCTTGGTCTCTCTATCTTGGCGGACGCCTAATCATCGGCCCTGGTCAGAGTCGACGCCAGCGCGAGTGGTCGCTCGCCGGGCGATTCGGGACGTCCGACCTACAATCCCGACATGAGCGTGACAGATCGAAAGAGTGGGGCCGGCCCATCCACCGGGCGCGTCTTCCAGCGTGTCATCGGACGGGAGTTGCCGGTTGCCGCCCGGGCAGAGGCCTGCACGATCTGGGACACACAGGGGCGGGCCTACCTCGACGCCGCCGGCGGTGCCATCGTCGTAAACGTGGGTCACGGCCGCCGGTCAATCGTCGATGCGATGGAACGGCAGGCGCGGGACTTCACGTACGTCCACGGCACGACCTTCACCACGGAGCCGCTGGAGACTTACGCCCGCGCGGTGGGCCGCCACCTGCCGGTCGACGATCCAGCCATCTACCCGGTCAGCGGCGGCTCGGAAGCCATGGAGAGCTGTCTCAAGCTGGTCCGGGCATACCACCTCGCCCGTCGGGAGCCGGACCGGACGGCCGTGATCGCGCGGTGGGGGAGCTACCACGGCAACTCGCTGGGCGCGCTGGATCTCTCGGGTCGCGAGCCGCTGCGCCGGCCTTACGAGCCGTGGCTGGGGCGCTTCCGCCATGTCAGCGCCGCGTATCCATATCGCGCGGGAGAGACCGCCGCGCACGCCCTGGGCGACACGGCCGCTCTCGTCGCCGAGCTGGAGGCGGCCATCGCCGAGGCGGGGCCGGGCAGGGTCGCGGCCTTTGTCGCCGAGCCCATCGTCGGAGCGACTCTCGGCGCTGTGGCTCCGCCCGACGACTACTGGCCGGCGATCGCGGAGCTGTGCCGGCGCCACGGTGTGCTCCTGGTCGCGGACGAAGTGATGACCGGCTTTGGGCGGACGGGGCGCTGGTTCGGGATGGACCACTGGGGCGTCCGGGCCGACATCATGGCCGCCGCCAAGGGCGCGACCGGCGGCTACTTCCCGCTGGGTCTCGCCGTGGCCAGCGGCAACGTCTATGAGACGATCACTTCGGGTGGCGGCTTCGTCCACGGGTTCACCTACAGCCACTCCCCGGTGGGCGCGGCCGTGGCCCTCGAGGTGCTGCGGATTCTGGAGACGGAGAAGCTCGTAGAGGCGAGCGCGCAGAAGGGCGAGCGGCTCCTCGCGCTCGTCGGCGAGCGGCTCGGCAGCCACCCCAACGTCGGCGAGGTTCGCGGTCGGGGGTTGCTGGTGGGCGTAGAGCTCGTCGCCGACCGCGCCACGCGGCGCCCGTTCCCTCGCGGCGCCAGGCTGATCGAAGGCGTGATGGCGCACGCTGCCGAAAACGGGCTGCTGCTTTACCACGGCACCGGCAATGCCGACGGCACGAACGGCGACACCGTCTTGCTGGGGCCGCCGTTCGTGGTCACCGACGCCGAACTCGTGACTATCGCCGACCGTCTCGGCGAGGCTGTCGAGCGGTCCGTGGCGAGCGCTTCGGCCTAGCCGGCCGCCGCCTCGGGCGCCGGCCGCACGAGCCGACCTGGCACGCGACCAGTCACCGTTCCTACGCCGTCCACCGCAGCGCAGGATCGCCCATCTTGGTGATAGCAATGGCGGTGCGAACCCTTAGGGTTTCCCCATGGTCGCAGCACATTCGGATTCGGGTGCGCCCGAATCGTCGCGCCACGCCCGCTCGGGGCCGATGGTTCCCGCCGTTCGAGGCGCGCGGCTGGCACTGCTGTTGGCCTGGCCTCCCGTCCTGATCCTGGGGTTGCTCGCGACATTCAATGCCTTCGGGCTGGGCGATGGCTTCGCCGTCGTGGCCTGGACCTCGGGGCTGTGGATGATGGGCCTCACTCTCGTCGCCGGGATTCGCGATCTGCGCGCTGCCGAGGCCCGGACAGGGGCCGCGCTCGAGCGAGCTGTCGCGACCGAGAATGCCGAACGGACCCGTGCCGACGAGCTGGCCGAGATTCTCCGGGCCAGCGAGGGGCTGGTGCTCACCGGCGAGGGCAAGCTCGATTTCAGGGGCATCCTGGCGGCCATCGCCCCGGCGGGATGCACGTCGTACCTGGCCCAGGTTGAAGGCGAGGCCGAGTCGTTGGTCGTGGCCGCTCATGGACCTCTGGCTCCCTGGGTCATCGGCCGCCGACAGCCCATCGACTCCGGCGGCGAGGACGCAGATCGACGACCAACCCCTGTTACCTCATACAGCGCCAGTGGGCAGGTTGTCGGGAATGCGGCCGGGCCGATCGACCTTCCGAGGCTGGACACCGAGGTCGAGGCCGCCTTGAGCGTCCGTCTGGTCGATCACAGCGGTGGCTCGCTCGGCTGGTTGAACCTTCTCGACACCGCCGACGAGCGAATCCTCGAGCCGGCCTTCGTGAACCTGGCGCAGCTGGTGGCCAGCCAGATCGGCGTCGCGATGGAGAACCAGGCACTGTTGGCCCGGGCCCAACGTCAGCTCCTCGAGGTCCAGCGGGTCCGGCAGGAGCTGGTCCGGGCCAGCAAGCTCGGGACCGTTGGCGAGCTGGCGGCCGCGGTCGCGCACGAGGTTAACAACCCGCTCACGGGCATCCTGGGCTTCTCCGAATTGCTGCTGGCCGGGCTGTCGCCCGACGATCCCCGCCATCAGGAGGCGTCGATCATCCAGGCCGAGGCGGTCCGCGTCCGGGGCATCATTCGATCGCTCCTGGAGTTCGCCAGGCCGAGGCCACCGCAGCGGATCCCGAGCGACATCAACGCCCTGGTCAGGTCCACTCTGGAGTTGCTCAGTTTCAAGACCCTGGAAGCCGGCGTGTCGGTCGCGGAGGAGTACGGCAAGCTGCCATCCCTGGAGATCGACCCTGACGCCCTCGAGCAGGTTCTCGTGAACCTGTTCAACAACGCCGTCGAAGCCATGCCCCGGGGCGGCGAGCTTCGCGTGTCGACGCGCGCGGCGGACGGCCACATCGCCATCGTCGTGGCCGACAGCGGGGTTGGCATGGACGCCCAGACACGGAGCCGCGTCTTCACCCCGTTCTTCTCGACGCGGACCGGTGCGGGAGGCGGAACCGGCCTCGGCCTGTCGGGCAGCCTCCAGATCGTGGAGGGCCACGGCGGCTCGATCGAGGTTGAGAGCGAACCCGCCAAAGGCGCCGTCTTCACCGTGTGGCTGCCGCTCTCGTGGCCTGCTTTCGACGGCGCCATCATCGTGCCGGGTGTGGAGCTGTCGGGCGCGGACCAGGCCGTCTCGAACCGCGCCGGCCCGTCGACCGGAGGGGGTGCACCCGACGCCCATCCGTTTCCCCCTTCCGGCGCCTCCGATGGAGGACCGGCCCGTCGGGCAGGGGTAGCGGTATGACCTGGGATCTGAGACCGCCCCGCACCGGCAACCCCCGCCCCCGCGTCCTGTGCGTCGACGACGAGCCGGTGATCCTGCAGATCCTGCGCCGGCTGCTGGCGGTGCAGGGCTTCGAGCCGGTCACATGCGGCGATCCCGTGGCCGCCCTCGCGCTCTTCGATGACAACTCGTTCGATGTCGTCATAACCGACATTCACATGCCGGGCATGGACGGCATGGCCTTCATGAAGGCCCTGCGGGAACGCCAGCCGGAGTTGCCGGTGATGGTCTTGACCGGCCACGGAACGGTGGAGACGGCAATCCAGGCGCTCCGTGAGGGCGCCAGCGGCATGCTGGTCAAGCCGTTCACCGGCGAGGAGCTGCTCGGCGAAGTGCGGCGCGCCCTGGCCGCCTCGCAGATGCGCTACGAGGCGCTGCAGTATCGCTACCTGAGCCCGGTCCTGGATTCGATCGCGCTCACGCTCTCGACCGCGATCGAGGCCCGCAACCTGGAGACGGGCGAGCATTGCCGTCAGCTCGGCGTGCTCTCAGAGCGAATGGCCGCGGTCCTGGGCCTAGACGAGCGGCAACGCATGACCATCCGCATCGGCGGGTACTTGCACGACATCGGCAAGATCGGCATCGCCGATGCGATCCTGCTAAAGCCGGGGCGCCTCACGGACGACGAGATGACCGAGATGCGGCGCCACTCGGAGATCGGGGCGGCAATCCTGGAGGTGCACGCGGCTATGGCCGACATAGCCCAGATCGTGCGCCATCACCACGAACGCTGGGACGGCCTGGGCTACCCCGACCGGCTCTCCGGGACGGACATCCCGCTGGGCGGCAGGATCATTGCCGTCGCCGACGCCTTCAGCGCCATGACGAACGACCGCGTCTACCGGGCCGCGCTGCCGATGGATCGGGCCTGGGCCGAGTTGCGAGCACACAGCGGCACCCAGTTCGACCCGGAGATCGTCGCCGTCTTCGAGCAGGTCGTGGACGAGGAAGGACGGATCCGGACTCTCGACTCTTCGGTCGAGGAGCACATGAACGCGGACGTCCACGTCCCGATGTTCCCCTCGGAGGATTGGCGGAACAGGCTGGCGATTCTGCCGGCGCTCCAGCCCGTGACGATGCCGGTCAAGGCCCGTGTGGAGGCTCTCGTCGAGGCCTGCACGGTGGCTCCGGCCGGCCAGGAATGCGCGGTCATCGCCTCCGGCGAAGGCTGCGAGATCGTGATCCCGGTCCACGACGCGGGCTCCGGCCAGCCAGGTCGCCTGATCGCACACTCGACCGGGCCCGGTCGAGTCAGACGCGCCAGCGCTGGTTCCGGCTGAGGATCCAGATGCCGAGGAGCACGAGCAGCGCCGGCCCGACGAGACGGCCACCATCGACGCTGGTGTAGCTGGTCGCGACGTCGCCCCCGCCCCACAGGCAGAGCAGCCCGCCGAGGACCACCGGCCAGCCCCAGCTCCTGCCGGTGCGGGCCCTGATCGGCGCGATGGCGAGGAGGCCGACCCCGAGAAAGAGCGCTCCCCAGCCGCTGCCCTTGACCACCCCGGCGCCCGTCAGAAGATCCCCGAGCGCAAGTGCCGTCACCACGAGACCGATGTAGAGCGCCGCGTCGCTATGATCGCGCACCCATACGAGCAGCAGAACGATGCCCAGAGCCAGGAAGAGAGCCGAGGCTCCGAGCTGGGCGACCTTGAACAGCTGCCCGGCCGCGAGCAGCACCCCAAAGAGAATCAGGAACACGCCGAAGAGGGGTATGCGCCTTCGGCCGCCCGACGTATCGGTTTCGAAACCCCAGCTATTGATTCGCACCGCCTTGGGCGGCTGGTTCGTGTCGTTCATGGAGCGAGAGTAGCAGCCGGAGCAACCGCCCGTTAATCGAGCGCGGCATCCAGGCTGATGGCGACGTTCCCGACCAGAGCGCGCGAGATCGGGCAGCCGTCCCTGGCCTGCGCCGCGATGTCGCGGAAACGATCGTTATCCAGACCGTGCACTTTGCCGCGAACGGTCAGCTTGCTCGAGATGACGGTCCACTTGCCGTCGACTCGATCGAAGGTTACCTCCGAGCTGACTTCAAGGCTGGTCGGCGGTGTGCCGGCCTTGGCCAGCTCGCTCGAGAACGCCATCGAGAAACAACTGGCGTGAGCCGCGGCCAGTAGCTCCTCCGGGCTCGTTCGGCCGTCGGCGTGCTCGGTTCGCGAGGCCCATGTCACCGGCAACGCCGAGAAAGCGCGGCTCGTGGTGGCGCTGACGTGGCCATCGCCCGTTGCGAGATCCCCGTCCCATTTCACCGTCGCGCGACGAATAGCCGCCATGGTCCGACTCCTAATGCTATGTGGACGAAGAGATACTCTCACGCTCCGAACGGGTGGGTCTCAGGAGAGTTGGTCCGCCCGGGCCGCGCAACGGCGGCTACGAAAGGGCGACCCGGTGTGCCGCGGCGGTCTTCGCGGGCCCAGGGCGAGTCGCGCCGCCGTCGTGGTGGGCCGCCGCGCCCCCGCGGCGAACCGGAACCTGCGCCGAAATCGCCCGGAACAGCGGCCGGTGGCTGGTTCCTGGCGGCGGCACCAGCGAATCTGCGCTGCCGAACTGGAGGTAGGCGCGCAGAGCGTCGGCGAATGCGGCCACGAACTCCGATGAGGCCAGCGGATCGAACCCCGTCTCCCAGGCCAGGCCCAGGACGCGGACGATCCTGCCCGCCCTATCGATGCGCGGCTCGATCCGCCCCACCAGCCGATCGCCAAAGAGGATCGGCAGGACGTAGTAGCCCCAGCGGCGCTTCGCCGCGGGCGTGTAGACCTCCCAGCGATACTCGAAGCCGTAGAGCGGCTCGAGCGCCTCGCGATCCCACATGATCGGATCGAGCGGGGCGAGGAAGCTGGCGCCGGGGGCCCCGTCTCCCGGTTGGGCGGGCGCCCCAGCGGCCTCCGCCGCGATCTCGCGCCCCGCCTGGGCGAGCAAGGGCAGCTCGTCGGCCACGATGAAGCGCTGACCCTTGAGGCCCTCGACCGCGGCCGGCAAGATCTCCCCGCGATCCATCAGCTCGGCACGGAGCTCCGTCCGCAACGGCGCCGGTCCAATCCCCAGCCATAACTCGGCGCTGCCCGTGGCGCCCAATAGACCGTGCGCCCGATACCGCGACAGGAGCTTGTGGCGGCGCTGCTCCCGCTCGGGGATGCGGATGGCCAGCAGGTCGGCGGGGAAGAGCCGCTCGACCAGGTCGTAGTAGCGGCGGTTGCCGTCCCTGCGGGCAAGGCCCAGCCGGCCGCACTCGGCGAACGCCTCCAGGACCGCTCGCACTGCCGTCGTGGGTCCCCAGTACCAGGCGATCGACCCCTCGCGCTCGAAATCGGCCGAGCACTTCGGACCTTGGGTCGTGATCGCTGCCAGCAGCTTCTGCGCGAGCGGGGCTTGTTCCGCCAGCAACCGGCCCGCCCATCCGTCGGCGCCGCGATCCCAGGTGATTCTGTAGTAGGGGAGCTCGCGGGCAGGCAGAAGGTTCAGGGCCTTGTTATGCGCCTCGAAGAGCAGCCGCCGACCATAGAGCAACTCGTCGGTCAGCTCGCGGCGATAGCCGGCGATGCGGGCCTGGAGGACCAGGTCGTGGTTGCGGCCGGCCACCTCGAGTGGGTCGAACTGCAGCGACCCGAAGCGGTCCACGACCGCCATGACGCTCTCCGGTTCGGCCGGAAGAGCCCGCGGCGGGGCGAGCAGATGGCGGATCGCAAGAAAGCGACGCGCCACGGCGAGGCTGATCTGGTGGGCCATGGTGCGATTGTGAGTGAAGTCGAAGCGGGCGGCTGCCGGGAATCGCCCGGCTCAGCTGGCGGCCCGAGGCGCTCTCAAGAGGACCAGCGACCGAGGCCCGACGGTGATCGTCGCGCCCGCCGCGCCGCCCCTTCCGCCGGCCTTCCCGAAGGTCCCGCTGAACGTGTCCAGCTCCCATCCCCAGGCTCGGGGCGACCCCACGTCGGGCAGGGTAAAGGTCAACGGCTCCCGCCAGCCGTTGATCACCAGCAGCAGATCGTCATCGAGCATGGGCCGGCCGCGCTCGTCGCGGTCCGCGTCGCGGATGCCGTCGAAGTAGGCAACGACGCTGTGCGTCCAGCCCGCCAGCCAGTCGGAGTCTGTCATGGCGGATCCGGCCGGCGTGAACCACTGGATATCGCCCTGCATCGCCCCGGTGACGAATCGTCGGCGCCTCAGGACGTGGTGTCGACGCCGCAGGGCGATGAGCTGGCGGCTGAACGCCAGCAGGTCCGCGTCGGCCGCCTTCCAATCGAACCAGGAGATCTCGTTGTCCTGGCAATAGGCGTTGTTGTTGCCCTGCTGGGTTCGGCCGATCTCGTCGCCGCCGAGAAGCATCGGCACGCCCAGGCTCAGAAGCAGCGTGGCCAGGATCGACCGCGACTGGCGCGCCCGAAGCGCCGTCACCGCGGCGTCTTCGGTAGGGCCTTCGACTCCGCAGTTCCAGGAGCGGTTGTCGTCCGTGCCGTCGTCGTTCGATTCGCCGTTTGCCTCGTTGCGCTTCTGTTCGTAGGTGACCAGGTCACGGAGAGTGAAGCCGTCGTGGCAGGTCGCGTAGTTGATCGAGGCGTTGGGCCGGCGGTGCGACAGCCCGTACAGATCCGACGAGCCGGTGAGCCGGGTCGCCAGCTCGGGCAGCGTGCCGGCCTGGCCGCGCCAGAAGTCGCGGACGCTGTCGCGATACTTGCCGTTCCACTCGCTCCACATGTCGGGGAAGCGACCAAGGTCGAAGCTGTCCGGCTGGCCGACGTCCCAGGGTTCGGCGATCAGCTTCACGCGCGAGATCACGGGATCCTGCGAGACCAGATCGAAGAAGGCCGAGACGCTGTCGAACACGCCGTGCTCGCGAGCCAGCGCGGCGGCCAGGTCGAACCGGAAGCCGTCGACGTGCATCTCCTGGACCCAGTACCGGAGCGAGTCCATGATCAGCCGCAGGCAGACGGGGGAGTCGACGTTGAGGCTGTTGCCCGTGCCAGTGGTGTCGAAGTAGTAGCGCGGCTGACTCGCCGTCAGGCGGTAGTAGGCGGTGTTGTCGAAACCGCGAAAAGATAGCGTCGGGCCCAGGTGGTTGCCCTCCGCGGTGTGGTTGAACACGACGTCGAGGATGACCTCGATGCCGGCGGCATGGAGGGCCCTGACCATCGCCTTGAACTCGGCCACCTGACCGCCGGGCCGGCCCGCCCGGACCTTCGCGGAATAGCCGGCGTGCGGCGCGAAGAATCCGAGGGTGCTGTAGCCCCAGTAGTTCGTGAGGTCCTTGGACCGAAGGAGACCGTCGTCGACGTGGTGGTGGACCGGCAGCAGCTCCACCGCGGTCACTCCCAGCGACGCCAGGTGCTCCAGGGCGGCCGGCGCGACCAACCCCGCGTATGTCCCGCGCAGCGCCTTCGGAACGCCAGGATGCCGCTGGCTGAAGCCCTTGACATGGGTTTCGTAGATGATCGTGTCGGAGTAGGGGATCGCCGGCGGTCGGTCGCCGCCCCAATCGAAGCCATCCGCGACGACCAGCCCGCGCGGCACGAACGGCGCCGAATCGAGCGTGCTGCAGTCATCGGGGTTGCCCGGCGGGTAGCCCAGGATCTCGTCGCCCCAGGTGACGTCGCCGTCTATCGCCCGTGCATACGGGTCCAGGAGCAGCTTGTTGGCGTTGCAGCGGAGGCCGCGCGCCGGCGCGAACGGGCCGACGACCCGGTAGCCGTAGCGCTGACCCGGCCCGACACCCGGCACGAAGCCGTGCCAGATCCCGCCGTCCACCTCCTGCAGTTGGAGCTGCTCCTCGTGGCCGGCCTTGTCAAACAGGCACAAGACCACGCTGTCGGCGATGTCAGAGGCCACGGCGAAGTTGGTGCCGGTCTCCGAAGTGGTCGCGCCCAACGGAAACGGCTTCCCCGGCCACAACTCCATCTCGAGATGACCCCTCGCTGGCGTTATTTGGGACGGCCACTTGATGGCGTCAGACTGACACACGGCGGTGCGACGTGCACACGGAACTCTGCCGTGCCCATCTGGCTCAGACCGCGGCGGCGGTCCTATCTTCCTCTGCTTCCATCGGCCAGGCGTCGATCGCCGGGGCAGCAGTGTCTGCCTGTGTGGTCTCCTCGTCGGGCGGCGCGTGACCGTCGCGGCCGGCGCCAGCACCGCATCCACTGCCGCGAGCAGGGTTTCCGGCGAGAAGGGTTTCGCCAGCAGCGGATCTTCGTGGCGGTCGCTGTCGACGATCTCCTGCGCGTCTCCGGACGCCCAGCCAATCCTCGATGGGCGGCGCCACCTGGAGCCGTCTGTTCACCGGGGAAGGATCGCGCCCACGCCCAGTTTCACGAATGACCTACTTGTCCTGCGGCTTTTGGGGGGTCGCCAGGTCGGCCGCGGTAAGGGGTCACGGTGTAAGGGGCCACGGGACGCCCGGGCAGGAGCCGCCGGGCACGGCCCGGGCGACGCGGCGCCTCTAATACCAGCCGTGTGCCTCCCAGAAAGACCAGGCGGCGCAAGCCGAGCCGTACCGGCTGTCCGCGTACCAGATGCCCCATTTCACCTGCGTGATGGGGCTGGTGCGCCAGTTCGACCCAAACGCTGCCATCTTCGATCCGGGGAATGCCTGGGGGATCCCGTAGGCCGAAGTCACCTTGCCGGCCAGGGGGTTCCACTTCGATTCGCGCGTGAAGAGCGCGTTGATGCAGTTGTATTGCCGGGTCCCAAGGCGAGCCCTGGCGTATGCCCGAGCGCCGGCGACCGTATTCGCGTAGGTGATCGGCTTGGGCTTGGCCTTGGGCTTCGGCTTGGGTTTCGCGGCCGGCGCCGCGCTTGGGGTCGCGCTTGGGGTCGCGCTCGGGGTCGCTGGCGGCGTTTCCGAGGGCGTGGCGGTCGCGGGGGCTGTGGTCGGTGCCAGCGATGGGTCAAGCCACGTGCTCTGAGGGAACGCTCCCGCCGCCAGGGCCGAGTCGCTCGCTACGATTGGGCCGGCCTGGGCGTCCGAAAACGTGGGCAGCACCGCGACGGCGGAACCGACGAAGACGAGGGTTGCCACCAGCGCTGCGATTCCTGCCGCTCTCGGGGTGAGTCTCAAGAGGCTCCTCGGAGTCCGCGTCCTCCCGGCGGTGAGATGCCGGGTCACTGGCGGGCGACGGTGTGGTGGCGGACTCTTGTTTGGGCTGGCTGAGGGCGTCGGACCTCCAGCGGCCGGCAGGATAGCACGGTTCCACTCCACAACACCATCACCGAGACCGACTACTCGCCGGAGGCAAGCCCCGGGCCCGGCCCCGGCTCCGACTCCGGCAACGACCGTGTTTGACTCCCCGGGCGCTAATCCCGATAATAGGGGTCGGAATTAGCTCAGAACTATGACGGCCGTCCAGCGCCCCCCTCCGCTCGGACCGCCGGTTCGTCCAAGGAGCGCGATGACAACCAGTCGCGAGATGGTCTCGAGTGAGTACAAGTTCGGCTTCCACGACGAGGTCGACTACCTCGAGGAAACCAAAGCCGGCTTGACCCGCGAGACGGTCGAGGCGATCAGCCGCTTCAAGGACGAGCCCCAGTGGATGCTCGACTTCCGCCTGCGCGCCTACGAGCACTTCCTGTCGCGGCCGATGCCCATGTGGGGCGGCGATCTGATGCAGATCGATCTGAGCAAGATCGTCTACTACCGCAAGCCGTCGCAGGGTGAGGAGAAGTCCTGGGACGACGTCCCGGACAAGATCAAGAAGACGTTCGAGCGCCTCGGGATCCCGGAGGCCGAGCGCAAGTTCCTGGCCGGCGTCGGCGCGCAGTACGACTCCGAGGTCGTTTACCACAGCGTCCGCGAGGAGCTCTCCAAGATCGGCGTCGTATTCATGGGTACCGACCAGGGGCTCAAGGAGTACCCCGAGCTCTTCAAGAAGTACTTCGCGACGGTCGTTCCGCCCGAGGACAACAAATTCGCCGCTCTCAACAGCGCCGTATGGTCGGGCGGATCGTTCGTGTACGTGCCCAAGGGAGTCGAGGTCCCGCTGCCGCTCCAGGCCTACTTCCGCATCAACGCCGAGAACACGGGCCAGTTCGAGCGGACCCTGATCATCGTCGACGAAGGCGCCAAGGTTCACTACATCGAGGGCTGCACGGCGCCTATCTACACCACGGACGCGCTCCACGCGGCGGTCGTCGAGGTCATCGCGCTACCCCACTCGAAGGTCCGCTACACCACGATCCAGAACTGGTCGAACGACGTTTACAACCTGGTGACCAAGCGGGCCCACGCTCATGCCCACTCCACGGTCGAGTGGATAGACGCGAATACCGGCTCGAAACTGACCATGAAGTATCCCAGCATCTATTTGCGCGGCGAGGGCGCCACGGCCGAGGTCATCTCGGTGGCCGTCGCCGGCAAGGGCCAGCATCAGGACACCGGCGCAAAGGCGATCCACCTCGCCCCGAATACGCGCAGCCGCATCATCAGCAAGTCGATCTCGAAGGACGGCGGCCGGACCACTTACCGCGGCCAGCTCAAGGTCGTGCCCGGCGCCACGGGCGTCGTGGCCAGCGTACGTTGCGATGCGCTGCTGCTCGACGAGGGCAGCCGCTCCGACACGTATCCGTACATCGACATCCAGGAAGACGACACGACGATGACCCACGAGGCGACCGTCGGCAAGATCAGCCAGGATCAGGTCTTCTACCTGATGAGCCGCGGTCTGACCGAGAACGAGGCGACGAACCTTGTCGTCCAGGGCTTCCTGGAGGTCTTCACCAAAGAGCTGCCGATGGAGTACGCCATCGAGTTCAACCGCCTGGTCAAGCTAGAAATGGAGGGTTCGCTCGGATGACCGCCGCAGAGGGGGCCGAGGGTGCCGTCGCAAGCCAGCTCGCCACGGGCCAGCCCGCCCCTCGACCGATGGCGCCGGCCCGTCAGGCGCCGACAGACCTGACCCTGACTTTCGTCGACGAGGCGACGGTCCGGAAAGTCGCCGCCGCCGCCGCCGATCCGGACTGGCTGCTCGCGGATCGCCTGGCCGGCCTGCGCGGCTTCGAGGCGCTCCCGATCGAGTCGAACCGGCTCTACACGCCGTACGTAGATCTGCGCAACGCCCATCTCTCTGCCGCGCGACCGTATCCGGCCGGCGGAACCGCCGACGCGCGTGGCGGGGCCGCGCCGGGCAAGGCGAAGCTTCCCGAGGGAGCGGCCGCATACGCCGAGTTCGTGGAGGATCGCCTGGCGGCGCTCGTGCTGTCGCCGGAGGCGCGGGATGCGGGCGTGGCTCTCGAGACGCTGGCGTCGCTGGGGGCGCGCGACCCGGAGCTCCTGCGCAGCCTGCTCGAAGGCGGCTGCACGCTGCCCGAGAACGACAAGCTGGGGCAGATGACGCGGGCGCTCTGGACCCACGGATTGTTCGTGCGCGTTCCCGACGGCGTTCGCCTGGAGCTGCCGATCGTGCTGCGCTGGGCCATGGGCGCCCCGAACGGCGCATTGCTGTCGCGGACGATCATCTCGATCGGCGATGACGCGCAGGCGTCCATCGTGGAGGAGCAGGTTGGTTCGGCATCGACCGCGAACGCTTCGGGCGCGACCGGCGAGGCCGCCACCGAGCCTCAGGCCTTCTTCGCCGGCACGACCGAGGTCAAGCTTGGCGCCGGCTCGACGCTCTCCTTCGCCGGCCTCCAGGACTTCGCGGCCAACCAGATCGCCTTCCAGCACCGTTCGGCGGTCGTCGGCCGTGGTTCGAGTCTTCGCTGGGCGCTGGCTCAGCTCGGCTGCCGCGTCATTCGGAGCCGCATCGACAACACCCTCGAAGGCGACGGCTCGTCCGTCGAGCAGGCGGAGATCGTCTTTGGCTCGACCGACCAGCTCTTCGATCTGACTTCCTACACCCGCCATATCGGCCGCGACACGACGGGCAACCTGCTCTCCAAGGGGGCGCTGTCCGACCGCTCCCGGGTCTACATGAAGGGCCTGGCGACGATCGATCTGTCGGCCCACGGCACGGACAGCTACCTCGGCGAGTTCGCGATGCTGCTCTCCAAGCAGGCTCGCTCGGTTGCCATCCCGAGTCTGGAGATCGACCAGCCGGATTGCCGCCGCGTCGCCCACGCGAGCTCCGTCGGCCCCGTGGACGAAACGCAGCTCTTCTACCTGGAGAGCCGCGGTCTCGATCCGGACGAGGCCCGCAAGCTCATCATCCTTGGGTATCTGGAGCCGGTCGTCGCCCGCGTGCCTCTGGCGTCCGCCCAGGATCGCCTGCGCGACCTGCTCGAGGCCAAATGGGCTGCCCGAACCGGCGCCGCTCACCCGTCCGCCGGCCAGGCAACCGCCGCCGTGGCCTGACACCGCCGATGGCCGCCGCCTCCGCCCTCCGCCGGGTTGACCTCTGCGCGCTCGACGAGGTCCCGCCCGGCACGATGAAGCTGTGCGAGGTCGACGACGACCTTGTTCTCGTGGTCAATCTGAACGGCGAACTGCACGCCACCCAGGGCATCTGCAGCCACCAGTACTTCGAGCTGGACAAAGGATTCCTGGCCGGCGACTCGATCACGTGCGCCCTGCATCTCTCGCGCTTCTCTCTGGCGGACGGCGAGCCGCTCGATCCTCCCGCCGAGCTGCCGCTGGCGGTCTACGCCGTGGTCGTCGAGGGCGGCCGAGTGCTGATCGAGGTCCCGCCGGGGCCGCTCGAGGTGAACCGGTAGGGCCTAATCCAGCCCGCGCCGACGAGGAGCTGAAGCGAACCGGCGGCTCCGCCAATCGGCTTCAGCGCGGCAGCAGCAAGCCCAGGCCGAGCTCTTCGGCACGCTTCAGTATCGCCGACGCGAAGACGACGTCCGCGAGCCCGACGCCCAGATGAGAGACGAGAACCCGACCGTCGGGGCGGGCAAGGCCGTCGCGCAGCGCCTCTCCCAGAGTCGCCGCGGGATCCGGGTAGCCGGCGAAGCTTCCGCCGGCGCGAGTGGCCACGAACTGGTCGCGCTCGTCGACGACGAAGAGCGCCTCGCGGGCCAGCGCGGCCGGGGCCTGCATGTCGTAGTCGACCGCCACGAAGAGGGTTTCGGGGCCGAGCCAGCGCGGATCGAGAGCCTGATGATCCGGCCCGAATGAAACGACCGAGACGACCACGTCCGCGCCTTCGACGGCCTGGCTCACACCCGACGCGACGGCCGCCTCGGCGATGCCTTCGGTCGACTGCGCCTCGACGACCAGCGCTTCCGCCCGCGCCCGATCGACGTCCGCGATTCGGAGAGTGGCGCCGGGTAGCAGCCAGCCGATGACCGGGAGGTGGCCGCGCGCCTGAACCCCGGCGCCGAGGAGGGCGACAGCGGCGGCCCGCCCCCTGTGCTTCGGCTCGAAGAGCTTGATCGCCGCCCCGCTTATGGCCGCCGTCCGTTGGGCGGTGATCGTGCCGGCGTCCAGAATCGCCAGGGGCAACCCGTTCCGCGCGTCGTTGAGGATCACCTGGGCGTGATACGTGGGCAGCCCGATCGCCGGGTTGTCCGGGAACCCCACGATCCACTTGGCCCCTATCAGATCCTCGCCACCGTCATCCGCCGCGCCTCGTAGCAAGGCCGGCATGGCGTGGGCGAGGGAGCCCGGCTGGCGCGGGTGGACCCCGATCTTGGCCGGCAGCTCGGCGCCCTGCCCCAGGGCCCGCAGGGTGATCTCAGCCAGCTCGAGCCGCTCCGCCAGGGGTGGCATGGCGGCGCCGACGTCGGCGGCGGACAGGTATCGGAGCGGCGGCAAAACTGTCACGCCCGCAGTCTACCGGCTAGGATGAGCAGGCCAGCGCGTGCCGAGCGCGCAACGGCCTGGTGCGAAGAGTAAGGAGACCGATGCGGGCGCTGCAGAGCCTGGGCTCAGCGATTGTCGTGGGGAGCGTGTTCTCCTTCTTCCTCGTCGGCTTGCTGGGTGCCACCTGGCCGTTCGCCATCTTCTCGAGCGTCGTGCTCGGGCTCGGGATAATCGCCGTGGTCGCAACGCGAAGCAGCGAAAAGGAAGAAGCGGCGGACGCGGCCTGGTTGGAGGCCGCACCGGACCTGCCGCCCGGTTCGGATCGACGGGCCATGGAGATTGCCCAGGCTTCGATCCCGGGCCCAGAGAAGGGTCGGCGGGGCGACGATCAAACTGCTGGCCCGGGCGGAGCTGCGAAGCAAGGAAGCGTCCGATGAGCTCCATGGATCGAGCCAGCCTGGAGGCCAGAATGCGCGATCAGGGACTCGAGCCCGCGGCCTGGTCGAACCTTGCGGGAACGAAGTTCTAGGCGCATACCCACGATTACGACACGGTCGTCGTCGCCGAAGGTTCGATCACCTTCGGCATGGCCGGCTACGACGGTGGTTTCCTGCTCGGCATGGGCGAGCGGCTCGATCCGCCGGCCCGGGTCCGCCACGACGCGGTCGTAGGGCCGAAGGGCGAGCCTGCCTCGAGGCGCATCTGCCGGTCGGCACGATGGGCACTCGAGCCAAGGGACGCGGCTACCGCTGGCAGGTCCCCGGCTCCGCGAGGGCAATCCGCGCGCTACAACCGCCTCAACCCGGTCCGCGACCGCACCTTCGCTGTCGATTTCTCGGGGATAGGCTAGGCTGCTCTCGCATCGCGGCCCAGGCGTGTCCTCCGACCCGGCGGTTCGACTCCGCTGGCGCGACTTCTCGCTGGATTGGGTTTGCGGGCGGGTCAGGGAGCGACAGGCCGGCACGCCTGAGGGAACGACGAACATGGGCTCACCCGAAAGGATCGACGAGACAGACGCTCGCATCATCGAGCTATTGCAGCGGGACGGGCGCGAGTCGTACGCCGAAGTCGGACAGGCCGTCGGCATGAGCGGACCTTCCGCCCACGAGCGCGTCAAGAAGCTCGAGGCCCGGGGAGTCATACACGGCTACTCGGCCCTGGTCGATCCCACGCTGCTCGGCTACGGCGTGCTCGCGTTCATCTTCATCAAGCAGGTCCCCGGCACGATCTCCACAGATCTCACCGGCAACTTCGGCGAGATCGACGAGATCGAGGAGTGTCACCACCTCGCCGGCGAGGCGGATTACCTGCTGAAGGTGCGATCTACCGACACTCGTCACCTGGAGCGCGTCCTGCACGAGATCCAGGCGATGCCGCACGTCTTCACGACCGAAACCCAGGTCGTCTTCTCCAGCGCGTTTGAGCGCCGCCCGCTCCGCCTGGGACGTGAGGTGGATCCGCAGTCGGCTGGCAACTCCGGCAACTCGGGCTCGTGAGCGAGGCCAGGCGTCCGGCCGAGGAATCGGTCGATCCCTCCGAAACCGACAGCCCCCACCGGAGTCGCAGCGGCAATCCCGTGCCCGAGCCGCGCGTGGCTTCGATGTTCGATTCGATCGCGCCGGTCTACGATCGTATGAACACGATCATGACCGCCGGCCTCGACGGACGGTGGCGGCGAGCCGCCGTCCGAGCCGCGCGCATATCCTTCGGCGGCTCGGCGCTGGACGTGGCCTGTGGAACCGGCAAGCTCACCGCGGCCCTGGCCTCAGCCGTCGGCCCAACCGGCCGCGTGGTGGGCGTCGACCTGTCGACGGCGATGCTCGAGCAAGCCCGTCACGCCTTCGGCGGGCTCGGCCAGATCGAGTTCGTGGCGGGCAACGCGCTCGCTCTCCCTTTCGAGGCGAACGTCTTCGACGCGGCCACGATCGCCTTCGGGCTGCGGAACCTGGCCAGCTTCGGGGACGGTTTTCGCGAGATGGCGAGGGTTGTGCGGCCGGGCGGCCGGGTGGTCTGCCTGGAGCTCACCACGCCGCGTCCCAAGATCGCCGGGCGCTTCTACTCGGCCGTGTTCGGCAGGATGGCCCCGTTCGTTGGTACGGCCTTCGGAAAGCGTCAGGCCTATGCCTATCTGCCCCACTCACTGGACGGATTCCCCAGCGCCGAGGAACTGGCCGAGACGATGCGCCAGGTCGGCCTGGCGAACGTGACAGTGCGGCGATTGGCCCTCGGCGCGGTGGCGCTGCACTCCGGAGAAGTTCGGTAGTCTTGCCCCGCCCGACGCGGCCGGCCGCGCCCGGACTCTTCCTGCGGCGCCCCTAGGAGGCGTCCTCGGGCGCCGTCTCCGTTGCCTGCCGAGCGGGCTCGGCTTCGAGGCGGGCGGCCTCGGCGGCAGCCAGACTGTCGTTGATCTTGCCGTCTACGTACGCGCCGTGCAGCTGGAGCAACCTGGTGATCGTGTCCTCGTTGATCGGCCGGCCGTCGTCCGCCATCTCCTTCGCCAGCAGCGAGGCTTCGGCCGAATCGACGGGGCCGCCCGGAGTCTCGAGGGACTCGAACGGGTGCTCGGCCAGCAGGAACCACACGATCAGACCGCCGGCGACCAGCCCGACGATGCCAAAGAAGAAGTAGAACGGCATGTCGAGACTCATAGGGCGTCTGTTTCCCCAGCTATCGGTTCGGCGGGCGACCGGCAACTGCCGGGTCGCTCAGGTGCGGCGGTCGCTGGTTGGCGGCCGGTCCGTCCACACCCTGCTCCCGGTCAGTATACGAACCGTGCGGGCGCACGGCCTGGGTCCAGGTTCTGGGGGCCAGATCCACGGCTCGTCGCCCGACCGGAGGATCCGGGTAAACTGACGCGACCATGATCGACTTCACGCCCAACCCGATCGCCTTCTCGATTGGCTCGCTCGAGATCCGCTGGTACGGGATCGCGTACGTGGTCGCCATCGTCGCGGGCGCCTGGCTGGCCACCCGCGAAGCGCGCCGCCGCGGCGAGCGGACCGACATGATCGTGGATGCTTTGATCGTGATCGCCGTGGCTGCGCTCATCGGCGGGCGCGCCTACCACGTCATCGACCAGTGGTCCACCGGGCCGGACTACAAGGACCACCTGCTCCAGATCTTCCTGCCGCCGTACAGCGGGCTGGGCATCTACGGCGGTCTGTTCACCGGGCTGCTGGCGACAATCTGGCTGGCCCGCCACTACAAAGTCAGCTTCTGGCGCTGGGCCGACATCATGGCGCCGGCCATCCTGCTGGCCCAGGTCCTCGGGCGCTGGGGCAACTTCGCCAACCAGGAGCTGTACGGGCCTCCGACCAACCTGCCCTGGGGCATTGCTATCGAGTGTCAATACCGCGTGTCGCCATATCTATGCCCGGCACAGGGCGGGACGACTCCGGCCGACGCCCATTTCATTCCGCTGTTCTTCTACGAGTCGATGCTGAGCCTGCTCGGCGTGGTGGTGATGCTGTGGCTGTGGAACCACTTCACCGCCCGGGGCCGGCTTCTCATCGCCGGCGACGTGGGCCTGCTCTACTTCGTCTGGTATGGACTGGAGCGGAGCCTGCTCGAGCTCTTGCGGAGCGGCTGGGATTGGACAGTCTTCGGCATCCCGATGGCGCAGATCGTGGGTCTCGGGGCCGCCGCCGCCGCCTTCCTGGCGATTCTGATCAGGCACTGGTACGTCCGGCGACACCCCGTCGCGCCGGCGGGCGACGAGCCGGCGCCGGCATCGCAGGCGGAATCCGAGCCGGCGCCGGCGGCCTGACCCGATCCCAGGTCACGCTTCGCCGGAGCCGTGCCTACCAGCGCTTGCCCGGCCGTCCTCGGACAGGAGCTCCGTCTCGTGCCACCTCGTCCGAAAGACCTCGCCCGCCAGTAGGGGTGGGCACATTTGGACCAGGCATGCGCCGCAGTGGCGCTCGGGCCATCGCCATCTTGCGAAACGTGGCGAAGCCGCGCTCATCCAGGCCGCCCGGCCACGCCGGAACTCCCGTCCACGACCGATCGACTGAGTCCATCGCATCGAACCTCCTCCTCTGCCACGCTAGAGGATGCCGATCGCCTGGCGCTTATCTCCGGCTTATCTGGCACCCGGCCTGCCCGCGCCGGTGCTCCCAGGCCGCGTCGATCGGTCGCCTCGCGAGCGGCCCAGCCGGATCGGTCGAGGCGCTGCTCGCGCGGAACACCTCCGGCTTCGGTACAATTCGCCCCGTTCCCAAAATCGTCGCAAGTCAAGACAGAAACTGAACTGCGCCCCAACGGCGTCCCGCAAGTCAGACGAGGAGAGGACCGTGGCTACCACCGGCGCTAGGGTCGAAGGGCGACCGCCCAACCTGCCCGAGGATCACCCGGTCGTTCGCTGGGTGGGCGAGGTTGCGGCCCTGACGACGCCGGACGCCGTCCACTGGTGCGATGGCTCCGATTCGGAGAACGAGCGCCTCTGCCAGCTGCTCGTCGACGCCGGGACGTTCATCCGTCTCAACGAGAAGCTCCGCCCCAACAGCTTCCTGGCCCGCTCCGACCCGTCCGACGTCGCCCGGGTCGAGGATCGCACCTTCATCTGCTCGGAGAAGGAAGAGGACGCCGGGCCCACCAACAACTGGCGCGACCCTCGGGACATGCGGGCTACGCTGACGGGCTTGTTCAAGGGCTCGATGCGCGGCCGGACGATGTACGTCATCCCGTTCTCGATGGGCCCGGTAGGCTCGCCGATCGGCCGGCTGGGGATGGAGATCACGGACTCCCCGTATGTCGTCGTTAACATGCGGATCATGACCCGCATGGGCAAGGCGGCTCTCGACGAGATCGTGCGGAGCGGCGACTTCGTGCCGGCCATCCACTCGGTCGGCAAGCCGCTCGCGCCGGGCGAGAGGGACGTGACCTGGCCCTGCGACCCCGACACGAAGTACATCGTCCACTACCCAGAGACACGCGAGATCTGGTCGTTTGGGTCGGGCTACGGCGGCAACGCCCTGCTCGGCAAGAAGTGCTACGCCCTGCGCATCGCCTCGGTCATCGCCCGCGACGAGGGCTGGCTGGCCGAGCACATGCTGATCATCAAGGTGACCGCCCCCGACGGCCGGGTGAAGCACATGACTGGCGCCTTCCCGTCGGCGTGCGGCAAAACCAACCTGGCGATGCTCGAGCCGACGATCCCGGGCTGGAAGGTCGAAACGATCGGCGACGACATCTGCTGGATGAAGTTCGGCTCGGACGGGCGGCTGTACGCCATCAACCCGGAGGCCGGCTTCTTCGGTGTCGCGCCCGGGACGAGCATGTCCACCAACGCCAACGCCATCCGCACGCTCTCCGCGAACTGCATCTATACGAACTGCGCCCTGACCGACGACGGCGACGTGTGGTGGGAAGGGCTGACGAACGAGCCGCCCGCTCACCTCATCGACTGGACCGGCAAGGATTGGGCCCCCGGCTCCGACAAACCCGCGGCGCATGCCAATGCCCGCTTCACCGCCCCTGCCGCCCAGGATCCCGCCATCTCCCCGGATTGGGAGGACCCGGCAGGCGTCCCGATCGACGCGATGATGTTCGGCGGGCGCCGAACCACCGTCGTGCCGCTCGTCCGCGAAGGGTTCGACTGGGAGCACGGCGTCTTCCTCGGCTCGATCATGAGCTCGGAGATGACGGCCGCGGCCGTCGGCACGATCGGCAAGCTGCGCTTCGACCCGTTCGCGATGCTGCCGTTCTGCGGCTACAACATGGCCGATTACTGGGCCCATTGGCTGGAGATCGGTCGCCGGCAGGGTGCCCGGCTGCCGCGCATCTACCTGGTCAACTGGTTCCGCAAGAACGCCGAGGGCAAGTTCATGTGGCCCGGCTTCGGCGACAACAGCCGCGTCATCGAGTGGATCTTCGGGCGCTGCTCGGGCGAGGACGACGCGGTCGCAACCCCAATCGGATTGATGCCCGCGCCAGGCGCGCTCGACATTCGGGGCTTGAAGGTCGATGCGGCGGGCCTGGACGCGCTGTTCGCGGTCGATCCGGCCGCCTGGACCCAGGAAGCCGCCGCCATCGAAGAGCATTACGCCAGGTTCGGCTCGAGGCTGCCGGCGGAGCTGGCCGCCCGGCTGGAGCAGATGAAGAAGGCGATCGCCGCCGCCTGACGGCCGCCGAGACGCGAAGCTCGCCCGGGTCGGATTGCCGGCCTCGGCCCGTGGTTTTCGCCGAGCGTAGCGCCTACTGCATCAGGTAGCCGTGGCCAGCCGGGTCCGCGCCGCTCGAAGTACGATCGATCATGAGCCGGCGTAGGCCGCCAATCGCCGGCGTCGTTCGCCACGGAGGTCCACATGCCAGTCTGCCGTCGCAAGGTCACCGTCATCGGAGCCGGGAACGTCGGCGCGACCGCCGCTCAGCGGATCGCCGAGGCGGGCGTGGCCGACGTCTACCTGATAGACGTCGTCGAGGGTCTTCCGCAGGGCAAGGCGCTCGATCTTTCGGAGTCGGCGCCGCTGCAGCACCACGACCAGTACATCATCGGCACGAACGACTACGCGGACACCACTGAGTCGGACATCATCGTCGTGACCGCCGGATTGGCGCGTCAGCCGGGGATGAGCCGCGACGACCTGCTGCTCAAGAACGCCGGGATCGTCCGGGCCGTCGTCCAGCAGGCCGTCCACTACTCACCCGGCGCGATCATCATCATGGTGACGAACCCCCTCGACGCAATGGTCCACGTCGCCCTCGAGGCCAGCGGCTTCCCGCGCGAGCGCGTCATCGGCATGGCGGGCGTCCTCGATGGCGCCCGCTTCCGGTCCTTCATCGCCCAGGACCTCGGCGTCTCGGCATCCGACGTCTCGGCCTTCGTGCTGGGCGGTCACGGCGACACGATGGTCCCCGTACCGCGCTACTCGACCGTTGCCGGCATCCCGCTGCCCGAGCTCATGAAGCCCGAGCGCATCGAAGAGCTGGTCCAGCGGACCCGGGCCGGCGGCGCGGAGATCGTCACCCTGCTCAAGACTGGCAGCGCCTTCTACGCCCCGGCCTCCTCGGTGTTCCACATGGTCGACTCGATCCTCAACGACCGGAAGCGCGTCCTGGCCTGCGCCGTACTGCTTCGAGGCGAGTATGGCCTCGACGGTCTGGTCGTCGGCGTGCCGCTTGTGCTAGGCGCGGCGGGCGCCGAGAGGATCATCGAGGTCGCCCTGACCGAAGAGGAGAAGACGGCCCTGATGGTGTCGGCGGGCTCGGTTGGGGCGTTGGTCGAGACGATGCACAAGGCTTCGGCCTAGCGGCGGGTGGCCGCCGGCCCCGACGGTGCGGTCCGGACTCCGCGGACAGGACTCCGCGCCTCCGTTCGCAGACACAAGGAAGCCCCGGCGGTCCCGTCCGGCCGGGGCTTCCTGCGCTATACGCGATTAAGGCGCCGGTCCCGGACCCCCCGGAACCCGGAACCGGCGCGGTCGCCCGTCCGATCCCCCTCGGAACGGCTTGCGCCGCGCATCGGGCGATCTCCCCCCGGATGCGTTCCGACGGTCCCGGGATCTGATCCCCAAACCGACGATGCGCGTATCAAGCCATGCCCGGGTCGGCGATGCGGAGCGCCTGGCCGACACGATGTGTGTCGGCCAGGCGACACCCGAGCCGGCGGTCGGCCCGCGCGGCGATGGTGCCGACGTGGGGACACGCCGGGCCGCATGACTCGGAACTCCTGCGCCCGGTACACTGCGGGCCGTGCTGGATGTGATCCGTTTCGACTTCGATCCGACGATCGCCCCATTCGGGCTGACCGTCCGGGTGGAGACGCTGGCCCTCGCCGCCGTCGTATTCGTCGTTCTCGTTCTCGCGGCGCTGGGAGCCGGCCGGATGCGCTCCCGGTCCCAAGCCAACCCGGATGGCTCGGCCAAGGACGCGGTCCGCCTCCGGCGCGACGACCTCATCCTCATCGCCTTCGGGGCCGTGCCGGGCGCGGTGGTCGGCGGTCGAGTCGACTACGGGCTGGTCCACTACGACTACTTCAGCGTCGACCCGAGCCGCCTGCTGGACCCGGGGCAGGGTGGCCTGGCTCTTTCACTTGCGGTTGTGCTGGGCACCGTCACCGCGCTTGCCGTGGCCCGACTTCTAGCCGCGCCGATAAGCCGCTGGTTGCACGTCGCGAGTGTTCCAATGCTCGTTGGGCTCGGCCTGGGCAAGCTGGCGATGGTCCTCGGCGCGGACGGTCAGGGCCAGTTCTCCGGCGCGGGGTGGGCGACCGCATACCTGCGCTCCGGGCCATGGCAGAGCGCCAACGCGAGTGACCCCGCGCTTGCGTCGCAGGCCCTGGAGGGCAGCCTCATCTTGCTCGCTGCGGTGGCGATCCTGGTGGTGCCGTTCGTGTTGCGGCCTCGTCTGCGGCGCTGGCGCATGGTAGTCCGCCCGGGGCTGGCTCCGCGCCGCGAGTGGCGGCTGCTCAGCGGCTACCGCCGCTTCCTCACGGCGCTGGGCCTGTGGTCGGTGGCGCGCTTCGCGGCCGCGTTCACGTGGCGCGACGCGCTGGTCGCCGGGCCGCTCCGGGCCGAGCAGGTCGTGCTGCTGTTCGTGTTCGCCGCCTGCGCGGTCATCTTCGCGGTAGGCGGCCTGTGGGAATGGCGACGAGCGCGGGCCGCGAAGAGGGCCGCGGGCCGGGCGGGCCAGGCGCCGGGCGGGGCCGATCTGCCCGAGCCCAGGACCGGCATCGCGGCGGACCCGCGGTAGATCGCATATTCCGCGGGCGGGCCATGGCTGCTCGTTCTCCGTCTGACGATACCGGAGTATCCTCGGACCGTTGACCGCTGGAGATCGGATGTCGCCGTCTAGTTCCGGCCCGCAAAGGAACAGCACCCTGGCCTCGGGGCCGGGCGGCTCGGCTCGGAGTGCAGGCGGCGACGGCACCGTCCGGCGAGCGTCGGTTCGATCCCGGGCCGCTGATGCCCGCTCGGGAAGGCCCGCGATGAGGCGCTCCGAGTCGACCAGAACCGCCCCGATCCTGGTGCGCCAGGTTCGTGGTGACGTGGTCGAGAGCCGCCACCGTGGCTCGATCGTCCAGGCGGACGTGGACGGCACGATCCAACGAGTGCTGGGCGACCCGGACCTCATCGTCAATCTCCGGTCCGCCGTGAAGCCGTTCGGGCTGGTCGCGCTCGTGGAAGCCGGCGGCATCGAGGCCTTCGACCTCTCGACCGCCGATCTGGCGATCATGGCCGGCTCCCATTCGGGCGAGGACGTCCACGTGCGGACCCTGCAGGCCGTCTTTCGGCGGTCGGGCATATCGCAGCAGATGCTCGGCTGCGGCGCGCTGGGGGCACCGCTGGACGCCCTTACCGCCGCTCGTCTTGCGCGCGACGGCGAGAAAGCGGGCCAGGTCCGGCACATGTGCTCGGGCCAGCACACTTCGCTCCTGCTTCTCTGCAGAATCAATGACTGGCCCGTGGCGGAGTACTGGCGCCCCGACCATCCCGTTCAACGCTTGTACTCGGCGACGATCGCGCGAGTGTTCAGCACCAGCGCGGCGCTGCTCGTGACGTCGACCGACGCCTGCGGCGTCCCGACGTACGCCTTCTCGCTGGCGGACGTGGCGCGGGCGTTCGCGATGCTGGCCGATCCGAGCGCGGTCCGCCCGTCCGACTCGCGTTTCAGCCTGGTCGATGCCCTGACACGCATTCGCGACGCCATGTTCGCCAACCCGGAGATGGTGGCGGGCGCTCGCGACCGGCTCGATACCTCAGTCATGAAGGCAGCGCCGGGCCGGGTGGTGGCCAAGGGCGGAGCCGAGGGGCTGCGGGGTTTCGCGCTGATGTCCGAGGCAGGGAGTGGCCGGCCGCGGCCGTCGGGCGTCGCGATCAAGATCGAAGACGGCGGAGGGTTCGACCGGGCGGCCGCGGCGGCTTCGGTGGAGACGCTCCGCCAGATCGGGACTCTGGACCCCGCGGCCCTGCGCGCTCTGGCTCGCTATCACCGACCCGTGGCCCTCGATCCGCGCGGCGAGCGGGTCGGGGAAGCCGTTGCGGATTTCGAGCTGGCGCCTCTGAACGAATTGCTGGAGTGAAGGTGTAGATCGGAATCAGGCCATGAACCCGACGAATCGCGCGAGGGACGATGGCTCCGCCGACGGCTGCTCGGAGTACGAGTTGCCCGTCTCGGTTTCGCGCGACACTGGGCCCGGCCGGCAGCGCCTCCCCGGGGTCTCGTCCGCGACCCGACTTGCTCTGGCGGCCCTCGTTCTCGTGCTCGTCTGCGGTCTTGCCGTCGGCCTGCGATTGCTGACTCCGCCTCGATCGCCGCGAATGTCTGCAAGCCCGGGCGCGAGCGACTCAGCCGTCGCGACGAGCTCTGGTCTCGCTCTGCGAACGCCGGGCTCGACAATCCAGACGGAAACCGCGCACCTCGACGAATGGGGTCTTGCCTTCGACTATCCCGCCGGCTGGTACGTCGCGCATCCGGCCGACAACATGCACGTCATGAGTGTGCTGGCCTTCCTGGGCACCGGATCGGGTTATCAAGTCTGCACGCCCTGGGGCGACACGGTCCAATGCTATTCCGACATCCATCTGGAGTCGGACCAGGTCATCGTCAGGCTGTCTGAGCTGACGACGCAGGTGGGTGGGCCGTTCGATGCGGCCGACGCGAAGTGGCTCAACCCCGGCCAGGATCTGGTCACGGTCGGCGGCCTGCCGGCGACCTACTCCGAGTCGACCCGCACCGGCTGGTACGAATCCGACCTGGCGCTCGTTTGGAATCTCTCGGCTCCGGGCTCCATCCTGGAGCGGTACGAGATCGATGCCTACATGAGGGGCCCCGATGTCGACGTCCTCCGGACCGAGGTCGATCGACTGGTGGCCAGCATCCGCTACGACCCCGCGCCCGTGAAGCTTGATCCGACTCAAGGCCCCGGCGTGGCCAGCGGGACGCTGGCCGAGCTCAAGGCGGCCTATCCCGACAGCATCTGCTACCCAACCGCGCTGGGGGCGACATCGCAGGAGCTGCAGCTGGTCTTCGGGGTGCAGCTGACAAAGCCGCTGCCGGTCACGTGCACTGCCCAGATCGAACCCTACGTGGGGCTCTGGAAGCTCACGATCACCACAGCCTGGAACGCCGCCCCCGACCGGAGCGCGGGCAGCTACACGCTCCAGCTCTACCTGACGCCGAGCGGGGAGCGCACCTGGTCCGAAGCCATTGGCGGCCCAGTGCCCTACTGGCCCAGCAGCTGATCCGCGCCTCTCGTTGAGGCCAGCCGTCCCCGCCAGGGCTCTCCGCAGGTTCCGACGCCCTGCCCGTACACTAGGCGCATGACAGACGTTCGCGTTCGGATCGCCCCCAGCCCGACGGGGCCGCTGCACCTGGGGACGGCCAGAACCGCACTCTTCAACTATCTTTTCGCGCGACATCTGGGCGGCACCTTCGTCTTCCGCCTCGAGGATACGGACCAGGCCCGCTCCACCCTGGAGTTCGAGAACGACATCCTCAACGGCCTGCACTGGCTGGGCATCGAGTGGGACGAGGGACCGGGCATCGGCGACGAGCCCGAGCGAGGGTCGTACGGTCCATATCGCCAGATGCAGCGCCTGGAGCGCTACACGGAAGCTGCTACGCGGCTGCTGGCCGAGGACAAGGCCTACTACTGCTACTGCACCCCGGAAGAGCTGGACGCCGAGCGAAAGCGCCAGGAGGCGGCCCGCCTGCCGGCCCGCTACAACGGCCGCTGCGCTCAGTTGACGCAGGCGGATCGCGCCGCCTTTGAAGTCGCGGGGCGTGCGCCCGTGGTTCGCTTCCGGATTCCGGAGCACCGCATGATCGCGTTCGACGACATCGTTCGCGGTCACGTCGAGATCGACACCGACGCCCTCGGAGGCGACCTGGTCATCGTGCGCTCGGACGGGTCGCCGCTGTACCACTTCACCGTGGCGGTGGACGACGCGGCGATGGCAATCACCCATGTGATCCGCGGCGAGGACCATCTCTCCAACACGCCCAAACACATCCTGCTGTTCGAGGCGATGGGCTCCGCAATACCACGGTTCGCCCATTTGCCGCTCATCCTCAACCCGGACCGAACGAAGATGAGCAAGCGCAAGAGCCAGACCTCGGTTGCCGCCTATCGGGCCGACGGCTTCATTCCCGAGGCCTTCGTCAACTACCTGGCGCTCCTGGGCTGGTCGACCGGCACCGAGGAGGAGGTCCTCTCGCTGCCCGAGCTGGTCACGCGTTTCGAGCTTTCGAGCGTCAACAAGGCCGGTGCGGTCTTCGACCGCGAGCGGCTCGAATGGCTGAACGGCCAGTGGATCCGGCGGCTCTCGGCCGAAGACCTGATCGATCGGTTGCGGCCGTTCATGGAGGCGGAGCTGGCGGCCGGCCGCATCGATTGGCTGCCGACGGAGGGCGAGATGAGGGCCCTGCTGCCGGTCGTACAGGAGCGTCTGCCGACCCTGTCGGCGGTCGGCGAACTGATCGGCTTCCTGTTCGTGAGCGAAGTCGATCCGGACCCGGCTCTAATCGTTCCCAAGCGCTGGGACGTGGCCGCCACCCTTGACGGGCTCACGGCCGCCCGCCGGACGATCGCGGAAGTCGGGGAGGTGAGCTGGGAGGCGGAGGAGATCGAGCCGCCGCTGCGACGTCTGGTGGAGGAGCGCGGCTGGAAGGCCGGCGACCTGTTCATGTCCATCCGCGTCGCGGTGACGGGCCGGACGGTCACGCCGCCGCTCTTCGATACGATGGTGGCGCTGGGCCACGAGCGGACCCTCGCCCGGCTGGACCGGGCGATCGAGCGGCTCGGGGCTCAAGCGGCCCCGACGCGCTAGGACGGGAGTGAGAT
>Ga0182017_10000404_pt1 | contig 33762 bp, 27 predicted proteins | sample 712E3DmetaG_FD_120492 | JGI IMG/M metagenome (GOLD analysis project Ga0182017, IMG submission 120492) | Permafrost microbial communities from Stordalen Mire, Sweden - 712E3D metaG | ecosystem: Environmental > Terrestrial > Soil > Wetlands > Permafrost | place: Sweden: Stordalen | collected... | reverse complement strand
GCGGCGGCTACTCCGCGGGCGAGGCTCCTGCGGGCGAGGCTCCTGCGGGCGAGGCTCCTGCGGGCGAGGCTCCTGCGGGCGAGGCTCCTGCGGGCGAGGCTCCGAGCAACTCTCCGCTCGGAGGGGCCTGTTTGGCGGCGCTGTGGAACTCCGGCACACGACCCTCCGACACGGCCACCGCCGCTCCGACGAATCCGTCGAAGAGCGGGTGCGGCCGGTCCGGTCGGCTGCGGAACTCCGGATGGAACTGGCTGGCCACGAACCAGGGGTGATCCTTGAGCTCGATGATCTCGACGAGCCTGCCGTCGGGCGACTGACCCGACAGGATCATGCCGGCGGCTTCGAGAAGCGGGCGATAGCGGTTGTTGACCTCGAAGCGGTGGCGGTGGCGCTCGTAGATCAGTTCCGAGCCGTAGACAGTAGCGGCCTTCGAGCCCGGGGTCAGGCGTGCCGGGTAGAGACCGAGCCGCATCGTGCCGCCCTTCTCCTGCATCGTCCGCTGGTCGGGCATGAAGTCGATCACCGGGTGCTCGGTGAACATGTCGAATTCGGTCGAGTTGGCGTCCTCGGTGCCGAGCACGTCGCGGGCGAACTCGATCACGGCGCATTGGAGGCCCAGGCAAAGGCCCAGGAAAGGCACGCCCTTCTCGCGGGCATGGCGCGCGGCCAGGATCTTGCCCTCGATGCCGCGGTGGCCGAAGCCGCCCGGAACGACGATGCCGCCGATCCCGGCCAGCGTCTCGTCCACGGACTCCTTGGTCAGCAGCTCCGAATCGACCCATCGGATCTTGACGTCGACCTCGTGGGCCCAGCCGGCGTGCTTGAGCGACTCGATGACCGACAGGTAGGCGTCCGGCAGTTCGATGTACTTGCCGACGAGCGCGACCTCGAGGACCGGCTTGGGCCGTTTGATGAGGGCGACCAGCTCAGTCCAGGACTCCAGATCGGGTGGCTCCGTCGCGTTTTCGAGACCCAGCTCCCGCACGAGTAGCGTGCCCAGTCCGGACTGCTCGAAGAGGAGCGGCACCTCGTAGATCGTGGAGGCGGTCTCCGCCGGAATCACGGCCTCGCTGGCGACGTCGGTGAAGAGCGCGATCTTGTCGCGGATCTCCTGGCTGACGGGATGATCCGAGCGCAGGACGATCACGTCCGGCTGGATGCCGATGCCACGCAACTCCTTGACGGAGTGTTGGGTCGGCTTGGTCTTGAGTTCGCCGGTGGCGGCGAGAGCCGGCAGCAGCGTGACGTGGACGTAGACCACGTTATGGCGGCCGACATCCTTGCGCATCTGGCGGATCGCCTCCAGGAACGGCAGCGACTCGATGTCGCCGACTGTGCCGCCCACCTCGACGATGATCACGTCGGCCCGGCCGTCGCGGGCCAGCTGCTGGATCCGCTCTTTGATCTCGTTTGTGATGTGCGGGATGACCTGGACGGTGCCGCCCAGGTAGTCGCCGCGGCGCTCCTTGCCGATGACCGCCTGGTAGATGCGGCCGGTCGTGACGTTGGAGAGCTGGGAGAGGTTCTCGTCGATGAACCGCTCGTAGTGGCCCAGGTCCAGGTCCGTCTCGGCGCCGTCGTCGGTGACGAAAACCTCGCCGTGCTGGTAGGGCGACATCGTCCCCGGGTCGACGTTGATGTAGGGGTCGAGCTTGAGAACGGAGACGGCGAGTCCGCGCGCCTTGAGGAGTCGACCGATCGACGCGGCGGTGATTCCCTTGCCCAAAGAGGAGGTGACCCCTCCGGTCACAAAGACATACTTAGCCATCTGGCTCAGGCTCCTCCGGGGGTTTTTCTAATGTTAGCGATGAGCGGACTTCACCGCAAACCCGGCCCGGAGAATGAGCTCAGATGGAGCCCGGACGGCGATCCCGCGACGGCGCGGCTACTCGGACGGCCGGACGACGACCTTCTCGCCGGTGCGGGCGGCGGCGGTCGCGAAGGCGGTCTTGACTTCGTCCATCGGGTAGCTTGCGGTCACGACCGATCGGACATCGGCCAGGCCGGCTTCGACGAGCCGGATGACTTCCGGGTAGACGCGGTTCATTCGGCGCGAGACCTTGATCGTCAGGCCCTTGCGGCGAGCCGGCGAGGCGGTGAAGGTCGTTCGATCCGACGACGAGATGCCGACGATGACAACCGTCCCGCCGGGAGCCGCGAGCGAGACCGCCGTGTCGACCGAGTCGTCGACGCCGGCGGCTTCGAATGCTACGTCCACGCCGTGCCCGTCGGTCGCGGCCCGTAGTTCGGCCCGTTCGGAACCGGCAGCGACCAATGCCGTGGCAGTTGCCCCGGCAGCGCTCGCCGCGGCGAGGCGGTACGGCAGGACGTCCGTAGCCACGATCGTCGTGGCGCCCGAGATTCGGGCGAGCTGAATCAGGAAGATCCCGATCGGGCCGCAGCCGAAGACGCCGACTCGGTCGCCCGGTCGAATCCCGCCCAGCCTGATGGCGTGGAGGCCGACGCCGAGCGGCTCGAGCATCGCCGCGTCCGTGTAGGTGAGAGCGTCCGGAACCGGAACGAGACTACTCGACGGCCAGGCCACCAGCTCTCGAAACACGCCGTCGGTGACGCCGTCGCCGGCGAAGTGGAGGGCGGTGCAGAAATGGGCATGCCCCGCCTGGCATTGCTCGCATTTCTCGCAAGGCATCGCCGGATCGATGGCGACGCGCAGTCCGGCCCGCGGCCCCGACTCGATTACTCCCGCGGCTTCGTGACCCAGCAACACGGGCTGGGCGAGCCTGACGTCGCCGATGCCCGACTCGGAGTACCAGTGGAGGTCTGAGCCGCAGATGCCGACCGCCTTGACGCGGACGAGCTCCTCGCCCGGGCCGGGGACCGGCAGCGCCTCGTCGACGAGACTGAGTCCGCCGGGTCCGATGAGACGTAGCACCTTCACGAATTCCCTCCCGACTTGCCGGCGACGCGAAGCAGCTCTTGCTCGGCGGCCTTGGTCCAGCGACCGTCGTCCAGCTTCGCGGCCACGCTGGGGAACCGCTCGCCCATCTCGGAAAGGCGCACCAGACCCAGATCGGGCAGCGACGGATAGACCATGATCTTGCCCGACGCTGTTCGTCCTTCAACCGCGGCCAGGGCGTCGGCAACTCCTTCGAAACCGCAAACGGCGTCGAGAGAGATGTTCGTGTCGAGCTCGCCGCTCTCCACCTTGCGCAGAACGGCCTTCATGTCGGGGATGCCGGAGCCGCTCGTGCCCAGCAAATAGCAGTGCCGCTCGATGTATGTGTCGAGGTCGATCTCCGCCCGGGTGCCGGTGGCGAAGCCGGCGAAGATGTTGATCCGGCAGCCCGAACCGGCGAGCGTCACCGCCCCGCCGACGAGCGCCGGCGCGGGAACCATCAGGGCGATGTAGCTGAAGCCAGGCGCGACCGCGCTCGTCCGAGAGTTGGCGACGGTGAGGCGGACGCTCCGCGAGCGAGCGATCGGGCCGGCCGCATGCTCGAGATGGGCGAGCCGGGTGTCGTCGATGTCGATGGCCGCGATCGAGAGATCCTTCCAACCGCCCGACGCGGCGCGGACGACATGCATCAGGCCCATCGGGCCGGCGGCGCCGATGACGCCGATGCTGTCGCCGTCACGGACCTCGCCATCGGCGGGTATCCCGGCGTAGCTCTCGGTCGCCGACGAGCCGGTCGTGCCGGTCCAGCGGGTCAGGTCATAGTGGATGCGGCCGATATCGACGGCGACGGGCCGGCCGATGGATGTCCCGCCGGTGACGACGTTGATCAGGCCGCGGAACGCCAGACAATCCTGTAGGCGCTCGATCGTGGCCGGGTCGGCGCCGAAGTAGACGATGTCGTCGAACCCGTGGCGCGGGAGAGCAGCCTGGTCGGGGGCGACGGCTACGGCAACGCCGGTCGGCTGAAGGACCGCGCGTGCGGCCGGATCGGCGACCAGCGCGGTGACCGCGGCAGGCCGCGCTTTGGCGATGAGCGCGCCGATGCCCTCGACGGCGTGCCCCGCGTCCGCAACGACCAGCAGGCGACCGCCGGGGAGTGGCTCGCGCCGCTCGTGGTAGACGTACGAGGCTTCGACACAGGCCCACGGCTCGACCAGCGCGATCGCCGATGCTCCGGGCCCCTCGCCGACCGGGATGAGGAACCGCTCGTCGGTCCCGGGCTCGATGATCATCCGCTCGTCGAGCAGGACGTATTCCTGAAGCCCGCCTTCGAAGTTGTAGCCGAAGGCGGCGTTCGCGGCCGCCGTCGGGAGGTGCCTGTAGTCGGTCTGGATCAGGCACCGCTCGCCGATTCGATGGCGGCGCACCTGCGCGCCGACGGCGACGATGTGGCCCACCGGCTCGTGGCCCGGAACGGTCGGCAGCGTGCCCGGCACATACGACGGGATCTCCGCCAGCACCTCCGGCGGCAGCCCCGAGAGAACCTCGCTCTTGCGGGGGTGGCCCGTGAAGGCGTGCAGGAGCTTGGTGTCGGAAAAGCAGATCCCAACTGCTTCCATCTTCACCAGGATCTGGTGGGGGCCCGGCTTTGGAACGGCCTTGGCGCGATTGTGGACGGTGCGGCCGGCATCGACGATCTGGATCGCGTGCTGGACGGCGGGAATGGGCCTCTGGGACGCCCCTCCGTTCAAGCTGGAACTCCTTACTTCAGCATGACCTGGCCGCCCGTGACGGGGATGGCCTGGCCGGTCTCGTACTTCTGGGCGACCACATAGTAGAGGGCCTCGAGGACATCGGCGGGCGTGCAGCCCCGGCCCATCGGCACCTTGGCCTCGTAGACGCGGCGCACGTCCTTCACCGTCTTGGCGCCGGGCACTTTGCCCTCGCGCAGGTACTGGACGAAGAGGCCGTTGTCGGGGTCAGCCCAGAGCGGCCCGTCGAGGAAGTTGCCGGGGCAGATGGCGTTGACCTTGATGCCGTCGCCGACCAGCTCCAGGGCGAACGACTGCGTCAGGCCGACCCCGCCGAACTTGCTGCCGGCGTAGGCGCTGTTGCGGCTGGAGCCGGTCAGTCCCGACTTGGAGTTGATCTCGATGATGTCGCCCCAGTACTCGGGTCGGGCGCGATGCTGGCGGGCCAGGATCGGCGCCGCATGACGAACGCACAGGAAGTAGCCGCGGTAGTTGACGCGCGTGACAGCGTCGAACTCCGCGACCGGCTGGGTGGCGACGCCGCCGGCGCGAAGGATGCCGGCGTTCGACACCAGCACGTCCAGCCCACCGTAGCGGCGCACGAGGGCGTCGAAGCAGGCGGCTACCGAGGCTTCGTCGGTGACGTCGAGCGCGACGCCGATCGCTCGTCCTGCACCGAACTGCGCGGCCAGCGCGGCTGCCTCGCGATTCGCCAGCTCGACGTTGATGTCGGCCAGCACGACGTGCCCGCCCTGAGCAGCGATGTCGGCCGCGATCGCATGTCCGAACCCCTGGGCGGCGCCCGTCACGACGATGACGAGCCCCTTCGCGCGACCGGCCACGGGTCCGCCCGCGGCGACTCCCTTGCGATACGACTCAGCCTCCCAGCGCTCGATGAAGCCACGCTCCGCCGCCGAGAGGGGGCGTACTCCGCCCATCCGGTGCGCCTCGACCGAGACCGTGGCCGCGTCCAGGCAGACCTGGAGAACGGTGTCGGCCAGCGCAGCGGTATCGGCGACGGCGAAGAGGCCCAGGCCGCGCACGATGACGACGGCCGGCATCCCCGATTCCGTGCCGGCAAGCCCGGCGATCGCCGCGGTCACGGTCTCGACGAGCTGATCCGGCGTAGCGCCGGCCGGCGCGTCCACGAAGAGCGGGAGCAAGCCCGCGTAGACGATCTGATCCGGAGTCAGCGGACCCACGAGCGCCAGTTCCCGCCCCAGCTTCGAGCCCGCCATGGCGACCGCGAGCGGCGAGTCGTCGAACGTGACTACCTTGAGTCGCTCGCCGGTGGCGAGGAGCCCGCGGAGCGCCGGTCCGACGGCACGCAGGGCAGCGGCGGCCTCGCCGGCCTCGAGCCGGTAGACCTCGCCCCACGAGATGGCGGGCACGCCGGCAAGGTGGGACTTGATTGTGGACACGAGCCGGGCGGAGGTTTCCTCGATCTCGCCGGTGGTGTTGCCGGCGACGATCAGGCCGTGGTTCTGCAGGAACATCACCCGCGGAGCGGCAGCCCCGTGGCGTTCCTCGTGGCCCCGCCGCGCGTCGCGGATCGCACGAGCCAGGGGCAGGCCGGGATCCGTGTACGGGACCCAGAGGACGCTCGACCCGAAGAGCTTCTCGGCGACCTCGGCGCCGTGGGTCGCGCAGGTGATCGCGTTGACCGAGGTCGGATGGGTGTGGAGCACGAATTGCTCGGGAATGAGCGCGTGGAACAGCAATTCGACCGACGGGCGCCGCGCGTCGTTCTTGCCGACGCGCGCGGTCAGGGCAACCTGCATCACCTCGTCGGTGCCCCCGGCAGCCGGGCGCGCCACCGGTGCATTCAGCAGTTCCATCAACGGCGCGATGTTCAGGGCAATGACGGATTCGGCGGTCAGCTCCGCCAGCGAGGTCCCGCTCGGCTTGATGTACAGAACGCCATCGATCTTGACCGAGATGTTGCCGCCGCCGCCGCGCGCGAACTCAGGATCGTCGCCGAACCGGCGCGAGAGCGCGATCACATCGCGAAGGGGGGCGTTGGCGGCGGACCGCCGTTCCGGCGCCGGGTGAGTGTTCAAGCTTCGGCCCTCGCAGCAGATCGAGTGTTGATGAGTTCGGCGCCGATTCGGCTCAGCCATCGAATGCGCTCTTCACGGTCGGAGAAGGCGGCACTCAATCTGCCGTCGTCATCGACGTAGCCCGGCCGGCCGGCCGCGGTCGACTCCTGATGCGCGGCGACGACGCACGTACCTTCCCAGAAAACCTCACGGGCCGCATCGGAGAGCCTCTCGCCGCCCAGGGCCATCGGCTCGACCGGGATCATGCGTCGGGTGTTGTGTTCCGTGCCGGCCGTGACGACGATGCCGGCGCCACGAAGGGTGGCTACGTAGCGGTCGATCACCTCGGATCGGTTACGCACGGGGATCAACTCGGCGCAGTAGATGCCGCGACTCAACAGCCGCTCCGCCAGCTCATCCGGTGGATCCTCGAAGGGACATATCGGGGAGGCTCCGTCGGCCAGGATCGGGTAGCACGGAATCCCGCCCAACTCGAGGATGAGCCGGTAGGCATCGTGGAACGAAATCGCCGCCTCGGGAACGAAGGCCGGTTTGCCGGCCTTCATCAGGTTCGAACGGATGGCATCCTGCACGGCCGCGGGATCGGTCGTGTCGACGCTCGTCGGCGCTCCGAACAGCCGACCCAGGACTTCCGCTCGGACCCCAGTCGCGACGTCGCGGAAAAGCATCTCCTGGAAAGCCTGGGCAACGTGCCGTTCTTGTAGGGAGACCCATTCGACCGGGGCGCCGCACCGATCCGCGACGGTGGCGGCGATCCCTCGATCCGTCACATCGCCGGCCAGCCCCGCCCCGGCGCAGCGAGCCGCGATGAGCGCCGTCATGCGCCGAATCCGGTCGTCGCTGGCAGCCCGCATGGCAGCCATGCTGCTCGCCGCGGAGGCTACCGGCGAATCGATGCGGCTGAGCGCCTTACCGCACAAGTACATTCGATTCACATTCGTCGGGTCGTTGATGAGCATGCCGCCGTCGGGCAGGTCATCGATCAGAGTGATGATCTCGACCCCGAAGAGCGGCACGATGGCTGCCTCGACCGCAGCCGTGGCGAAGCGCTTGTAGACGTTGAAGTCGTAGTAGTTCGAGGTGCCCATCGCGGCGACGCCTTCCGCGGCGGCGATTCGGACCGCCTCCTCGGGGGTATCGAAGGCGGAGAAGTTGGGCGGCATGTGAACGTGGGTATTCACGATCGGTCTGCTCGATCCAGCGTTCTCTTCGCCAATCAGGCGATGGCTGTCGTCCATGCTTCCCTTCGACCGATGGCGCCCGTCGCGCTCCCCGTCTTCGAGCGCGACAAGAGAAATTGGGGCCGCACCGGGTTGCAGGCCGCGAAACCCGGCTCTTTCGCTTAGTTTCGGCTATTTACGCTTAGTTGCTGCCGCCGCGTATATTACGTGCCCGACGGCCTGCTATCAAGCAGGGGTCCTGCCCTCCGGCAGCATGAACGGCCACGGCCGCGCCGCCCAGCGGCCCTTTCGGTGCCACGCTCATTTGAGCGCTTGCCGCTCAGATGTGAGAATGCTACCATCGCCGGGCCCCGCCTCCCGGGGGCTGCCGATGAGGAACAGATGCACCCGCTGGACCGGTCCGAGGGACATGCTCCGCGCCCGCAAGTGGTCACGGTCCTGGCTGCGCGCCGCTACTACCTCGACGGCGCGAGCAAGAGCGAGATCGCCCAGGAACTCGGCGTGTCGCGGTTCAAGGTGGCGCGCCTGCTCGAGGCTGCGCGCCGGGACGGCATCGTTCGCATCGAGATCGGTGTGCCATCGGATATCGATATCGAGCTTTCCAGCGAGCTGGCGGCGCGCTACGGGCTGCGCAACACGCTCGTCGTTCGGCTCATCGACGGCCCCGACGAATTCAAGCGCGAGCAGCTCGGCCGCACCTGCGCGGACCTGCTGACGCAGACCCTCGACGCGGACGACGTTCTCGGGATCTCATGGGGGCGGACTCTCCACTCCATGGTCGGGCATCTCTCGCGACTCCCCGGCTGCACCGTCGTCCAGCTCGTCGGCAGCGTCCCGACCCTGGAGCTCGACGTCAACTCCATGGAGCTCGTTCGGCGAGTGGCCGAGTGCGCCGGCGGTCCGGTGTATCCGCTGCCGGTGCCGATGCTGGTCGACAGCCCGGAGATGGCGGCCGCGCTGCGGCGAGATCCGCACGTCCACAAGACGATCGAGATGTTCGATCGGATCACGAAAGCGGTCGTGGGGATCGGGTCGTGGACGGCCAGCGGCTCGACGGTTCGAGCAGCATTGCCCGAGGAACTGGCGGCCCGCGTCGACGCCGCCGGGGCCGTCGCCGACGTCTGCTCGACTCTGCTCGACGCGGCCGGCCGCGAGCTCGAGGGAACCGATCTCCCCGGCCGCTTCATCGCCATCAGCGCTCAACAACTACGAGCCATTCCGGACGTCGTGGCGATCGCCGGAGGTGCCGCCAAGGCACCGGCGATCCTCGCGGCCATCCGCAGCGGGCTCATCCATCGCTTGATCACCGACGAGGACGCAGCCCGGCTGCTCCTCGCCGCATAAGGAGACGACAGCTCGCCGCATGAAGACGACAGCACGCCCAGCCACACAGGTGAAGAGCATGACCACGGAGCCGGCCTACCGGAGCGACACCCGACCCGACCTCGCCCCGTTCGAGGAGTCGCTCGGAACGATCCACGGCTTCGACTTCGCCGGCGACGCAGGCTCGGAGATCGCCGCGGGCAAGCTCACCGCCTCGGCGGCGCTCGACTTGCTCGACGACATGCTGGCCATCCGCGAGCTCGAGGAGATGATCGTCCGTCTCCGCTCCGGCGGCTACGACCCGCTGCCGGGCTACGACTACCGCGGCCCCACCCACGTCTCCATCGGCCAGGAAGCAACCTCGGTCGGAGCCTGCGGCGCGCTCCGCCCCGACGACCACATCACCAGCTCTCACCGCGGCCACGGCGACGCCATCGCCAAGGGTTTCGCGGCGATCCGCTCGATGTCCAAGGAAGCGCTCAAAGCCCGCGCGCCGTGGTCGAAGGCCACGACCCGCGAAGGGCTCCTCGCCGACGCCCTCGAGGAGCACGTCTACAAGGTCATCGCCGAGCTGTTCGGCAAGGAAGAGGGCTACTGCCACGGCCGCGGCGGCGGGATGCACATAGGCGACTTCGCGACCGGCCACTTGGGCGCCAACGCCATCGTCGGCGGCAGCGTGCCTATCGCGACCGGTGCCGCGATGGCGTTGCGCTACCGCGGCTCGGACAAAGTCGTGTGCTGCTTCGCCGGCGACGGCGCCTATGCCAACGGCGTCGTCCTCGAGTCGCTCAACTGGGCGGCACAAGAGCAGTGGACCAACCACCTGGCCGGAGCACGCGCCGCCGGCTTGCCGGTCATCTACATGATCGTCAACAACCACTACGGCATGACCCACCGGACCGACGACGAGGTCATGGGCATCGACCATATGTCCCGACGCGGCGCCGGCTTCTCCCAGAACAACATGCACGCCGAGACGGTCAACGGCATGGACGTGCTGGCGATCCGCGAGGCGGTCGATCGGGCGGCGGAGCTGTGCCGCAAGGGCGAGGGCCCGGTCCTGATCGAGGCCAGCACGTACCGCTACTACGGCCACTCCCTCTCCGACCCGCGCAACGAATACCGGACGAAGGAGGAGGAGGCCTCCTGGCGGGCGATCGACCCGATCGAGCGGCTCAAGACCCAGCTGATCGCCGCCGGCGCGGCAGATGCCGCGGCACTCGCCGCCGTCGAGTCGGGCGCCCACGAGCGCAACGCCCGGGCCGCAGTTCGAGCCTCCAAGGCGACCGACCCAAACCCGTCCGACCTGCTCAAATATCTCTACACGGACACCGCGGCCGACGTCGTCCCGGATCCGGAAGGCGCGGTCGTGACCTATGCCGATCCGCCGGTCGGCAAGCGCACCAACGGCGTCATGACCTACAAGGACGCCCTCCGCGAGGCGCTCGTCGAAGAGATGCTGCGCGACCGCCGCGTCGTCGTCTACGGCGAGGACGTGGCCGACTACGGCGGCGCCTTCAAGCTGACCAAGGACCTGCTCGAGGCCTTCGGTCGCGAGCGCGTCTTCAACACCCCGATCTCGGAGGCCTGCATCTGCGGCACCGCCGTCGGCGCGTCGATGGTCGGTCTTCGGCCGGTCGTCGAACTCATGTACATGGACTTCGCCCTCATGGCTTCGGACCAGATCGCGAACCAGGCCGGCAAGTGGCACTACATGTCCGGCGCGCAGGTCGAGGTTCCGCTCGTCATCCGGGCCTCGGTCGGTGCCGGCAAGGGCTACGGCGGCCAGCATTCGCAGTCGCTCGAAAGCGTCTTCACCCACATCCCCGGCCTGTACGTCATCTATCCCGCCACCGCCGCCGACGCCAAGGGACTCTTGAAGTCGGCCATTCGGACGAACAATCCGGTCCTCTTCGTCGAGAGCCAGAGCCTCTACTCCACCAAGGGCGTTGTGCCCGAGGAGGACTACACCGAGCCGCTCGGCGTGGCCAGGGTGATCCGCGAAGGCGCCGACGCCACGGTCGTCGCCTGGGGCCCGGCGGTAGTCGACGCGCTGGCGGCGGCCGAACGGCTCAAGACCGAGAAGGGCATCGAAACCGAGGTCATCGACCTGCGCAGCCTCGTTCCTCTCGACATGGAGACGGTCCTGGCCTCCGTGCGCAAGACCGGCCGCTGCGTGGTCGCCGCCCAGGCGGTCCTGATCGGCAGTTTCGTCAACGAAATCGTGGCCCGCATCCAGTCCGAAGTCTTCGACTACCTGGACGCTCCGGTCGGCCGCATCGGCGCCGCCAACGGCATCTCGCCGCAGGCCGAGGGTCTCGAGAAGGCCTTCCTGCCGAACGCCGGCGACATCTTCGCGGCGGTGGCCGCGCTACTGTAGATCCAGACCGCGACTCCGCGAGGGACACCGATGGCTCATCCGATTCTGATGCCGAAGCCCGGCCAGATGACCGAGGAATGCACCCTCGTCGCCTGGCACAAGCAGGAGGGCGACAAGGTTTCGAAGGGCGACGTGCTCTTCGAGATAGAGACCGACAAGTCGAACATGGACGTCGAGGCCTTCGACGACGGCGTGCTCTTGAAGCGCATCGTCCAGGAGGGAGAGACGGTGGCCGTGAACTCGGTCTGCGCCTACGTCGGCGAACCCGGCGAGGCGATCCCGGACGCGCCCGCCGCGGCGGCACCTGCAGCCGCGGCGGCAGCACCGACGCCGGTTGCCACGGCCGCCGCTCCGACGGCGCCGTCGTCCCCCACCCCGGCTTCGACCGCACCGGCCCAGCCCCAGGCCGGCGGCGTCCGCCTGCGCATCAGTCCGCGAGCCAGCCGGCTGGCCGCCGACTCGGGGATCGATCCGCGGACCATCACCGGCACCGGGCCGGAAGGCCGCATCACCGAACGGGACGTCCAGACCGCGCTCGCCGCCCGGTCGGCCGTCCCCGCTACGATGCCGGCCCCGCTCGCCATTCGTCCCGCGACCCCGGCATCGTCGCCGTCCGCTCCGACTCGCTACGAGTGGGAAGACGAGGCCGCCCCGCGCCAGATGAGCCGGATGCGGCGCGTCATCGCCGAGCGGCTGACCCTCAGCGCCACCACCGTCCCGCAGTTCACGGTCACGGTCGCGGTCGACATGACCCGCGTCCTGGCTCTCCGAGCCGAGTTCAAGGCGGCCGGGACCGCGCTGTCGGTCACCGACTTCATCGTCTCGGCCACGGCCCAGACGCTGGCCGAATTCCCGGACGTGAACTCACGCACGGACGGCGTCTCGGTCTGGCAGCGACGCCGCGTCCATATGGGCCTGGCCGTCGCTCTTTCCGACGGGCTGGTCGTGCCGGTCATCCGCGACGCGGACCGCCTCTCCCTCGACGCCCTGCACAAGCGGGCCGCCGAGCTGGCCGAAGGCGCCCGAAACGGCCTCCTCACGCCGGACGACCTGACCGGCGGCACCTTCACGATCTCGAACCTGGGGATGCTGGGCGTCGACGAGTTCAGCGCCATCATCAATCCCGGCGAGTCGGCGATCCTTGCCGTGTCGAGCGTCGTGCCGATGCCGGTCGCCGTCGGTGACGGAATCGGGATCCGGCAGATAATGAAGCTGACGCTGACATCGGATCACCGGCTCGTCGACGGCGAGCTTGCGGCACGGTTCCTGAACGCCCTTCGGCGCCGGCTGCAGGACGCCGACGCGTTCCGCGGCGACGTGCTCAACGGCTGAGGCAGGCCGAAGACTGGAGGCAACATGAACCGGACCGCGAAGCTCGGTCAGGTCGGGCAGAGCGTCTGGCTCGACAACATCACCCGAGGGCTGCTAAACAGCGGCAAGCTCGAGCAGTACATCCAAGAGTTCTCGGTGACGGGGCTGACCTCCAACCCATCGATCTACGACAAGGCGATCGGCGGTTCCTCGGACTACGACGAGCAGATCCGGCGGCTTTCCGCGGGCGGCGCGAAGACCGAGGAGATCTTCTTCGACCTGGCGCTCGACGACCTGCGCCGTGCCGCCGACCTATTTCGGCCGACGTACGAGCGGACCGCCGGCGTCGACGGCTTCGTCTCGCTCGAGGTCTCGCCGCTCCTCGCCGACGACGCGGCCACGACCGCGGCCGATGCCGCCAGGCTTCACGGGGCCGCCGCCCGGCCGAACTTCTTCATCAAGATCCCCGGGACCGCGGCCGGACTCAAGGCGATCGAGGAGACGATCTTCGCTGGCGTGCCGGTGAACGTGACCCTGCTCTTCTCCACCGAACAGTACCTCGCCTCGGCCGAGGCCTACACGCGGGGCATCGAGCGACGCGTCGCAGCCGGGCTCAATCCATACGTGCCGTCGGTGGCTTCGGTCTTCGTCAGCCGCTGGGACGGGCCGCTGGCAGGCGAACTCCCCGCCGACCTGCACCTGCGGCTCGGCATCGCCACCGCGCAGCTGACCTACAACGCCTACATCGAGTTCATCCACGGCGATCGCTGGGGCCGGCTGATGAACGAGGGCGCCCGACCGCAGCGTCTCCTGTGGGCCAGCACCGGCACCAAGGACAAGACCGCTTCGGACGTTCTGTACATCGAGGCCCTGGCCGCGCCGCTGACGGTGAACACGATGCCGGAGGAGACGCTCCTCGCCTTCGCCGACCACGGCAACGTGCCGCAGGTCATGCAGGCCCGCCCGGACCTGCCCGATGCGTCGCTCATGGCCGGGTTCAAGGCCGCCGGCGTCGACCTGGCGGATCTCGCGCGCCGCCTGCAGGGGGCGGGCGTCGAGTCCTTCGCGACCGCCTGGAAGTCACTGCTGGCTCGCATCGAGCAAACCGCCGCGGCAGCCGTCACGCGCTGACGTCCGGCCGATCCCGTCCCGGCCGTCGCAGGCGAGCGCTGCCAGCCGGAGCCTCGGCGGCTACGGCTGGTACAACTCGGCCGAGGCGACATCAGGCCCCACACCGGCAACGCTTCCTCCGGCGATGAGGACTCGGCCGTCGGATAGCAGCGTCGCGGTTGCGGACTCGCGAGCGGTCGTCATCGAGCCTGTTGGGCTGAATGTGCCGGTCGCCGGGTCATACAGTTCGGCCGAGCCGAGGTAGCTCCCACGCCACCCTGCAGTGATGAGGACTCGGCCGTCATGGAGCAACGTCGCGGTATGGCCGGAGCGAGCGGTGGTCATCGAGCCGGTGGGTCTGAAGGTCCCAGTCGCTGGGTCATACAGCTCGGCCGAGTTGGTGTAGCTGTAGGTGCCACCGGTCGACCCTCCGGCGATGAGGACGCGGCCGTCCCGGAGCAACGTCGCGGTGTGCCCCTCGCGAGCGGTAGACATATGGCCGGTGGGGCTGAAGGTGCCGGTCTTCGGGTCATACAGGCTGGCCGAGGCCGGGTCGGAGCTCTCCCCTCCGGCGATGAGGACGCGGCCGTCGGGGAGCAAGGTCGCGGTGTGGAATATGCGAGCGCCAGGCATCGAGTCGGTGGGGCTGAAGGTGCCGGTCTTCGGGTCATACAGCTCGGCCGAGGCGAGGTTGAACATACTCGTCCACCCTCCGGCGATGAGGACGCGGCCATCGTGGAGCAGCGTCGCGGTATAGAGGTTGCGAACGGTGGTCATCGGGCCGGTCGCGCTGAACGCACCGGTCTTGGGGTCGTACAACTCGTCCGCGGAGAGGTCGGTTGGGCGCCACCCTCCGCCGATGAGGACCCGACCGTCCGGGAGCAAGGTCGCGGTGTGGGAGTACCGAGCCGTAGCCATCGAGCCGGTGGGGCTGAAGGTACCGGTCGTCGGGTCGTACAGCTCGGCCGAGGCGAGGTCGGAGCTACCGTCAGTCCCCCCGGTGATGAGAACTCGGCCATCGGGGAGTAGCGTCGCGGTTGCGGACTCGCGAGCAGTTGTCATCGAGCCGGTCGGGCTGAAGCCAGGCGTGCCAGCGGGAGTGGGCGTTGGACTCGGGCTGGGCGTGCCAGCGGGAGTCGGCGTGGGACTCGTGCCGGCCATGGCCCTGAGAGTCGGCGCTGCGGTCGGCGATCCCGCAGTCGAGCCCGGAGAGCAGCCTGCGATCGCGATGGCAAGGAGCAGGCCCGTCGGGCCGGGGCAGCTCGAGCGGAGAAGCCGGACGGCCGCCGTCCATGACGCGCATTGCTGCCCGCGGCACGCCAGGGTGCTCGAATGCGGGTTGTCATCCGTCGCTTCCCTCTCTCGGCGACTCAGCGCGGGCCGGCCTTGAAAGCACTCAGCCGCAGCACGGGGCCCCAATTCACGCAGTCTAGCGACCGCCGAGCAGTTGCCGATGGGGTCCCGCTGCGACGAGTAAAGACAAGACCGTCGCCGGTGAGGCGACGGTCTTGCGGTCGTGCGAGGAAGCGGCTTCCTCCGGGTCTGTCCCGGCGGGAAGCCCCCGGGCCCCGGGTCGCCCGAGGCGGCCGGGGAGCCGAGGAAGGCGTTGTTACTTGGCCGTGGTCGGTGCGCCGCCGCGGATCGGGGCCGGCCGATAGACGCGCTTCGGCAGGGTCTCGGTGCCAACGAGCGTCTCGTTGTCCGTGCCCTTGATGAAGGCCTCGACGCGGTTGAAGGCGATGTCGTCGTGGAGCTGGATGGGCGGGCTCTTCTTGAAGTAGGCCGACGGGGCGACGAGGGCGCCCTTGAGGCCGCGATCGCGAGCGAGCTTGAGGCAGCGCAGCGCGTCGATGACGACACCGGCGCTGTTCGGGCTGTCCCAGACTTCCAGCTTCATCTCGCACTTGAGCGGGACGTCGCCGAAAGTGGTGCCTTCCATGACGATGTAGCAGTACTTGCGGTCGAGGAGCCACGGCACGTGGTCCGACGGGCCGACGTGGATGTTGTCCGGATCGATCTCGTAGTCGAGCATCGAGGTGACCGCGTTGGTCTTGCTGATCTTCTTGGACTCGAGGCGCTCGCGCTCGAGCATGTTGAGGAAGTCGGTGTTGCCGCCGAAGTTGAGCTGATAGGTGCGGTCGACGCGAACGCCGCGGTCCATGAAGAGGCGGGTGAGGACGCGGTGGCTGATCGTGGCGCCGACCTGGCTCTTGATGTCGTCGCCGATGATCGGCAGGCCCTTCTCGGCGAAGCGGCGCTGCCAGTAGGGCTCACGGGCGATGAAGACCGGGATGCAGTTCACGACGCCGACGCCGGCGGCGAGAGCCTGCTCCACGTACCACTTCGTCGCCTCTTCGGAGCCGACGGGGAGGTAGTTGATCATGACGTCGACCTTGCGCTCGCGCATGATCCCCGCCACGTCGACCGTGGGCCCGGGCGCCTTCTCGATGATCTGGGAGAGGTACTTGCCCAGACCGTCGTGGGTCATGCCGCGCTCGACCTTCACGCCGAGGTGCGGGACCTTCTGGAAGACGAAGGTGTTGTTCGGCTTCTGGTAGATCGCCTCGGAAAGGTCCTTGCCGACCTTGTTCTTGTCGATGTCGAAGGCGGCGACGAACTCGATGTCGCGGACGTGGTAGCCGCCGAGGTTGACGTGCATGAGACCCGGGATGAAGTCGGTCTCAGCCGCGTTCTCGTAGTAGTAGCGGCCCTGGATAAGGCTGCTGGCGCAGTTTCCCACGCCCACGATGGCGACGCGGATCTTCTTGCCGGTCGCCGGCGCCGTCACGTTCGCGGCGTCGCTGGTGTTCTTGTCGCTCACTGTTGCTTGCTCCTCATTGCGAAGCTGCGTACGAACGTGCGAGGTGCTCCGGCGGTCTCGGGCGAAGGCCCGCAACCTGCCACAACAACGCGCCTTTATATAAAGGCTTGTTGATGCTAGGTCGCAAGGGGCGCGGTGTCAAGGCGACGGCGAGCCGCCCAGCCCGTAGCGGGCTGGGCGGAGAGACGACGGCGGCTCGTCCGCCGGTGGGGCTTCCCCCTAGGAGACGGTCAGTGTGCCGCGTCCAACCTCACCCGCGGGGGTCGTCAGCAGGAAGATGTACGTGCCGGGTCCCCAGCCGGGAAGCGTGCTCAGGTCCGTGGTGTCCCCGAAGCAGTCCAGCCCCTGCGTGTCCGAAGTGGGGATAGGGGTCTTCGCGATGAAGGTGGCCCCGTTCTTGGTGACCGCGAGCGAGATCGTCTCGCCGCCGGGCCTCGCCCCGAAGACGTAGGTCGCGTAAACGGACGTGCTTGCGCTCACGGACGTGACCGGGTCCGACGGCGAGCACTGGCTGTTGGCCGTCGGGAGGTCGGTACCAAAGAGCACCGATCCTGAGCCCGATGGCGGGACGGTCGCCGTCGGGATCGGCACCTCGGTCGGCACCTCGGTCGGCACCTCGGTCGGCACCTCGGTCGCCGTCTTGGTCGCCGTTGCGATGGGTTGCGAGTGGCCGCTCGACGCGGCAGGCGAGGCGGAGCTCTGAGTCCCGCCGTGAGACTGGCTCACTGCGAAGAGCGCGGCGGCGGCAATGCAGATCACGAGCACGCCGACGATCACGGCGAGGATCATTCCGCTGCCACTCTTCGGCTGGGGCGCCGTCGGCTGGTTCGCCCAATACGGGGGCTGCGGGGGATACTGGCCCTGGCTCGGCGGAGCGTACCCGGGCTGGGGGGGATACTGGCCGGGACTCGGCGGTGGGTACCCGGGTTGCGGGGGATATTGACCCTGGCTCGGCGGAACGTATGCGGGCTGCGGCGGTTGGACCGGGCTCGGCGGAACGACTCCGGGCTGCGGAGGTTGGACCGGGCTCGGCGGAACGACTCCGGGCTGCGGCAGGCCGCAGTTGGGACAGAAGACGTCGGTTGGAGCGAGCTGCCAGCTACACCTCTGGCACGGAGCACCGTTGGTTGGCCCACCGGGCGGAGCGAATCCCATGGCTCATCCTCTCTTGCTCGAGTCTGTAGACGGCATTCTGACACCCAGCCCGGCCGCCGGGGCGATCATTTGCATGTTGCCCGGGCGAGCAGCAAGCTGGTACTCGACCGAAGTCGCGCTGCCGGTGTTGCCGCGGGCCGCCGCCGGCCGCTCAGAATCCCCGGGCCGGTCTGGGGCGCAGGGTCGCGACCAGGATTCCCGCCACTATGACGACGCCGCCGATGACCTGGCCGACCACAATCGCCTCGCCCAGGAATACAGCGGCCAGGACGACCGCGAAGGCCGGAACCAGGAATTGGAAGAGCATCACGCGTGTCGGGCCGAGAAGCTTGATCGCGGCGAAGAGGACGACGTTGGCCGCCGCCGCCGGGAGCAGCGCGCAGAACAAGAACAGAGCCACGATGCCCGGGCCAACCCTGGTCGGGTCGAACTCCGGCAGCTGCACCAGGGCGAACGGCAGCATGCCAAGGCAGCCGAAGCCGATCGCCCACGTCGCGGTCCGGAGAGGCGAGTGGCGGCGCAGCACCGGCGCGCCAAAGGCGACGTAGCACGACCAGCAGATCGTCGCCACGAAGGTCAGCATGTCGCCGGCAGAGGCGCCCGAGAAGCTGAACCCGTGCGTAGCCGCAACCACCCCAACAGCCCCCGAGAGAGCGATCACGGCGCCGACGAGCTTCGGACGGGAGAGCGTGTCCGAACCTATGGCCGCTGCGATCAGCATCGTCGATACCGGCGTCGCGGCCGTGATGAGCGCGGAGTTGGCGGCGGTCGTCTGGCTCAGCGCCGACACGAACAGGTCCTGATACACACCGAACCCGACCAGGCCGAGCAGAGCTATCGGGATCACATCGGCGCGCGGAAGCCCGACGCTCCCCTCGCGCCATCGGAGGAACGCCAGGAGCGCCAGGAAGGCCCCCGCGAACCGAACGAATGCGAAGAGGATCGGCGGCACGTCGGCGATGGCCGCCTTGACGGCAACCACGTTGGCAGCCCAACTCAACATCACCAGCAGGACGGCCAGCTCCGCCAGGTGGCGATCGCGCGGCGGGACGGGTCGGCTGGCCTCGGCCGGGGAACGCGTCGACGCGGCCGGCTCGGAGCGAGCGACCGTGCCATCGGCACGTTCGGCTGCGGTCATCCTGGGAGAATCAGTTGCCCGGACCTTGCGGCCCGGGCAACGGCCGTGGGTTCGCGGTCGGGCGTGGCTATATGCCGTCCCCGTCGAGTTCGAGCGACTCCTCGTCGCCCTCCTCGGTCAGCTTGAGCCACAGGAAGAGGCCGGCCAGCACCAGGAGCGGGATGACGACGAGCGCGGCGAGCACTACCAGCAGGAACGTCGCCAGCACCTTCAGTATCTTCATCGTCTACCTCCCTGCTCTCCCGCCCGCGCTGTCGGGCTCAGGCTCCCGGCTGAGGCTTGACCTTCTCGCCTCTGAAGTCCGGCGCCTGGGCGATCATCGACTCGACCTCGTCCCGAGTGAACTCGGCGATGACGTGGCGGCTTCCGCTTTGCGTCCGCATCAGGAGTCGCATCACGAACGCACCGTCTTGTTCGAAGAAGAAGATGTCCTGAGGCTTCTGCTCGTCGACATATCGGCCGACGACACGGAACGCCTGCTCATAGTAGCCCGCCTGGCCCCAGGTGACGGCCCGCTGCTGGTTGTCGCGTCTGGCGTGGCCCTCTTCCATGAAGCGGGCGATATCGTCGTCGAGGAAGGTGAAGGTTTCCTTCGTCTGCGAGCCCAGATGCTCCGACCATGCGCCGGCGGACGCCGTCTCGACGACCAGGCCCTGGACGACGAAACCATCCGGCGCTTCGACGACCATGACCTCGCGCATGCCGCGCTGATCGAGGAACGCGCCGATCGACCGCAGAACTTCCTCGTAGTTCTGGCGCGGACTGCCGTCGTAGATCCGCATTGTTGTTTCCTCGCACTCGGCCGAGCATGTGGCGGGGCCGTCGGCCGGGCCCCTGCCGGCGGGCTCCGCACGACCCTTCAAGGGAGGGACGTCGCCTGATTGCCGAGTGTAGCAGCCCCTACGGGCGTGGCAACGGCCTGTTCAAGGCTCAGCGCCGAGCCGTGGAACGATCTCGAGCACCAACCGATGGGGACCGATCCGCGCCGGGCCGTAGAATGGCGAGGTCATCGGGGCTCAACGCAGCCCACTTCGACGACCGAGGACGTGCCCGCCTGCCGGCCTCACCGTCGAGGCTTCCAGAGAGACGGGCTCCTCGCGTCGAGCGCCCACATGCAGACGGACACCGTCGATGGGCTGGCGCCGTTTCTCGAGAGTCGGCACCTGCACGGGAACGGAGGATCGAATGACCGAAGTGGCCGCGACACTGGATCAGCTCGCCATCGATACGATTCGGACGCTCTCCATGGACGCCGTCCAGAAGGCCAATTCGGGCCATCCCGGGGCGCCGATGGGAATGGCCCCGATGGCATACACGCTGTGGACGCGTTTCCTGCGCCACGCGCCGAGCGACCCAACCTGGCCGAATCGCGACCGCTTCCTTCTTTCCGCCGGCCACGCCAGCATGCTGCTCTACTCGCTCCTCTATCTCACCGGCTACGGCCTCACGATCGAAGACCTGCAGTCCTTCCGCCGATGGGGCTCGCTCACGCCTGGCCACCCCGAGCACGGCCACACGAAGGGCGTCGAGGCGACGACCGGCCCGCTCGGCCAGGGCTTCTCCAACGGCGTCGGTATGGCCATCGCCCAGCGCCGTCTTGCGGCCGAGTTCAACCGCCCCGGCCACACGCTGATCGACCACTACATCTACGTCATCTGCTCCGACGGCGATCTCCAGGAAGGCATCTCGGCCGAAGCCGCTTCTCTGGCGGGTCATCAGAAGCTGGGCAAGCTCGTCTACCTCTACGACGACAACCACATCCAGCTCGACGGGCCCACGGCCATGGCATTCTCGGACCGAACCCTGGAACGCTTCGACTCGTACGGCTGGCACACACAGCGCGTCGAGGACGGCAACGACGTGGCGGCCATCGAGGCCGCGATCGCGGCGGCGCGGGCCGATGAGCGGCCCAGCCTGATCGCCGTGCGAACGCACATCGGCTACGGCGCGCCGACCAAGCACGACACCCAGAAAGCCCACGGCTCTCCCCTCGGCGAGGAGGAGGTCCGCGGCGCCAAGCAGTTCTACGGCTGGGATCCGGACAAGCACTTCTTCGTCCCCGACGAGGCCCTCGCCCTCTACCGCAAGGCCGTACCCGCCGGCCGGGAGCTGGTCGCCGAATGGGGCGAGGCGCTGGCACGCTACGCCCGCGACTACCCCGCCGAGGCAGCCGAGCTCAAGCGCCGCCTGGCCGGCCAACTCCCCGAGGGCTGGGCAGCGGGTCTGAAGACATACCCGGTCGGGGACGGGCCGGCGACGCGCAAGGCGAGCCAGGATGCGATCAACGCCCTGGCGAGTTCGCTCCCGGAACTCTTCGGCGGCGCGGCCGACCTGTCCGAATCGAACCTCACGGACATCGCGGGAGCAGGCATCCTCGAGGCCGACGAGCCGATGGGACGCAACATCCGTTTCGGCGTCCGCGAGCACGCGATGGGCGCGATAACCAACGGCATCGCGCTGTACGGCGGATTCATCCCGTACTGCGCCACCTTCCTGACCTTCAGCGACTATATGCGCGGCTCCGTCCGGCTGGCCGCGATGCAGAGGCTGCACCTGGTGTACGTCTGGACCCACGACTCGATTGGGGTCGGCGAGGACGGGCCCACCCATGAGCCCATCGAGCACATCGCCGCGATGCGGATCATTCCCCACATGACGGTCATCCGGCCCGGCGACGCCAACGAGACGGCCGCGGCGTGGGTCTGCGCCGTCGAGTCGACAACGGGGCCGACGGCCCTGATGCTGACCCGCCAGGCGCTGCCGGTCCTGGCTGGAACCGCCGAGAAAGCCGGCGCCGGAGTCGCGAAAGGCGGCTACGTCCTGCGCGACGCCTCCGGCGAGGCCGCTCGGCCGGACCTCATCCTTATCGGCACCGGCTCGGAGCTGCAGCTGGCCATTGCCGCGGCCGAGGCGCTGGAAGAGGAAGGCATTCGGACCCGCGTCGTGAGCCTGCCATCCTGGGAGCGCTTCGAGGCGCAGGACGCGGCCTATCGTGAGTCGGTCCTGCCGCCCGCCAGCCGCAAACGCGTCACGATCGAGGCCGAGGTCCCCTTCGGCTGGGAGCGCTACGCCGGAGACGAAGGCGTGGTCTTCGGCATCGACCGCTTCGGCGCCTCTGCCCCGGTCGGGCAGATCTTCGCCGCTTTCGGCTTCACCGCCGAGCGGGTCATCGAGATCGGCCGCGGGGTCGTCCGCGACGGGTTGCACGGCCGGATCCTCGCCGATCCCGACCCGGCCGGCACTAGATAGGAGAGGGAATGCGTATCGCATTCGCGGCCGACCATGCCGGGTTCGAACTCAAGAGCGAGTTGCTGGCGCGCCTGGCGCCGCTGGGCCACGAGTTGATCGACCTGGGTGGCGACGGCAGCAACCCCGAGGACGACTATCCGGACTACAGCAAAGCCCTCGCCCTGGCCATCCTCGAAGGCCGGGCGGACCGCGGCATCCTCGTCTGCGGCAGCGGCGTCGGCGCATCGATCGCCGCGTCCAAGATGCCGGGCATCCGCGCAGGCCTGTGCCACGATACCTATTCGGCCGGACAGGGCGTCGAACATGACAACATGAACGTGCTGGCCCTTGGGGCACGCGTGATCGGCATCGAGACGGCGGTCACCTGCGCCGAGAGCTTCCTCGCCGCGACGTTCAGCGGCGCTCCGCGCCACGTTCGACGCGTGGCCAAGATCCACGCCATCGAGCAATTGGCCGCCAGCATGGAGGCCGCCAGGCCGGACAATCCTCGGGGTTGATCTCTCCGCTACTCCTTCCAGACCAGCTCACGCCCATTCACGAGGCCGCCGCAATGACCGAACCGCTCACCAGCAGCTCACTCGCCCTGGACCTGACGCTCAAGGACGCGAAGCTAGGCGAGGCGCTGGCCTCGGCGCGCGACCGTGCCGTCAAAGAGGCTTGGGCTGACCGGGCAATCGGCCGGCGGGACCCCTCGGTGTGGAGCAACCAGGACATCGTCCAAAGGGCCATCGCCACTCGCCTTGGCTGGCTCGAAGCGCCGTTCCACTTCGCCGACGCCACGGGCGAGCTGGCGGCATTTGCGGCCGGGCTACGCTCGGAGGGATTCACGACCGTCGTGCTGGGTGGCATGGGTGGCAGCAGCCTTGCGCCGGCGCTGCTCACGCATGTGTTCGGCACGGCCGGCGACGGCATCGCGGTCCGCGTCCTCGACTCCACGGACCCGGCCGCGGTGGCCGCCATTCTCGACGACCTCGATCCGCTGACCACGCTCTTCATCGTCTCCACCAAGTCCGGCACCACGGCCGAGTCGCTCTCGTTCCAGGCCTATCAGTGGGAACTGACCGACATCGCGCTCGGCGCCGCCGAAATCGGCCGGCCGGCCGGGCCGGGCGACTACATGGCGGCCATCACCGACCCGGACAAGAGCCTGCGCTCGATCCCCCACCACGACCAGCTGCGCGAGGTGTTCCTCAACCCGCCCGATGTCGGCGGCCGATACTCGGCCCTCACGTATGTCGGGCTCGTGCCCGGCGCCCTGCTGGGCGTCGACCTCGACCAACTCCTGGAGAAGGCCCGGGCGATGGTCATCGCGTGCGGCGTCGCGGACCCGGCCCAGAACCCAGGCTTGTCCCTGGGCCTGGCGATGGGCGTCTTCGCCTCCGCGGGGCGCGACAAGCTGACCTTCGTCATCGATCGTGAGCTGGCGCCGTTCGGCCCGTGGGTGGAGCAGCTCATCGCCGAGAGCACCGGCAAGGAGACCCTCGCCAGCCTGGCGGCTCGGGCCGCCGATCCTGCGGCCGCGCCCGTCTGCACCGGAGTCGTCCCGATCGACGCCGAGCCGCTCGCCGCGGCAGCCGCCTACGGCAACGACCGCGTCTTCGTCCGCATCACCATCGACGGCTCGGCCGGTCCGGATCCATCCATCGGCACGGACGTCGACGCCCGACTCGCCGAGCTGGCCGCGGCCGGGCACCCGGTCATTCGCATCAACGTTGGCTCCAGGATCGACCTCGGCGCCGAGTTCGTGCGCTGGGAAGTGGCGACCGCGCTGGCCGGTGCGGTCCTGGGCATCGAACCGTTCGACCAGCCCAACGTCGAGGAGGCCAAGACCAACACTCGCGCCGTCCTGGCGGCGTTCGAGAGCGGGGCCGGTGACGCGGCCGGCGATGAGCCCCTGGGCGTTGCCGACGAGAAGGCTCTGGCCGGAACGCTCCGAGCCCAGCTGGCCCATCTCGTGCCGGCTGGGTACGCCTCGATCCAGGCCTACATCGCGCAGACACCGGCCCGCGACAAGGCCCTCTCCGACATCAGGACCCTGCTCCGCGACGCCACGAAGCGGGCCACGACGGTTGGCTACGGGCCGCGCTTCCTTCATTCAACGGGTCAGCTCCATAAAGGCGGCGCCCCGATCGGCTGGTTCATCCAGCTCGTCGCCGAGCACCCCGAGGATCGAGGCATTCCCGGCAAGGAGTACACCTTCGGCCAGCTCATCGACGCCCAGGCGATCGGCGATGCCCGAACGATCGAGAGCCACAAGCTGCCGATTCTCCGACTCAACCTCGGCCCGGACGCCGACGCCGGGCTGGCCGCCTTCAGGCGTGCCCTGGCATCGGCCCTCAAGGAGGCCTGACGCCATGAGACGCGGGGCCACGGTCCGGGTGGCCGGGTTGGCAGCCCGATGAGCCCCAGCCGCTCTCCGGCTCCCCCGCCGCCGGCTCGAACCGCACTTCAGCTCCGGGAGGCGGCCACGGCGGCCCGTCGCCGCGCGCGGCCCGACTCCGACGTCAACCCACTTCGGCAGGGTCTGCGCCTCGAGCGCGTCCCGGACCCGTGCGCCTTCGTCCTGTTCGGTGCCACGGGCGACCTGGCCCATCGCAAGGTCATGCCCGCCATCTACCAGCTGTGGCGCACGAATCTCCTGCCGGCCGAGTTCAGCCTGGTCGCCGTCGCCCGGCGTCCCTATACGAACGAGTCCTTCGCGGCCGAGGTTCGAGGCTCGATCGAGAAGTACTCGCGCGTCCAGCCGATCGACACGGCGGCCTGGGAAGAGCTGGCCAAGCGGATCACCTACCAGCAGCTCGACTTCTCGGACGACGCCGGATTCGACCGGCTGGCGGCAAAGCTGGACGAGCTCGACACGCAACGCGGGACCGCCGGCAACCGCCTCTTCTACCTGGCCACTCAGCCGTCGCAGGTCACCGAGATCGTGCGCCAGATGGGCCGGGTCACCCTCGACCGGGAGGTCCGCGGCGCCGGATGGCGGCGCCTGATCGTCGAGAAGCCGTTCGGGCGGGACCTGGAGTCGGCGCGCCTGCTCAACCACGAGGTCCACAAGGTCTTCCGCGAGTCGCAGGTCTATCGCATCGACCACTACCTCGGCAAGGAGACGGTCCGTAACCTGATGGTCTTCCGATTCGGCAACGGCATCTTTGAGCCGGTCTGGAATCGGAGCTACGTGGACCACGTCCAGATCACCGTGGCCGAATCGATCGGCGTGGAGGGCCGTGGCTCCTTCTACGAGGAGACCGGCGCCAGCCGCGACATCCTGCAGAACCACCTGCTGCAGCTCATGACGCTCGTGGCGATGGAGCCGCCGTCGTCCTTCCAGGCCGACGCGCTGCGCGACCAGAAGCTGCAAGTGCTGCGAGCCATCGCCGCGCCGGATCCCGAAGACGTGCGTCGGAACGTGGTTCGCGGCCAGTACGGCGCGGGTTGGGTCGGAGGAGAGCCAGCGCCGGGCTACCGCCAGGAGCCCGAGGTGGATCCCGAATCGGAGACCGAGACCTTCGTCGCCGGCCGGTTCACGATCGACGACTGGCGCTGGAGCGGCGTCCCCTTCTACCTCCGCGCCGGCAAGCGGCTGCCCAAGCGCGCGACGGAGATCGCCATCCAGTTCAAGGAAGTGCCGCTGCGGCTCTTCCGTGAGTCGACGGGCGATCCCGCGCCAAACGTGCTGGCGATGCGCATCCAGCCCGACGAGGGGATCATGCTCCGCTTCGCGGCCAAGGTGCCGGGGCTGGGCCTGGACGTGCGGACGGTCAACATGGACTTCGCCTACGACACTTCGTTCGTCGTCGACTCGCCCGACGCCTACGAGACGCTCATCCTCGACTCGCTGCTCGGCGACGCTTCGCTCTTCACCCGAGCGGACGAAGTCGAAGCGGCCTGGTCGGTTGTGACGCCGATCATCAACGCCTGGGCCGAGACGCCGCCACCGCACCTGCCCAACTACGCCGCCGGGTCCTGGGGGCCCGAGGCGGCCGATGAGCTGCTGGAACGGGACGGCCGCCGGTGGCGCAGGATCTAGTGGCGCCGCGGCCCCCCGCCCACTCCGTCCCCGAGATAGAGACTCAGCTGGGCAAGCTGTGGGCTCGCGCCGCCATTGCTCGTGCGGAGGCGGCCAAGGCCGAGGAGGCCCTCATAGCGGCTCAGGCCGAGGCCGCGGCTCGCGCTGCCGCCGCACTGGCCGCCGCGACCGAGACCAGCGACGCCGGCGGTAGCCACGTGGCGGCCCGGACCAGTGTTCTGAATCTGGTGGTCGTCGCGGGCGACGAGAAGACGGCCGCGGCCTGCGCGGCGACGATCGCGGCGACTGCCGGCCGCCATGCATCGCGGTCGCTGATTCTGTCGGCGGCGGATCCGGAAGGACCGGCCGGCATCGAGGCCCATATCGAGGCCCTCTCGATCACCACGCCCGGCGGTCGAGCGGAGACGGGGGCCGAGACCATCTACATCACCGCCCGCGGCGAGACGGGCTCGCACCTGGCGTCGATCATCGTGCCGCTGCTCGTCCACGACCTCCCCGTCGCCCTGTGGTGGCCGGCCGACCCGCCGTTCGGCTCACGTCGTGCGGATCGCCTGCTGCCCATCGCCGACCGCTTGATCGTCGACGGCTCGGCATGGTCCGGCAATGGGCTCGACTTCCTGGCCCAGCTGGCCGCGGAGGCCGACGAGCGCCACCTCGTCGTCGCCGACTGGGCGTTGCTCCGTCAAGCCCGCTGGCGCGAGGCACTCGCGTCGGTCTACGACCTGCCCGACATGCGACCGCACCTGGGCGCGGTGCGGCGCATCGAGGTGCAGTACGCGACCCGAGTGCCGGGCGACCCTGACGGCGACACGAATATCGTTCGACCGGTCTATCACCTGGCCTGGCTGGGGTCGCGGCTCGGCATGTCGGTAACGGCGCCGCTCAGTCCCGGGAAGGAAGGCCGGCGAATAGCCACTCTGCGCCAGCGGGAACACGAGGTGGAGGTCGTCCTGCGACCCGCGGTTTCGGAGCTCGGCCCCGGATCGACGGTGCGAGTCGAGATCGCCTCGCGGCTGCGCGGCGCGGAGCTGATCGGCAGCGTCACCGCGGACGATCGGACCGTTGAGGTCTCGATACTGGAAAACGGCCGCGAGCGCGTCCGGCGCAGCTACCTGGCGCCACGTCTGACGGACGTCGAGCTCCTGGGCCGTGCCGTCGAGGAAGGAGCCGCGGACCCCGTGGCCGTCCAAGCGCTGGCCTGGGCCTCTCGACTGCTGGGCGTAGATTCGGGTTCGCACAGGTCCGGTTCTAACGGTCATTCGCAAGGGAGCGCCGGGCCACTCGGAGCGGACAGAGGCGACGACTAGCGCTGGAGCCAGGACCATGACCGACCAGGAGCCCGATTTCGCCCCGGCGCCGGATGCGCTGTCCGGAATATCTGCCGCGTCGCTGCCCACGCCCAACAAGGGCGAGCCCGAGCTGGTCGTGGTTCCGGACGTGGAAGCAGGAGCCGGAGAGGCCGCCGAACGGATCGCGGCCGCGCTGATCGCCGCGGTCGAGCGGCGCGGCCGGGCCGACTTCTGCACGACCGGCGGGAGCACGCCGATCCCGATCTACCTGCTCCTGGCCCACGCCCCGCTCGTCGACACCATCCCGTGGTCGGCGGTCCACGTCTGGTGGGGCGACGACCGCTTCGTGCCGCGCGGCCATCCCGAGTCGAACGTGACCTCGCTCGACGACGTTCTGCTCGGCGGGGCGGGGTCGACGGGCGGAGCGCCGCTGCCGTCGTCCAACATCCATCCCTTCCCAACTGATCGGGCGCTGGCCGAGTTGCACGACCACCGCTGGTGCGCCGCCCGTTACGCCGAGGAGCTGTGCGCCGGCGTGCCGATCGTCGAGGGCAACTGGCCCGCGTTCGACATGATCCTCGTGGGCGTCGGCGACGACGGGCACGTCCTGTCGGTCTTCCCCGAATCGCCGGCCCTGGACGGCATGGCCTGGACGATGGGCGTTCCCGCACCGACACACATCGGGCCGCACCTGCCGCGCATGACGGTCAACCCGCGGCTGCTCGAGGCTGCACCGGTCCTGGTCGTCACCTCGGGCGCGAGCAAGGCCGAGGCCCTGGGCCACGTCTTCGGCGAGACGCGCGACGATCGCCGCTGGCCGGTGCAGCGGACGCGCCGAACCGGAGCGATCTGGATCGTGGACGAAGCCGCGGCCTCGCGGATCCCGCCAGGGCTGCGGGGCTAGAACGCGAGCTGCTAGCTTCCGGCTTCGGCCTCCATTGCCGCGAGGGCAGCCAGGGCCGCGTTCACGTTGCCGCCGAGCGCCTTGAGCATCTGCAGATACAGCTGTCGATCCTCGGGCTTGACGGTGGCGGGCACCGCGGTCGTGGTGACGGTGGCGGCGGGCGTGGCCAGGGCGGCCACGCTGACGGCCGGGGCGGCGGGCGCGCGCGGAGGGGGCGGGGCCTTCTTCGGCGGCGCGGCCGCGGCAGCGGTTGCCGTCGCCGACTTGACGGTCGCGGGATCGATGGCGCTGACGTTCATGGTCGATTGCCTCAGTTGCGTACCAAGGGTATCGGCCGGGACCGGGCAGAAAGGAAGACCGCCGCTGGTGCGAGCGGCGGTCTTTGCGAGGGGCGACGGCGTTGCCGGGCTCTACGCGATATCGGCGGCCTCGAACTTGGTCCTGCGCATGAACCACAGGAACATGACCGCTCCCGTGGCGGCAAAGCCGAGCAGGCTCAGGTTGAGGATGATGTAGGGGATGCTCAGGTCCGCGCCGACGGTCAGGGCACCGGGAATGCCGCCGAGGCCGGCGATGGAGTTCAGCGAGTCGACCTGGTCGCCGGCTTCGACGCCGTAGATCTGCGGAATGATGTAGAGCGCCGAGGCAACCACGAGCAGCAGGGAGACGATCCGGAACGTGGTCGGATTGTCGTCCGAGTCGCCGGTGACCTTGGCCAGAAGCGCCCAGAAGAGCACGAGCGCGGCGAGCGGGGCCGTGATCGGCAGCGTCAGATCCGCGCTCAGGTAGAGGTTCGGGAAGAGGAAGATGGCGCTCAGGGCCAGCGTGATGACCATCAGGGCATCGCGCATCAGGACGTAGCTAAGCCACCACACGTCACCGCCGAAACGCAGCGTCAGAGTCGTCAGATAGCGGATCACGTACGGCCGGGCGAAATGCAGGGCCAGCGTGAAGGACCACAGGATCGGCAGGATCGCCGCGACGGAGAGGACGAGCCAGTACTGGGTTCCCTGGACTAGAGCTTGCTGGTCGTTCATCGTGATCTCCTAGCTCTGGGCCGCGGGCTGGGAGGCCGGGGCATCGGCTTTGCGTGGCGGGGGCGACGCCAGGCGAAGGTTGTAGACGACCGCGATCAGGCCCATCAGGCCGACGAGCGCCCCGGAGAGGTAGCACAGGGCCAGAGCCCAGGTCTGGTTCTGAGAGCTGACCAGGATCGACGCGAGCTGGGACGCATAGCTGCTGCTGACCGTCGTGACCTGGCTGCCCAGGAAGTAGGGCACCAGATAGAGCGTTGCGCCGAGGCCGATGAGGAACGTCTGAGCCTGGAAGCTCCGGGCGTCGGCGTCGCCCTTGGTCATGAGCTTGAGAAGCAGGACCGCGAAGGCGGCCGCCCCGGCCAGCCCGCCGGTGATCGGCAGGTCGTTGTTCTTCACCACGTCCGGGTAGAAGAAGATGAAGCTGCCGAGGAAGACCTGGAGCAGGAAGATGTCGCGCATGCCGACGTAGATCGTCCACCATAGGTCCGCCCCGAGGCGGAGCGTGAACTTGCGCGTCGCCGCCAGCATGTACGGCCGGGCCAGATGCAGGGCGACCGCCAGCAACCACAGCGCGACCAACGCTGCCGCAATCGTGCCTTCGACAAACTGTTCGGCTGCGCCGAACGCCGCGGAATCCATCAGTCTCGACCTCCTGATATCGACCGAGTGTCCGCCGACTGGGCGGGCGAGGGCCGGAGGTTCACCGCCGGCGCTGGTTTGGTGGCTGTGGCGTCGGGGCCGTCCCTCGGCCCGCGCCCCGACTGGACGTGCACCTGCTGGCAGCGGTAGACGGCGTCGCACCGCAGGCAGCGTGTGGCTTCCGCCTGGGCCGCGGCCGGCTCCAGGCTCGGTTGGGTGGCCGCGAAGGAGCCCGGCTTGTATGCCGGCAGTTCCATGCCGACGCGTGACCGCGCGGCCAGATCGACCGTCAGGACCGGCTCCGGACCCTTCGGGACACGGACCGCGGCCATGATCTCGGCCTCGCCGTCACGGGCCCCGGAGAGGTACTCGTGGATCGACCCGGCGGCGCGGCGGCCCGCCCCGACGGCGTGGATGATCGTCTTGGCGCCCGAGACGACGTCGCCGCCGGCGAAGACGCCCTTGCGACCTGTGGCGAGACCGGCGTCGGCGACGATGCCGGAGAAGCCGCTCGTCTCGATGCCCGCGCCTGCCGGCAGGATCGACGGATCGGGTTCTTCACCCACAGCCACGAGAACGGTGGCGGCGTCGATGGCCCGATCGCTGCCGGGGATCGGCTCGTAGACGGCCCGGCCGCCCTCGAACCGGCCGGTCGGCCGCTGCTTGACGTAGGTGATCGCGGTCAGGCGCTTCTCGGTGCCCTTGACCTCCGCTACGGCCGCTTCGAAGAGGATCTTGACGCCCTCGTGTTCGGCGGCTTCGACCTCCTCGGCCTGGGCCGGCATCTCGTTCCGGCCGCGGCGGTAGAGGACCGTGACCGACGAGGCCCCGGATCGCAGGGCCGAGCGGGCCGCGTCCATGGCCGTGCTGCCGCCGCCGACTACGACGACGGCGCCACTGATCACCGGCTTCTCGCCGAGGTTGACCTGCTTTAGGAAGAGCGTGGCCGGGATCACCCCCGGCAGGCCGTCGCCCGGGACGCCGAGCTTTCGGCTGCGTGAGGCACCCGTGGCCAGGAAGATGGCGTTGTACTTGGCCTCGAGGTCGGCCAGGGTGAAGTCGCGGCCCATGGCGCTGTCGAGCTTGAGCTCCACGCCGAGACCAACGATCCGGTCGATCTCCTCGCGGATGACCGTGCGAGGCAGGCGATACTCGGGGATGCCGATGGCCATCATGCCGCCCGGCACCGGCATCGCCTCGAAGACCGTGACGCCGTATCCGAGCCGGGCCAGGTAGTACGCGGCCGACATGCCGGCCGGTCCGCCGCCGACGATGGCGACCTTCGGCGGCCGTTTCGTCTTGGGCGGGGCGACCGGCGGCAGCTTGCCCGCCTCGGCGGCGAAGCGCTTGAGACGGCGGATCGCGATCGGCTCGTCAAGCGTGCCGCGCCGGCAGACCGCCTCGCACGGAGCGGTGCAGATCCAGCCGCACACCGACGGGAAGGGATTGACTTCGGCGGCGACGGCATATGCCTCGTCGTAGCGGCCCTGGCCGATCAACCCGACATAGCGTCCGGCGTCGGTTCCGGCCGGACAGGCCTCCTGGCACGGCGCGATCGGATCCCGGCGCGAGTCGGTGACCATCGACCGCCAGACCTGCCAGTCGTTCGGGCGCTCGCTCGTCCGCCACTGGAAGAGCGATCCCCACGGCGATACGCGGGCCGGCTTGAGCGATTCGCGAGTGACTTCGCCGAGGGGCTGCCAGCTCGGCGCCGGCTCGGCGGGCCGGGTGATGGGGCCCTGGCGAGCGGCCAGCGGCGTCGGACCGGCCACGGTGTCGAGCAGGACGACGTGCGTGGGGCATTCGCGGACGCAGATGCCGCAACCGATGCACTCCCCGACCTGGATCGGGAACTCCATCATCCAATCGAAGGGCCGCCCGAAGACGCCGGCTCCTTCGACCCCGGGCCGTTGCGGCCGGGTCATGTCGAGCGCCTGAACCGGGCAAACGTCCATGCAGACGCCGCAGTTCAGACAGCCCGTGTTCTCGATCTGGATCCGATAGCCCATTGGGGACGCCTCGGCCGTGCGGATTGACTGGCCCTGAGGATGGCGTCGCGGGGCCGGTGGTACATCTGCCGGAGGAAAGGATCTTACCTACCCGGCAGGGTGGGTGGATCAGCTACCCGGAGGCGGCCAAGGCAAACAGAGCACCGCGGCGACGGCACACTGGCCAACGCAGGAGCGCCCTGGCGCGAGTGGTTGACCGCAGGTCCAACGGGTCTTCTGTCCGTCGGGGGCCAAGCCCAAGCTAGATCCGCGATGTCAGATGGCCGACTGCGACAGCCTCCGCGAGCAGTTAGTCTCGGCGATGACGATACGTGCGAGGGGCCGCAATGCAGACAGAGCCGGCTGGCCGAGATCTTGTCTCTGTTCCCCGCGAGTCCAGCCGACGAGCAGGTAGTGGCTTCGTAGCGCCAGTGGTGTTGGGGCTAGGTCTTGGGATTCCTACCGCTGTTCTGCTCAATGGTGCTTGGGACGAGTGTGGAGTGCCGCTGCCAGCCGTGCATTGGCTGGTCGCCACCTGCTACGGGATCGCGACAGCGTTGCTGGCTGGCGGGGTCTACTTCCTGCTCACCGCACCGAGTCAGCGCGGCTCGCGCAATGGGGTGATCGTGGCTCTGGTGTTGTTCGCGCTTCCCATCTACTGGGACTTCTCCGTCGCCGGGCTGCTTCTGGCGACCGGGGTCTTCGTCGTCCTCACGGTGCCAAGCCAGATGCGCGGCCCCAGAGCCGCGACGATCGCCGCTTTCGTGCTGGTCGCAATGCTCGCCTACTTCCAGATTGCTGGCGCTCTGCCGGGCTCCTTCCAGGTTGCCTTCTATCCCCACAGCAACATTTGTCCAGGAGACGCGCCGTCCTGGTGGCCGAGCTGGATGCCTGTCTAGCAGGTCAGTCCGAACCAGCCGGCCTTCGCATTTGCTGGTGACATTGGCGAACACTGGCTAAGACAATCCGGCCGTCGCGGGCGACCTCGGAGCAGCTATCTCTGACGAGACCCGATCACTTCGGGCAGTCCGACGGCGATCGAGATCATCACTAGCAGCAATCCGACTACACCGAAGAACGGCCCTAAGACGCCCTGCACAAGTACGAAGCCAACCACAACCCCCACCAGCCCGAACGCGAGCAACGCGGGCTGGCGTCGCCGCGAGGCCGGTCTATTCCGCTCAGCGATCGGCTCGATCTCAGTCGGCAAGGATGTGGAGGTGACTGAAGCCCGCGCCGGCACTTGGACTTGGCCGCTCGCTTCCGTGCCGCGTCTCGACTCATCGATCATCGCGTTCAACCCCCTTCAGTTCCGCAGACCAGCCTCACCCGGAGCAGATTCTCGCACGAACCGGTGGGGGCAAGGCGACGACCGTGCCTAGCGACCTTGGCGAACACTGGCCAACAGGGGCGTCGCGCCTTAGCCCGGATCCACCGATGAGCGGCCGCTGGCGGCTCGATGACGGTCCCGAGGAGATGATCGACTCCGTTTCGGCTCGTGACCGAACCCTGACCTGGGCGAATGCGGGCCAGATGGCGGTC
>Ga0182017_10000403_pt1 | contig 33804 bp, 31 predicted proteins | sample 712E3DmetaG_FD_120492 | JGI IMG/M metagenome (GOLD analysis project Ga0182017, IMG submission 120492) | Permafrost microbial communities from Stordalen Mire, Sweden - 712E3D metaG | ecosystem: Environmental > Terrestrial > Soil > Wetlands > Permafrost | place: Sweden: Stordalen | collected... | reverse complement strand
TCTTGCCCTGTGAACAACAAGTTTATCATCTTCCGATAATTCATCCATACCGAGAATTGCTATAATATCCTGCAATTCATTATATCTCTGAAGGATCTCTTTCACCCTTTGTGCGCAGTTGTAATGTTCTTCGCCAACTACTTCTGCAGTAAGTATTCTGGAAGTAGAATCAAGCGGGTCTACTGCAGGATATATGCCAAGCTCAGAGATTTTCCTGCTTAACACCGTTGTAGCATCAAGGTGGGAAAATGTTGTTGCCGGGGCCGGATCGGTAAGGTCATCAGCAGGAACATAGACTGCCTGAACTGAAGTAATTGAACCATGCCGGGTCGAGGTGATACGCTCCTGCATAATGCCCATTTCTGTTGAAAGAGTAGGCTGATAACCAACTGCTGAAGGCATTCGTCCAAGAAGTGCTGAAACCTCTGAACCAGCCTGGGTGAAGCGGAATACATTATCCATAAAAAAGAGAATATCCCTGCCTCCGCTTTTGCCATCTCCATCCCTGAAATGTTCTGCAACAGAAAGACCGGAAAGTGCAACCCGGGCACGTGCTCCCGGAGGTTCGTTCATCTGTCCAAATACAAGTGCAAGCTGTGATTCCTTAAGCGCATTCATATCGACTTTGGATAAATCCCAGCCTCCTTTTTCCATGCTCTCAAGGAATTCTTTACCATATTTAATCACACCGGCTTCAAGCATGTCGCGCAGCAGGTCGTTTCCCTCTCTTGTTCTTTCTCCTACACCTGCAAAAACAGATAATCCGGCATATGATTTGGCAATATTATTTATAAGCTCAAGAATTACTACAGTTTTTCCAACGCCGGCTCCTCCGAAAAGTCCGATTTTCCCTCCTTTTGAATATGGCTCAATGAGGTCGATGACTTTTATACCGGTATATAAAACCTCCTTCTCGGTTGTAAGATCTTCATATTTTGGTGGTTTACGATGAATAGGATAGCCTCCTTTTTTATCAAGTGGTCCTATTCCGTCAATTGCATCTCCGGTTACATTCATTAACCGGCCTTTTATCTGTTCTCCGATAGGCATTACAATGGGAGCGCCGGTCGCCACTACTTCCATCCCGCGTCTCAGCCCATCTGTTGAGTCCATGGCAATGGTCCTGACAGTGTTCTCTCCTATATGTTGCTGGCATTCAACAACAAGAATAGTACCATCGTCTCTTTTTATTTCAAGAGCATCATATATTTCAGGCATCGCGATGCCCTGTTTTTCGAATGAAACGTCAACAACTGCGCCAATTATCTGGCTGATTTTTCCGGTGTTAAGTGACATAAGTATCAGTTATTTAATTTTTTCCAGAAGATACAAATTTAATAAATTTTGCATTCCTATCCGATAAGTTATGAATTTTTACTTCAGTGATCTGAAGAATTATTAAGACCAAAAAAAAATATATATGAGTATCTGGAAAGAGTAATAAATTGTTTATGGAACTGATAATCAGTTATTTTCTCATTTTGGTCTCATGAACTCACCCCAACCCCTCTCTGCTTTGCAAAGAGGGGCTAGAAAGCTTCACTCCCCCTTCTTTTGCTCGCAAGAGAAGGGGGTCGGGGGGTTGAGTTCATGCATTTTCAATATATTTTAGTCTTTTTATTATTGATTCACGATAGTCAAAAAAATATATGTGACATAAATTAGTTTTGTAAAATATTCCATAATCTTTCTCTATATTTCGAAAAATAATCAAATAATAACCAAATCATTTTAATATGAAGAAATTGTTTGTTTTGATTATTATTTCAGTTGCAACTTTCTCTGTTATTAATGGTCAGTTTACGAAAGTTGGGGGAGGATTGGGATATTCCTCGGCATACCAATTTCATGATATGCCAGGGACCGCATTTAAAAGTGGCCATTTCATTATTGCTATGAAAGGCATATATCAGGTAAGCCTGCCGATTCAAATTTCACCTTCATTTACTTATTTAGTACCCCATATCACAAAAGAAATTCAACCAGAAGGAACTCAAACGACTACCATTTCGACAATAATGTTTGACATAAACGGACATTATATTTTCAATACTCCTGACAGGTTTGAATTTTACGGACTGGCCGGACTTGATATATTACTGGTATGGGAAAAAGAAGTTTATAATTATAGCCCAAATCTTCCTGCTACTATTGAGTCGGATAATGCGCTGGGACTTAATATCGGAGCCGGAACTTACATGAAGATTACAGAACAGATCAGTTTGTATGCGGAACTTAAATATATTGTAAGTAATTATGATCAGTTAATGCTTAATGCCGGTGTACTTATTAATCTGGGAGGGCAAAAGAAAAACGGGAATCCCGGGAAATAAACTATTTTTTACGATCAATAAGCGAGGCGGCCATTTGAAACAGTTCATTTTTCCGATCCTTATCGGCATTAACTTTTTCGAGTAGTTTCAAAGACTTTGTAATATAATCATTGGCAAGATTCTCGGTAATGGATCTGATGTTCAACTGATTAAATATATCCATAACTGTTTTTATTTTTTCCGCGGGATTAAATTCTTTAACCTGAACCTGTTCCTGGAGTTTCATTAGTGTATTCCCGGTAGCAAGTTCCAATGCCTTAATAAGCAAAAAGGTCTTTTTGTTGGTGACAATATCACCGCCCGATATCTTGCCAAAGATATTGACATCTCCATAAACATCAAGAAGGTCATCCTGTATCTGAAAAGCGAGACCAAGATTAATACCGAATTCATATAAAAGAGCTGCATCCCTGTCGTCAGCTTCCCCTATTATTGCACCAATCATTGCTGAAGCAGCGATAAGAACAGCAGTTTTCAGTTCGATCATCCTAAGATATTCATCTTTTGAAACGAATGATACTTTTTCAAAGTCCATATCGAGTTGCTGGCCGATACAAACCTCAACAGCAGCTTTATTAAATGCTCTGAAGACTTTAAGCAATGCCGCCGGAGGCGTCTGAAGGAAGCAGTCATTTGCAATAAATGCCATTACATCGCCTGATAGAATGGCCTGATTAATATTCCATTTTGCATGAACGGTGGGAAGGTTTCTTCGGACAGATGCCTGGTCCATTATATCATCATGAACAAGAGTAAAATTATGAAAAACCTCTATCCCTGTTGCCGGCAGGATGGCATCATCAATTTTATCCCTGAACAGATTGCATGACATGAGTGTAATAACAGGACGAAGTCTTTTTCCTCCGATAGATAAAATATATTTTACGGGAAAGATTAATTTTTCGGCTTCACTGCTGAATGTCAGATTAATTATTGCTTTGTCAACTAATTCTTTTAATTCAGCCTGGCCATACATGAAAATAATTTTAGCAACAGATAAAATCCGGAATGAAAGTCATTATTTTAATGCTTCAGCACCACTTACAACTTCCAGAATCTGATTTGTAATTGAAGCCTGTCTTGCCTTGTTATACTGGAGAGTCAGTTCTTTTATCAGCTGAGTTGCATTGTCTGTAGCTTTGTGCATAGCAGTCATTCTTGCCCCGTGCTCTGCAACAAAAGAATCTATTATTGCTTTGTAAAATTGAATCTTCAGGGATTTAGGGATCAGCTCATTAATAATCTCTTCCTTGGTTGGTTCATATATATAGTCAATAACAGTCGTTGTTTTTTTGTCTGTAGAAATAGTTTCAACTGGCAGAAAAATTTCATTTGTCAGATTCTGTACAGCAGCGTTTTTAAACTGATTATAGATCAGATCAACCCTGTCAAAACGTCCCGAAACAAAACTTTCCATAACTTTTTCAGCTACAACTGAAACATTTTCAAATGTAAGATTGTGGAACAGATGATTGTCTTCTTCAATAATATTCTGTTTTTGTTTACGGAGATAGTCGAATCCTTTTTTCCCGATAGCAATGAACCAGAGATTTCCCTTTGCTTGCTGATCATGGTACTTCTCTCCAACAACTCTTCTGATCTCTTTTATTACATTTGAATTAAACCCCCCGCAAAGACCTCTGTTCGAGGTTATTACAACAACAAGGATCTTTTCATGATTTGATTTTCTCCCGTAAATATTATCCTCTTCAATATCAACAAGACTTTGTGTAAGGCCAACCAGAATCTCATGCAGTTTATTGGCGTACGGCCGAAGCCTTACAATTTTATCCTGAGCCTTGCGCAATTTTGCAGCTGCCACCATTTTCATTGCTGAAGTAATCTGCCGTGTAGATTTGACAGAACTGATCCTTGTCCTTATAAGTTTTAAATTAGCCATTAAAGGGTTGTTTATTCAGCTTTCTTTAAGTTATCCGGGCAGCCTATTTAAATTTCATTGCTACTTCCGCCGCAACTTTTTCAAGAGTGTCTGTAATTTCAGTATTCAGGTTGCCGTCTCGGAGAGAGTCCAGAATATCCCTGTGTTTTAATTCAAGTAATTCAATAAAATCCGATTCAAAATTTTTGACCTTATGGACCGGAACATCCCGCAAAAGCCCTTTTGTTCCGCAATAGATAATTGCAATCTGTTTTTCTACGGGAACCGGAGAGTATTGTTTTTGCTTAAGAATCTCTACGTTTTTGGCTCCTTTGTCAAGAATAGCCAGAGTAGAGGCATCAAGGTCTGATCCGAATTTTGCAAAAGCCTCAAGTTCACGATATTGTGCCTGATCCACTTTGAGTGTACCTGCAATTTTTTTCATCGATTTAATCTGGGCATTCCCCCCGACTCTGGATACTGATATACCAACATTAATCGCCGGTCTCACGCCTGCATTAAATAGACTCGATTCAAGGAAAATTTGTCCGTCGGTAATAGAAATGACATTTGTAGGTATATATGCAGAAACGTCGCCTGCCTGTGTTTCAATAATCGGAAGAGCTGTGAGAGAACCTCCTCCTTTAACCAGGTGTTTCATTGATTCCGGAAGGTCGTTCATTTGTCTGGCGACCTCATCGGATTCGATAATTTTTGCAGCTCTTTCCAGTAGCCGGGAATGAAGATAGAAAACATCCCCCGGGTATGCTTCACGACCTGGGGGGCGGCGAAGCAGGAGAGAAACCTCCCTGTATGAAACTGCCTGCTTTGAAAGGTCATCATAGATTATAAGCGCATCACGGCCTGAGTCACGAAAGAATTCGCCGATTGCAGCTCCGGCAAAGGGAGCATAAAACTGTGACGCTGCCGGATCTGAAGCAGTAGCAAGAACTATTACACTGTATTGCATTGCACCATGCTCTTCAAGTGTGGCAGCTATATTTGCTACAGTCGACCCTTTCTGCCCGATAGCCACATAAATACAATAAACCGGTTTTCCTTTCTCAAAATTTTCCCGCTGATTTATAATTGTGTCAATGGCAATTGCGGTTTTTCCTGTCTGCCTGTCACCAATGATTAATTCCCTCTGGCCTCTGCCTATTGGGATCATTGCATCAATGGCTTTTATACCTGTCTGCACCGGTTGTTTTACAGGCTGCCGATATATTACACCCGGGGCTTTCCTTTCAAAGGGCATCTTATAAAGTTCGCCGGGGATCGGACCTTTTCCGTCAAGAGGCTGACCAGTCGGATTTATAACTCTGCCCAATAGCCCTTCACCAACCATAATTGAGGCAATTTTCCCGGTTCTTTTCACAATATCCCCTTCACTGATCTCCTCAGTAGGCCCAAGCAACACGGCTCCAATATTATCTTCTTCAAGGTTAAGAACTATCGCTTCCATCCCATTTTCAAATTCAATCAGTTCGTTTGATTGTGCATTTGACAGGCCGTAGATGCGGGCTATCCCATCACCAACCTGAAGAACAGTTCCGACCTCTTCAAGTTCCGCCCCTGTCTGAACCCCTTCAAGTTGTTGCTTGAGGATTTTTGAAACTTCTGCTGGTTTAATATTTGCCATATATGTTTTCTTAATGTTCCTGGATAATTCTGACTCTATATTGTTTTTGTGAATTTTACAGAAAGTTCTTTTTTGATTTTCCTTAGTTTATTTCTGATACTGGCGTCAATAAAGTTATCATTCACTTTAAGCACAAATCCGCCAATTATTTCTTTATCAACATTTTCATTCAATTCTACTTTGGTTTTAAACTCCGAAGAGATAAATTCAATGATCTGTTTTCTTATTTTATCGTTAACCGGAACTGCCGTTGTAAGATAAGTCTCTGTAATTCCCTTGTATTTAAGCGTTTCATCATGGAACACTCTTGCTACTGCAGGGAGATAACTTTCTCTGCCGTTTTTAATTAACAGGTTGACAAGCGTAATTGTTATTTTTTCAACATTTTTTTCAAGTATACTTCGAAATATTGCTGTCTTTTTTGAAGGAATAATTATCGGACTTTCAAGAACTTCTTTAATCTCAGCCATTTTACAGATCTCAGAAACAAATAACATATCTGCGCTGATTTTATCAAGAAGGTTTTTTTCAACCGCCAGTTGAAACAGAGCTCTTGAATATCTTACCGAAATTTTGCTGTCGTTCATTTCAGCTCTTAATTTTTATTGAAATCTATCTCTTTCAGATAATTATCAATCAATTTGTTTTGTCTGTCGCTCTCCTCAAGTTTTTCACCCAGTAGCTTTGATGCGATTTCAACTGAAAGGAATGCTACCTGCTCATGAATTTCAGAAAGAGCTTTTTCCTTTTCCCTTTCTATACCCTGCCGAGCTTTTTCAATCAGTTTTTCTGCTTCTTCCCCGGCTTTACCTTTGGCTTCATTTATTAATTTATCGCGGATATCTCTTGCCTCTTTGAGTATATTTTCTCTTTCTTCACGTGCCTTATGAAGGATTGTTTCATTATCTGCCTGAAGTTTTTTCATATCTTCTCTTGCTTTTTCTGCGGCTTCAAGAGATCCTTTTATCATTTCATCTCTTGCTTTGACAGCATTGAGAATGGGTTTCCATCCAAATTTTGCAAGAAGCAGGAAAAAACAAATAAATGTAAATGTGGCCCAGAATATTGTTCCAATTGCCGGTGTTGCAAGACTATTTGCTAATATCATATTTAATTGTTTTGAACGTTTTAAAATGAAGTGCTGCAACCAACCGTTGCAGCCCTCATAGCTTTTACTTGGTAATCATAGCAACAACTATTGCAAACAGTGCAGCTCCTTCTACAAGTGCTGCAGCGATGATCATAGCTGTCTGTATCTTGTTTGTGGCTTCCGGTTGTCTTGCTATGGCATCCATAGCTGATCCGCCGATTCGCCCGATACCAAGTCCTGCGCCTATTACTGCAAGACCTGCTCCAATTGCTGCAAATGTTGCTCCTGTCATAATAACTGATTTTTAGTTAAACATTTAAAAACTAATGATGTTCCTGTACTGCAAGGCTAATAAACAGCGCTGACAATAAGGTAAATACATATGCCTGAAGGAATGCCACCAGAAGTTCGAGGCAGTCCATAAAAATCACAAAAAGGATTGAAACCGGAGCTACAGCAAGTGTCCCAAAAATGAAAATCAAACAAATAAGACTTAGCACAATTATGTGCCCTGCAACAATGTTTGCAAATAAACGAATCATAAGCGCGAACGGTTTCGAAATGATACCGATAAGTTCAACCGGAATCATAATAGGCAGAAGCCAGAAAGGAACTCCAGGGGTGGCAAAGATATGCCTCCAGTATGCTTTATTTCCACTGAACTGGGTAATAAAAAAAGTACAGGCTGCCAGCACAAAAGTGACAGCAATATTTCCGGTGACATTTGCACCAAAAGGCGGTGGAAACGGGATAAGCCCCATGATATTATTAATAAGAATAAAGAAGAATACAGTCAACAGGTAGGGCATATATTTTTCATATTTATGCTTCCCTATGTTTGGAATGGCTATGTCATCCCGGACAAAAAGAATAACCGGTTCCAGGAAACTCTGAATTCCTCTTGGGGCACTTACTCCGGTTTTCTTATAGGATCTCCCCATTGAAATAAACAGCAATAATCCAATAAGCGCGGCACAAAACATTGCCACAACAGCTTTGGTTATTGATAAGTCAAGAGGCAGATTTTTCTCATCATTTTTGCCTTCTTTATTGACTGAAACAATTTTACCCTTCAAATCGCCCTCTTCAATTAGTCTGTATCCTTTGTATGCATTCCCTTCTGAAAATCTTTTTGATGAGAAAAAACTGAAACCACCCTCTTTGCTGTAAATTATTACAGGAAGATAGATCGAGACATTCTTGCCATTCTTTTTGGTAAGAATATGCCATTCGTGAGAATCAGCAATATGATCAAGAATAAAATCGCTTGCAACAAACTTTTCTTTTTGCGTTTCTTCCTTTTTTTCTTCCTGTGAAAAAAGAGAAGAACTTAAAGTTAAAAGCAAACAAAGAAGAAAAAACCCGATAAGATTCTTAATTTTCAAAACTGGCTTTCTTTTATAAAGATTTATTCTTCAATGTGTTCAATATCACCCATATTGAAAACATTGAGAATGTTAAATATAGTACAAAAAACAATAATATAAATGATAATGAGGTTTTTTTGGCGATTAAAAACCATAACAATGCAATTATCAGTTCCATCAGGAATTTAATAATTACACTGAAAAGGGTATATAATGGCTGGCTCCCGGCATCTTTTTTTTGTCCTTTCAAAAAAATAAACAGGGATATCATCGCAGTAAAATAAAAAGAGAGTGCAAGAGAGACAAAATCAGATATAGTAATTCCTATATAAAATAGTGAATTAAGCATTAAGTCTGCGCTAAACAAACAAAAAACCATAATTAACAAATAGAGTGCATATCTGAAAACCTTTTTCAAGGGAGGGAATTACTTAATGAAATCTTTCACGGCAGTGTATATGGCGGCAAGTACGCCAAGAAGTGACAGGATTACTGTAAACACCGGAGTTACGAGTCCAAAGAGTTTATCAAGTTTAATACCACCCCAGACTGTTACCAGAATTATTACAATCATCTGGACTCCAAGTCCGGTATATCTGGCATACTCTGTAAGTCCGTTATTTTCCGGGTTTTTCTCCCGGTTTTTCCTGGGGTTTTTCTTTTGAGAGGGATCCTCCATTTTCTTCAGTATCACGCATATTGCAATTACCTGTAAACCGGGCTCCCGGCTCTATGGCAAGTTTTGATGTTACAATATCTCCGAGTATTTTCGAAGAAGCTTTAAGGTTGAGCAATTGACCTACAATTATTTTGCCTTCAATAATCCCGGATACTTCAGAATTTTTGCATATTATTTCACCTTTTATTTTGCCGGTCGGTCCAAGTACCACTTTCCCTTTTGTACTGAGATTTCCTGTCAGTGATCCATCTATCCGTATATCGCCATTGGATTTAATATCGCCTGTAATATCGGTACCATTGCTGATCAGGTTAATTGTGGTATTATCAGTCTCGTTGTACTTTGCCATAATTTTTTAGTTAAAAACTACAAACTTAATAACTCACAAATATAAAAACTATTGCAGATAATGTACAGATGAAATTTTTAAAAAAACAGATTTAGGGCTATTTTGAATCGTATGCCCATTTCAGATAGATCGAGCCCCATGTAAATCCTCCGCCGAATGCAGCAAGGATCAGGATATCTCCTTTCTTAAGTTTTTTCTCATATTCCCATATACAAAGGGGAATTGTTGCGGTGGTAGTATTTCCGTAATTCTGAATGTTTATCATCACCTTTTCCGGGGGAAGACCCATTCTTCTTCCTGTTGCCTCAATAATACGCAAATTAGCCTGATGTGGCACCAGCCAGGCAATATCTTCAGATTTAAGATTGTTTTTCTCCATTATCTCCGCGGCTACATCAGCCATATTTAAAACAGCAAACTTAAATACAGTTTGTCCTTCCTGGAAGATAAAATGTTCCTTTGCATCAACTGTCTCATGTGATGCCGGTTTAGCTGAACCGCCTGCTTTCAGGTACAGATGTTTGCGACCGGAACCATCTGTCCGGAAGATATAGTCCATAATACCATATTCTTCAGTAGTTGGTTCAAGTAACACAGCTCCTGATGCATCTCCAAAGAGCGGACAGGTTGTACGGTCAGTGTAATCAGTTATGGATGACATCTTGTCGGCACCGATAATAATTACCTTTTTGTATCTGCCTGTTTCAATATAAGCGGCACCTGTCTGCAATGCAAATAAAAAGCCGGAACAGGCAGCATTAATGTCAAAGCTAAAGGCATTTTTTATACCAACTTTATCGGAAATAATATTCGCAGTAGCAGGAAACATCATATCGGGAGTTGCAGTAGCGCAGATAAGAAGATCTATCTCCTCCGGAGATGTTCCGGTTTTTTCGAGCAAGCCCTTTACTGCTTTTTCACCGAGATCCGAAGAACCCAGTCCTTCTCCCTTAAGAATTCTTCTCTCCTTTATTCCAACCCTCTGCATAATCCACTCATCAGAAGTATCGACCATTCTGGAAATCTCGTGATTATCTAACCTGTACTCAGGCACCCAGGCATTTATACCTGTTATAGCTGCACGTAATTTCCCCATGATCAAATAGCTTCCTTAATTTTCTGCGCAAGATCTGCTTTAACTACATCTCTGGTCTGCAGAATCATATTCATTATGGCTTTTCTTTTCGAAATACCATGGCCGATTATAACATTGGCATTTATACCGACAACCGGCGTTCCTCCTATATTCTCAAAATCAAGACTATCAAAAAATGAGTCTTTCAGATTACGGGCTTTATACAGAGTGTAAAATGCTTCTGCCTGCTTAAGAACAATATTTCCAACAAATCCATCGCAAACGATAACATCGGTCATAGATTTAGTGAAAAGTAAATTTCCTTCGATGTTACCGTTAAAATTGATGTTTGGATCTCCTTTCATCAATTCATATGCTGCTTTTACGGCAGGAGTGCCTTTTGATTCTTCTTCACCTATATTAAGGAGTCCGACTGTGGGTTTTTCAATACCAAGAACATATTGTGCATACAGAGAACCGAGAAGACCATATTGCAAAAGTACATCTGGTTTGCAATCCGGGTTAAGACCAACATCGAGAATAACCGAATATTTTCCTGTTATGGAAGGGATGAATGTCGCAAGTGCCGGTCTTAGAACACCGGGAATAACATTTACGGTATAACTCGCCCCAACCAGCATAGCCCCTGTATTGCCGGCACTGCAAAAGCCTTCAATAAGTCCGCTTTTCAGCATTCCGAATCCGACAGCAATGCTGGAATTCTTTTTCTGTGAAAATGCTTTGGCCGGCTGATCGGCCATTTCAATAACCTGGGTGGTATGTATTATATCGAATGAAGAAGGTTCTGCCGACAGTTTATCAAGTTTGTCCAGGATCCTGGTATCATCACCGATCAGGACCAGTCTTTCATCTTTTAATAAATAACTGAGAGAATCAATTGCTCCTTCAATTACCGAATCAGGAGCAAAATCTCCTCCCATGACATCAACACCAATTTTCATGATATCTCAGTTTGGAAGCCGTTTTAAGCAGTTACTTTCTTTTCAATTGCAAGCTTACCCCTGTAATAACCGCATTCCGGACAAACCCTGTGATACTGAACCGACGCGTTGCAGTTGGAACAGGTACTTACAGTAGGAGCAGTGGCCTTATAATGTGTCCTGCGCTTATCTCTTCTGGTTTTTGAATGTTTATGTTTCGGATGTGCCATTTCAGATATTTTTAATTATTGTTTATCAGTTTTTTTAATTCGTCCCATCGGGGATCATTTTCTTTTTCATTCTTTACGATATGCCGGCTTAACTTGTCCAGCATATCAGGGTTACAAGAGTTCGTGCCGGTTTCATCTCCGGAGTGAACCCGCTGTATCGGAAGGGCAAGGTGAATAAACTCATAAAGATATTGTTTTATATCGAGTTCATGCATGTCTGCCGGTATTGTAATTATGTCCGGATCACTATCATCCCAGTTTTTGCCGAACTTAATTAATAGCCTGTTTTCGCATGCTATATGTTGAAAAAACATTTCCAGGCATCTGTCACAGCATATTCTGACCTCACCAGTGATCTTTATAATAAGGTCAAAATGAGTAGATCGCTTATCCAGTTCTATAACAACCGAAAGATTGGCTTCTTGTATTTCTGATCCCTCAAATTCCTCAAAAAACTTATCTCCTATCTCAAAATCAAAAAGGTGGTGTCCCTCTTTTAATCCGCTTATCGGTACATTACACAAACCGGACATCTCTTTAAATTTTGGTTTGCAAAAATATAAATCCTTCGCCAATTAAAAAAATTATCAACAAAAAAGTAACATATTCCAGCCAAAAAGGTTATTCACCGACATAAAACAACATCTTACCGAATTACTATTATCTGTGTGATGTATGCAAGCTATTTTTGTCTCATGTTATAAAACCATTATCAAATGAGAAACAGAGAACATCATCCGCGAACAGGCATAGGACTTTTCTTTATTATCCTAGGCCTGGCCCTTTTGATCGCCACAAATGACCTCCTCCATCTTGGCGGCATAGGAAATTATTTCACATGGCAGACGGCCATGGTATTTATTGGAGTATTACTTTTTGCTAACCTGAATTTTACAGGTGGTGTCTTACTTATCTCTGGAGGAGTATGGTTCTATTTGCAGGATCAATATATTGTCATTCCTTCATTAATAAAGACCATTTATTGGCCGGCGGTAATAATGCTGCTTGGTCTTTCTTTTATAATCTCTTCCCTTGTCAGACGGAAAAAGAATATTAATTAAATAGAAACAAATAAATTTACTGCTATGGAAACAAATGGAAACTGGAGAGATGAACGTCGTGCCTGGAGGCATGAGCATCGTCATCATCATCTTGAACACAACAGGGCAATTATAGGAGTCATCCTGGTTATTGCAGGATTATTCCTTGTATTGAGAAACACAGGGATCTTTCCCGATATGATTGATAATGTCGTTTTCAGCTGGCCCATGTTGCTGGTGACTATCGGTCTTATAATGACAATAGGATCTTCCGGGAACAGAACTTCAGGTATTATCATTATGGCGGTTGGTGCCTTCTTTCTTATACCGCGTATTTTCAGCGAAACATTTCATGTGTATAATCTTTTTTGGCCGTCAATATTCATCATTGTCGGTGTCATCTTTATTTTCTCCAAACGCAGGGGATGGAACTCTGTCTCTACTTCAGCAGCAGTCGGAGATGATTATATAGATTATGTCAATGTTTTCAGCGGTGGTGAACGTCAGATTGTTTCTCAAAATTTCAGAGGTGGAAAAGTAACTGCAATTTTCGGTGGAAGTGAGATCGATCTTACAAGGGCAAACCTCGCTCCCGGAAGATCAGAACTCGAACTAGCCTGTATTTTCGGAGGAGCAACAATAATTGTACCTGATGAGTGGTTCGTTACAATCGAGGTTACTCCTGTACTTGGCGGATTTGGTGATTCACGTAAATTAAATCCTGGTAGAACAGTAGACACCACAAAACAACTGGTAATAAAGGGTGCTGTTATCTTTGGCGGAGGTGAAGTCAAAAGCTTTTAACTATCTTAATACATGAAACATCCTGTTTTTGAAAAACGGGTCCGACATATAGTTTGGTGGCTGGTCTGGCTTTTCCTTGGGCTGGGCCAGTCTCTTTTATTCTATTTTGCTTATGGATCTTTTCCGAAGATCGGTATTGCCGACGGGCTTATATCCATCATAATTTATTCCGGGATCTCACTTGCTATCTGGTTCCCGTTTAGCTATTTCAATAATAATATTACAAAACCCGGGGTACTGATATCAAATCTGGTTGCACTGGGAGCTATTTCGGTGGGACTATGGGCATTGATAACAAAGATTCTGACCTCGGTCATATTCCCACAGGAAAGCAGCTATCAGGCTTTCTGGAATGCAATTTTACCGTATCGTATTGGAACCGGTGTCTTTATTTTTGGTCTTGTAATACTAACCTATTATCTTTTTATTAGCCTTTACAACCTTGCAGAAAAAAATGCACGCGAAGCCAGACTTGAGAGCCTGGTTAAGGAGACTGAACTAAAGATGCTGCGCTCGCAGATTAACCCACATTTTCTTTTCAACAGTCTGAATTCTATAAGTTCTCTCACAATAACCGACCCGGAAAAAGCCAGAGATATGGTTGTAAAGCTGTCGGAATTCATGAGATACGCCCTTTCAAGAAAAGATGAACAACCGGTCTCTCTTAAAAATGAGCTTGAAAACCTGCGGTTATATCTTGATATTGAAAAGGTCCGGTTTGGTGATAAACTTACAACAGAAGAGATTATTGAAAATGCTTGCCTCGATATTAAAATTCCCGTTATGCTGTTACAGCCACTTTATGAAAATGCCGTAAAACATGGAGTTTATGAGAGTACCGAGAGCGTAAAGATTATCACACAGGCAAAGATAATTGACGGGTACATTGAAATTATAATAAGCAATGATTACGATCAGTCCCCGTCATTGAAAAGAGGAACCGGAACCGGTCTGTTAAACGTTTCCAGAAGACTGGAATTGTTCTACGGCAATAAGGCATCTATAAACACATTGAAAGAAAACGGGATTTATACTGTAACGCTGTACATACCGACAGAATATTTATAAATGTCATTTGAAAATTAATTTATAAATTTCGAAAAAATATACAAGGATCCTTGGGTGATCTCAGGGGAACAAGTCAATTATGGAAAATATCAGAATTATAATTATTGATGATGAAACACCGGCACGGGAGATAATCAAGCATTATCTGAAAGAGGTGGATTATGTGGAAGTTATTGCTGAATGTGCTGATGGCTTTTCAGGCTTAAAATCAATTTCATCAATGAAACCGGATCTTGTTTTCCTGGATATTCAAATGCCAAGACTTAACGGAATTGAATTACTTGAGGTTCTTACTGAGAAACCCAAGATCATCTTTACAACAGCTTATGATCAATATGCAATTAAAGCTTTTGAGCTGAATGCAGTAGATTATCTTATGAAGCCTTTTCCCAAAAGACGTTTTCTGGATGCAGTTAAAAAAGCTATTGATAAGATCAGGTCAGGGGATGGAAAGAATGAGCCGGCAAGTCAGCTCCTGTCTAAAAAACCTGATCCCGCCTCTCCGGTGAACAGGATTGTTGTCCGAAAAGGAAACGCTATTAATCTTATACCTGTCGAACAGATCAGATATGTCGAAGCACAGGACGATTATGTTATGATTTATCATTCCGCAGGAAAAGCTCTGAAGCAGCAAACAATGAAGTTCTATGAGGAGAACCTGCCCAAAAATAATTTTGTGAGGATTCACCGTTCATATATTGTGAAGATTGAGGAAATAAACAAGATAGAACCCTATACCAAGGATAATTATGTAGCTGTTCTGCATTCCGGAGATAAATTGCCTGTCAGCAGGGCTGGATACAAACATCTTAAAGAAGAACTTAACTTCTAGTCTTTTAATCTTTTACATACCTTCCACAATCCCGACCATGTCAACCATGGTTTGTACCTTTTTATCCATATTAGAGGCACAGGATCATAACCATGCGTACCACCGGGTCTGCATCTCAATATTCTGTTAGTTCCTAAAGCCAGGCCTCTGAGTGGTCCATGAATCCTTAATGCATCAAGAGCATATTGTGAACATGAAGGGACATGACGGCAGGCAGGTCTTAATAAAGGCGATATTGTGTACCTGTAGAGATAAACGGGAACAGATAGAATAAAAGAGAATATTGACCTCAGAATTTTCAGCATTATGCAAAGATAAAAAATGGAATCAACTATATTTGCGGGCATGTCAAAATGGCAATATTTTGAGTTGTTTTGATGATTGGCAGATTATTTGAGATATTCTTTTTCAAATAAAAAAACAGGAGGAAAACAAAATGTCTATCTGGATAATTTTCATCGGGTTTATGATCCTGAGCTTGGTCATAAGTTTAACATTAAAATCAAAATTTAAGAAATACTCAAAAATTCCGCTCGAAAACGGGATGTCGGGGAAAGAAGTTGCAGAGAAGATGCTACGCGATAATGGCATTTATGATGTCAAGGTTGAAAGTGTTGAAGGGCAACTTACCGATCACTATAACCCCGTGAACAAAACAATAAACCTTAGTCAGGATGTGTTTATTGGCAGAAATGTTTCAGCAGCTGCTGTTGCTGCTCATGAAACCGGTCACGCTGTTCAGCATTCAAAAGCATATGCATGGCTTGGATTCAGATCGAACCTTGTACCCGCGGTAAGTTTTGCTTCAAAATATGTTCAATGGATTCTTCTTATTGGAATATTGGTAGTTCAGCGTTTTCCGGCCGTTCTGTTTTTCGGTATCATACTTTTTGCCTTTACGACAATCTTCAGCTTTATTACATTACCGGTTGAGATAAATGCAAGTAAACGGGCCCTGGTCTGGCTGTCAGCTTCCGGTATTACCAGCTATGAAAACCATGCTTTTGCACAGGATGCGCTTAAATGGGCAGCATATACCTATGTTGTAGCGGCACTTGGTTCTCTGGCTGCTTTGTTATATTACATCATGATTTTTATGGGAGCAAGAGATTGATCCAGAACTAATCATATTTCAAAAAAAATCACATTATTTTTGCATGAATGAATCATCTCATGCCAAAAAACAAATATTTGAATCCCTGAGATGAATTATTCTGGAAAGATTTTTTATCTTTAACAGGTTGTATTAAAAACATTTCTACAATGGCAAGTCTCAAGCTTTTACTGGGCATGATCCCGGCTACTTCTAAAATTGAGCAGGATGAAAAAGCTCTTATTGCTGAATTTGAAAAACTGCAGGCTTTTTCCGGTTCTGAACAATTGGCAAGGTACAATGAACTGAATGATCTGATTCATTCTTCAGATTTCATTCAGAAAAGAAAAGAGATTGAAACTCTGCAGTACAAAGGTTCTGAAGAGTTCGCAAAAGAAAAGGAATTCTTATCCATGAAAAAGGCTAAAGATATTGTCCTTTACTTCAAAACCATTGACAGTCCGGCATTGAAGAAATTCAATGAGCTCGATGGCTCAGATAAGATAACCAAATTTGAAGAACTTCAAAAACTCGTCCAGTCGGCTGAATTCAAAGAAAAAAGCAGGTCAAAAGAATTTAAGGAAAGTGATGAATATAAAAGCCTTCAGGAATTTAACCAGCTTAAAGGGAATCCGGAGATTAAGGATTATTATAAGTTTAAAGGTTCAAAAGAACTCGCTAATTTTAAAAATATTGACGGATCAACCAGGTTGTCAAGATATAACGAGCTGAAAGAATACACCGCTTCTAAAGAGTTCGCTGAAAAGAAAGCCTATCTTCTCGATAAAAAGCGGTTTGAAAAATCCGAAATGTTCAAGGAAGTGGAAGAGTATGAAAAACTTAAAAAAAGCGAGGATATTATCTGGTTTTTTAAAGTCAAAGATTCCAATAAATTTGATGTTTTGAAGCACCGGGAGCTGACCTTTAGTGATGAATTTGACAAGGAAAAGCTTGATGCCAAAAAATGGCTTACCAACTATTATTGGGGAGAAAAACTTCTTAAGGACAGATATTCTGTTGAATCTGATCTTCAATTCTATACTGAAAAAGAAAATTTCCAGCTGGGAAACAGTTTTTTAAAGATCATTACCAAACCCCAGAAAATTGATGGTAAAGTGTGGTCTGTTGCCCATGGATTCAATCCGAAAGAATTTAGCTACACATCCGGTATTATTAATTCAGGAACCAGTTTCAGACAGAAATATGGTGTCTTTACCGCTAAAATAAAGCTCGGTGATCCCAATGCCAAATGTGCCTTCTGGCTTCTTGCTGACAAAATTACACCCCACGTTGATATCTGCAGAACAACAAAAGGAAAGGTCTGGTTTGATCTGTTTGCCGGAGATGGTAAATCTGTCAAAAGTTCTGTAGGCTCACGTTATGCAAATGATTACTTCATCTTCACTCTTATCTGGACTGCTGATAAACTGGTCTGGAAAATAAACGGGGTTGATGCATTCCAGCAGACTGAAAATGTTCCACAGCAACCGATGTACATCAATCTTGCCGGTGGTCTCGATAAACCAATCAACGGATCAACAACAATGGAGATCGACTGGATACGGGTTTACCAGGTTAAGAATTAATCATATCTAATTGATTTATAATCACGTAGAGACGTTCTGTGGAACGTCTCTACGTTTTTTTATTACATTTGTAACATTTCTATTATCTATTCCGTCCTAGCATAGTAATCCGGATTATGACAGTTAAGGAATATAACAGATCTGTGGACGAGTATTCTGATTCAGTGTACCGTTTTATCCGTGGCAACCTGAAAGATGAGGATCGTGCAAATGATATTGTTCAGGACTCGTATGAAAAGTTATGGCGCCATGTTGCTGAAATAGATTATCCGGTCGTGAAGTCATGGTTGTTCACCACAGCTTATCATAATATGATTGATATTATCCGGAAGGAAAAGAAAACTACTACCCTTGAAGAATCTCATTTACAGGAGATGATCTACGAATCACATTATTCTGATCTTAATGAAATACTTCATGAGGCATTGGAAAGACTTCCCGAACAGCAAAAAAGCGCTGTACTTCTAAGAGATTATGAAGGATACAGTTATAAAGAGATAGGTGAAGTTATGGGATTAAGTGAAGCCCAGGTAAAAATAAATATCTATAGAGGCAGGCTCTCCCTTAAGAATTATATCGGAACAATTGAAACGGTAATTTAGTCATGCGACCCGACAGGACAAATTATGAAATATGGCTTATTGATTATCTTGATGGGAACCTCAACCCTCAACAGGAAAGAGAGTTAATTAGTTTAATGGAAGAAAACCCTGATATAAAGGAAGAATTTGAAGAACTTTCACAATATATTATTAAGCCAGTTGAAACATCTTTTAAATCTAAGGACTTTCTTAAAAAATCAGTTGCCGATCTTTCCGAATCACAGTTTGAATTACTTTGTGTTGCCGCTTCTGAAAATGATCTTTCCATACGTCAAAGAGATGAGATCCAGTCTATTATTTCTGGAAACCCGAATAAGAAAAAAACATTTGAGTTAATTAACAGGCTTAAACTGGTTGCTCCTGATATAAAGTTTAACAAAAAACGGGGTCTTCGAAAATTAGCGACAACTCAAAAAGTCCTGCGTTTATCAGTAGTTGGTTTAAGTGCTGCTGCCGGGATTGCGGTAATGATCTCCCTTTTTAATGTACATGTTAAGAATAATGATGTGCTCAGGCCATTGACATCAACAAATTTCACTATTGACTCAAATAAAGTTAATGTAATTAATAATCCGGCTGTTGTTAATAATAATAACCTTAAAAAACAAGAGATTCGCCAATCCGGGCGAATAAGTGTCATTTATACACTTAATAATATAATTCCGGCTGAAACAAAGACTTCCTTGATAAAATCTGCTGCCAATGACTCTTCTTCAGAGAAACAACAAATCGGGCAGATGAATATCTCAAAAATAGACTTTATTCAGGATGTAAAACTGGTAGAAAAAGAATTCACGAGTACTCTTCCAGCTATTAATACTAACAACACATCAATTACAGAAATACCTGAAAAGCCCGGGTTTATTAATGCGTTTATTGCTAAAGTCTTCAGGGAAAAAATCCTCAAAACAAAAACTCCTGAATCAGGCACCATCAAAGGGTATGAAATTGCCGATGTCGGAATTAACGGTCTTAATAAGCTACTGGGCTGGCAAATGTCTTTACAAAAGACCAGGGATGAAAAAGGAGACATCAAGTCGTTATATTTCAGTTCAAAAATCCTGAAATTTAATGCTCCTGTTAAAAAAGAACAGCTATAGCCGTAACTTTTCTCCGGTCATCTCCGTCCCATCTTTGAAAACAATTAAAATTTTTATCATGAAAAAGAATGGATTAATTATTCTGCTTATAACAATAGCGTTTCAGCTTTCCGCACAGGACGTGACAAAAGAGAAACAGAACGAAAAACAAATTGCTGCCGTGACAGATACAAATGAAAACACAAAAGTTGTTGTCGGAAAAGACCTTATCAGTGTTGAGGACAGAAAAGACGCTGTCAAAGTGAGAATTGGAAACAGGGGCTTAAATATTCTCGAGTCGCTTGAAGGACCAAAAGTTGCTTTTGAAAAATATATTGGAAACAATAATTCATATGAATCTGATGGTAATGACCAGGACGACAAGAAGGCCAGAAGAAGATCTCATTTCAAAGGGCACTGGTCAGGAATTGAGTTCGGATTTAACAATTATGTGACATCTGACCGTAGTATGGTATTGCCTTCCGGCATTAATTACATGAATCTTCAGTCAAGTATCTCCAATAATTTTAATATCAATTTTTCACAGCTTAGTCTTGGCTTTACCAGACATTTTGGAATTGTGACTGGACTTGGAATTAACTGGAATAACTACAAGTTTGACGGAAATAATAATATCCAAAAAGGGAATGATGGGATTATTGAAGTACTTAATCCTGGGTTTGATCTTAAAAAATCAAAACTTGCAACAATTTATCTCACACTTCCTGTAATGCTCGAGATACAAATACCTGCAGATTATCATCATATTAATCTTGCGGGTGGATTTATCGGGGCAATAAAACTTGGATCCCATACTAAAATGGTATATAAGGATGGAAATGATGTCAAATCATATGGTGACTTTAACTTGAATATGCTCAGATATGGAGCAACGGTCCGGGTCGGATATCAGAATTTCCAGATCTATGGAACTTATTATAAAACACCATTATTTAAAACCGGCTTAGGGCCGGGGGGTTATGATCTTTATCCTTTTGAAATAGGTTTTGCTCTGACTTTTAATGGTTAATTGAATTCTAATAAACAACTCATAGGAGGGCGTTTCAAATGTCCTCTTTTTTTATATTTTTTTCTTTCCAATGACTGCCGTATATTTGCATATATCAGAGAACTACACCCAATGGAATCCGGCATCTTATCCCCAAGAGAGATCAGACGATACAGTAAACAGATAATGCTTTCTGAAATTGGACTGGAAGGTCAGGAAAAACTTAAAAAAGCCAAAATCCTGGTCGTCGGGGCAGGCGGTCTTGGTTGTCCTGTTCTTCAGTATCTTACTGCAGCAGGTATAGGGAAAATCGGGATAGTGGAATTCGATAAAGTAGATGAATCAAATCTCCAGCGACAGGTTCTGTATGGTTCTCTCGATGTTGGAAAACTAAAAGCAATTATTGCAAAAAACTGGCTTGAGAATTTAAATTCACTGGTTGACTTTGAAATTTTCAATTTAAAACTGACTGCCGCTAATGCTATTGGGATAATCCGAAAATTTGATATTGTCGTTGATGCAACTGACAACTATGAGACACGGTACATTATTAATGATGCCTGTGTAATCCTTCATAAGTCGATGGTTCATGGTGCTATTTTTAAGTACGAAGGTCAGGTCTCTGTTTTCAATTTTAATAATGGCCCTACATACAGATGTTTCAACCCTCATGAAAAAACAGATGATTATAAGAACCCGCGACCTGAAGATGTCGGGCTAATGGGAGTTTTGCCGGGAATTACCGGAACTATAATGGCAAATGAGGTAATAAAAATCATTACAGGTGCCGGGAATGTTCTAAGCGGGAAATTATTGATATTTAATATGCTTAATTACGATTTCCATACAATCAACATTGATAATATTCCGGAAAATCACAATATCAGTGAATTAATAACGGATTATTAAAATCTCATTTCTGTTTTTAACAATCATGAAATTGAGCCTTAAAATACTTAAATGGTTTGCAATCGGAGTTACTCTTATCCTGATTCTGTTGTTTTGTATTTCCATTTTTCTTCAGAATGACGTGGTAAATATTTTCATTAAATCAATAAATAAAAACATCTCAACAAAAATAAAGGTCGGGGCCGGCAGTTTTTCTCTTATAAGTAAATTCCCCAAAGCTACAATAAGACTGGAAGATGTGCTTGTTCATTCTTCTGCCAGGTTTGACCGTACCCAGTTTAAAGGGATGAATCTTGATACTCTTCTTTATGCAAAATCCATGTCACTTGAATTTAAAATGACCGATCTAATTAAGGGTATATATAATATTGAAAGTGTAAGTATCACTAGCGGAATTTTGAATCTTTATTCAGATAGTACCGGAATGATTAATTATGAGATTTCATATGACAGTATTCCATCTTCGGAAAAAGAGCTTGTAATTAATCTGGAAAGAATTAATGTTTCGAATCTCAATACAACTTATATTAATATCGCTACCAGTTTGAATATTAAGGGCTTATTTAAAACCGGCAGATTTAAAAGCAGAATTGCCGGAAATAATATTGACTTCATTGCAAACTCCTCCCTGCAGCTATCTCACGTGGAAGTTTTCCCCTTATCTCTGAAAACCAGTACTGCTGCTACTATTGATCTTAACCTTCATAAATCTGATAGTGGCATTTTCATCAGAAAAGGTACGCTTAAAATTGAAAGCTTTAATTTCGGAATCTCAGGATTTATATCTGGAACGGATAACATTGATTTAAAAATAACCGGAAGTAATATTGATATTTCAAAAATAAAAAAATTTCTGCCGTCAAAATATCTTCATAATTGGGTGGAATACGATCCGGCAGGAATCCTGAGACTTAATTGCGGATTAAAAGGTGTTTTTAATCGAAAAAATAATCCTGATATTTTAATTGACTTTTCAATAGACAAGGGACATATTTTTAATAAAAAATCTAATATTAAACTGGACAGGCTTTCATTGACAGGAAGCTTTAATAATGGTAAGCTTAAAGGTCCGGAAACCAGTGTTTTATTAATTAAAAAGGCAAATGTCTCTCTTGGATCAGCAGATTATTCCTGTTCATTGACAATAGAAAATTTTAAATACCCTGAAATTGATTTCATTTTTTCAGGTGAACTTTTCCCTTCTGAGCTGACAGAATTTTTTAATATCAAAAGAGTTTCATGGTCAAAGGGATCGGTAAAGCTTAATTTAAAACTTTCCGGGAACCTGCCCTTAAAAGAAAAATATTTCCTTAACGATTTTATGAGGCTGAATCCTGAAGCAGATTTGCAGTTCAACTCAATGGGAATCGGATTTAATAATAATAAACTTGTGGTTAATGATATCAATGGAAATATATTTATTACCAAACACTTACGGGCGAATAATCTATCCTTTTCCTATAAGGGTCAAAAGGTAAAAATAGATGGGGAATTCACCAATCTTCCAGCCTGGATTGCAGGTCAGCCCGTTTATATAAAGGCTGTTGCCGATCTTTCAATCGATAATTTAATGCCTTCCTCCTTCCTGCCGGATTCTTCAACTGTTTCTGCGAAACAAACATCCTTTAAACTTCCTGATGGTGTTGAACTTGACATTAAACTAAGTATTGATAATCTGAACTATAAGAAGTTTTCTGCTACTAACATAAAAGGAAATCTTATTTACAAACCGGGCTTATTCAGTTTTAAATCGTTTACGCTTAACTCACTGGATGGCTATATTTCAGGAGATTATTTACTCGCCAGGGGAACCGGAAAGTCCTTTATATCCCAGGGAAATTTTACACTTGCCGGAATCGACATAAATAAAGCATTCATCACATTTAATAATTTCGATCAGGATTTTGTATTGGCTGAAAACCTTGCAGGATCTCTGTCCGGATCCCTGTCTCTTATTATACCTCAGGATTCGTTGCTTAATCCCCGGTTTAGTACAATCACCGCAGAAGGTAAATATACTATTACGAACGGGGCCTTAATAAACTTTGAACCTATAAAAAGTCTTTCCCGTTTCATCGAACTTTCTGAACTTGAAAACATTACATTTTCGAAACTTGAAAATGATTTTTATATAAGAAATAATTATATTGCTATTCCCCAGATGGATATAAGATCTTCCGCAGCTGATTTTACAGTAAGCGGGAAACATGATTTTGACAATAATTATGAATATCACGTAAAAACATACTTGTCTGAACTCCTCAGTAAAAAAGTCAAAAAAAACAAGAAGAATTCTACTGAATTTGGTGCGGTTGAGGATGATGGGCTTGGCCGGACATCTATTTTTTTAAAAATTACCGGGAAAGGTGATGATGTTAAAGTTGGATATGATATGAAAGCTGCAAGAGGGAATATCAAACAAAGTCTTAAAACAGAAAAGGAGAACCTGAAAAGTATTTTTAATAAGGAATATGGATGGTTCAGTAAAGATTCGACAATAAAACAAGAGGCAGCTCCCAGACCAAAATTCAGAATTGAATGGGACGAAACGGACACTATCAAAACCCGGGCAGATACTTCGACCGTAAAAAAAGAACATGGAATAAACCGTATCTTTAAAAAGAAAAAAGGACCGGAACTTCAATTTTAAAGACGAAGTGAACATTTATTACCGAAATACAATATGGAAACTTGCACTACTTGTTTTTGCAGTGATTATCGGCCTTTCTTCATTGTTGTATACAGAAAATCTTGTTAAAAGGCTTAAGACTGAGGAGAGAAAAAAAGTAGAATTATGGGCAGAAGCAACAAGACTATTGATAAACAGTTCCGATTCAAGTGAATACCTTCCTTTTCTCTCTTCAATAAATGAAAATAATAGTACAATTCCAGTCATTCTGACGGACGGGGCAGACAATATTATTTCTGCAAGAAATTTTGATCCTGAAAAAATAAAAGATATTAGTTTTCTGCAAACGGAGCTTGCCAGGATTAAAGGAAAGATCTCTCCGATAATTATAGATATTGGTGCCGGCCAAATCAATCGGATTTATTACAGGGAAAGCATAATACTCAGAAAATTAACTTATTATCCTTATGTTCAGCTAAGCGTAATTGTCTTGTTTATCCTTGTTTCATATATGGCTTTCAGTTCTTCAAGAAAAGCTGAACAGAATCAGGTGTGGGTTGGAATGTCAAAAGAAACTGCACATCAGCTTGGAACTCCGACATCATCTCTTGCCGGCTGGATTGAGATACTACAACTTAAATATCCTGAAATTACAATAACAGAAGAACTTTCCAGGGACCTTTCCCGTTTGGAAAAAGTGGCTGAGAGATTCTCAAAAATTGGTTCACGCCCTGATCTGGCACTAGAAAATATTATAACAGTCATAAACCAGACTATAGATTATCTCAGGTCCAGAACATCCTCAAAAGTTGTAATAAAGATAGATTCGGGCAATTTGAACGAAGTGTTAATCCCCATTAATTCAGCACTTTTCAGCTGGGTAATAGAAAATGTCTGTAAAAATGCGATCGATGCAATCACAGGGGAAGGTGAGATCAATATTCGTATTTCAGAAAATGACCAGGCATCATTAATTGATATCAGTGACAATGGAAAAGGCATTCCTAAATCTGCTTATAAAAGGATATTCAAACCCGGATATACTACAAAAAAAACCGGCTGGGGATTGGGATTATCGCTTGCGAAAAGAATTATCGAAGAATACCACGATGGTAAGATTTTTGTCAGAAATTCTGAAATCGGCAAGGGCTCAAGCATCAGAATTGTAATGAATAAGCGGATCAGCTAATTACTATCTTTGCATCTCAAGTTTTCACCTGATGAACCGAAAAGAGATTGAAATAATGGCTCCTGCAGGGTCGTATGAATGCCTGATGGCTGCAATTCAGGGGGGCGCCGATTCTGTCTATTTCGGAGTCGGGCAGTTGAACATGAGAGCTGCCTCATCAAATAATTTCACTTTAAAAGATCTTAAAAATATCGCTTTAATCTGCAGGGAAAATAAAATAAAAAGCTATCTCACAGTAAATGTGATAGTTTACGATAATGAGGTTCAACAGATGAAGGAGATAGTTGAAGCTGCAGCAGAAAGCGGAATATCTGCCGTTATTGCTTCCGATCAGTCTGTTATAAATCATGCATTCTCTTCAGGGCTTGAGGTTCATCTTTCTACCCAACTGAATATTACTAATGTTGAAGCAATCAGGTTTTATTCACAATGGGCTGACGTTGCAGTACTTGCCAGAGAATTAAATCTTGATCAGGTCAGATACATTTATGATGCTATCCGGCTAAACAATATCAGAGGGCCTAATGGAGAATTGATGAAAATTGAGATGTTTGCTCATGGAGCGTTGTGCATGGCGATATCCGGAAAATGTTATTTGAGCCTTCACGAAAATAACAGATCAGCGAACCGGGGAGCCTGTTACCAGACCTGCCGGAAATCATATGTAGTAACAGAAAAAGAGACCGGGTATGAGCTTGAGATAGATAATGATTACATTATGTCACCCAAGGACTTATGTACGATTGGATTTCTTGATAAGATTATTGATGCAGGAGCTCGGGTTTTGAAAATTGAAGGGAGGGCCAGGTCTGCAGAATATGTCAAAGTTGTATCCTCTTGTTATGATGAAGCCATTAAATCTATTGTTGCAGACAGCTATACTCCTGAAAAAATCGGACTTTGGACAGCAAGATTATCCACTGTATTTAACCGGGGCTTCTGGGATGGATATTATCTGGGACAAAAAATGGGTGAATGGACAAACAGCTACGGCTCCAGCGCCGCAAAAAGAAAAGTCTACGTTGGCAAGATTACAAACTACTTCACAAAAATAAATGTGGCTGAGATTAAACTTGAATCCGGAAACTTAAATAAAGGTGACACCTTGCTGATAATCGGGCCAACAACCGGCGTCATAGAATACACAGTGGAAGAAATTCGGGTAGATCTCAGGGTAACTGAAAAAGCAAAAAAAGGCGAATTCTGCTCAATCAAAATTACAGATTTCCTCAGGCGATCTGATAAGGTTTACAGATGGGCAGATGCAGAGAGGACAAAAGAAAAATCGCAATCTTAAGAGAATACCTTCTCTGCAACTTTAAGAATTTTTAAAACATTGACTTCAGTTTCATCGGTCTCTGTTTGAATATATTGTATCTGATCTTCCTTTCTCCCTTTCAAATTGTACATATATGTTTTATCATAATAATTCAGTGTTATTTCTATTGCTCTTGAGAAGTTATCTGCTTCCAATTCAGTTATTGCTTCTTTAGTATTATCCCCGCCAAGTCGCTTTGAAATCTTTTTGATTGATGAAATCAGTTCTTCTTTGGGGAAAGCTGAATATTCTTTTATCAATCGCGGCATTCTTGTCTGAACAGACATTATAATCGCAATTACCGGAGATTCATGAAGTCTTATGTAGAACTGGTCCGGCATAAAAACAGTTCCGATATTTTTACTTTCATCTTCAAACCAGATAAATTTATTTTTATCGGTTTTTTCTATTTCGTGAAATAGCAGATTGGCAAAATGTTCTGAGGTTGGCTGATCCGGTTGTCCAAGAGATCCGAATGCAGAACCCTTGTGGCATGCAATAGCCTCCAGATCAATTACCTGATGACCCATATTCTTTATTTTTTTCAGAATCTCTGTTTTCCCACTCCCGGTTAATCCACTGAGAACAATATATTTGTGTTTTTCTGAGAGTTTTTCGAGTACATGTTGCCTGTAAGATTTATAGCCTCCATCAAGAATCCGGGTGTCAATATCTCCCAGAGAGAACAGCCAGGCCATAGCTTCGGATCTCATCCCGCCCCTCCAGCAATGGACAAGGAGTTTATTTTCTTTTGCCAGTTTCAGGGCTTCATCAAGTTTCAGGTACATTGAAGGGCCTGTCAGTTGAAGTCCTTTCAGGATGGCTTCTCTCCGCCCCTCTTTTTTATATTTAATTCCGACAGCTTCCCTTTCCTGGTCATTAAAAAGCGGAATGTTATTTGCGCCTGGAATATGTCCTTTTCTGAACTCTGAAGGAGATCTTACATCAACAACCGGGATAGATGCAGCCATGGTCAGAAAGTCTGATATAATCAGCTTATTATAAGGATCCATATCTTACCTGGTTTTTGCCGGAATTGCTTTCATCTCTGTAATGAACTGTTAACTGCAGGTGCTGAAGGATATCCGGAAAGCCAATTTTAATGAAGGTTATTTGTTAAAATATTCGGCAAAAAGCTTTTTAAGATCTTCCAGCCGAACGGGTTTGGAGATAAATTCCTTTATACCGGACAATTCTGCTTTCCTTCTTGAATCAGGCATATTATCTGCAGTAATAGCAACTATATGATAGGATTTATCAAATTCGAGAATCCGCCTTGCTGATTCATAACCATCCATTTCTGGCATAATTATATCCATGAAAATTATATCATACTTTTTGTTAATAGCTTTATTATAACCTTCATGTCCGTTTTCAGCAATTTCAGGGGAATACCCAAGAACCTCCAGCATTTTTGTCATTGTTTTCAGGTTCATCTTATTATCATCAACAACAAGAATGTGAATTTCTTTTTTCAGGACTTCTGAACCTGTGGTGTCCGCACAATTTTCAACACCGGGAAAGCTGTTCTGGATAACTTTACATAATTCGCCAGCATCAAATGGTTTAACCAGGTAATGATCTATGCCCAGATTGATACACCGCAGATAATTACCTTTTTTGTCATTAGAACTGACCATTATCATTACAAAATTTAATGAAAGTTTATTCTCCCATAATGATCTTGCAACTTCAAAACCATCAAAATCCTCATCATCAGTAATAATTATCATCCTGTACCTTTCTGTCGGAAGGGAAAGGTTGGCTTTTAACTGACTAGTTGTCGATTTCTGGAATGTTGTAACAGAAGACGATAGGCCAAGTTTGTGAACGGAAGTCATGAGTTCTTCATCCCTGTTCTGACTTCCGGATATAATAAGGGTTTTTATCTGATCAAACCGACTTAAGTCTGACATATTCAGTCCCTTTTGTGATCTTTCATTGGAATATGCTTTAATTGTGAAAGTCACCTTATTCACTGCGTTGCCAGAACTTTCCGTCTGACTTTCAGCAATAAGTTCTCCGCCCATCAATTCTATAAGTTGTTTTGCTATAATTGTTCCAAAACCAGATTCATCGTTTGATCTGACAGATATTGAGTCTGCACCTAAAAAGTTTCCAAATATTTTTTTCAGGTCAGCCTTGGAAATTGGTTGTCCTGTATCCTGAATTTCAAACAATAGTATTACAACTCCATCTATTTTTCCCCGAGTCCGGCAATTGAGAAGAATCTCACCTTTTTCTGTATTTTTTATGGAATAATTAATAAGATTTGTCAGTATTTGTCTTAGCCTGAAAGGGTCACCGATAATGCTCTCCGGTACTTTTTTATCAATTATATGTCTGATTATCAGATCTTTTTCAAGTATGTTCGTTCTTGCAAGATCGACAGAGTAATTAATTTCCTCTCTAAGGTTGAAAGGAGCTTCATCCAGAATCATTTTACCTGATTCAATTTTAGAAAAATCAAGTATGTCATTAATAATTCCAAGCAGAACTTCCGTTGATCTGCGTAACAGACTTACAACATCTCTGACCTCGTTGTTCAGATCATATCTGTTCAGGACATCTGCCATTCCTATTATTCCATTAAGAGGGGTCCTTATTTCATAACTCATTCTTGCAAGAAACTCAGATTTGGCAACATTTGCTTTGGCTTCCTGCTTACGAGCTGACTCGAGCATAGTTATATCTATAAGGATTTCCATTGTAGCTTCCTCTCCTGAAAATTTTACCGGAATGCTGCTTCTGTAAAGTACTATTTCTCCTATTTCCTTCTTTATTATAACAAATTGATCCGGCAGGAATGTGCCCCCCAGATATTTGGAAAAATAATCACTATTGTCCGGTAGTGAGGTTTCCGGAAATATTTTTCCGAGCATTTCAGACTCCTTCTCATACGAGTAGAAACCCGCAGCGACTTTGTTCGACTTAAGAATCTCCCTGCTATAATTATGAATTATTACTCCGACCGGCATCTCCTCAATTAGCTTCATCAGAGTACTTTCGGAGTCAGAAAGTCTTTCCACTTCTGATTCCATTGATTTTATATACCTCCAGAATATTAAGATTATCAGTTGAATTATAAGCAGAGTTCCGATTACGATGAATATCGAATTTCTGATGATATATTTCTGGAAATAATCTGTTCTGGCTGAGAATATCAGACCAAGGTCTCTCTGCAGAATCTGTGATGAGTAATAAGAGGAAAGAACTTCCCGATTTTTACCATCAATAATTGCCTCATGAATAATATTAGAGTTAGCTCCAGAGGATATTGCTCTGACAATCTTATCAATCTGAGAGTATTTTGTTATCCCGTTGTTGTCAAAAATTATTTCACCTTTATCACTTACTACCCACTGCCATTGATAATCCTTCAGGTTAAATTTTGAAAAAAGTTTCTGAAAGAATCTCTTATAATCAACTGTCACCATGATATTTCCAAATGGATCCCCACCACTTTTCATCAGGATCGGGGCATAGTAATTGAATTTCCCGTTACTTTCAATTAGTATGTCCATTTTCTGAATTTCTCTTTGATCCAGAGCGGTGAATTCACCTTCAATCCATTCATATGTCTGTTCATCCCTTGATAAAGTATATTCATTAAGATAGTTATCGTATAACCTGATATTAGTAACAAAGTCTTTGTACTTCGAGAAGAAGAGTTTCATTTGGTCTGTCACCCTGTATTTAACATCAGGTTTTGATTTATCAAAAAACCTTGTCAGGTCCTGAGAAAAGGGAATCTTGGCCAGATCGCTTCCAAAATCATTATTAGTACTGTCAACTTCCAGGCCGACAATCTGAACCTGTCTGTCAAGTAATTTAACAATATAATTTATCTGCTTATTATACAGGCTCTGATAATAAAAGTAGTTTGCCAGCATTATTACCAGAAATGCAGAATAGACAAGAATAAGGACTCTTCTCCTTTTCATAATGAGTCTGTTTATGGCGATTATAAAGATAATTTATATTATAAGATAATTCAATTTCATCTGTATTTGCGATTATCATCCTCCAGAATGTTCAGATAGCTTCTGTACCGGAGAGGATCTATATCCCCGTTTTCAACCGAAGACCTTACAGCGCATCCGGGTTCTTCGAGATGCAGACAATTATAGAACCTGCATTCATTTGATTTCCTGAAAATTTCAGGGAAAAAATGGTAAATCTCAATACGGTCCATATCGATGACTCCAAACCCCCTGATGCCGGGAGTATCAATAATATATCCGCCAAAAGGCATCGGGTGCATTTCAGGAAATGTCGTTATGTGTTTGCCCTGTTTATGGTAATCAGAAATTTCTTCAGTTTTAAGATTAAGGGTGGGATTGAATAAATTCAGAAGAGTTGTTTTTCCTACACCTGAATTTCCTGAAAGAAGATTAATTTTATTCTTCATCGTGTTTTCAAGAAGAGCTGTGTTTTCCCCTGTAACCAGGGACAGCCTGAAGCATTCGTACCCGATTTTGCTGTATAATGCAATAAGAAACTCCATCCTTTTAAGTTCGCGTTCGCCATAAAGATCTGTCTTATTAAAAATGATTTTTGCGGGCACCCTGTATGCTTCAGCGGTTGCAAGAAATCTGTCTATAAATTCCACCGGAGTTTCTGGCAATATTATTGTTACCATCAGAAACACCTGGTCGAGGTTTGCAGCAAGTATTTGTGAATGTTTTGAGAGGTTGGATGATTTTCTGATAATATAATTTTTCCTGTCAAGAACCTCCGTAATTATACCGGTAAAATCCACGGTGTTATAATCAAACAGAACATGGTCACCAACAGCAATAGGATTAGTGGTTCTGATTTCTTTTACACGCAACTTACCTTTTATGGTACAATCAACAATTTTGCCCTGGTCAAACAACACCTTATAGCGGCTGCCGGTAGATTTAATAACAAGCCCCTTTTCCAACTGAGTTTATTTTCAGCCAAAAGTAAATAAAAATCAACAGATAGCGGCAAAGGGGTCTGACATCCTAATTTTCTGAAGCCATCAGGAAGAAAGGCTTCATTTCAAAGCTGTGATAATAAGGCCTGAGTCTTTCAGTGTTATAATCTGCTAATTTGACTATTTTTTTAGTTGATGTAACCACATCAATCGGGAGATTATCGTATCTGCCATTCTTGAGAACCACAATCCTTCCATGTACCCCCTTTAAAATCAAATCCAGGGCAAGGTTCCCATAAGCCATTGGTACGATAGAATCAAGTGCATCAGGATCTCCTCCACGAACCATGTAGCCAAGTTTTTGGTAAATTACATTAATGGTTTTTCCTTTATTATATTCTCCTGAAAGTTCTTTAAGTTTTACTGATACCATATCGCCAATACCGCCTAATTTTGCATGACCATATGCATCTTTTTCACTATCAGCAAAGATCATCTCTCCTCCTTTAAACATTGCTCCTTCTGATACCAGAACAACTGAATATTTACTTGGATTATTGTTCCTGTCTTCAACAAGAAGCTTTGTGAGCTGATTTATATCAAACTCGTATTCAGGTATCACGCACCTATTTGCAGCGCCAGCCAAAGTGGGCAGCATTGCCGTAAAGCCGGCATATCTTCCGAATACTTCAAGAACCAAAAGTCTCTCATGAGATCCGGCCGATGTTCGGAGGCTGTTTGTCATTTGAATGGTTCGTGAAACGCACGTGCTGAAGCCAATGCAGTAATCGGTTCCCGGAACGTCATTGTCCATGGTCTTTGGTATTGCAACAACATTTACCCCCTTTTTGTAAAGGTGAACCCCATAACTCAGGGTATCATCGCCTCCAATAGGAATAAGATAATCAACCCCAAGCCATTCAAGGTTTTTTATTATCTCAGGAGTAAGATCATTAATATCTGCATTATATGTGTTTTTAAGATGATCCGGAACGTTTTCCTTTGCCATATGGCTCGGTCTGGTCCTCGAAGTGTGTAAAAAAGTTCCTCCGGTACGGCCAGCTTTATTAACAATATCATCTGTAAGAATTTGAAAATTGTTGCTGTTGTTTGCCTTGCCATCTCTGATTAATTCAGAAATACCTGCCCAGCCCCTGCGGAGTCCTATAACTCTATATCCCTCCCTGTTTGCGCGTATTGTCACTGCCCTTATTGCCGGATTCAAGCCGGGAACATCTCCCCCGCCAGTCAGAATTGCAATTATACCCTTTACTGATTTTAAATTTGCCATGATTTCTGTATTTTAGATAGCTGTAAAATATTTTTTTCAGACCCAAAAGTAAAATAATTTTGATTTATTCCCAACATCTCATTAGTGTAAAAAATGTTAATACAGAATCAGTTCAGTAACATGCACCCAGTAATTTGCAATATAGATCAACTATTTCCATAAAAGAGCTTGGAGCAGAAATTTGTTTTATTACCGGGGAAGTGGGTTTTTGGGAAAATATTTGCTCCTTAGTTTTTTTTAAGTATTAAATAACCCGATAATTTTTCTAAATTGTAGATGTTTAAATGGAATATTAAATCAAATCAATTATCAGCGTTTGTTAATGCTTACCCTCTCTTTGAAATGATTTCCAATTTATTCAGATCAACTATTTCAATGGTTTTGCCAAAGACTTTTATTATTCCTTCTCTTTTGAAATCAGAAAGAGTTCTTATCACGTTCGCGGTACTCATTCCTATATAATCGGCAATTTCTTTCCGTGATACCGGAATATCAAAAATCAATGAATTATATATCTCTTTTGTAAAATAGAGCAAAACAAAAGCAACTCTTCCGATAAGATTCTTCTGCCGGATATCGAGCGTCTGGTTGATTATTTTGTCATTAATTTTTGAGATTTTTGTAAGCAGCCCCATTGCAAACCCTCCATTCTTCAGGAAAAGCCCCTTAATAAAATCCAGCTTCACGATACAGACAACGGAATCCTCCAGCGCAGAAACAGAATACTTGTACCTGTCTTCCGAAAAAATACTCATATTACTTACAAACTCAAATGGTCTTGTAATGGTTATTACCTGTTCCTCTCCTGAAGAAGTTCTGCGGTAAAGTTTTACCAGTCCGCTTTTAAGATATTTGAAGTTGGTAATT
>Ga0182017_10000402_pt1 | contig 33815 bp, 24 predicted proteins | sample 712E3DmetaG_FD_120492 | JGI IMG/M metagenome (GOLD analysis project Ga0182017, IMG submission 120492) | Permafrost microbial communities from Stordalen Mire, Sweden - 712E3D metaG | ecosystem: Environmental > Terrestrial > Soil > Wetlands > Permafrost | place: Sweden: Stordalen | collected... | reverse complement strand
CTGTGCCGGCCATGCCCGCCAGAGCGGACGCGGCAAGAACCAACGAGAGGCCCGCTGCTCGGATGATGCGTAGCGAGCGGCGCGGCGACGACGACGGAGGCGGAGTGGCGTGGCCCAGCATTTGACCTTGATCCCGTCCGGGAAGTGGGATGACTGGGTCCACCGCCGGGGCTGCTGCGGCCGCCAATCGTGTTGCGGGGAGCCGGGCGGCCGTGGTAGGGTTTACAGTAGTGGGGACTACGCACTGTAGCGAGAGGCTAGATGGTACCTACGCTGGGAGTCGTTCTCAGGCAGTCCCGCGAAGTGCGCGGGCTGTCCGCCGTCGACGCCTCTCGGACCGCGGGCATCTCCGCGGCGTACCTGAGCAAGCTCGAGAACGACGCGGTCAAGAAGCCCTCGCCTCAGATCCTGCATTCGCTGAGTGAGGCACTGTCGGTGCCGTACGCCGATCTCATGCGCCTGACCGGCTATCGCGTGCCCAGCGAACCGGTGGTGGATCCTGCGATCGCGGTGGCCGTGGCCCTCTTCGCGGACCTCACCGACGATGAACGCGACGAGCTGATCGAGTATCTGGCGTGGTACCGCGCCCGCCGAGCCAAGCGAGCGAGCCGCGGGGGCTGACGAGCGCGGCCGAACCCGCCTCCGGGATCCTCGGCCTAGACTCGAGCAAGATGGCCGGCGTCCCGGCTCTTGAACGGTCAGGAGGCACTGCGTTATGGAACTCGACGGCGCTGTCGTCATCGTCACGGGGGCATCGTCGGGGATCGGCGCGGCTACGGCCAGGCTGGCGGCCGGACGCGGGGCCAGGGTCGTGCTCGCCGCACGCCGCACCGTGCGGATCGAGGCGCTGGCTCTCGAACTACCGGACGCGGTCGCCGTGCCGACCGATATGCGGGATCCGGCCGATATCACCCACCTGGTAGAAGCGACTCTGGCCCGCTTCGGCCGCGTCGATGTGCTCGTCAACAACGCCGGGCAGGGGCTCCACGTCCCCATCGACACGCTGCGCCTCGAGGATCTTCGGTCTGTCACCGAGCTGAATTTCTATGCGCCCCTCCTGGCGATGCAGGCCGTCATCCCGGCGATGCGCCGGCAGGGCGGGGGAGCGATTGTCAACGTGAGTTCCATGACGTCGCGCATGGTCTTGCCCGGCCTGGGCGGATACGCGGCCACCAAATCGGCCCTGAACATGCTCTCGCAGGTCGCTCGCCGCGAGCTGGAGGCCGACGGCATCGTCGTCTCGACCGTCTACCCGTCCGTGACCGCCACGGAGTTCCACCAGTCACTGGCAGCCGGCGGCCAGGTGGGCGGCGGTTCGTGGGGTGGCCCTGCGCCTCACACCGCCGAGTTCGTGGCCGAGGCCATCCTGGGCGTGATCCAGTCCGGGGACGAGGAGGTCCAGCTCAGGCAGGACTGGGGCGGTGCGCCGGGTGGAGGCGATCGCGCCGGAGAGTTGGGCTAGGAGACCCGATTCGGCCGAACGCGGCGATTGCACGGGGCGAGGGTCCTAAGCCATCCGCACTAGGTATGGCTAACTATTGGCCGGTTCCCTCTGACGAGTGCCCTCTCCTGCAGCGGCCTGGAGGGTCCAAGCTGGACAGGGCCTGGGTTGGGCGCCGGCGCGGCCTACGCCAGACGGATCCAGTGCCAGTCGGCGTCGACACTCCAGCGATCTGGGCGATGGCCACGCAGAGTTGTGGTCAAGCGGAAAACGGACAAGGACGATGAGCAAGTCCCTCGAGCAAGACGAAGAAGTCCAGGCGACTGCGAACCGTCATGCGAAGCCGGGTCGCCTCGCCGCTCCCGGCGAGCCGATCGCCGCCGGTTCTGTGGCGACGTTGACGGGCGACGATTACGAGAGCCTCGCCAGCCGCTCACGCCTGGGCGTTGGCCTGGCCAATATCACTTCTCGTCTCATGCAGCAACTCGCGACCGGTGGCGAGCGCGTTCCATCGCGCCGCGTCGCCGGCGCCAGACCCGTTGAGAGAGACACACGCGGAAGTCGTGTGCCCTGGGACCGAAGCCCACTCGTCATGTGGAAGCGGGTAGTCACAGTGTCCAGCGAGGGCGACATGCTGGCCCTTGTCAGCCAGCCGAATCCGAGCGACCTCTTGCCGTCGGATCTTCGCGGTGGGCGGGGGAGTTGAGCGGCTGACCCGCGCTCGCGCCGGCGCCCGCGGCGGTGGCCGCGGCTCGCGCCTGCGCCCGCGCCTGCGGACGTGGCCCGTTCTTCGCGCCGGATGCACGAAACCGCCCGTTTGGGCCCGCCAGGCGGTTGCTCTTGCATCAGATGCACACGTCAGACTCGCGGCGCACGTGCCGGTAGCTCGAATGGCCGGCCGAGCTCTTCGATCGGCGCTGTTCCCACGCCCAAGCCCTTTCGCGCGGTTGAGTCATGCATCAGATGCACCGAACGGGCCGGTCCAGGCCCGTGGCACCGTCGGCCGGTCGGATGTGTGCATCTCCGGCAACTCGGTTCGGCCGGCGGCGGCCTACCGCGCGGACGCCAACCGGCGGCGGCCTGCCGCTCCGAGGCCGAGCGGTGGCGGCCTGCAACTCGGTTCGGCCGGCGGCGGCCTACCGCGCGGACGCCAACCGGCGGCGGCCTGCAACTCGGTTCGGCCGGCGGCGGCCTACCGCGCGGACGCCAACCGGCGGCGGCCTACCGTTCCGAGGCCGGTCGGCGGCGACCTAACGCGGCTGACCCGCCGCTCCGAAAGCCCAGGTTGCTGATGTCCTCGACCAGGTCGGCGCCCACACGCGTGGCCGGCTCGGCTTCCCCGCGCGACCCATTCGGGGCCACCCTGTTGAGCGGTTGTTGAGCGCGGCGGAGCACCATGGGGACCGTTTCCTCGTGGCGTCCCGATTACGTTTGGGGCGTGACATTCGCCGACAGCGTGCTTCATCTGGTTCGGGCCGGGGCCCGCATCGACCCCTGGAACCGACCGGACGCCGCCGATTCTCCAGATGACCAGGCTCTTGCCCGCGAGGAATCTCGCGCGGGCGAGGCGGTCCTTGCCGAGGCTTTGCCCGATCGGTCGGACATGGAACTTGCCGCCGCAGCCGCAGGCGCCGGCGCCGAAGCCGCCGGCGAGATGGCCACCGCGACATTGCACGAGTTCGAGCCGGGGCTGGGCGACCTGGAGGCGGCCGTCGGTCTGGTCGCGGCGGGTCTTGCGTCCAGGGTCATCCTCTCCGGGTTCCCGTCCTGGCCCGGCCTGCTTTGGCGCGCCTACCAGCTGGCCGAGACCAGCGGCGTCTTGATCCTCCCGACCGTCGTCCGTCCAGGCGGCCGAGTCGATATCGTCATCACGAGGGAAACCGCCGCCAATGGCTGACCAACGGCCCCTGCAGGGCCGCAAGCTCGGCGATCGCCGCGTAGTAATCGATCGACCGCACGCTCGGTACTTCCGCTATCTGGGTCCCGGCGTCCTGGAAGCCAAACTCGAGGCCCAGGCGCCGCGCACTGCTCAGCAGCGCCGAATGGCGATGCTGCGCGGCATTCTTTTCGGCCGCCCGCTGTCGTCGGCCGCGGACCTGTCAGAACGACTCCCGAAATGGAAGGCCCTGCCGGTCTTCTCGTCGGACGTGATGTCGTCCGTCGCCTACGCGACCGGGGCGATGATGCTCATCCTGGCCGGCGCCGGAACGGCCAACTACAAGTACGTTCTGGGGCTCTCCGTCGTCGTTGTCGCGCTGTTGGTAATCGTGACCTTCAGCTACCGCCAGACGATTCGAGCCTATCCGAGCGGCGGCGGCAGCTACATCGTCGCCCACGCCAATCTCGGCGTGCTGGCAGGACTGGTTGCGGCCGGGTCGCTGCTGACGGACTACGTCCTGACCGTGTCCGTCAGCGTCTCGTCCGGCGTGCAGGCCTTGTACTCGGCCTTGCCGGCAATCGCGCCGTGGTCCGTGCAGCTCATTGCGCTCTCGATTCTGCTGGTAATGGTCGTGAACCTGCGCGGTCTTCGCGAGAGCGGCACGCTGTTCGCCAGTCCCACCTACATCTTCATAGGCTCGATGCTGCTGCTCATCGGCGTCGGCGTACTTGAGCTGCTCACCGGCCAGCTCCACCAGGCCACCGACGTGGGCCCGCTGACTGGTCTCGCCAGCGAGAACATGGGCGTCTTCTTGCTGTGCAAGGCCTTCGCCGACGGCTGCTCGGCCATGACCGGCACCGAAGCCGTTGCCAACGGCGTTCCCGCGTTCAAGCCCGTCGAGTGGAAGAACGCGCAGCAGACGATGATCATCATGGCCACGCTGCTCGGAATCATGTTCCTGGGCACGAGCTTTCTGGCGGTCAACATCGGCGCCCACCCGGTGACGGCGCAGGGGGTCCCTGGGGCGGGCGAGACCGTGCTCTCCCAGGTTGGGCGGACCGTCTTCGGCGGACGCGGCCCGCTCTACTACATCCTCCAGTTCTCGACGATGGGCATCCTGATCCTGGCCGCGAACACGAGCTTCGCCGACTTCCCCCGCCTCTCCTCGATCCTGGCCCGCGACGGCTTCTTCCCTCGCCAGTTCGCCCTACGCGGCGAGCGGCTCGCCTTCAACTCGGGGATCGTGGCCCTCTCTCTCGTCTCGATCGCGCTGGTCGTCGCCTTCGGCGGCTCGACCGACCGGCTGATCGGCCTGTACGCCATCGGCGTCTTCACCTCGTTCACGCTCTCGCAGTCGGGCATGGTCAAGCACTGGTTCACCGAGCGCGGACCGGGCTGGCGCCGCAGCGCGTTGATCAACGGCATCGGCGCGACGGTGACCGCCATAGTGGTCGTGGTCATCGCCATCTCGAAGTTCGATCAGGGCGTATGGATGATCATCATCGTCGTCCCGATCCTGGTTCTGCTCATGCTCTTCATCAAGCACGAGTACGACCAGGAGGGGATCGGCCTGGAGGTCCAGCCGGACGTCGTGTTCGGGCCGCCGCATCGCCGCCAGAGAGTGGTAGTGGCGGCTCAGGCGATGAGCCGGGCGGTGGTCCAGGCCGTCAAGGTAGGCGAGACGATGGGCGAGGAAGTCCAGGTCGTCCACGTGACGCTCGATCCGGCCGAGGGCGATAGATTCCGCGAACGAGTCGAGCGGCAGCTGCCCGGCGCCCGAGTCGTGCTGGTCGAGTCGCCCTACCGGGCGCTGGTCCGGCCCTTCGTTCGGTACCTCGAGGTGTCGCAGGCCGAGGACCCCAACCGCCTCACGATCGTGCTGCTGCCCGAGCACCTGCCGCGCCACTGGTGGGACCGCATCCTGTACAACCAGAACGTCCATCGCATCCGGGCGGCGCTCGTCGGCCGCAAGGATTTCGTGGTCCTCGACACGCCATACCGGCGCGAGGAGTAGCCCGGGCCGCGTTCAGGCCTCCAGCGTCGTCCCCGGTTTGGCGACCTCGATGGCGCCGTTGAAGGTCGTGGCCGCGCGTTCGACGGCCTCGTCTTCCCCGAGGCCCAGGCCCAGGTGGGTCAGGACCAGCCGCGACACCTCGGCGTGAGTGGCGACGAGGCCGGCGTCCTCCGGCGTCAGATGCACCGACGGGATCTCGATCTCGGTGGCAAAGCATTCGGCCACCAGGACGCGTGCCCCCTTGGACAGCGTGACCAGGTTGTCGCAGGGGCCGCTGTCCCCCGTGTAGGCCAGGCGTCGATCGCCGAATCGGGCTGTCAGGCCGAAGGCCGGAACCGCGTGCTCGACCGCTCGAGCCTGGATCTTGAGATCGCCGATCTCGGCGATGCCACGGTCCTTGAGTTCGACGACCTGGAAGTAGCTGCTCATGTTGTGGTCGACCGAGCTCTTCACGAAAGCCTCCACGCGCGCCGCCCAGCCGACCGGGCCGAGGACAGGAATCTTGCGCAGCGGCTTCTCGGCGAAGGCGAAGGCGTAGTACAGCAGCGGCATGTCGGCGAAGTGGTCGGCGTGCAGGTGGCTGATCCAGACGGCGTGCAGATCCTCGATCCGGATGTAGTGCTGCAGCGCGCCCAGCACACCACCTCCGACATCAACGAGCACGTTCGCGCCGCCTGCCTGGAGCAGGAATCCGGTGCACGGCTCATCCGCCTTGGGGTACGGCGCGTTGCCCAGCGTCGTCAGCCGGATCGGGCCCTCTGGCTTCCCCCGCTTGATCACGTTCGCCTCCTGTGGACGCCGACACTGGGAAAGTTAGCAGCGACTCAAGAATGTTGTCGTTCGAGTCTGCAGAGTGGGCATTTGCGGTATCGGCAGGACCTGCCGCCCGCTATACGGCGGCGCCTCGAGATCGCGGCGCTCGCTCGCCGGACCCGGCGCCGATCGGCGGCGCAATTCGCTCTGTTGCACTAGCCGGGCATCATTCGTTCGGATGACGCGCAGCTATTAGCTGAACGTCATACTATTCTGGTATGAGCGAAGTATCTTCCAGGCAGACCACGCTGCAGTCGGTCCTCACGGTTCTCGGCAGCCTGCTGGACAAGGGCGCGCACGACGTTCCCGATTGGGTGGCGCAGGAGCTTACCTTCAGCCAGATGCGCCTGCTGTTCCTGCTCAGCAAGAACGGTCCCTCGCCGATGAGCCGCATCGCCGACTGGCTGGGCGTAGGCCTGCCGACGGCCAGCGGGGTCGTCGAGCGGGTGGAACGGCATGGCCTCGTGGAACGCCAGCATCGCCTCGATGACCGACGCGTCGTCGAGTGCGGGCTGACCGATGAGGGGCACCGCCTGATCGAGGAGATCGCCGGCACGCGCCTGGAGATGATGCGCCAGCTGCTCGACGTCCTCGACGACGAGGATCTGACCGAAATGGCGCGCCTGGTCACCGTGATGGTCGGCCGAATCAAGGCCGCCGGCCCGTGAACCAAAGCCCAGCGACGCGAGTCGTCCGAAATATCCACGCCCGAGCGGCTTCCCCCCAAACACCGAAACAACTGCCAAGCCAATCCCGAATCGAGGAGCGAACGTGATCCGACTGACACAGCTCGCGGTAGCGAAGAGGAGCGTGACCGTCCTGGTCACGATCGCGCTGCTGCTCGGCGGCGTGGTCGCCTGGTCCCGACTGAACCAGGAACTCCTGCCCGATATCCAGTTCCCATACGTGGTCGTGGTCACGCCGTTGCCCGGCGCGAGCGCGCAGGACGTGGCAACGCAGGTCACCGAACCGGTCGAGCGATCGATCGGCAGCGTGGCTCATCTGGCCCACATCGACTCCAGCTCGGTCAACAGCCTCTCGATCGTCGTGGCCTCCTTCGACTACGGCATCGACGTCAAGGGCACGGTGTCGACGGTCGACGCGAACGTGAAGGCGCTCGGGCTGACCTCGACGTCGACCGTCCAATCGTTCGACATCAACGCGTTTCCGCCGCTGGTCGTAGCCATCAGGGGCACCGGGTCAACAACGCCCGACCAACTCAACGCCCTGGCCGCGACGAACATCGTGCCGGCGCTGCAAAGCCTCGACGGAGTGAGCAAGGTCGACCTGACCGGCGTGACCCAGTACCGGCTCGTGATCAAGCTGGATCCGACCAAGCTGGCCGCGAGCCACATCACCATGGCCCAGATCTCGGGCGTCCTTTCGGCCAACAACCTGATCCTGCCGGCCGGCTCGCTGCCAATAGCCAACGCCGACGGGACTACCATCTCCATCCCCGTCTCGGCCCAGCACCAGCTGATCCTGCAGAACCCCGACGACATCCTCGGCCTCGCCGTGGGCGTCAAGATGAACGCCGACGGCACGCCCGTCCTGCCGCCCAGCACGATCACGCTGCGCGACATCGGCACGGTTGCCCGCGTAGCCGTCAACCCCACCGGCTATGCCGAGCTGAACAGCGATCCGCAGCACGCGGACGCCGGCGGCTCGATCATCGTCAACGTTTCCAAGACCTCCGACGCGAACACGGTCAACGTGGTCCAGGAGGTCAAGGACAAGCTGGCCAAGATCCAGGCTCAGAACGGCAACAGCTTCGAGGTCGTGACCGTCGAGGACTTCTCGACCTTCATCATCGAATCGCGCGACAGCCTGGTTCGCGAGGGCGGCCTCGGTGCCCTCTTCGCGATCATCACCATCTTCCTCTTCTTGATGAGCCTGCGATCGACACTCGTGGCCGCGGTCAGCATCCCGGTCTCGATCATGACCGCCCTGGTGCTCATGCTCGTGGCGGGGGTGACGATCAACATCATGACCCTGGGAGGCTTGGCGATAGCCGTCGGCCGGGTCGTGGACGACGCCATCGTCGTCCTGGAGAACATCTACAGACATCGCGGCCGGGGCGACACGATGCGCGAGTCGTGCATCTCGGGCACCCGCGAAGTCGCCAGCGCCATCACCAGCTCAACACTCACCACCGTCGCGGTCTTCCTGCCGCTCGGCTTCGTCGGCGGCATCGTCAGCCAGTTCTTCCTTCCCTTCGCCCTGACGGTGACCTTCGCCCTGCTGGCCTCGCTGATCTGCGCCCTGACGGTCGTTCCGGTCATGGCCAGCCTCTTCATCGATCGCATCAAGCTCAACCCCGACGAGGGCCTCCAGCATCGCGACACGCTCGTCCAGAGGATCTACACGCCGCTGCTGAAGGCGGCTCTCAACAGCAACCGAAGCCGCTGGGCGGTGATCGGCGTCGCCGCGGTCCTGGTCTTCGGCGCCGGCCTGCTCGTGCCGCACATCCCGACACAGTTCCTCAACACCGGATCGCAGAAGTACCTCTCGGTCAGCGTCGCCCCGCCCTCCGGGACTCCTTCGTCGGCGGTGCTTGCGCAGGCCAAGCTCGTCGAGGCCAAGCTGAAGTCCTATTCGGAAGTCAACCTCATCGAGACGACGGTTCCAAGTGAAGCCGATACCGGTCTAACGGCCCTGGCATCGGCCTTCACCGGCGGCGCCTCGAACTCGGCCACGATTACCGTCAGGTTCGACAACAGCACCAACCTCGACACCGAGCAGACGAAGCTGTCGAAGGACCTGGCCGCGCTCCAGCTGGCCAAATGGCAGATCCAGGTCTCGCAGCAGAGCATGACCGGCAGCGGCGGCATGAGCGTCGTCGTCAGCGGGCCCAACGTGACCGACGTCTCCAGTGCTACGGCGGCCGTGATGGCGGCCCTCCAGGACAAGAGCGCCTTCCCGGATCTGCTCAACATCAAGAGCGACGCCGCCACGACCTCCACGCAGTACGACATCGACGTCGACCCGAACAAAGCGATCCTCGACGGCACCAGCACCTACGGCGTCCAGACCGAGGTCCACAACGCGCTGGTTGGGACTCAGGCCGGGACCGTCAGCCTCGGCGGCGCACCGACCGACGTCTACCTCCAGCTCGACACCACGCTCGGCTCACTCGATGCCCTGGCGGCCATGCCGGTCGGTGCCGGCCAGCCGCTGAGCGCCATCGCGACGGTCAAGCCGATCGACGCTCAAGCCCGCATCAGCCGGGTCGATCAGTCGCCCGCCGTGACCATCTCCGCCGACACCACCAGCAAGGACACCGGCGGCGTCTCCACCGCGGTCCAGGCGGCGATCGACAAGCTGCAGGCGGCCGGCAAGCTCAATGGTGTGACTGTGACCCTGTCGGGCGTGACCGAGCAGATGAACAGCGCCTTCAGCGGCCTCTTCATTTCGATGGCGGTGGCTATCCTGCTCGTCTACCTCGTCATGGTCCTGGTCTTCAACTCGCTCGTGGATCCGCTGGTCATCATGTTCAGCTTGCCGCTGGCCACGATCGGCGCCTTCCCGGCGCTCTTCATCACCCAGCGGGCGATCGGCATCAGCGCCTTGATCGGCTTCCTGATGCTGATCGGCATCGTCGTGACCAACGCCATCGTCTTGCTCGACCTGGTCGAGCAACACCGGCGGCGCGGAATGCCGATGTACGAGGCACTGATGCAGGGCGGACGGACGAGAGTCAGGCCGATCCTGATGACGGCCATCGCCACGATCCTGGCTTTGATGCCTCTCGCACTCGGTCTCTCCGAGGGTGAGATCATCGCCTCGGAGCTGGCCACGGTCGTCATCGGCGGCCTCTTCACCTCCACTTTCCTGACCCTGATCGTCGTCCCGGTCGTGTACTCGCTCGTGGATGACGCCAAGGTCCGGGGGCGACGAACCCTCCGCATTGCGGACGAGGACGAGGAACCCGCGGCGGAGCCGGCCGCTTCATAACGGTCGCGCCAAACCAGTCAGTCGCAGAGGCCGGGCCTTCGGGCCCGGCCTCTCGCTACTCGGCGGGCGCGACCGCAACCGCCGGGGCTGACTCCGCGGCCTCGTCGTGAGGCAGCATGACGTAGCCCAGGATCGCTCCGGCGAGATTGGCCGCCACGCCCAACCCGATGGCTACTTCCACCGGCCAGATCGTGAGCATCACTCCGGTTAGGGCTGCCCCGATGGGGAAGCCGGAGAAGTTCAGGTTCATCGAAACCGTGAAGGCGCGCCCCATCCAGGCCGGATCGGTCCGCCGCTGCCGCAGCGTGAACATGGTTATGTCGAGCGGCCCGTTCATCAGGCCGGCCGCGGCCATGGAGATCGCGATCGGGGCCAGACCGCCGGGCACGAGCAGGATGGCGGTGGCAATCGTGAAACCGAAGAGCGGCAGCACGATCAGGCGCTTCTCGCGACCCTCGGTCTTGATGCGGCCGGAGAAGAAGGCGGAGACGACGCCGAAGGCCCCCATCAGACCGAACAGGTAGCCGACCATCTCCTGGCCCATGCCGAGGTGCTTCAAAACCATGACCGGCACGACGATCTCCACCACTCCGCCGGAGAGGTTGCAGGTCGAGAGCGAGATCGCCAGCGCCCGCAGCGTCTTGTTGTGCCACGTGTAGACCAGGCCCTGCCAGGCGTCGAGAACGAGATTGCCGGTCGAGGCCACGTCCGTGCGCGGGTCCGGCGCACCGAGCATGATCAGGGCCGCCGCGCTATAGGCGACGGCGATGGCGATCATCGCCGTCTCGAAGCCCAGGACCTGCGCCACCACCGCGCCCATCGGGGCGCCGACGACCGTGGCCAACACCCAACCGTTGGAGTCGAGAGCGTTGACCCGTTCCCAGAGCGGCTCCGGCACGAGGAGCGGGAAGAGGGTCCGCAGGCCGCTGCTGCTCAGCGGCCCGGTCAGCGACGAGATCGCCGTTATTGACACGAGCAACGCGGCGGGCAGGTTGTGGGTCAGCGACAGCGCCGCGACGGTCGCGAGCGCGACGGTCACCACCATGTAGTCCAGGATGATCAGGCGCACTCTGCCGTGGCGATCGAGCAGGGCGCCGGCGATGGGACTGATGATCAGGCCGGGGAAGATGCTCGCGAAGGCCACGAGTCCGGCGAGTGATGGGTCGTTGTAGCGCTGCAGCGCGAACAGGATCATCACGATCGAGATCATCGATTGGGCGATGCGCGCGATCTGCATGCCCAACAGGACCCGACCCAGCGAAGGCACGCTCAGGACGGCGCGGTATGAAGGTTTGGAGCTGACGGGCTCGGCCATGGCTACGAGCCTGCCACAAATCGGGACGGCGCGTTACCGGATGCTCAGGCGGAGCGACCCCACAGCGGATCGACGATCATTCCGGCTGTGGAGCCTGAGGCAGCCCCGGCCAGGGCGGCCTGGCTCTGAGCCGCGTTCGTTGCCGCCGAGCTCGTGTCCGCAGTGCCGGAGGCTGCCGTCTTCGCGCCGCCGGGCGTCGGTGTCTGGACCCCGATCAGAGCCAGGGCTTGCTCGGCTGTGGCGTGGGTCAGGTTCGCGAGCAGCGGCAGCAACATGTCTCCGGAGAAGAGCCCGCCATCCTCGGCGGCTCCGCCGTAGACGCCACTGACGGCGGCCGGGTCGATGCCCCACTGGCTCGACACCAACTCGGAGTTGAGGGTGTTGCGCGATGCCGCTTCGGCAAGCAGCACCGGCGGCAGCCCGGCGGCGGATAGGGCTGCGGTAGTACCCGCTTCCGCGTTCGTCTGGCCGGCCTGAATCGCCGTTGCCGCTTGCGTGGCCGACGAGTTGACCGAACTGATCGAGTCCATGTCGGAGGGGTCGGTGGCTAGGGCCCCGGCATTAGGGGTTCACCCTGGGAAGCGGTGTGTTCCGGCACCGCCCGTCTACACGCCGGGAATCGCCGCGTCCGGACCCGGACTCGCGGGTGGCGTCGCCGTGGGCTCTGTCGCCGTCGGCTCTATGGCCGTCGGCTCTGTCGCCGTCGGCTCTATGGCCGGCGCCTCTGTGGCCGTCGGCTCTGTCGCGGTCGGCTCTGTCGCCGTCGGCTCTGTCGCCGTCGGCTCTGTCGCCGTCGGCTCTATGGCCGGCGCCTCTGTGGCCGGCGCGACCGCCGGCGGATCACCCAGAAGCGGGCTCAGATCCTCGTACGGCGCGACCGGTTGGCCGTAGGGCGCCCAGGGTCCGCCGGGCGGGACCACGTAGCCGGGGCCGCCGGGTCCCATCGCGCCGGGAGCCGGCCGCCGTCGCCGGACGACGACGATCATCGCCACGACCAGGACCAGGAGAGCAAGAAGGCCGAAGACGGCCCCGAGTCGCAGCAGACCCCCGTTTGCCGCGCCGTTGAGTCGGTCCGTGACCGACTGGGCTTCGCTTCCCGCGGCATCGGGCTTAACGTTCTGCAGGTCTGTCTGAGCCTGCTTCAGCGTAGCGTCGACGTCGGTCCCCAGAAGTCCGAGGGACTGCAGTATGTTGCGGCTCTGGCCGTTCAGCTTCGTTGCCGCGGCGAGATTGGTGGCGGCCTCGGATTCCTTCTTGATGAGCGTGAGCAGGCTGTCGAGATCGGACTGGCTGGTGGCCGATTCGAACTGCCTCCGGATCGTCGTGCCGTCGAGCGAGAAGCCCGCTATCTGGGTCTGGATCGAGTCGCGAACATCGAGGATCTCCCCGGCCGTGGTCATCGCGGTCTGAGCAGTGGCGAAATCCCAGGTGCTCATCGGGGTGCGGATGGCCAGCGGCAGCTTCCATGTCCCGCCCTTCGCCTCGAGTTCATGGTAGGCGGATCGGGCACGCGACCGGGCCGACAGGGTCGCGGCGTCGAACACCCCGTAGTTCCCGAGGAGCTTCTGGGCCTGGTCGAAATCGGTGACCCCGGCCGGGACCATGCCACGCTCGTCGATGAGATCCAGCATCTGCTCGGAGGTCAGCGGCAGTTTGGAACCGACTAGCCTCTCCCCGGGCGTCGCGCCTATGTATGCCATCTCGTCCGCCGCGGCGGCCGTGAGGACGTTCTTGAAGTCGGCGGCGCCCATTGCGTCGGCTACCACGGTGATGAAGTAGCAGGAAGCGGAGTACTGCCAGTCGGAGACGTTCTGGTCTTGAGTGGTGGAGTTGAAGTTGAGCTTCTGCCAGGTCATCAGGTTCGGCAATCCCGCTCCGGGGTAGGCGCCCGGATCGGCGCAGGGCGTGTAGTTACCCTCGCCGGCAGCCTGCTCGCTGTATCCGGCCAGTCCCTCGGATAGCCACGTATCCACGAACATCGATCGGTTGAACCAGATGTGAGACAACTCGTGGGCGACCACGTCCCTGCGGGCGGTCTCGGGGATGGCGGCGGTGGTAGTGGCGGAGTTGTAGGTGCCGCCATACAGCCCGAGTTGTTCGTCGCCGGCTTCGAGGATGACGATCGTCCCGCCGGGCATCTTGAGGCCGGTGAGGTCCTCGAGCCGCCCGACGTCCGCGCTGACGTCCGCGCTCACGGCGGCACTCCAGGTCTTGTCTTCGGGCCAGCCCTCGATGTCGAATGCCTGACCGCTCGCGGTCAATGGAGCATGCGTTAGTTTGGTTGGATCCTCGGCGTCGATGCATGTCCAGAAATCGCGCGGGCTGGTGATGGCCCCGCTCGAGAAGGTCTGCTTGCCACCGGAGTCGTCGGTCTTGGTGAGCGGGTCGCCGGAGTCGAGGCTGACATTGAACCCGTCGGGGACGATCACCGAAACGGAGCCCTTGTCCGCTCCGCTCCCGCCTGCGCAAAGGCTGGCGTAGGCCTGGCTGGCTCGGAAGATGCTGGTCGCGTGGGGCGCGGCCGGAATCGAGTACGAGGCGGTCACGACCCGCGTCTGACCGTAGTAGACGTTGGGGTAGCTGAGCTTTACGACGCGGTAGTAGTCGTTGCTGCTGACCGTCGAGGCCGTCACGCCGCCGGCGTCGGAGGTGGCGGAGATCGCGCCGGCAGATGCCTCGACCGAGATCGCCGTCGAGTTCCAGTAGTAGTAGGTGTAGCCGGTGCTGGTGGCCTGGTTCGGAGTTTCGTTGTGGATCGAGATCTGGATCGTGACCTGGACGGCGTTCTTGCTCGGGATCACCTCGTACGAAGTGGTGCCTGTCTCGGTCATGCCGTTGTTGGCCCGCGCTACCTGGGGCGTGGCCAGAAACACCGTCCCGGCGAGGACGACTGGAGCGAGTAGCAGCAGCGGCCGAATGTGCACCTATAGACCCCTTCTGTTCCGAGCGGGCGACCGGGCTCGTCGGCCCGCCGTCGCCTGACGGCGCGACATTTCAGACCGATCGATTGCCCCCGGCAGTCAACACGAAACGGGGTGGCCCGGTCAAGTTCCAACGGCCAGGATTTGGCGGGAGGGGCTGTGGGGACGCGCCGATCGGCAGTCCCGCGCTCGGCCGCGGCCGACGCCAGGCCCATCTCGTGGCTGGACCGCCTCGTCGATTCGAGCCGCCGCGGCCGACGCCAGGCAATCGCGTCGCTGGACCGCCTCGTCGATTCGAGCCGCCGCGGCATCTGGACTAACTTGCCTGGTGTGAAAGTTGGGCGCGATCGAAAGCACGAGGACGGCGGATTCTGCCCGAATCGGCCCAAATCAAGGCGTCGCTGAGCGTGGACAGGCGCCGCCCGCGTCACGCCAGGCCCGATCCCAGGGATACGAATCGCCCAACTTTCGCCTGGGGCAAGTTGGTCCAGATAGGTCTGACGGGCGAGTAGATTGCACCCGGGAGCGGCCCTGAGCGGGCGCCATCCCCTCGACCCGAATGGGTCGGCTTCCAGACAGGCCAACGAGGCTGCTGCGCGCCGGCTGAAGGGGACCTGGCGGATCGCTTGCTGCCACCAACCGATTGCCCCGGCAGTCAACACGAAACGGGTCGCCCGGTCAGGTTCCAACGGCCCGGTTCCCGCGTGACACGCGAGATGACACGGCCCGGGGTTATCGTGGGCGGCGATGCAGCTCATCGATGGCAAGCCGGTCTTCGCGGCAACCGATCTGGTCGGGTTCCTGGCGTGCGAGCATCTGGTCGGGCTCGAGCTGGCGGCCATGGCCGGGCTGGTCGATCGGCCGGTGCGACTCGACCCGGAGATAGACCTGATCGCGAAGCGCGGTCTCGAGCACGAGGCCCGCTATCTGGCGGAGCTCGAGCGCAGCGGGCGGAAGGTCACGCGCATCGAGGCAGCCGATCGCGACGTTCCGGCCGCGGACCGTCTGACGGGGTTGCGGGCGGCCGCGAAGGCCACGCGGGAGGCGATCCGGCGCGGCGACGACGTGATTTACCAGGCCACCTTCTTCGACGGGCGGTGGCTCGGGCTGGCCGATTTCGTGGTGAGAGTCGAGCGGCCGAGCGCTCTGGGCGCCTGGAGCTATGAGATCGTCGACACCAAGCTGGCCCGCCACGTCAAGGCTTCGGCCCTGCTGCAGATCTGCTCGTACGTGGAACAACTGACCGAGATCCAGGGCACCGAGCCCGAATGGATGCACGTCGCATTGGGCGGCAGCGCCCGATCGGTCGAGCGGCACCGCGTCGCCGACTACACGGCGTACTACCGAACGGCGAAGGCGGCCTTCGAGAAGCGCGTCGAGGCCGACGGCGGAGCCGCGGCCGCCTACCCGCCCCCGGCCACGTACCCGGAACCCGTCGAGCACTGCGACGTATGCCGCTGGCGGCTCGTCTGCGAGGGCCGGCGCCGCGCGGACGACGACCTGGCGCTCGTCGCCAACGCACCGACGCGCCTCCGGCGCGCGCTCAAGGATGCCGGGATCCCGACGCGCCGCAGGCTCGCGGCCCTCGAGCTGCCGCTGTCGCAGCCACTCGACGGCGTGGGCGGCGCGGCGCTGTCCAAAGCGCGGGCCCAGGCCGCAATCCAGGTGGCGGGCGAGGAGGCCGGTCGAGTCCTGTACGAGCTGCTGCCGCCGGGGCGGCTGCCCGACGGCGCCATCGAGCCGAACCGCGGCCTGACGAGCCTGCCCGAACCGCGGCCGGGCGATCTGTTCTTCGATATCGAGGGCGATCCGTTCGCGCTCGACGACGGGGTCGACTACCTCTTCGGCATCCTCGAGCCCGGAAGAACCGGTCCGGACGGCGGCCCGGCGTGGCACGCCTTCTGGGCGGTCGACGAAGGTCAGGTCACGCCCGAGGCCGAGAAGCGGGCCTTCGAGCAGACGATCGATCTGATCATGGACCGCCTGGCCGCCGACCCAGCGATTCACGTCTACCACTACGCCCCGTACGAGCCGACGGCCGCCGGACGGCTGATGGGCCGCCACGCCACCCGGGAGGAGGAAGTAGATCGGCTGCTGCGTGGCGACGTCTTCGTCGATCTCTTCCGGGCCGTCCGGCAGGGGCTGCGGGCCTCGGTCGAGAGCTACTCGATCAAGAAGCTGGAGCCGCTGTACGGGCTCAAGCGCGACGAAGGCCTGCGTGACGCCGGCTCGAGCATCGTCGCCTTCGAGTCGTGGCTGGCCGAAGCGGAGACGGGCGGCGGCGCGGCCCCGCGCTCGCCCGGGACGGACGAAACGCTGAGGAGCATCGAGCGCTACAACCGCGACGACTGCGTCTCGAACCTGCAATTGCGGGACTGGCTCGAGGAGCGCCGGCTCGAGCTGGAGGAGCGGCTCGGTGAGCCCCTGCCGCGGCCGGCGCCCGCCAAAGCGGAGGCCGGTGAGGCGCTGTCGGCTCGGCTGGCCCACGTGGAAGAGGTAGTGGAGCGGTTGTGTGCCGGCGTTCCCGCCGACGCGGTGGATCGAACCCCCGAAGACCATGCCCGCTGGCTGCTGGCGCAGCTCCTGAGCTGGCATCGACGCGAGGAGAAGTCGTTCTGGTGGCGGTTCTACTACCTGATGAACGATCTGACCGACGACGAGCGCGTCTCCGAGCGGGAGACGATCGGGCGGCTCCAACCTCTAGGGCGGGTAGGGGAGTCGGCCCGGTCGGTCGTCTACCGCTACCGCTTCCCGGAGCAGGAACACGCGATCGAGATCGGGACGGACGTGCGCGACCCGGCCACGGGACGCTCGCCCGGCAGCGTCGTGGCGATCGACGATGCCGCCTGCACCCTGGATCTGCGCCGCGGGCCACGGACGGACGGCCCGGACCCCAAGTCGCTGGTCCCGTTTGATCGCGTCGACACCGCGCCGCTCCAGGAGAGCCTGCTTCGGATCGGCGAATGGGTCGCCGAACATGGTGTTGACGGGCCCGGCGAGTACTCGGCGGCGCGACGGCTGCTGCTGCGCCGGCCCCCGCCGGCCGTCGACGGGGAGGGGCTGGCCCGCGATGACGAGACCGCCCTCGGGGCAGCGATACGAATCGCGCCGTCGCTGAGCGGGGACTGGCTGGCCGTTCAGGGCCCTCCCGGGTCGGGCAAGACGTACCTCGGGGCGGAGGTCGCGGTCGAACTGGTGCGGCAGGGTCGAAAGGTCGGCGTGACGGCGAACAGCCATCGAGTCATCGGCCACCTCCTCGACGAGATCGCGGCGCGCGCCGGGGAGCATGGAGTCGACGTCAGGGTCGGCCAGAAGACCGACGCCTCGGGCGGATGCGCTTCCGACTCCGCCGAGCCGTTCGACGACTACGGAGCTATCCTCGACGCCCTCGGCTCGGGTGAACGCAACGTCGTGGGCGGCACCGGCTGGTTATGGTCGCGGCCCGAATTCGCGGCGGCCGTCGACGTGCTCATCGTCGACGAGGCCGGCCAGCTATCGCTCGCCAACACCGTGGCGGTTTCGGGGGCGGCGCGGGACCTGATCCTCCTGGGAGACCCCCAGCAACTCGACCAGCCACTCGCGGGCGCTCATCCACCCGGCGCTGAAGCCTCGGCTCTGAGCCACGTGCTGGCCGGCGAGTCCACCATGCCGCCCAGGATGGGGCTCTTCCAGGAGCGAACGCGCCGTCTCCATCCGGATCTCTGTCGCTTCACCTCTGAGGCGTTCTATGAGGGCCGTCTTGAGTCGGAGCCGTGGCTGGCGCGGCAATCGCTCACCGGGCCGGGCCTGCTCAACGGCACCGGGGTCAGGTTCGTGCCGGTGCTCCACGAGGGCAACCGCAACGAATCGCCGGAGGAAGCGGCGGTCGTCGCCGGGCTCGTCGAGGGCCTTCTCGATGGCGGCGCGAGCTGGACGGACGGCGATGGCCGAAACCACCCGATCCGTCCGGCCGACGTGCTGATCGTCGCCCCCTACAACGCCCAGGTGGCCGCCATCGAGCGAGCCCTGCCGGCGGCGCGCGTCGGGACCGTCGACAAGTTCCAGGGACAGGAGGCGCCCGTCTCGGTCTACTCGATGGCAACCTCGAGTCCGGAGGACGCGCCGCGGGGCATGGAGTTCCTGTACAGCCTGAACCGCCTCAACGTCGCTACGTCGCGGGCCCGTTGCCTGGCCGTCGTCGTTGCCAGCCCGGCGTTGATCCGAGTTCGGGCCCGCACTCCCCGCCAGATGCGGCTCGCGAACGCACTTTGCCGCTTCCTCGAACTGGCCGCGACATCGCCGAGATGATCTGACGCCCGCCGAGCGGGCATCGGCCATCAATCGAAGACAAGCTTCCGGTCTGGATCTCACCTCGATTTGGGGCGCAGTTAGGCACCACTTCGACCGATACCCACCGTGGCTATTCCCCGTCGTGGGGAAGGAGCAGCCTGTCGGCGATCCCGCGCCGCCCGGCTCGGCAAGAACTCGGCCCGGACCGAACCTGGGGAAGCAAGGTATGCAGTCCAGAAACGTCCCATCGCCCCTCACCGGCATCCGTCTCGCCGTCGTGCGTCACGGTGTCTTCTTCGGTCTCGCCCTCGCGTCCGCATGCACTGCCCTCGGGGTGCTGACGCTGGCGTTCGGGGTCGCTGCCGGCGTCGGGATGGCGATTCTAGGAGTCGGGATGGCCATCGGCTGGGGCGTTACGTGGGCGATCTATGTGCTGACCGTCTCGAGGCCGCTGGCCCATCTGATCGACTCCGCCATTGCCGATGTGCGGCAGGACACCGCCGCACTATCGGATGCCATGGCCGCGGTCGCCGAGGGCGACCTGACCCGAAAAGTGGAGATGCGGGCCAGGGCCGAGTCGGTCATCGCCGCGTCCGAGGTCACGCGTCTCGGCGGCGGGATAGCCGACTGCATCGCCGAGCTGTCCGAGGGCGCGACTCAGCTGAACAGGCTGACCGACGAGGCGTGCCAGCGTCTGTTCTATGTCGGGCCGGACGGCTATCAGCAGGGACAGACCGCCGGCGACGCCATGGGCCGGGCGCTCAACGGCAAGGGCCAGGTCGTGATCGTGACGGCATCTCTCCATCACGTCGGTCTCGAGGTGCGGCGGAAGGGGTTCGAGGGGATGCTGCGCGAGCGCTACCCGGACGTGGAGATCCTCGAAGCCATCGACAGCAACGGCGAGGGGCAGAAGCAGCGGCAGGCGACGACCGACGCGCTGAGGCGCTACCCGAAGCTGGCCGGCGTATACACGACCGTGACTGGCTCCGGCGCGGCCTCGGCCCTGGTCGACGCGGGCCTGGCCGGTAAGATCCAACTCATATGCCATGACATGGCTGATGAGTTGATGCCGTATGTGGCGAAGGGCGTGGTAACGGCAACGATCGGCCAGGACCCGTTCGGCCAGGGCCACGACCCCGTCATCCACCTGTTCAACCACCTGGTGGCCGGCTGGCAACCGCCCAAGTCGCGAATGCTGACCAACAGCGACGTCGTCACTCCGAGCAACATCGGCCAGTTCTGGCAGGCCGGTCGGGGCGCCATCGAGTCGGCGGATGTCGCGGCCCGCCGTCCCAAACCGATCAAGCCCTCCCCACGCCGCATCCGGATCGCGGTATTGGGGCTCAGCGACGCCAAGTTCTGGGATTCCGTGGGCGCCGGGGTGGCCGCCGCCGCGGACGAGCTGCGATCCTTCAACGCCGAGGCCACCTGGATCCTGCCGGAGGGGAGCGAGCCCTTCGACATTTCGGTCCGTTCCGAGGCCATCGAGCGACTGGCCCGAGATGGCTACGACGCCATCGCAACCATGATCCTGGATACCGGCGTGGTCGCGAGCATCAACCGCGTCGTGGCTTCGGGCGTGCCGGTGGCTACGTTCAACTCGGAGTCGTCGAGCTTGCGTGGCCTCATGGATCAGCTGTCCCATCGGGCGGCCAAGCTGATGGTCGTCAGCGGCGGCCTGGTCGGCTCGGCCGCATCGTCGGGAACGGCCACCGCCCAGATCGCGGAGAACATCTCGCAGATGGCCGAGGCAGCCACCAGCGAGGCAACGGCCATGACCAGAGCCAACGCCAGCCTCGAGCGGATCGCCGAATCGGTCGAGGCCATAGCCGAGGGTGCCCGCGAGCAGGCCCAGGCAACCAACAGCCTCTCGACTGCCGCCGGCCACATCGCCGAAGCGGTCTCGATCGCCGGCTCGACCTCGCACACCGTCGTTGCGTCGACGGTCCAGGCCGTGGCCACGGCCGAGCGCGGTTCGGAGGCGATCCGGCAGACCCTTGCGCAGATGAAGTCGATCGAGAACGCGGTCGACTCGTCGGCAGCCACCATCCAGGAGACAAACTCTCTGGCCCAGCAGATCGGCGAGATCGTCGGCACCATCGAGGACATCGCCGCCCAGACCAATCTGCTCGCCCTCAACGCCGCCATCGAGGCCGCTCGGGCCGGCGACCAGGGCAAGGGCTTTGCCGTTGTCGCCAGCGAGGTTCGCAAGCTAGCCGAGAAGTCGGCCGCGGCGACCAAGGAAATCGGCGGCATCATCACGACGGTACAGGACAGCGCCCGGCGAGCCGCCGAAGCGATGGATGTGGCCATGCAGAAGGTTCACGACGGTTCGTCGCTGGCGCAGCATTCGGGCCAGGCTCTCGACGAGCTGCTCGAGTCGGCGAAGACGACCCATCGCCAGACCGGCGAAATGGCCGATGCCAACCAGACCGTTGCCGACGTCATGAACGATCTGACCACGGCCATCGAGCGAGTCTCCGGAGTCGTCGCAACCAACATGGATCGTGCGGAGATGGCCGCGAGCAGCATCCGCGATACCCTCGAGATCGTCGAAAGCGTGGCCGCGATCAGCGAAGAGAACGCCGCCTCCGCCGAACGGGTCGCGTCCTCGACCGGGCTCGTCTCGCGCCAGGCGCAAGAGGTCAACGAGGCCGCCTCCGAACTGACCAGCATCGCCCGAGAGCTCGAAGGCTCGACGGCCCGCTTCAGGCTCAACGACGATCAAGAAGCGGCCGGCGCGCCACCGATGCCGTCTTCCGCTCCCGCGGCCGCCGATGCGGGCTCGCCCTCCCGCCGACCCAAGGCCGCCTGACCGTCAGCGCCGCTCGACCGGACTCAGATCCGCCGGTCGCCGCGACCATGGCGGCACCGAGAGCAAGTGTCGGGCGCTTGACTTGCGGAAATCGGTGCGTGTGCGAGGATTCCCACGCCACTTCGCAGAGGGGAACTAGCGATGAAACGTCATCTTCCGGCGTGGGTCCGCCTGACCGTGCTCGCACTCCTGCTCGCCGGCTGTGCGCCGGCCACGGCAACGCCTACGCCCTCGGCGGCGGCGGCCAGTCCAACGCCGACGGCGACCGCCGCCTCACCGACGCCCACTGCGACGCCAACCGCGACCCCGACTGCCGGCACCACGCCGACCCCGACGGCGCTCCAGAAGCCTCCGGCGCCCACCAACTTCACGGCTACTGCACGCAGTGCGTTTGTCGCCTGTCCCAGCCCCGATTCCGATGTGATGTGCACGCCACTGGATCTCGCCTGGCAGTCGACCGCCGGCGCCGCGGTCTGGTTCAAGATCTATCAGGCAGGGACCGGCGAAGGCGACGCCACATGCAAGGACGTTCAGGCCGAACAGGTGCTGGTGAAGCAGACCGCGCCTGGGGCCAGAAGCGACCTGATCTACCAGGGGCATGCCACCGGCGGCGGCCTGATGTGCCTCTGGATCACCGCAGGGAACGCTGCGGGCGAATCGGCGCAGGTTCTGGCGGTGGGTCCGTAGGCTCGGTTGCTGCGGGAACGGCCGTCCTGACGCAGAATCGGGGCGTCAGGCAGTCGGCAGTTGTGTCAGAGGAGTCCACCGTGCAATACCGCAGGCTCGGTAAGACCGGTCGGGACGTGAGCGCCATCGGATTCGGGGCGTGGGCCATCGGGGCCGATTGGGGCAACGTCGACGACGCGCAGAGCCTGGCGGCGCTGCACGCGGCCGCCGACGCCGGCGTAACCCTGATCGATACGGCCGATGTCTACGGCGACGGCCGGAGTGAGAAGGTGATCGCCCGGTTCCTGCGCGAGCGGGCAGGGGAGCCCTTCTTCGTCGCCACCAAGATGGGCCGTCGTGTGCCCCTCGCCATGGCCAACTACACGCCCGAAGCCTTCCGCGGCTGGGTCGACAGGAGCCGCGACTACCTGGGCATGGACAGGCTGGATCTGGTCCAGCTCCACTGTCTGCCGACGGATATCTACTACCGGCCCGAGGTCTTCGCCGCGCTCGACGACCTGGTCGCCGACGGCGCCATTGCCGCCTACGGCGTGAGTGTCGAGCGCGTCGAGGAAGGGCTCAAGGCGATCGAGTACCCGGGCGTCGCCTCGGTCCAGATCATCTTCAACATGCTGCGGCAGCGGCCCGCCGACCATTTCCTGGCCGAGGCCAAACGCCGCGACGTGGGCGTCCTCGCCCGGGTCCCGCTGGCATCCGGCCTGCTGACGGGGAAGATGAGCCCGACCACCGCTTTCGACGCCTCCGACCACCGCTCCTACAACCGCCACGGCGAAGCCTTCGACGTGGGCGAGACATTCGCCGGCGTCGACTACGAGACGGGCCTGGCCTTCGTCGAGGAGCTTCGAGCCCTGGTGCCGGCGGGGGTCACGATGGTCCAGATGGCGCTGCGCTGGATCCTGGAGTTCGACGCTGTCACGGCAGCCATTCCGGGCGCCAAGTCGCCGGAGCAGGCAAAGGCCAACGCAGCCGCTGCGGACCTGGCGGCTATTCCGCCGGCGTCACTCGACCGGATCCGGGCCATGTACGAGGAGCGCATCAAGCCGCTGGTGCACCAGCGCTGGTAGCCGGCGAGGGCCAGGCAGGCTAGGCCTTGGGCAGGCGACCGTATAGCTCGCGGTAGACGGCGGATCGCTCGGCGTAGAGGCTGGCGTTGGCGGGGTCCGGCTCCATCACTCGCGTGTCGACCGGGAGCGGCCAGGTGGACTTGGCCGTGGAAGGTGCGATTCCCGCTGCCACGGCTCCCAGCAGGGCCGCGCCCCGGGCGGAGGCGTGTTCCGTGGCGCCCAACGTGACGGGCAGGTTCAGGACGTCGGCGACGATCTGCTGCCACAGGCGGTTGACGCCGCCGCCGGCGACGACGCCCGCTCGCGGCTCGAGCCCCAGGGCGCGCATGAGGTCCAACCCCTCGGCCAGGGCGAAGGCCACGCCCTCAAGCACCGCCCGGGTCAATTCGGCGGGGCCGTGGCCGATGCGCATCCCAACCAGCGCGCCTCGCGCGGCCGGGTCGAAATGTGGCGTGCGCTCGCCTCGCAGGTAGGGCAGGAAGATGAGCCCGTCGCTTCCGGCCGGCACCTTCGCGGCCGCAGCCAGCAGTTCCCGGGTCCCGTTGGGGTCGCCCGGCTTCAGCAGGCGCACGACCCAGTCGAGGGATGCGGCGGCCGAGAGAATAGCGGCCATCACGCACCACTGCCCCGGGACCACGTGGCATAGACCGTGGAGTCGGCCTTCGGGGTCCACCTTGGGCTCCGAGACGGGTGCCAGGACCTGGCCGCCCGTGCCGAGTGAGATCAGCACCGTGCCGCTGGCCTCGTCCTCGCGACCCAGACCGAGGCCCAGAGCCGCCGCGGGAGCGTCGGCGCCGCCGACCGCGACGGCGATCCCCGCCGGCAGCCCGAGAGCTCGGGCCGCTTCCTCTCGCAGACCGCCTGCCAGCGCCTCCGATTCGGTCAGCGGCGGCAGCAGCTCGCGATCGATGCCCAGCCTCCCGCAGAGGTCGTCGGACCAGGTCCGCGCTCGCAGGTCGAAGAGAAGCGTGGCCGAAGCATCGGAGACGTCGCCGCCGACCTTGCCTGTGAGTCTGGCGCGCAGCGCGTCCTTGGGCTGGACGATCCAGCGGGTGCGGGCCATTGTCTCGGGCTCGTTGGCCGCCACCCACATGATCTTGGGGGCCGTGAAGCTGACGTTGGCACGGTTGCCGGTCAGAGCAACGAGCTCGTTGCGTGGGATGCGCTTGTCGATCTCCGCGGTCTCGGCCTCGGCTCGACCGTCCGACCACATCAGGGCCGGTCGGACCGCGGAACCGGACGCGTCGAGGAAGACGGCGCCGTGCATCTGACCGGTCATTCCGAGGGCGGCCACGTCGGCACCGCGAAGGGCGGGCCGGGCCAGCAGCTCGGACATCGCCAGCCGTAGCGCGTCCCACCAGCGGTCGGGGTTCTGCTCGGCGTAGCCTGGCCGGCGCGACTCGGTGGCGTAGGAGGCCATCGTTACGCCGAGGGACTCGCCTGCCTCATCGAGCGCGAGGATCTTGACTCTCGAGGACCCCAGGTCGATCCCGATCGAAACGCGCACTTACGCCTCCGCCATGACGTCCCCGACTAGGCCCCCTCGCCACAAGCTTAGCGCTCTCGGCGCCAAACGGACTACGCCATAGGTGTCGGAACGGTTGCAGACTCCATGGTCTCGAGCCCGGCCATCGCCGTTGCCCGGCGGCCGCCCGCGGTCAGCAGCCTGCGGCCGCAGCGCCGGTCAGCAGCGCTGCAAGTACGTGTCGCGCTCCCAGGGAGTGACCTGGCGACGGTAGGACTCCCATTCGAGGGTCTTGGCCGAGAGGAACAGCTCCAGGAGCTCGCTGCCGAGCGCGGCCGTGATCACGTCGTCGTCCTCGAGCGCTACCAGCGCCTCGCCCAGGGAAGCGGGGAGCGGCTTGGTCACGCTGTGGCCGCTGCCGCCGAAGCCGTGCTCGACCTCCTCGAGCGGCGGCCCCAGTTCGAGGCCGCGATCCAGGCCGTCCAGGCCGGCCGCCAGCATGGCCGTGAAGGCGAGGTACGGGTTGCAGCTCGGATCCGGGAGGCGCAGTTCCAGCCGCGTGCCGAAGACTTCGCCGGGCGATGCGTCGCCGCGCACGGGCGTCGGAACTCGGATCAGGGCGCCGCGGCTGTGGCGACCCCAGGAGCCCGCGACCGGTGCCTCGTAGCCGGGCACGAGTCGCTTGTACGAGTTGACCACCGGAGCCACCAGGGCGCACATGCCCGGAGCGTGGTCGAGCTGACCGGCCAGGAAGGCCTTGGCGATGGCCGACATGCCGTACGCGTCGTCGGCGTCGTCGAAGACGCTGCGGCCGCGGCGATCGACCAGAACCTGGTGGGTGTGCATCCCGGAGCCCGCGGCGTCGGCCAGCGGCTTGGGCATGAAGGTGGCCTGCATGCCGCGTTCCCGAGCCATCTCCTTGACCGCCGGCTTGAGCGTGGTCACGGCATCGGCCGCGACGAGGGCCGGCAGCAGCGGCAGGTCCAGCTCGAACTGGCCGCTCGCGACCTCGTGGTGGCTCGATTCGACGTGGATGCCCATCGCCTCCAGGCCGGCGACGATCTCCAGCTCCACCCGCCTGGAGCGGCCCCGGCTGCGTTCGAAGTAGCTGCTCGGATCGTCCGCGAGAAGCTCGACGGACTCGGCCGGGAACAAGAAGAACTCGATCTCGGGCGCCACGAGGTAGCCCATCCCGGCCGACTCGGCCTGATCGAGCAGGGCGCGCATCGTTCCGCGGCCGTCGCCCAGGTAGGACTCGCCGCTTGGCGTCACGACCTCGCAAATGAGCCGCGCGCAGGTCACGCCGGCCGGCTCCATGATCGAGAAGGTGGTCGGGTCGGGCCGCAGGTACATGTCCGACTCGACCTCGCGGGCCAGACCCTCGATGGCCGAGCCGTCGAACCACTCGCCGTCGGCCAGTACGGCGGCGATGCGGCGGGCCGGAACGGCCACGGTCTTGACCGCGCCGGTGACATCGGCGAACTGCAGCTCCACCTGCTGCACTTTGGCCTCTTTGATGCCATGCAGGACGCGCTCGACGGCCCGGCGGTCGACGTCGCTGGCGGCAGTCGCAGATTCGGCGGCCGCGTCCGTCGCGCCCGAGCCGGCGCTCCCATTTCGGGCGGCCGAGTCCGAGCCGTCTGTTGGCGTTCGTCCTGTCTTGTGAGGCATCTGGTCCCTCCCGAGCGGTTCTGGGGCGCCTGCGCGGCTACTAGTGGGCATGGCCAATAAGAAATGCCAGCACCAGCAAGAAGATGCTGGCGGTCAGGAATGCGGCGCTGATCCCGAAGATCAGCAGGATCAGTTGAAGGTCGGAGCGCGCCGGCGGCGAGATCGTCTGCTCGTCGCCGAAGATGAACTGGGTCAGCGGCAGGTCGCGCCAGTTGCCGAGGTCGGTCTGGAGCGTGGTTGCGTCCTCGTACCTCTCGTCCGGGTTCTTGCGCAGGCACTTGCGGATGATGCCCTCGATCGGCGGTGGGACCGCGGAGTTGATCTCGTGGAGCGGCGGGACCGGCGCACTGATGTGCTGGCTCATCACCGAGAGGGCGTTGTCGCCCTCCCACGGGACGCGGCCGGCTAGCATCTCGTAGAGCATGACGCCGATCGCGTACACGTCGGAGCGGGCATCGCCGCGCTTGCCCTGGATCTGTTCGGGCGACATGTAGTCCGGCGTCCCCAGGGCTGTCGAGAACCACCGCCAGGTGAGTCTTCGAGCGCCGGCCATGAAGGCCACGCCGAAATCGGTGACGACGAGCTTGCCGTCGGGAGTCACAAGGACGTTCTCCGGCTTGAGATCTCGGTGAACCACGCCTTGAGAATGGGCGTGAGCCATCGCCGAGGCCAGCTGCTCCCCAAAGTCAACGGTCCTGTCAACCGACAGTCGCTTCTCGCGGGCGAGAAGGGCTCGCAGCGTCTCCCCGGTTATGTACTCCATGATCATGTAGGGGCGGCTGCGGTCGGAGGTGAAGTCGATTGGCCGCTGAATGCCCGGGTGGTGAAGGTGCTTGGAGATCTCCAGCTCGCGGCGGAAGCGATCGAACGTCGAGACGTCGCCCATGATCGATTCATGGGGGCACTTGAGGACGACCTGGCGCCCGTTCGAGTCCTCGGCCAGGAAGACGTCGCTGAATGCGCCGTGGCCGATGGCCTCGACGATCGTGAACTGGTCGAGCTTCGCGCCCGGTTGGAGCTCAGCCGTGGTCACGAGAACAACCTCCGCCATCCCTGCGGCGCCTCGGGCCGCTGCCCGGCATCCTGAACGCGGATTGCCATGGCCGTCGCATTATCGTCGCCGCCACGCTCGAGGGCGAGGTCGACCAGCCGCCGGCAGGCCTCCGCGGGTGTTCGACCGAGAGCCTCGGCGATCTCGCTCGAGGTGACATTGCTCCACAGCCCGTCGGAGCAGAGCAGGAAGGAATCGTCGCGTTCGAGGCGTTCGTTTCGAATGTCGGTCCGGACGGTGATGTCGCCACCGACGGAGCGAGTCAGGGCGTAGCGGGCCGGGTGCTCCGTAGCCTGCTCGGGCGTGATGATGTGCATCCGCAGCAGCTCCATGACCTGGCTGTGATCGGTGGTCAGCAGCTCCAGCTCGCCGTCGCGGCGCCTGTAGACGCGGCTATCCCCGACGTGGCCCAGATGCGCCTCCCCTGGAGTCATGACCAGAGCGCTCAGTGTGGACTGCATCTTGCGTCCGCCCGTCCCCGAGATCGCGGCGTCGAGAATGGTGTGGTTGGCCCTGTTGAAGGCATCCCGCAGCGTCCCGGGGATGCGCCCTCCATCGGTGAGGCTGCGTTGAGTCTGGCTGAGACTTGCCTCGATGGCCATGCCGGACGCGACCTCCCCGCCTCCGTATCCGCCCAGCCCATCCGCGACCGCAAACACGAGGCCCACTTCCGATGTGGCCGTAGTTTGTGTGAGAGTGTGTTCCGCCGCAGGCGTGACGTATGGAGCGTCGCCGTCGATGGCGACCCAGCCGAGTCGATCCTCGTTATGTTCGCGGACGTGACCTATCACGGTCAGACCCGCGTATTCGACGGCCAAGGCGGTGGTCACGGCTTGCATTCGGTCTCAATTGTTGTCGTTGACATGGCGGCGATCATCTCATCCGCGAGATGGTATGAGACCGCGCCGTGGGAAGGAGTCTCCACGGGCGCGGTCTCGGTTGAGGGTTCGTGTGAGTCTATGGTTTCTCCGGGCTTATCACCTGCGGCTTGACGAGCAGGCTCGTCTTGTTTGCAGCTGAATTGAAGACGAGCCACACGGCACCCACCACGATCCACGCAGCCACGATGCCAAGCGCGACGAGGGTGTCGGTCTGTGTCGAACCACCGGCGGAAACACTCATATATACGACGCCTACGAGCATCCCGAGGTTTGCAACCAGTCCGGCGACCGGAATGATTACGTGCTTGACGACGTTTCTCTTATGGACGTGACCGAAGGCGACCAGCACCAGCGCGCAGGTCATTCCGTAGACCAGGAACGTGCCGGTATTGCTGGCAAGTGTGATCTGGAGCAGGTTGTCGGCCGAGAGGACCGCGTATCCGCCCAGCAGCGCCGAGATGACCGCGAGAGCGATGACGCCGTAGTGCGGCGTGGCGTGGCGGAAGTGGAGCATCCCCAGGATGCCCGGGACTTCATTGTCTCGACCCATTACGTAGGTGATCCGGACGCCGGTATTGAGGCAGGCCAGGGTGGTGCCGATCAAGGCGATCAGTACCGTCGCTGCAAGGATGATCACGAGCGGGAAGCCGGTACCGCCCAACATCGTGTCGCCGATCTGGCGAACCATGTCGCCGATGGGCGCGCCGGAGGCCGCAGCCGCCGCGTAGCCGCCACTCGCGGCGGGGACGGTCGCGCTGTTGACGAAGAAGTTGGCCGCGACGTATTCGATGACGTAGGCGACGCCGCCCTGGATCGCCAGGGAGAGCAGGATCGCCCGGCGAACGTCGCGCTTGGGGTTGATCGCCTCGCCGCCCAGCGCCGTCACCGACTCGAAGCCGACGAGGAGCAGGATGGCGATGGTGCCCTGGAATATCACGTTGGTGAAGTTGTGCGGCAGGACAACCGACGCCAGGCCCGAATGCGCATAGGACAGTTCAGGATGGGTCGTCCGGAAGGCGATCGCCAGGATGGCGAAAGCAACCAGGGCGGTCAGCTGAATCGCGTTGATGATGACCGCCGTCATGGTCGAGCCCGAGATGCCCCGATAGGCGATCAGGCCGACGATGGCGGCAAAGAGAAACGCGGCGCCGATCTCCAGTGGCTGGTTCAGAGCGATGCCGAACTGCCCAAGGATGAACACGAGCAGAGTCGCGGTGAACGCGACCATGATGCCCGGATAGATCCAGTAGTAGAGATGCGACACCCAGCCCACGATGAACTTCGCAAGCCTGGCGAACTTGTAGTGGACTTGTTCTTCCCTCTGCAGGAAGGCGGCCTCCGCAAAGTAATAAGAAGAGCCTGCGCCCGCCTCGGGGAAGATATTCGCTAGTTCTGAATACGAGAGTGCCGTCAAGAATGCGAGCACCAGAACGAACAACAACCCGGGGACCATGTCGTATGCGGTGGTCGCTCCGCCATTCTGCTGGACGACCTGTGCCTGAAACGTCGTCCACAGAAACGCACCCGGCGCGATGAGCGCCATGGCGTTGATCGTGAGCCCGGTCATCGTCAGGGTTCGCTTCATTTCGGTCCCTGGCGCGGCGGCCATCGTGGTCCTCCTGTTCGCGCACACTGCTTGGCCCCAGGCCGGCTTTGGGCCGGTGGCTTGTGTGCGTATGTGGAGAATCGGAGATGGGCCGCCGGAATTCAGCAGCCGGGCAGTAGCAGATTGGAAACGCCCGGGTTGCAGCGAACCCGGGCGCGGTTGCGGTCACGGGGCCGGACGGTTGCCGACGGGTTGCGGAGACGCCTCCTCGAACCTCCTGCCGACGACGCTTGGCCTCTAGTGGGCGAAGGTAGCCAGAGCCAGGATCGAGTTCCCACCTGAGAGGGCCAGCACCGCGCCTGTGTCGTTGGCGGCGACCTGGCCGTCGGTGATCTGGAGCGAAGCCATGTCGCCCGGCAGGGCGGCGAGTGAGATTCCCGGCGCGCTGCTGTCCACGGTGCCGAGCCACGGATGCCCGTTCGCATCGGCGCCTACGACCACCGCGCCCTGGGCGAGGGTCGCGATCGAGAAGACGGCACCCGACTGGATGCGGCTGGCGACCGCGGTCAGCGGGTACCACCACAGCCCGTCGCGGGTGCCGATCAGGGCCCCGGTGGCGAACGCCCCGGCCGCAACCGGCTGCTCGGCCGGTCCGGGGCCGGTCTCGACCCAGGACGCACCATCGTCGAGCGAATCGAAGAGCTTGCCGCTGGACCAGCCGACGAGGCGGCCGTTCGGGTCGAAGGCCACGGGAGTCACCGCCGTCGTACGCGAGGTCCAGCTCGTTCCCGAATCCGAGCTTGTGTAGAGCAGCCCCGGGTAATAGGCCAGGAGCCTGTGGGCATGCGCCGGGTCGAACGCGATCCACGCCGGGCTGGAGGTGGCTGCGCCCGGAAGCGGACCGGCGGACCAGGTCGCGCCGCCGTCGATGCTGACGAATTGCACAAGCTGGCAGTACGAGCCCGGTCCCGACACGTAGGCGCTCGGTGACGACGGGTCGCCGGCGATCGCCTCGGCGTGGCCGGCGCGGGCCCCGATCCAACTCGTCTGACCTTGCCAGTCGATCACGCCGACCACGTCGGCCTGGCAGTCTTGGGACGACTGATGCCACAGTGGCGAAGGTGGGAACCCGACGATCAGCGTTTGCTGCGTTGCACCGACGTGGACGGCTCCGCCATCGATGCCGCCCTGGACGGGCGAGACACCCGTGATCGTGAGTGGGGCGATCGGGTCGCCCGTTGGATCCGCGCTCGCGGCGGCGCTTGCCCGGAGGTCGACAGTGCTGGCCAGGGCCACCAGGAGGGTCAGTGTGGTCAACGCCAGGAAGGCATTGATGGCAAAGGACGGGCCCCACCCACGCGACCGCCGCGAACTCGCCGCGGCGGCAACCTCCGCTTCGCGGTAGTCCTGTTGCAGCCGCATTCGTAGCTGCAGCGGCGCCGGAGCGCCCGGATCGCGGGACTCGTACAGGGCACGCAACCTGCGTTCCGGGTTCTGCGTCCCCCATGAGTTTGCATCGTCGGTTTCCAGACGGGCGGCAAGCGCCCGCAACGCGCTCATGGCGGCGCGATCGCCCGAACCGGCGCGGCCGATCGGCCCGGTTGGCCCGGTTGGCCCGCTCCCGCCGTCCGCCGTGGCCGTCGATTCCCACGGCCCGAATGCACGCGCCAGTTCGATCTGCTGCCGGCCGTCCAGGTCGGCCAGGGCGGCCTCGAACGGGTCGCGCGCGCTATCGATCGGGTCGCGTCCGGAAGTGCGGATGGCCGACTCTACTTCCGAGTCCAGCCGGCGCCCGAATGCCTCGTCCACGTCGCGCTCGGACGCGGTCGTGGCCCCACGCCAGGCGGCGGTGATCGCGCGGTGAACGATCGCCACGGCCCCGACCTGGTCGTCGACTGTTACGACGGCCAGTCGGTAGCCATCTGAGAGGTTCCGAGCCAGGTAGCCGTGGAAGTCGCCGGACCCGGAGGGCGACTTCGCCACGCCCGCGCGCGGCATCACTTTCCAGCCGGGCATTTCGAGTCTCACCGCTTCCTGCCGATTCCATCGAGACGCTCGGCATGTGCCGAGGCCGGCGAGGAATACTAAGCGCGGAGCTTATTATATTGCGTCGCCGGCCCTCGGTACGCCGATCCTCAGGTGTGCCGCGTGGCGGGCGGACCAGGCTAGGCCGCCAGATCCCGTCGATCGAAGGCGATCAGGGCGGCGAAGAGGAATGCCACGGCAACCGCGGCCAGGACCGCGGCGTCCGCCACGCTCATGCCGTTTCGAAGCGGATCGTTGCCCATGTAGTAGCGGAAGAGCGAGAGCGGCCGCAGCATGCCCAGGCCGTCGACGATCTGGGCGAGGGCATCGACCAGGTACATCACGACCATCGTTCCGACCGCGACGCCGATCGCGGCTCCACGGTTGCCGAAGGCCGCCGAGATCGTCAGGGCGATCGAGCCGAACGCCAGGCCCAACAGGACCAGCATGACCAGGGCCTCCGCGAGCTTGTCCCAAGGCAGGGCGCTCGAGCTGGCCGCTGCGCCGGCCAAAGCGAAGACCCAGACCGCGGCGGCGGAGACGACGCAGGCGATGACCACGGCCGCCGTCTTCTCCAGGATGAGCCGCCGGCGCGAGATCGGGTAGGAGAGGAGAACGTCGATCGTGCCGCGCGACTCCTCCCCGGCGGTAAAGCCGCTCGCGATGCCGGCCGCGAGCACGACCATCAGGGCGGGTAGGATCATCGAGAAGAGCTCGATGTGGAGGAAGCCAACGAGAGTGCTGGCGTCGCCGAGGCTGGCGCCCATCAGCTTGGCCGCCGGCCCCATCTTGTCCAGGATCGAGTTGAGGTCGACGATCTTGGCGTAGGTGGGGAAGAGCAGGGCGAAGTAGCCGGTCATCCCGCCCATACCGAGCGAGACCCAGAAGGTCGGCCAGCGCAGATCTCGGATCTGCTTGGTGAAGACATTACGCAGCAGCATGGCTGGACTCCTCCCTCGCCAGCGGGCTCGCTGGCGCGTCGGTCGCGTCGCCGGCCCCGTAGTAGGCCAGGAAGATCTCCTCGAGGCTGGTCTCGATGCTCCGCAGGTTGAGGACCTCGAACTTCGCCGCGGCCTTCACCAGCGCGTCCAGGCTACCCATGACCGTGCAGCTCAGGACGCCGTCTCGGACCGTCAGGTCGCGAACCCCAGGCAGGCCGGAGAACGCGGCGGCCTCGACCTTCCCCCCGAAGTCGATCTCGAGCTTGCGCAGGGCGCGTTCCTTGAGCGTCGCTATCGACTCGACCGCCAGCAGCCTGCCCTCGCGAATGATCCCGACGCGATCGCACAGGTGCTCCACCTCGGGCAGCTGGTGCGACGAGATGAAGACCGTTCGCCCCTCGCCGCGAGCCTCCTCGCACAGGTGCTCGAACTCGAGCTGGATGAACGGATCCAGGCCCGCCGTCGGCTCATCCATCATCATCAGATCAGGCCGGATCATGAAGGCGGAGACGAGACCCACCTTCTGCTTGTTGCCCCGCGAGAGGCTCTTGATCTTCTTGCTCGGATCGAGCTCGAGTCGCTCGATCAGCGCCTCGCGATAGGCGGCGTCGACGCTGCCCTGCAGGTTGCCCAGGTACGTCAGCAGCTGGCGACCCGTGAGGTCGCTGTACAGCGAGAGCTCGCCCGGGATGTAGCTGACACGTCGGTCGATCGCCAGACGATCGCGATGGATGTCCAGCCCCAACACCCGGGCGGAGCCGCTCGTCGGGCGGATGAGGTCAAGCAGGAGGCGAATCGTCGTCGACTTGCCGGCCCCGTTGGGCCCGAGGAAGCCGAAGATCTGGCCCGCCTCGACCACCAGATCGACGTCGAGGATGCCGCGCGAATGGTGGCCGTACCACTTGGTCAGCTTGTGGGTCTCGATGGCGGCCGTCATCAGGAGGCCTCCTTTCTCGCGCTCGCGCGCAACGTCGCGCCTTCGACTTCCCATCGGTCGAAGAGCTTGGGCAGCTCACGTTCCAGGAATGCGTACATGTCGCGAACCTCCTGCAGCGGTTCCGGG
>Ga0182017_10000401_pt1 | contig 33850 bp, 30 predicted proteins | sample 712E3DmetaG_FD_120492 | JGI IMG/M metagenome (GOLD analysis project Ga0182017, IMG submission 120492) | Permafrost microbial communities from Stordalen Mire, Sweden - 712E3D metaG | ecosystem: Environmental > Terrestrial > Soil > Wetlands > Permafrost | place: Sweden: Stordalen | collected... | reverse complement strand
CTCGACAGAACGAAGCTATACCAATTCTGAATTCCAGGCCCTGTCGAGCGAAATTGACCGTATCGCCTCGGTCACGAACTATAACCGTCAGGAACTGCTCTCGACCACCGCGGGCAGGTTCGGTATGAGCACCGGAGCGGGTTCCGGTTCCGTCCTATGGGTTGACGCCAACCATACCGTCGGCACCGATAGTATTACCATTACCATCGATACGCTGACCACGGGAGCGATAAACATTGGGACTTTCGGCTCTGCTGCGGGAGCGGGAAACATGCAGTACCTGACGAGCCAACTGGCATCGGTCAATGCGATCAGCGCGTTGGACAGCGCGATCAACAGCGTAAACACGATGCGTTCGAACATGGGAGCGTATATCAACAGGCTCGAACATGCCATCAACAACCTCAATGTCAGCAATACCAACCAGCAATCCGCTGAATCGATCATTCGTGACGTGGATTTTGCTTCGGAAACGTCCAAGTATACGAGGAACCAGATCCTTACTCAGTCCGGCACGGCAATGCTTGCCCAGGCCAATGCTGTTCCTCAGAGCGTGCTGAGCTTGCTGAAGTAATACCGATATCAAGTCATTTTTGGTAAAAAGGAAGCGATTACAATCGCTTCCTTTTTTTTAATGGTCGCAGAAAATGCGAATGTCCAACGAAAAATCAAGGCGCCAACCGTACACATCTGAACCCAATGTCTACTAACTCATTTAGATTATACCGCGGATAGGAATTTGCAAAGGCCCTGTAGTTGGTCATTAAGAATGTTGTATTATCTGCATAACTTCCTCCACGTACAATCCGCTGAATTGATGTTCCGTTAGGACCTTGATAATCTAAACGTCCATTAACCCTGCCTGTATCATTAGGTACATACCGGTTCCAACACCATTCGCTGATGTTACCGGATAGATCATGCAAACCAAATGGATTGGCCGGATAATTTCCAACCTTTACCGTACTATTCTTGCAACCTGAATAATTGGCCTTCGAACAGGGTATTGACCCATCATCCGTGGCAAAAATTAACCCTTTACCGCCTTTTGCAGCCAGTTCCCACTCATCTTCTGTAGGTAAACGATAGCCATTTTTACTCGAATCAATGGCTAAACCATATGCGCCTATCGAAGTAATAGGACCGTACGTATAAACCGTGTCCAGATTAGCCTGCTTGCTTAATGCATTGCAATACATGATCGCATCGAACCAAGTTACATTTTGAACGGGCAACTGGTCTCCATTAAATAGTTCGGTTGGGATCGTGGACATTACATTTCGAAAGGCAGATTGAGTCACTTCAATACTGTCCATAAAAAAATCATGCCTGATGAATGCCGTACTTCCTTGATCATCGATGATCGACCCGGCAACAACCCTTCTCATTATGCCGCTGGCGACTTTTTTGACCTTAATGTTTAACCGTTCGGAAGATGATGATACGCCTTTTTTATTCGATGCGATTACCTGGATGTTTGCAAGAAACGAGAGCGTGTCAATGTTCTTGAGCGCGAAAAAGGTGTCGGACATGCCGATGACCGAGTCGCTGCGCCCCGCGTTACCGGCGGTGACATGAAGGTCATAGGTGACCGTGTCGCCGCGGGGATCAATGGAACGGAGCCAGCGGATAGTCGCATTTGACAACATACTGTCGCCGTCGCCAGCGGGCGTGACGATAAGCGGCTGGGAAGTCTGCGAACTTTTTATGTTCCCGAAAACAACGTTGCTGCCCGCGCTTGCAACGCCCTCGTTGTCTTTCTGATATAAGCGGTAATACCGGGGCATTTGGACGAAATTGGGAACATGGACGGTGTAAGAAGTCGTGCTTGCCTGGGTTATCGTGTCAACTAATTCACTTGTTGAATCAACGGAAGAAGTCGTGTTCCTATAGAGTTTATATTCCTGGAAATCCGGTTCCAGGGATTGGTCCCAATGCAGCGTTATGGTGGAATCGGTGCTGTCGACGGTTGTAATTGTCAATTTACGAGGCCGGATATCGACCTTAAACCCGGTAACGATGGTGTCGGAAGAAGGAGACGTCACCCGCATCCGAACGCTGTCCCAAGAACTGGCGGAGCCGGTCGAAAAACTGTATGATGCGGACTGGCCGGATTGGTTCATGGGCATATAGACACCATTATGCCCCGTATCCACTGCAAAGGACAAATTACTCGTGGAATTATTTACCCCTATTAAGCACATGACCGTTCCACTATAATCAACAATAGTATCATGAGAGGAAAAATTCAAAAGGAGTTTTTCTTTCTTAACAATGATTCTTACCGTGTCCTGGGCGAAAAGTCCGTGTTTGTCAGTGGCCCTGAAAACCACGTTAAAAGCTCCTTCAATTGTAAATCGGTGAACGCATGAGTCCGCATGAACGTCAAGGGTATCGAAGACTCCGTCCCCATTAAAATCCCAGGCATATTCCGTTATCGTGTCGGTAGCATCGGTTACGTTGGCATACAATAACATGGAGTCGAGTAATTTAATCGTCGTATCTCGTGAAATAGAATGGATAACCGGCTTGTCGGTCGGAATGATCGGCGTCACGATTATCCTGATCATGCTGTTGGCTGTTTTTCCGTTCTGGTCGGTCACCCGAACAACCGGTCGATAGGTGCCTTCCGTTTTGTATACATGCCTGCATGAATCCAAAGTAACGCCGTTCGTATCATAGGTCCCGTCGCCGTTCCAGTCCCAGGCATAATCCGTAATAACGCTGCCCGAGTCCGTCGCATACACATAAAAATGAAGCGTATCCATCGCCTTGACCGTCGTGTCAGGTAGCGTAGCGACAATGGTCGGCTTACTGATTAAGGCCGGGTTTGACGTAGTGAAACTGTCGATCGCGCTCGAATTTATTTGACCGAAATTGCTCTTAAGGACCACTCGCCAGTAATAGGTTGTCGCAGGTAGTAAAGTATCCATTAACGTATAGCTCTGTCCCTTGATTTTCATTCCAATAGTGTCAAGCGCGTAACTATTGGGTCCGAGCAAGAGGTACGAAACTACCGTCTCACCGGAATCCGAAGGCGCCTTATGCCAAGCAAACAGCAATCCTCCGGGCGCTGCCGGATCAATCCCGGTTTCTCCGCTCTGCGGGACATACAAGCTGTCCACCACGGGAACAGAGACCACACGGACCGTCGCGCTGTCGGACAAAAAATCCCCGTCGGGGTCCAAAATTGAATAATAGGCATGATAGGCGCCGGTCCGCGAAAATGCGTGTTTGACCATTGACGCAGTGTCCTCCGCCTGTCCATCGCCAAAATTCCAGGATGAATTTACCTTTTGTTGGGAATGGGAAACCAAACCGATAAAATAAACGTCCGCGCCTTTGGGCGCCGTGTCAATAATTTCAAGACCGATCGAATCACTTAACAAAGGGCTGTTATGCGCAGTATGCGAGACAAATGCAAAAGGATGTGAAAACGCATGGCCATTTGCATCGAACAGCGTGTCTTTGGAACAGGTAACGAAGGACAATGCAAGCGCAATGCATATATAAAATCCTCGAACTTTGGCCTGTGTCATCATACCATTCCTTTATCCTTTACAGTGTCAACACATTTCACAAGACAAGCTTGTGAAATGAGATTTCGTAGTAATTTACATGCAACCTCACCTCATCACCCCTTTGCCCCTCTTCCCCTCTCCCACTGGGAGAGGGGAAGAGGGGTGGCCGAAGGCCGGGGAGTTAGGGTGAGGTCGACATGGAAAAAACAAAAGTTTTTCTGACAACTTTTTGTCAGAAAAAAGACCCTTACCTTCTAAAAGAAAAAAACAATACCCAATCCCAAATCGAGCGCTCCAATACCCAGCAGGATTGAAGAAATATTCGTTTCCAACCGCGCGGCATCCGATTTTTGCTTGTTAATTTCAAGGTTCTCTTGATAGTTTGGACCCGGAACCAGCGATTTGTCAAGGAAATCCCTGGCATCCAATGCCTTTTTCTGATCGTCAAGGGCAAAATAATACGACGCGGCGCTGCCGGCAAGAATCACAACCGACGACAGGCACAATGACCACGCCAACGCGTGGTTTTTTTTCTTTTCCGCCGGGGCGGCTTTTTCAATAGCTGGTTTTTTAAGATGCAAGGTGACGTTAGCGGTTTTATGTTCCTTTACCGTTACTACAGTAAAAGCATACAGTGAATCTTTTATCACCTTAATGCCATGTTTGCCGGGTGCAAGGTGACTAATGGTATAGGGGGTTGTGGCTTCAATGGGCTTGCCGTCAAGGATAATTGAGGCAAGTGAAGGTTTGGTATTTACGATGATTGCGCCCCCCGTGGAATCGGTTTTTTCCTTGGAAAACGTTGGGGCGATGTCATCGGAAGGGAATTTTATTCCCGCCGACGAATCGGGCCTTGGCTCCTTTTCAGTACGCGCCGCAAGGGCATCGAGCGCAATCGAATCCTGGGAAAAAGTGGTTTTTTTTGAAACGGATAGCTCGGAAGAAAGCGGAGGCGGGGCCTCCCCTAAATAGGTGCTCGGACCAGGCCAATCGCCGATGTCGCCGCTCAATTTTATATCATGTTCCGCCGGATAGTTTGAAAGTGATAGGTCAATAATAGTCCCGTCGGATAATTCGATTTTTTTAAATTTTGTTTTGTGCCCCGAAACACTCATGGGCCTTCCGTTCGCTTTCGAAACCTGGAGATAAACTGTGTCATTATGCATGCGTATAAAAAGTACGTCCCATTTCTTTCCTGTGGCTGTAAGGACTTTGGCCTTTTGTTCACAAAAACCCGCACCAGCCGCCATAAAAAGAATAAAAATCATAAGTGTTTTTTTTAAATCCATGGCTTATCCTTAATTGCATCTAAAAAAAAGCTTCTCTATGGTTGCATCATTTTGATATAATATAATACAATAAATATTGGTTTGTATAGGCCCAATTCATTTTTATTTCCTGCAATTATCGTGCCGAGAAAGATGTATCTTTATGATTAGAAGCTGTTTTTAAATTATTTACGCGGACCGCGTAAATAATTTAAACTTACAGATTCTTATCCACCTTGTGGAATAATTCAAAGGTAAACACATTCTCTAAAGTATGTTCGGGGTTGTTTTCAAATGTCCCACGAAAACAAAATGATATCGTGCGCCAATTGCGGGGGGCCTTTCAATAAGGATTCCAAAGCCTGCCCGCATTGCGGGTCCGACGAAAAAACAGGATGGTCGGAAAATACCTATCTTGATTCAATTGATCTGGGGGACGATGTCGATTACGAGGACCTTGTCAGTAAAGAATTTCCCCAGCATGTTAAAACCCGTCATAAAACCACCTGGATAACTATTGCAGGCGCCATCGTACTTTTCTTTTTTATCGCGGCGATGTTGAAAATACTCTGGTAGGAATTATCCTCGGTAAATCTTCAACCGCTTGCTTCTGGAAGAATGTTTGAGTCTGCGGAGGGCCTTCTCTTTAATTTGCCTGACACGTTCACGGGTCAAATTAAACCGCTGGCCAATTTCCTCAAGAGTGTGGGCGGTATCTTCACCGATCCCGAAATAAAGCTTGATGACCTCTTTTTCGCGGTCGGAAAGCGTTGCCAGGGTTTTATTGATCTCTTCCTGAAGTGAAATTTCCAATACGCCGTTATCGGGTTGTTCCTGGTCATCATCGTGGAGAACATCCATGAGCTTCGAATCTTCCCCATGCTGCAATGGAGCGTCGAGCGACATATGGCTGTTGCCGATTTTTATTGTTTCGGATACTTCTATTATGTCAATTTGAAGTTCGGTGGCGATCTCTTCGACGTTGGGGATCCGGCGGTATTTCTGTTCGAGCCTGCTCTGGGCCTTGCCGATTTTATGGATTGTGCCCACCCGGTTCAGCGGAAGCTTGATAATACGGGACTGTTCGGCCAGCGCCTGAAGAATTGCCTGTCTGATCCACCAGACCGCATAGGAGATGAATTTGAAGTTTTTCTTTTCATCGAAACGTCTGGCCGCCCGGATGAGTCCCAGATTGCCTTCATTGATAAGGTCGCTTAAAGGCAGCCCCTGATTTTGATAATTTCTGGAAACACTGACGACGAAACGAAGATTTGCCTTGACTAGTTTTTCCAGGGCCTTCCGGTCGTTTTTACGGATAAGAACGGCCAGAATGGCCTCTTCTTCTAGTGATAATGTTTTGTTTTTTCCTATTTCTTTTAAATAAAGCGCTAATGAATTTTCTTCCGTAATAAAACGCGAGTTATCTGAAGTGATAGATGCCATTTTTGCGGAAGCGATCGATGGATTTGTGTGCGATCAGGAAAGACTTGAATATACATTAACCCCCATCCCTTAACAACAGTTATATCCACCTTGTGGGTTGGATGAGTGAAATATATTTTTGTGAACATGTTTCCTACCCGCAACGAAATTATTGCGCAATTCCGGTCCCCGGTTTTCATTCCGCATCGAAATTTTCATGGGATGGAAACTTTTTCCAGATTATCGGATTGGGCAGGTAAAAATACCGTTTCGGTAGAACTGCCGCGAATGAAAATTGCAGTCAGTTCGATTGATTATCTGCGTAACTTCAATATGCCTGCCGGCGATGAAGGCTCCATGCTTCGGTTTCAGCAAAACTGTTACAGATTATGGTATCAGGTCGATGGGCAAGGGATCCTTCATAATGCTACGCGTAATGTATTCGGTACTGCAAAACCCGGCCTTTTAGGACTCATGGAAATTGGAGAACGCTATTCGTACCTCCACCAGAAAGGTCCGTTTGAATGCTTTCTTATGGAATTTTCCGTTGTACCTTCCCAACAAGCGAAGTGTTACTGGAACTCCGAGGTTGAAGGGAAACTCGTTCTTCCCGAGAACAGCAGGTTATATTTTGAAAATTTGATTTTCGACCTGATACGGGTCATTGCAAACGACAAAGAAATTCTCGGCCTGGCCTCAATTTCCAGAATATTGGAAATACTGGTTGTGCTTTTCACAAAAGGACTTCTTGTCATCAAGGAAAGCCAATTTCCGGAGAACAAAGCAAAAAGCCTTGTAGAAAAAGCAAAAGCCATGATGAACCTTCAGTATGCCAAGCTCCATCATCAGAAGGATTTAGAAAAGGAATGCGGCGTTGACATTAATTATCTTAATATGCTCTTTGCCAAAGAAACGGGAAAAACGTTATATAAATACCTTTCCGATGTCCGCATGGAACACGCTAAATACATGCTTGAAGTGAATAAGCTGCCGATCAATGAAATATCATCACATGTTGGATATACCAACAGCAATTCGTTTGCGAGGGCGTTTAAAAGATCACTTAATCAGACACCGACTTCGTACCGGGAAAATGCAAGAAAAAAAGGCTATGGGTCATAGGTTATAGGTTATAGGTTATGTGTCATAGGTAATAGGTAATGGGTAATAGGTTAAAAAAAACCAACGAATGGAGCAATGCGCATGGAATTTATTGTTTGCAAATTTGGTGGAACTTCCGTAGCGACTAAAGAAAACATCCGGCAAATTTCAAAAATCCTGGATTTGGACCCCACCAGACGTTGTGTGGTGCTTTCTGCCCCTGGAAAAGCTGGCGGCATCACCATTAAAATTACCGATCTTTTAATTAAAGCCACCCAAAAAGCCTTGAAGAATGTTGATTTTTCGGAAGAACTTTCTCAGATTAAAACGCGCTATAATGATATTTACGGACCTCTGGGCTTAAAAAAAGACCTGATTTCCCAAATCTGCAATGATTTTGACAACCGTCTTTTTTCCCCGAAGGACCATGTCGGAAAATTCCGCGACATGGTCGTGGCCTCCGGTGAAGAAGTTAATGCGCGATTGTTTGCGGAATACCTTGTTTTGACCGGTAAAAAAGCGGCATATGTAGGCCCGAAGGAAGCGGGAATGCTTGTTACTCCATGCTTTGGGGACGCTCAACCAATCGATGAAATAGCCTTAAAGCTGGCGGGATTAAAAAAAATCTGTTCCGAAAAAATAGTCGTTTTCCCGGGTTTTTTCGGGGTCACCAAGGAGGGGGACGTTGCCACGTTCAGCAGAGGCGGTTCGGACCTTACGGGTTCAATTCTTGCGGAAGCCATTGACGCTGTAGAATATGAAAACTGGACCGATGTTGACGGCATTTTCAGCGCAAACCCCCAAACCGTCGAAAAACCAACTCAAGTCCCGGCCCTTACTTATCGGGAAATGCGCGAACTTTCCTATATCGGCTTTAACGTTCTCCATGAGGAGGCAGTGCGCCCGGTCATGCGGAAAAAAATCCCGATAAGGCTGAGGAACACATTTAATCTGGAAAACCCAGGGACACTGATCGTGTCTGAAAAGCTTCCAAGTCAGCGCGATATTACCGGTATCGCCAGCGGCGGCGGTTATTGCAGTTTTACGCTCCAGAAATTCCTCATGAACCGGGAAAAAGGGTTCGGCAGAATGCTGCTTTCGATATTTGAGGAAATGAACCTTTCCTATGAACATTGTCCTTCGGGTGTTGATAATATCTCAATAATACTTGATCAAAACCAGCTTAAGCCGGAAGACGTCAATAATATTATTCGCGCCATTGACGATCGTCTCAAGCCCGATGATATAAAAGTTGAATTCGGTATCGCCCTGGTCGCGGTAGTGGGCGAAGGACTTTTACATAAAATCGGCGTGCTCTCCCAGGCCGCTGCCGCGCTGTCGAAATCGGGCGTCAATATTAAGGTGTGCAACCAGGGCAGTTCCGAAATAAGCATGATATTCGGCATTGATTCATCTGATGAAAAGAAGGCAGTCAATGCATTGTATAACGAGTTTTTCAAATAATTATCCATTTATAAATAAAGGCTATTTTTTCGTCGGGTTGCGCTGCTGTAAATAGCGTCCATTCGAACAACTCCATTGACTGTCTCCAAATAAACTCGTATTTTAATATACTTTTAAAATTTTCCAGGAAGGACCTTCAAAATGCCCGACAGCAGCCGTCTCCATCAATTTTTATTAAAACACCGTTTATTATCGTCACAGTATGACGGCAAGGAAATTGTAACCGCTTTCCTCGATGAAATGGAAAAAGGGTTGAACGGAAATGAAAGCAGCCTGGCAATGATCCCAAGTTACATTCAGGTTCCAGGAAAGGCCCCGAAAAATGAAAAAATAATCGTGCTTGATGCCGGGGGAACAAATTTCCGGACCGCTTTAGTAATGTTCGATCTGGAAAGCAAACCGAACATTACATATTTTACAAACAATCCAATGCCGGGCGTCGCGACGAAATTGAACAAAGAAGATTTTTTCAACCAGATCGCGGATTATGTGCGTCCTATTTTGAAAGAAAGCGACCGCCTGGGTTTTTGTTTTTCTTATCCCACACTTATAGACCGTCAAAGAGACGGCAAACTTTTATACTGGACCAAGGAAGTAAAGGCCCCTGAAGTCGTTGGTGAGAAGATCCTCGCCAACCTCTCGCAAACATTGCGGCGGCGAGGGTTGGCGTCACCGGAAAAAATGCTTATTCTCAATGATACGGTAGCGTCCCTATTAGCGGGTGTCACGGCCACATACTTTTCAGTAGAATATGATTATATGGGTTTTATACTCGGGACCGGAACCAATACCTGTTACATTGAATCCAATAAAAACATATTGAAAGAAAAGGGACTGGACACCGAAGGAAATCAGGCAATAAATATCGAGTCGGCAAATTTTAATAAATTTAATCGAGGCGATATTGATCTGGCGTTCGACGCCGCTACCGCCAATCCGGGAAAGTGCGTCATTGAAAAAATGATTTCGGGCGCCTACCTTGGTAACCTTTGCCATAAAATTTTACTGACGGCGGCATCCGAGGGGCTTTTCTCGCATACGGCCCAGCAAACTTTTTTAAAAATGGCCCCGATAAATACTCCTGACCTCAATGCGATTTTGTCCGATCCGATAGACCGGCCATCGGTTTTTGAGGGCTTTCCCGAAGATGACCTTATAGCAATTAAGGGCATTATTTCAGAGGCTGTTGAAAGGGCCGCTCTATTCACTGCCATAAACCTCGCGGCTGCCATGCTAAAATCCTCCGGGAAACTGCAAAAAAAGAAGTATTGTATTTCAGCGGACGGCAGCGTTTACTACAAGCTTTATTCTTTCAAACAAAGGGCGGATAAATATCTGTCCGAAATAGTAAAGCCCTACGATATCGAGTTTAAAATCGTACACGTCAAGGACGCACCGATTATCGGGACGGCGGTTGCGGGACTGGCGGGATAAAGCCGGCTTCTATCTCCGCTCGTTTCGATACGCCTGCCGTAAGGCATGCGTATCGAAACGAGCTATCCTTTTTTTTCTACTGGTTATATTCTTTCAATACATCTCTATTCAGCACCTGGATTTCCACGCGTCGGTTGATTTTTCTTCCCTCCGCGGTTTTATTGTCCGCTTTCGGTTCCGAGAAACCATAACCGTGTGAAGCCAGTCTGCTTGACAAATCTGGAGCAACCTGGATCAGGTAGGCCCTCACCGATTCTGCCCGCGCCTGGCTTAACCGCATATTCGCGGACATTCCGCCAACATTGTCGGTATGCCCCGATACCTCAAGCTGGAGTTTGGGATATTTGATGAGCATCTTGCCGATAATATTCAAATAGGGCCGCGAGTTGATGGAAATTTCGGTTTTGCCCGACTCAAAATATACCGCGTCAAGGAGCAGAAGTCCCGTGGAAAGCAATTGTTTTTCCGCGTCCGTTCGCTTGGATCTTTCGATGTCCAGCCGGTGTTTCGTTTCAGCCAGAACGATCGAATCCTGCAGCGCTTTAAGCGCCGAGAGCGAGTCCGCCCTTTTTCGTTCCAATTCCTGGGCCGCTTTTTGATTGACCATTGCAAGAGAATCATCTTTTGTTTTTTGTGTAAGACTATCGGATTTGTGTTCAAGTTGTTTTGCTTTATTTTCAAGCTCCAATTTATCGGCCGCCTCTTTGTGTTTTTGCGCCGCCACGGCGTTCCTTTTGGATGTCAATAAATCAATTGAAAACGCAACACCTGCAAAAATCCTGAAAGGTTCCAAAGCACGCGGCTCGTTGCCTGAACGGTTTTGGGACAACGAAATATCACTTGCCGCGTAAAAATTCATATAATAAGGCGTCCGTATCAGAAACGATGGCGTAATCCAGAGCGGATCGGTTTTAAGTGAAATATCGGATATAAAAGAACGAGAATTTCCTTCAACCCCCAAGGTCAGATACTGATAAACATTCCATTGCAATCCGGCCCCGAGTAAAAGTAAATTACCCTTATCATGTTCCACGGTCATTACGAACGCTTCATTAAAATGCAGTTTTAAGCCGCGCGACTCATTGCCAAAAATCAGGGATTGAAGCAGCTTGGCGTAAAAATCGAAATTAGTGCGGGTTTCAAAATAATCGAACCCATCAACCTTATATTCATCAATCTGGTTGTTCGAAGTCCCTGCAAAAATTCCACAGAGCAGGCCAAACCGAACAGGCGAAGCAGCGGGAAGCGGCAATGTTCCTTGTATGCCTCCGCTTACCGTCCCAATTCCGGCTTTATCTTTGGTTGTGTTCGAGTAATTTGTCGATCCATAAGCGGACATGGACCCAAAAATATCAATGAACGGATTGACGCCGAACGACAAGGCCCCAATGCCGGTAAAAATATTTGCCCCGCTGTCGGGGACCTGGGCTGGCAACGGGTAACCCTGTTTTTGTTGATACCAAGATCCCTGCAAGGACACCGTCATTCGTCCTTCACCCATTGTCTCCGCCGAATTTATTTGCGTCATTCCCCGTGTTGCAGAATACGTCGTTGAAGGATTAATGGCGGTTTCATCAGCGGCCGCGAATGACATACCCGCTAAAACGCACCCGATTGTCATGTACGCAAGAGACTTTGCCAGGTTAAAAAGACCTCTCGTGATCTTCATAATAAAATCCTCCTTCTGATAAAAATGCCGTATATCCTTGGTTACTTACCAATGAGACGAACCAAACAACTGTTTGTCAAGAATAAAATAGGTATGATGAAAGAGCGGAAGCAAGAGAAAAATAATGATAATTTTATTTTGGTGGTTTTTTTCCGGCCTTTTTCCAAAGGATATATGCTATGACGGCTATAATAAAAACCGCCAGCGCCCCCCACCCTATCTCGCGGATCCTTTCTTCAAGAAATCCTAATTTTTTACCGAAGGCATATCCGGCCAGCCCAAAGACAACCGCCCATGCGATGCCGCCCAACGCATTAAATAAAAGGAACTTCGGATAATACATGCGGGAAACGCCCGCCAAAAGCGCGGTTAAAACCCGAAGATAGGAAACCGACCTGCCAAAAAAAACCGCTTTCCCTCCATGATGTAAAAAAAATACTTCCGCTTTTTCAAGGTGTTCCTTTTTAATAAAAAATTTCCCCGTCAATCGGAGGACCAAACCTCGCCCTCCCCGCCTTCCAATCCAGTATCCAAGCGTGTCGCCGACGATGGCCCCGGAGGCAGCGGCAACGATTACCCACCAGATGACAAACATTTTTCCCGTGCCCGAGGCGGCCGCGGCTATGAGGAGGCCGGTCTCGCCCGGAAGCGGAATGCCCATGCATTCTCCCATGACAAGAAAAAAAACCGCGGGGTAGCCTATGGCCGTGATCAATGATTCAAGGTGCATCGGATTTTGCCGGTAGTTTCAGTTTTTCGGAGAGCGCGATATAATGGAAATTATTGTATCATTGCAGTTAAAAAATTGCACGCAGAAATTCGCCGGAACTTTTATAAAGAAAGGCCCATCAGTGCGCCTCGCTCCAGTTCTCCCCTGTTCCCGCGTCGACCTTGAGCGGTACATCGAGCTTATAAGCGTTGCTCATCATGTCAACCACCATTTTTCGAAGGTCTTCCGCATCGGTTTTGGGCGCTTCAAAAACGAGTTCGTCATGCACTTGAAGGAGCATTCTGGCGTTCGGGAATGTACCCGGAAGAGCCGCTTGGATCCTGACCATCGCTATTTTTATGATGTCGGCGGCGCTGCCCTGGATGGGCGTATTCAGGGCAGTGCGCTCGGCAGCTTCGCGCATATGCCTGTTTTCCGAGGATATTTCGGGCAAGTACCTTCTCCTGCCCAAAATAGTTTCGGAATAGCCGAGGCCCCGTGCCTTTTCTATATTGCTTTTCATATACGCTTCGATGGAAGGGAATTGCCTGAAATATGCGTCGATAAAAGCCTGCGCGTCGGTAAAAGAAATATTCAACTGGCGGGAAAGATTAATCGGTCCCATTCCATAAATAAGCCCGAAATTGATGGTCTTGGCGGACCGCCGCATTTCAGGCGTGATCATTTCGGGAAACACGCCATAAATTGCCGAGGCGGTCTGGGTATGAATGTCTTTATCGTCAAGAAAAGCCTGTACCAGGAATTTGTCTTTTGACACGTGCGCAAGCATGCGCAGCTCAATTTGCGAATAATCGGCGGCGATAATCAAATAGTTTTTAGGCGCGATAAAAGCTTCCCGTATCTTCCGGCCGGCGTCGGTCCTGATCGGGATGTTTTGAAGGTTGGGGTTCGTGCTCGAAAGCCGTCCGGTAGCGGTAATCGTCTGATTGAATGACGAGTGGAGCCGCTGGGACTCCGGCAGAATCAAGCCGGGAAACGCATCGATATACGTGGAAAGAAGCTTTTGCACCTCGCGATATTCCAGAAGTTTGGGCACGACAGGATGCAAACGTGACAATTTTTCCAGGGCATCGACGTCCGTGGAAAGCCCGGTTTTGGTTTTTTTGGACTTGGGCAAAGCGAGTTTTTTAAAAAGTACTTCACTGATCTGTTTTGGCGAATTAAGATTGAACTCCGTGTCCGCGAGTTTGTAAATTTCCACGGAAAGCGAGGTAAGCCGTTGCGTATAATCCTCGGAAAGTTTTTTGAGCAGGTCAACATCGATTTTAATGCCATGCCATTCCATTTCCGCCAGGACGCTGACAAGCGGCAATTCCACGTCGCTTAGCAGGGACATCTGGTTGCGCTGCGACAGTATAGGTTCGAAAAGCTCTTTTAAATACAAGGGAATTACCGCGTCTTCGCCTGAATATTGCGCGGCTTCCCGTATGGGGACCTGGGCAAAGCTCTTCTGGTTTTTTCCTTTACCGATGAGAGACTCTATCGGTATGGTGGCAACCCCAAGCCACTGCTGGGCCAGCGCATCGAGGTTATACTGGCGCGTGCCGGGATCGATAAGATAGGCTGCAATCATCGTGTCAAAAGCGATGGCGTTGAGCGTAAGCCCGTAATTTTTAAAAACCTGGTAATCGTATTTAAGGTTCTGGCCGAACTTAGCTATACGGGGCGATTCGATCATCTCTTTCAGGACGCTTATTGTTTCACCGATAAAAAGGTTTGCGGGTTCGCCGCCGGCCATGACTTCCGGTTCGTGGCCCACGGGAACATAATATGCTTCCTTTTTATCAATTGCCAGGGAAATACCGACGAGTTTTGCCTGTCGCGGGACAATGCTTGTGGTTTCGGTATCGATGCTCACGAAACCGGCAGCGGATATTTTTTTAACGATTTCACGCAGTTCCGCCATCGACGCGGGAATAATGACCGAGTGTTCGAGTCTTTTTTTATGGGCAAATGCCGGGTGTTTGAGCAACGAATGGAAATCGAGTTCCTTGAAAAATTGGACACATTCTTCGGTGTGCATTCCCTGTGCTTTAAATGTTTGTAAATCAATGTCAATTCCGATGTCGGTATTGAGCGTTACAAGCTTTTTACTGAGGACAAGCGATTCTTTATTTTCAATTATTTTTGCCCGGAGCTTCGCATTATCGATACATGAAGGGTCTTCGAGCAATGCATCGATCGTTCCGGCTTTTTCCAATATTTTTTGCGCGGTTTTCGGGCCTATGCCGGGAATGCCCGGAATATTGTCCGACGCATCACCCATAAGTGCGAGCAAATCCCTGACCTGCTCCGGGAAAACGCCGAGTTTGTTCTTCACTTCCTCCGGCCCGAAAACATCCAGACGTCCTCCGGTTTCCGGTGCAAGCATACGCACGTTCGGGCCGATAAGCTGCATCAGGTCCTTGTCTTTCGTGACCAGAGAAACTTCAAAGCCTTCCGAAACGGCTTTCTTTGTCAGGTAAGCGATGATATCATCCGCTTCCAATCCGCCTTTTTGCAGCTTGACAATGTTAAACACCTCGACAAGCTTATGAATGAGCGGTATCTGCGATTTCATGTCATCGGGCATTTCCACTCTATTGGCTTTATATCGTGGATAAAGTTCATGGCGAAATGTCGGGACGGGACTGTCCATGACAACGGCGATATAGGGACAATTGAATTCGGAGATCAGCTTCAACAAATAATTCGCAAATCCCAATACCGCGGAGGTCGGCTGACCTTTTGAATTGGTAAGCGGGGTTTTAATGAGGGCGTAATACGCCCTGTAAGCAAGGGCATATCCGTCGATAAGAAAGAGTTGTTTTGGATTCATAAGCTAAAACATAATTAAATTTTTCGGAATCTCCATGCCTTTTCTATAGTATTTTAGTTACTGTTTCACCTTTAATAGACTTATTAAAGGCTGATTACAGTAACTAACCTGCCCGTGGGCAGGTTAGATAATATACAAAATGAAAGGACGTGGAAAGCATGCCAATTTATGAATACCGCTGTGAAGAATGCGGAAAAGTGTTTGAAGAAATCGTTTCGAGCAATCAAACCAAACCCCTTCCCTGCCCAGCCTGTACTTCGCAAAAAACCGAAAAGCTGATGTCGCGCATTGGCGGAATCGGAACGGGAAAAGGTTCGGGGGATTTTGCCTGTTCCTCCGGTGCGCCTTGTCCGGGAGCGACTTCATGCGGCGCGGGCGGCTGTTGTCCGAACATGAATTAATCGCGATCAAAACAAACATGCTTGCACAAAACATTACACTTCTGGAAGACGCGCTTACAAAGGGAATGCTTCCCGACATAGATACTTTCCCGAGTCCATTTACCGGTGAGAAGGCGCAGACCGGCGTGATCCGGATAATTTTCCCCGAATTTACCTGCCTTTGCCCGAAGACGGGTTATCCTGATTTTGCATCAATCGATCTTTATTATCTCCCCGACAAGGTATGCCTTGAATTAAAATCCTGGAAACTCTATCTTAACTCCTTCCGTATGATCGGCACGTTCCACGAAACAATCACGTCTTTCCTTTTTGCCGCTATAAAAACCATATTGAAACCGCAATGGGCATTATTGGCCGGTGACTTTTTCCCGAGAGGCAATGTCAATACGACGATCGTTTTTGAAACCGAGGGGAAAAGGCCAACAGTCGCCGATGTGCTGCTCAAGGATTATTCGCCGCATTGCAGGACATTTTCCTGATTTTATTTCAGTTTTTCACGCCGTATCATTCTGATATTGTCAAGCCCGACAACCGCTCCTGCATTGCCCATTTTCTGTGCAATAATGAAATATCTTTCCGCTTCATCGTATTTTTCCAGCTTAAAAGCTATTGTTCCCGCAAGCAGGGCGATTTCCGAAAATTTTGGAAATAGTGTAATTCCCTCCTTCGCCGTTTCCAGGGCCACCAGCGTATTACCGCTTCTTTCATCAAGCTCGGCAATCCGGTACCAGGTCCATTGCTTTGAGGGGTCCTTCTCAAACGATTTCTGGAGACAGTAGATGGCACGATCCAGGTCGTTTTCCGATTCGTATATTTCGGCAAGCGCAAGCTGCGCATAAGCAAGGTTTTTTCCGGTTTGCGGATACTGCATGAACCATCGAATCGCCTCATTCGGATCATCGAGCTCGCGGTACATTTCGCCCAAAGCGATGTACGGTTCTTCCATATCTGGAAAAAGCTGGGCAATCTGTTCAAATTCTATGACAGCCTCCGGAAAACCGCGGGCTTTCCGGTACGCGGCGGCGAGGACGAAAAGCGCTTTCTGGTTTTTCGGTTCGAGCGCCACGGCCCTTCGGGCCGCTGAAATGCATTCCCCGAGATCGTTCAACGCATAATAGGCTATTGACAAATTAAGATAGCCCCTGAAAAACTCAGGCGCGCTGCCGATACTGGCTTTGTAATAAACAATTGATTGCGCGAGGCTGTCGAGCTGGTAATAGGCATTGGCGAGGTTAAAATAACACAGCGTTGGGTTTTCGCCCTGTCGAGCCGCTTTTTTATACGCTGCCGCGGCTTCGCGGACCTTGCCTTTTGAATACAGGTCGTTTGCGTCGTCGAGAAAAGACGCGCTTATTCTGAAAACAAATGCGATAATAAGAAGCAAACAATATTTCTTTTTCAACAGCGCTACCTACTCATCCAGTTTAAAATCAATCATCTGTCTTACTCGTACCCTGACCGGGATACCCTTCATTTTTCCCGGCTTAAATCGCCAGGAAAATATTATACGTTTGTACTCTTGGGTTATGCTTTCATGTGGAGATCGAAGAATATCCACTTTTTCTACTTTACCATCACGGCCTATCGTGATAATGGCTTCAATGGTTCCTTGGACTCCGATTTCCTTTGCCCTTTCAGGATAGGCGATTGATGGGGAAAAGAGAGGGACAGGATTTTCATCAACCTGCCCTTCTTCAAATACCATCGCCGCCAGGTCCTGGTTCTGCATCGCGACCGCAACCCCGCCCGCGCCTTCCACGCTTAAATCCGGCGAAAATTTAAAGGCGATGCCTTCCTGACCGGAAGACTGTCCCGAACTTGAGGCCGACGCCGTTTTGACCTGGCGTATCGTCTGGATTTCGTTTTGTTGCTTTTTGGGAATTGACCGGACGATTTCGGCTATGATCTGTTTATTTTCCCGCAGGGCTTTGGTTTCGGGTTTGTGAAACCCTAGAAGGTTTCGCATAAAAGGGACCGAAATAAAAAGCAAAAAGCTTATGATTACCGCGCATAACAACGCAAAAGTGTTGGTGATAATCCTCATAGGTATCGAGTTATTCTTTTTCCGCCGCGATCGAGACCTTGCCGGCCCCGGCAAGCGAGCATTTGTCCATGACCTGCACGGCCCTGCCTATCGACGCTTCCCTGTCGGCTATGATAAGTATCGAAAGGTCCGGCATTTTGGCGACCTCCTGTTCGACCAGGTTTTGCAGGCGTTCCAGGGAAACCTGCCTTCCGTAAATGTGGATCGTCCCTTCCCGCGTAATACCGATCATGACGGCCTTTTGACCAACGGTCCGGGCCGTTTGCGCTTTGGGTTTTGAAACATCCACCCCCGTGACGACATATAAATTCGCGGTGACTACGAAAAATATCAGCAGGATCATTATTGTGTCAACAAAAGGCGCAAGATTTATCTCGGGTTTTTGCGCTTCATGTTCGACTATATTATAATTTTCAAACATAGGTTATCCGATGTGAAAATTGACCAGCTTCTCCCCGTCTTTCATTAATAACTGGACGCAGGCGTTTTTCCGGTTAAAGAGCCAATTGTGAAAAAACATCGCGGCAACGGCGACCGTGAGTCCGGTCAAGGCGGATTCAAGCGCTACGCTGATTCCTCCGGCCATGAGACCCGGACTGCCGAGACCGAAGTCGGTGATAACCGCGAACATTTTGTTCATGCCGGTTATGGTGCCGAGCAGTCCTAATAAGGGCGCTATCGAAACGCACGCCGACATCGTGGACAGGCCCTTGTCAAGGTCAGGAACGACATTGGCAAGAAATTCCCTGAATAAATATTCACGTTGTTTCGGCCCCGCAATTCCTTTCCGTGTTAATTCGCTTAAAAGTAATCCATAGGGAGGAAATTCCCGAAGCCCCCCGTTCTTTGTCTGAAGTAAATTGAAGAATTTATCACGCGTATGTGAAATTCTTCGTAGCAGAAACAGCTTTTTAATCCCGATATACCATGACAAAACAGAAACCGCGAAAATAGGCCATAAAACCCATCCGCCTTCATCGATCAGAGTAAAAAAAGTCTGCACCATATTCAATCTTCCGGCCACAGTTTGTTTAAAATACGGAACGAATATTTTTCTATGTCGGCCTGAAGCTGGTCTTTTTTATTTCTTAAATAATCATGGATAAATAATACCGGAATGGCAACGGCCAATCCTGTCTTTGCGGTAATGAGCGCCTCGGAAATGCCCCCCGCTAAGAACTTTGGATCGCCCGTTCCATAATGAGTGACTGCCCCGAACAGGCTGATCATCCCGCTAATGGTGCCGAGCAGTCCCAATAACGGGGCCGCTCCGGCTATGACCGCCAGTGTGTTGAGATAACGGCCAAGCTGGGGAATTTCATTAATAAGTATTTCGCGAATGGATTTTTCTATTGCGCCGCGCGAAGCTTGGGGATGACTGAGGCAGTGTTCAAAAATCCTGGCCATGACTCCTTTTGATTTTTGAACATATTCAAGGGCACGGGAATTTTCTTTTTTTTCAATAAAGCCTATAACCTTTTTATACTGCTTTGCGTATAGGCTTTTCCGAGTTCCAAATTGAATGATCTTGAGGATAATGAGCACGAGCGCCCAAACGGGTAACAATAAAAGCGGCGCCATCACCGCGCCACCTGCCTTGATTGACGCCACAAACTGCTGATATTTTGTCACTTTTCTTCCCGCGATAAGCGATTTCGTTTGATCGTTCTGTAAAACATCGGTGGGCACGACGCCGGTAATTGCGCCTGATGATACCCACCTGGGGATTTCTTCGCGTAGCAACCCGCATACTTTAGGGTCTTCAATTTTATCGATGCGATACCGGTCAATGCCCAATTTTCCGCTTTGCCTGATAAAAAAGACGTCGCCGTTTTCAGCCATCCCGTAAGCAAACACATTACCAAAGCGGGCAATGGACAGCAAGCGGGGTTTTCCATCGTTTGGCAAAACGGTTTGTTTGACGATTTGTAAATCGTTCCCCATACGAAGGTATTTGGATTTATATTCGACGAGGTCATTCAATGCCGCTGACGCGTCCTGCCTTTTTTGAAACCGGCGCCGAACCGTTTCAAGGTCCTGCCGACGGTTTTCGCAATCCAGCGGAAACCCTTCGGCGATAGTCTGCGCTTCTTTGCCTAAAACTTCATCCAAGGAGGAAGTCACGACGCGCCATTCCTCCTGCTTGCCCGAGGTCGATCCAAGTTCTTCTTCGACCATTTTTTCCTTTGAAAAAGATTCTTCCTTGACCCTTGACTCTTCGGCAAATGCCCTTTCCTGGAGATCCTTGAGCCGCGTCAAATCTTCTTTGTCGGTCTCCCGCTGTTCAACGAATTGCTGCTTGGCGCGCCACCGCTGTGCGATGTCATTTTGAAGGGAATCGCGCGTGACATCGAGCGTTTGCCGTAATGCCGCAAGCTCCGCCTCCTTGGCCTTGTTTTCCTTGTTTTGCACCCCAAAGGAAATCGCGGTAATCGCGCAAATCCAACAAGCTATCCAAAATACAAACCTTGACAAATTCATTTTTTTGCCTCCTTGACAGTCGGGCTGCCATAAGGCAAATCAATGAATGACGGCAAGGTCTTCCCTTGCCGAACTAAAATGGCCTTAAGAACCAGGGAGGCCCTGGCCGGATCTCTGATCACGTCCCAGCGCTCATGGCCAAGGCTGTCGACGCCGCTCCAATACGCGCAGACTTTGCCGTCGTCATCCACAATGGCCTCAAAAACGGCGCCTATGCGAAGCATCGAAGCGCTGCCGCGGATTTCCGGCACCTCAGAGGTTTCCTGGCCGATTTGTATGGTGGCGCCCGCGTCGTCGAGGTTTTGTATGATCTGCATGAGACGATGCAGGGCCTCTATATTGTCAATTGTTTTTGCCTTGCAATCGTTCATCAAAAATGTAAGCGCCCCGACGGTCTGGTTTGAAATCGCCGCGGGGGCCTTTTTTGCCAGGTCCAATAAACGGGCGCATGCGTCCATAACGCTTTGGCGAAACGATTCCTGCAGGAGCTCGTATTGTTTCCGTTTAATCTGCGAAGCGTTTATTATGGCCGCGAGCGAGTCCCTTTTCTGGACGAGCAGCACGGTCTGGCGCTTGATGGAATCGGTTTCCGTTGCACATTCGTTTTTTCGCGTTGCGGTGCGCTGTTGATAATCCGCAAATTCCTTTTTGTCCCTGGCCATGTCTTCGGCCGCGCGCTGCCGCTCGATGCGTACCTGGGACAATTCTTTTTTCAATCGATTGATTTCATTTTCAAGGTCTACATTTTCAATTGCAAACGCGGAAAAACCGAGGCTGAGAATCGCGATGGCCCCGATTGCAAGTCTTACTATGCGCTTATGTTTTTCATATCCGGAAAACTTCATTAATCAGACCTCCGAACAAGTTTAAAAGATAAAATAAAATACTAACCCACAAGGCGGATAAGAAACTCTAAGTTTAAATTATCTTCGCGAAACGCTCAGATAATTTAAAAAGAGTTTCTAACAGCCCGAACTGGTAACTACGCTTACGGAATAATTTATATTATTTATTAATGTAAATCAGCCTTTCTTTTTCTTAAACAAGGTTTCACCTATGATAGAATTCTCTTCAAGTATTAAAAATTTACGCTCTTCCGAAATCCGCAGGCTCATGAAATTGGCCGCGGACCCGTCGATTATATCATTTGCGGGCGGCATGCCGAACAATGAAATATTTCCCGTGGACGTCGTTGAGCAGCTTTGGCTTAACCTTCCCCGGAGCATCAAACAAGCCGCGTTCCAATACGGCCCAACTTCCGGATATCCTCCTCTTCTCGCATCGCTCAAGGAATACCTGCGCTCAAAAGGCCTTCCTGTAGACGAAAGCCAGGACCTGCTCATCACGACCGGGGCGCAACAGGCGATAAACCTGGTCACCAAAGTGCTTATCGATCCGGGAGACAGGATCATTACCGAATATCCCAGCTTTATCGGCGCGCTTGCGGCATTTAAATCCTATGGGGCTATCCTCAAGGGAATTGCCCTGGATAACGACGGCATTGACATCGACGAGCTTGCAAAAGCCCTGGCGGACAAGTGGCTTAAACCAAAAATGCTCTATATCAGCCCGTACTTCCACAATCCGGCCGGAATAATTTACAGCAAAGAACGGAAACAGGCCCTGATCGATGTGCTGATCAAGAGCAAAACCTGCCTGCTCGAAGATGATCCCTATTGTGAGCTTTACTTTGACGACAAAGACCGCGACCTCACGCTGCCGATAAAGGCTAGTGCACAAGAAAAATTCCCCATATGTTACGTGGGGTCGTTCGCAAAAATATTCGGCCCCGGCATGCGGCTCGGGTGGCTGCTCGGCCCGAGGGAAATTGTAGACAAATGCGAAATGGCAAAGCAGTCGATGGACGCCTGTTCCGCGACATTCACCCAGGTCCTGGCCAATGAGTTCCTTTCCAAGAACAAACTCCCGGACTACGTTTCGCTTTTGCGTACTTCATGCGCCAGGCGCGCCCGGACCATGCTCAAGGCGCTTGAAGAAAATATGCCCGGCGGCGTCTCCTGGACGCGGCCCAAAGGCGGTTTTTACATCTGGGTGACCTTGCCGGAAACCATGGATGCATCGGACGTTTTTTCCGCCTCCATTAAAAAGGGAGCGGCATTTGTCATTGGAAACGCTTTTGACCCTGAAGAAAAGAAAAACAACTGTTTCCGGCTGGCTTTTTCCCATACGCCCGAGAAAAAAATCGAGACGGGAATTAAAATCATCGGAGAGGCAGTAAAAAACTTGATTAAAAATTAATAAAGTCAATGACATCCCCGTATTATTTTAGTTACCGTGTCTGAATTATCCGCGCGGTATGCTTGGATAATTCCTGACTACGGTAACTTATCTGCCCTCAAGCAGATTTGTATTGTATAATAGATTAGAGGGGGCGCGACATGAGTTATAAAAATCTTTTCATCGCGATTTTATGCGCGGGATGCGCCTTCGCCCAAACCAAAGACTCCTATAATTCAACCGACAGCGCCGGGCAAAAAGGCGGTCTTATTGATTTGTCAAGATTCTCGGTCCATCATAGTTTGAACTTCGGCATGGGGACGAGCATCGGTTCGCCTTTGCAATCACAAAGCGTTTACAATACCATGCTCACCTACCAGTTCAGCCAGCCCGTCACGCTGAACCTTAACTTCGGCCTTCCTATTTATTCAACTTTTTCCACGGCCCAGAACCTGTCCGAAAAAAACATCACCTCCTTGGAATATTTTAAAAGCATGCCCATTGACGTATCGCTGTCCTGGAAACCCTCGAACAATCTTTTCTTCCAGATAAACGTCGTCAGAAATCCCCAATACGATTTATTCTCAGGGCCCTATTCTCCTTTCTATTACCAGCCGTTTCCAATGCGAGTGGAACAATCCGCAACCACGCCTAAGTAATTGCATTCCATCGGTTTTCCATTTATTATTTTGTTTTCATGATGCCGAATGAACGCCGCCGATACCCGCGAGTCAGTCTTAACCATGTGACCGTTGAAATCTATTCCGCTACAGGCCGGCTTGATAATCCTGAATTCTGTTTCATCATCAATGTCAGTGAAAACGGCATGCTTTTCAAAACGGACAACAAAGACAACAATTATGCCGCAAACAAACTTGTCCGGATGACTTTTGTGGTCCCCGATAATAATATCATCATCAGAACAGACGCACTTATAATTCATGTCAGAGAAACCGATCTTGCGGCGTATATTGGGGCCCAATTTAAAAATTTAGCTCTTGCTGAACAAAAAATTCTCAATGAATTCGTGCAAAAATCGCTTAAAAACGATCCTGAAGATAACTAATTTTCCCCCTAATAATTAATTTAAAAGATTAAACGGACGTTCAGCCGAACGCCTTTTTTTATATTATATAAAATTATTTAAACAAAAATGCCATTTTCAACGACTATACGATAGACCACCTTGACAAGGGCCCGCGATGGATAATAATCAGGTTTCTGTTCTGATACAGAAATGCATCGAGAACAATCGAATGGCCCAGCATGAGCTCTTTCATTTATACAAGCAAAAGGCTTTTGATTTGGCATACAGGTCGCTTGGAGGAAATTTTGATATCGATGATGTTGTCCAGCAGGTGTTCATTGCGCTCTTTAAAAGTCTGAGCCATTTCAAGGGGATGTCTTCGTTCGACACGTGGGTATATCGAATAACCGTTAAAGTTTGCACGACGCAACTAAGAAAGAAATATCGAAAACGTCAACCGCAAATATTATTTGATTCGACAAGGATTGAAATAGACCGGGAAGACAATCACAGCGACCCATCGAAATTGCTTGAACAGAAAGAGCTCAGCAGGTCAATATATCATGCCCTTAACAAGCTTAGCGCTGATAAAAGGATGATCGTGGTCTTGCACGAAATGGAAGACAAAACATTGGAAGAAATTGCTCAAATCATGAAAAAACCTCTTGGAACTATTAAATCACGGTTGTTTCACGGGAGAAAGGCCCTCGAGAAACATCTACGCGGATGTAACGCTTTATGAAAAAAGACGCTTTAAAACAACAAGAACAGACCGGCGCCTTTCAACGCCTCAATGCGCTGCTTAAACAAGTAAAGCCGCCCATTAAAAGCGAACCTGAATGGACCGTTGTCGAAAACAATCTTTTTGCAGCATTACAAGTGGCCCAACCTTTACGAGAAAAGCCCCAAACGACGTTTCTCCATAATTTTTTCAACCCCTTTGTTGTTGCTCCGGCGGCGGTCACTCCGTTACTTCTCCTCTCGGTATTTTTTTATCAGTCCATAAATTCACCGGTTGATCCCTTTACCCGCGCCGTAAGCATTCATGGAAAATTGATCGCATGCTCCCCTTTGGGGAAAAAAATCGATACCCTTTCAGGCATCGACGGTTTTTCAAAAATCCCTAATTCCGGAAAAAATTATACATTTAAAACATTGGACAACAGTTCGCTTATCATGCGGCTCGATCAAGGGTCAGTATTTGAATTGTCCCAGAATTCCACCGTATCCTTCAAGGAAATCAGCCGAAGGCATTTATTATTCGGGCTTGATAAAGGAAGCATACTTTTTAAAGTAAGCAAACGATTAAAGGACCAGAAGTTCATTATTTCCACCCCATCGGCGTCGTGCATTGTGGTCGGTACTATTTTCAAGGTAGACGTGCGCGATTCCAGCGATACAGGCCCCATGCAAACCGTACTTACGGTTTATGAGGGAAAAGTTAAATTCGCCACGGACAATCAGGTTGTTTTTATTGCAACAGGTCAAACATGCCATGCGGAAAAAAGCGCCTTCGGGGCCGTCCGCGCGATTTCGGAGCTCGAAACGCCCATCAAGGACATTTCGGTCCTTGAATTACTGGTAAACCGGGGAAATCCTCCTGGAGCGCCCTATGGATTTATCGATGTGACAACGCAACCGGATCAGGCGCTTGTTATCATCGACGATTCACTTTCAGGGAAAACTCCGCTTCTGGCCAGAAAATCAATCGGCCGCCATTCGGTCTTGATTACCGCCAACGGGTACGCGGCATTTGAAAAAGCCATCGAAATTGGAAAAGATTCAATCAGCCGCCTGTCCGAATCCTTGAAAAAAATGCCGAGCAGCGAAAGAGTTTCTTTACATCGTGCCAAACATGCAGTTTCTCCCATTGTCGTGCAGCCTGAGTCAACACTCGTGGCAGTCCCGGAATACGTGGAGGCGATGGTCCAATTGACTGTCGGCGAATACCAGAAAGCCGTGGGCATTTTGGATTCCCTTAAAAACAACCAGCCCATAGATATGAAAAGCCGGATGAGCATCATGAAGAAAATCAACAGCTGCTATGCCAAACTTGGGGATTTCAGGAAAGCGCTGGAGCGGCTTGAGGAAAAACATGAAAAAACAACTTCAAATACGGACAAAGAAAACCTGCTCTGGGAAGTGGCGAACATGAAGGCGAATTGCATGGGCGATTATCAGGGAGCGGAAACGGCCCTGGTAGAGCTGCTGGTCATTGACCCAACGGGAATCCGTTCTCACGACGCCTACGGAAAGCTCGCGGAAATACAATATATGCTTAACAAATTCGAGAGCGCCGCGGCGACCTACCGAAAACATATTTCCCAATATCCAAACGACCCGGACATGGACAAGTCCCTGTTCAGCCTTGCCAATATCATCGACAATGATATGCACAACTACCATGAGGCTTTGGTCTTATATACCAAACTTATAAAGACCTATCCTCACAGCAGTTATTTTAATGCTTCCCTGTTCGCGCGCGCCGAATGCCTCCTGAAATCAGGCAGGAATGCCGAGGCCAGGAATGATTTGAAAAAGTATCTTAAGGAAGCTCCGGAAGGATTGTGGAGCCCGGTGTGCGCGCAATTGATGAAGGAACTTAAATAATAATGTGATCAGGACTTGTGCTGAGCGGCGTCGAAGCATACCCAGGATTTGCAGGATCAGCCAGAAATAATGCTCCATTCACAATGGCCAATTCTTGATCAGGATACTCAGGATTCGCAGGATTCTCAGGATTTAAAACTTTGTGCCTATTTTCTTACTTTGTGCCTTTGTGCCTATCTTCCCTTTGCCCCTTTGCAACTTTTTCTTACCTTCATCCACCTGTTTTTCCAGTTTTACTATTGGCTATGGGCTATTTTATCTTAAACGCATACCCAAGATTTATCGACAGCACCAAGCCGCCGCGGTAGGCAATGTCAAAGGCTTGCTTCTGGACATCCGTGGGAATGCCTTGGGTAACGGTAACGTTGTCCCGGTTCAAACATATCGCATATCCCAAGCCGCCGAGGAAGGTAAACCCGCCTTTGGTCATGATGTCGATTCCACCGATAACCTGCACGAAGCTGGTCGAGGCAAGTTTAAATTTGATCGTGTTGTTATTCGTGGTAAGGGTTACTGTTGCGTCGCCCGTGCCGCTGCCGGACATAAAGCCGGCGCCGACAAACGGCGCTGCTAACCCTCGTGTGAAAAGATATCTGCCCCGTATGCCGTATTTCCAACCCGTTCCGCCTAATCCTATGCCTCCATCGATCGCGAGATTGGGTATGGGATAAAAATGCAGCATCGGGCCAATGCCTACAAGGCCGTTCCACGGTATCTCCAGGGTAAGAGCAAGCTTTCGGTGCGCACGCACTGCGCTTGTTTGGTCGGGCTGGGAGCTCTTCGCATTCTCCGTGGCGCCGATTTCAATAGGCTCCTCGGCAAGGCTCAGAATGGGAAGGGCAAGAAGGCAGGCGGAAACAAGATTAAGCAGGTTCTTTTTTGTCATGGGTCTCCTTGTTTTAATTGCGAAAAGGCACTAAGGATAAAAAATCTCAACTGTCAACTTGTCTATATTGATCAGTAATTTGAAATTTTATTTCCCTTCATAATAATATAATAAAAAACGCCATATGCATTTAAATTTTAGCGTCTTCTTGATCAGGACTTGTGCTGAGCGGCGTCGAAGCATACCCAGGATTTGTGGGATCAGCAAGAAATAATGACCAATGCACAATGACCAATTTTCAATTCTCAATTAAAATAAATTTATAAACTATCAAGGGTTATGGTTATTTGTATTAGTTTTAAAATTCCAATATAGGCTTAAACCGATTGAAATAAAGTTATAATTATTTAAGGATATCTGAAATTGCTTCCAATAAATTCCAAATCCAATTTTAAACATGGGTTTTATATTGAAGCTTAATTTACGTATTTCCGACGTATCTCTTGCATATTCTGTAAAAGATCGATCGTTTTGATTATAGTGTGAATATTGGTTGATTTGATGCAGAGTACGCCCATCATAAATAATTTCAAACCCAGGCTCAATGAAAGCATAGACTTTTCTAAAATCAATTTGTAACGGTGTCGACGTAAACATATGTAATACAGTGCCAGTTATAAATGTAGTTGTGCTGATATTATTAATGGTCGAATCTATTGCCATAGCAAGTTTAGAAGTTCTTGTCGTATCTTTTCGGCTTGAAAAATAAGTTGCTATTGGATCGCCTCCAATTTCAATAGATATGGTTAATCTATTGCCAAAAGGTTTGTAGTGAATACCTCCTGATATTATTTGGGGGCCTCTGGTTGTCCGGCCTGAATCTTCATAAGGCAAATAGCTTGAAAAACCGATATAGGTGGATTTCGAAGCAAGGCTATCCAACTGACAGAATGTACAAGTGGTAAGAATAAACAGGAATTGAATCACATAAATATGGATGATCTTCATAAAGGCTTCAACTGCCTTAGCAAAAGCATTTTTTCTTATTCCCCCATCACATGGAATGTCTTTGTTTGCATAAAATAGTATTCGAGGAGTTTACTATGTCAATTTTACAATATTCACATTTTGTATCTTAGTGCCTTCTGGCTTCGCTCTTCTGTCTTTTTCTTTTACTTTGTGCCTCAGTGCCTTCTTTCCTACTTTGCAATTTCTTGATCGGGATACCCAGGATTTACGGGATTCTCAGGATTTAAAACTATGTGCCTCTGTGCCTTTGCAACTTTGTGCCTTCTTTCTTACTCTGTGCCTCTGTGCCTTCTTGATCAGGACTTGTGCTGAGCGGCGTCGAAGCATACCCAAGATTTATGTTGTTAGAAATGTATTTTGTAACCAACCCCGTTTGAAATTTATGGCCTTCCAATGAAGCATGATTAGTATAATATAGGAAAATCGACAAATCAACGTCAATAAAACAGGATAATTAAATTTGCATTTTGAAAAACTTAAATCCCCCGGCATTCAGAAGATTTACACCTACGGCATTTCTTTGTTATTGGTCATTTCCGTATCGTTTGCATTCTGGAACGTCGACAAGCTCGGTTTTTCAAGCTTTGACGATCAAATTTATGTCAACGGGAATATGAACGTCATTACGGGATTAAACACTGGAAACATTTCCTGGGCATTCTCTTCTTTTTACGCATCCAACTGGCACCCGCTTACCTGGATGTCGCATATGATCGATACGGAGCTTTACGGGATGAAACCAGCCGGACACCATCTCACCAGCCTGCTTTTTCATATTGTAAACACCTTATTGCTTTTCCTTTTGCTGAAAATCGCCACCCGGTCATTATGGAAAAGCGCTTTGGTGAGCTTGCTCTTTGGGATTCATCCCGTTCATGTGGAATCGATCGCATGGATTTCCGAAAGAAAAGACGTTCTAAGCGCCTTTTTCATGTTTCTGACGCTCATCGCGTACGTACAATTCGCCTTTAATAAAAAGGCCATCTATTATTTCGCCGCTTTTTTTTCGTTCGCATTCGGCTTAATGGCAAAACCCATGTTGGTATCGGTTCCCTGCGTCATGCTTCTTATGGATTTCTGGCCATTAAACCGTATGAATACAACACGATCGGACGATTTGGCGTCAGGGAATAAAAAACCGAGAAATATCCAATTATACCTAATTTTTGAAAAAATCCCTTTTATAATTTTATCAGGCTTTTCCTGTGTCATTACGTTTATTGCTCAGGACTCCGGTAGTTCCGTAGCATCGTTTACAAAACTTTCACTGGAAAGCAGACTTTGTAATGCCTTTGTTTCCTATTGCGGCTATATTGGAAAAATCATTATCCCTTTCAACTTCTCGGTGTTTTATCCCTATCCCTTAACTCAATCAATATTAAAAGTGTCAATTTGTTTGAGCATCCTCGTTATAATAACAATTGTTTTTATACTGTTGCATCGGAAACGTCCCTATTTGATTTTTGGATGGCTATGGTATCTTGTCATCCTTGTTCCGGTATCAGGCATTATTCAAGTAGGCGCCCAGGCAATGGCGGACAGATATGCCTATCTACCTTCAATTGGGCTGTTTATTCTTTTTGTTTGGGCAATTTTTGATAGTTCAAAAGAACGTTCTTGCTTAAAGCCATTCTTGATTTTCATGATTGTGATTATTTTAGGAATATTACTGCATCTAACGAGAAAACAGGTGGAAAATTGGAAAAATGACCTCACCCTGGGCGACCACGCGCTTTCGGTGACATCCAATAATTACAGGGCCTTTGATTTAAAGGGGAATTATTTCCTGGCCCAAGGCAACTATGATTCGGCAAAGGAGAACTATTCAAACTCTCTTACCATCTGTAAAGTATCGACTTTTCCACGAATGCAAATCGGGTGGATCCTTTTACAACAAGCCAGGTATGTCGAAGCGATCAAATATTTCGGGGAAGTACTGGACAAAGACTCGACGAACGTTATGGCAAATTCCAATTGCGCCGCCGCGATGTCGATGCTTAAGGATTTCCGCAATGCCCGTTCGTTTTATCTGCGCGCTCTCGATAAAAACCCCGCGTATGTCCCGGCGCTTTACAATTTGGGATTGGATTACGAGGAATTGCAAGATTATTCATCCGCGGAATATTATTTCTCGCGGGTGCTGCGCTATAAGCCCGGCCATTTTGCCGCTATTTCCCAATTAGACAAGTGCAAGATGTTAGCGAGCAAACTGAGGAAGTAGATACTTCAAATTTTCACCTGCCCAAAGGCCCCAAAATCACCACGTTTTTATTGTTGGAATAAAAGATATTTCGCTTCAAGATATTCGTCAGGGCGCCCATTGCGTTCCTATTAAAAAAATTAATATGCGTTTGATCGAGTGCGTACCACCAGTGAAGAAAATCCTCTTTATTGGGATACAATTCGGTATGTACGAAGATATACCCTTCAGGTCTGCAAACGCGCCGCAATAAACGCAGTTCTTTTTGAATGTCCCTCACATGTTCGATTGTTTCGCAGAGAATCACAATGTCGAATCGCGAAGACAGATTTTCTTCGCCCAGATTATAAACCGGATCGTACGGTTCGCAGTCAATTCCCCTTTTTCGCAACACCTGCGTCAAAACATATTCCGGTCCGCTGCCGAAATCCAGAACTCTCGGATGCCTAACGGGAATCCGGTCGATTTCGTGCGAAATATCGGTTAAATACCGGACATAATCGGGGTTGTCCGCGCCATTTTCATGGTTCGCATAGCGGGCTTTTTCCTCTTCGGGTGATAGCCATTCATCGGAAGGTACGAAGATCAATTCACAAACAGGACAAAAAAGGAAAGTCCTTGTTCCATTCGATCCGAGTGTAATGACTTCGGAAGAGCGACAGAGTTTACAGTCCATGATGGGAAATGGCGGAACTTATTTGGCGATGAGTTTCCCGGCACACCTCGATGCTTTTTTTTATTCCTTCATTCGGATCAAGGAGCGGCACGCTATTAAGACGGATATTTACGAGCGCGGTCCAGAATTCATTGATTCCTTTTGATCCAGACATGGAGGTTTTTAGTCGTTCGAATTCCGTGACAAACCCTTTATTCCTGGTTTTCATGAAGTTTTCAAGGGATTTTTGCATTGAATCAAGTTCAAGAAGCCAGTCACGAGTTTGATATATTGAAAGGTCAAATTCGCTTGATGGAATATCAACCGAATCGTTATTTTTCTCAAATGCGCTTCGAGTCAAATACGCGTCAACAAAATCAAAGTATGACCATGCATTGCGAGACAAAGCAACGAGACCATAATCGCCGTTCTTTTCCAATGTTGTTGTATAAACATCGCATTGCGGAGAATCGCCCGGGGCCCGGTTTTTGATGCATGCGTAAATTGTTTCGGGCAACACCGACCGCATGCATATGCCGGTTTTGCATTCCGTTTCAAAACAGGGCTTGTTCGGGCAATGCGCTGAAAAAACGAAATGCCCATTTCCATAGGGTCCGGTTTCAACAGGATTAGTAGGACCGAAAATAGCATAGGTCGGAACATTGCATCCGGCCGCGGCGTGCATCTGCGCCGTGTCTCCCGTTACGCACCCGGAGGCCAAAGAACAGATGGCAATGGACTGACGAAAAGTGGTTTCACCCGCTGCAACAATGCAGTTCCGGCCTATCCCCTGCCGGATTCCCATGGCGCAATCTTTTTCCGAAGGCGCCCCGGTAATGATAATTTGCCATTCGTCGGCACCAAGCAAAGATCCTAATTTGATGAAATTCTCGACAGGCCATCGTTTCGAAGAAAAAGCCGCGCCGGCCTGAAACACCATAATTTTTTTGTTAAGGTCAAAGCCCTTTTCTTGAAGGTGTTTCCGGGCCCATGCCATCTCGTCTTCCTTCATTCTTATTGTATAACCGCCACTATGATTTTTAACCTTCGCGATTCTTCTATAAACGTCAACCGCATGCAGATTGTTGCATCTCCGTGCAAAAGCAATGGCGTAGAGATACTGGCTCCAAGCGTCGTAAACCGCGTGATTGCCCTCCTTTAAAAAATGCTGGCCAAGGACATTTTTTTCCTTTAGTAATGCCGCGACATACGACACATAAGGATGTTGGCACAAATTTATTACCACGTCAAAATGCTTGTTTTTAATTTCCCTTACCGCGTCTTTTAGTAAAGCAATACCTCCCTTGTTGTTCGCGGACGCCAGGGCTTTTTTAATTTCTTTTCGCGGAAATTTTATAATTTCATCACAATGGGGATTGTTTTCGATTCCCACTTCAAATCCTTCTTCCACGAAATAAGCGCACCGGCATTCCGGGTATTTGCTTCGTAGGCCTTCCAGGACCGGCGTTGCCATGATGACATCGCCAAGGTTATTGGGAAGCATGACTAATATTTTTTCGGGAGGATTTACCACAAAAACTACCTGTAATCTTTTTCATCGCGGGAATATGATGAGGCTATTTCCCGGCAGGCAAGCAATAGAATTTCTTCTTCGGAAAGAGGCATTTTTCCCGTTTTATCGACAATTTGTTGGAGTTTTTCGTTGAAGTTTTCCCACAGGCGCATGACTGCTACTTCCCATTGGCCACGGCAAATAGAGATTCCAATTTATCCCAGTAAAATTGCGTGTCCGCGAAGTGTTCCAATTTTTTAAAAATTTCCTGAAATGTCTCGTCGCTGACGCTGTTATTGCACACCGCGCTCATGACCAGGGCCACCTTGGCCATATCGATCTTCAGGTGTTTCCATGCATAATCGTTTGAAAATAAATGTCCGGCAAAAGGCGCAAGCCCCTTTATATTTTCAACAAGAATGGCCGACATGTTTTTATGAATTTCCGGAATATCGGAATATTCTTTGACACTGCTGCAAAATGCCAGGGTATCGGAAATAAGTCTCTCCATGGTTATTGATTTTTCCTGGAGCTTGTTTTCATGGGCAACACACGCCTTGAAGCTTGCCCTTATTTCATGGAGCTTCGGGTCGGTCCCCAGCAAAAGCGCGACGTCATAGACGTGTTTAAGGCGCTGCGCTTCTTTGCCCTTGCCAACCGGTATTCCAAGCGTGTTGGGTCCCAGGGTAAGCAGCTTGTCGCCGATTATGCTCGAAGCAAAGGGAATTTCGGCTTTTATTTTCGATGCATAAAGTTCGCCGCATCGCACGGGAACAAAGTGCGTGGCATAGGGGCTTCGGGTGAGCTGTGCGTCGAGCATGATGAATGAATCGTCGGCCTTTACATAATGTGATTTATAATGGCAATAATAGCTCGCGAGCGGGAGCCAAGGTTTGGTTTTATGCTGCCGTTTTGTCCATTTTATAAAAATGCCGTTGTTTTTGACAAGTGAATCAAGGCATTTTTCAATGCGTTCGCGCGGTTCGTCCGTCGCGATATCCACGTCGATCGAAAAACGCCGCGGTTTTTCCAGGATAAGCAAAAGTGAATTCCCGCCTTTAAACTGGAACTTCAGACCTTCCTGAACAAGCTCGGCAACAAGTTCAAGGCAATGCACCGCCTGCTCCGCTAAAGCTTCCGAAGCGTCAAACTTGTTTTTCTCGATGTTCTTTTTCGTGAAATACTTTTTTAATGCCAAAGGCATATTATTTCCTTTCGCGGACCAACTTTCGATTATCAAAGTTCCTGTATCCACAGCGGCCTGTAGCCGTCATACAGGCCTTCTTTATAATTCAGCATCACGATTTCAGTTGCGGTCCCCGGCTTGATGTTAACGATAAAACGGTCGATTGATTCGCGGGTAATGAACAGTCCTTTTCCATGGTCATCAAGAAGCCCG
>Ga0182017_10000399_pt1 | contig 33932 bp, 27 predicted proteins | sample 712E3DmetaG_FD_120492 | JGI IMG/M metagenome (GOLD analysis project Ga0182017, IMG submission 120492) | Permafrost microbial communities from Stordalen Mire, Sweden - 712E3D metaG | ecosystem: Environmental > Terrestrial > Soil > Wetlands > Permafrost | place: Sweden: Stordalen | collected... | reverse complement strand
TGTTTTTTTTCATGTGCCTGCCTGCCGGCGCACAAAGCATTTCAGATACGCTCCGTACCATGCCAGCGGCGCAGGCTGAACCGCCGATTTATTGGTATTCGGTGATCGAATACATTCCGCATCAATGGCATGATTGGTGTGGTGTTGCATTCAGCGCAGAACGCACGAACGACTGGCTTTGGATCGGCGGATTGACTCTTGCGACATTTGCGACCGACAATGCAACGTATGTGCCGGCGGGCAGGCTGTACAACAGTTCACCCGATGCACAAAACATCAGCAATTTCTTGGCTGAATTTGGAGAGGGGACATCGCAGTATTTTTTTGCGGGAGCCTTTACTGCTTACGGTCTTCTCTTCGAAGATACACGAGCGCTTCGGACGGGTATTGAAGTTGCATCGGTCGTGCTTTCATCCGGTGCCGTCGTGCAAGTCATCAAACATGTGACCGGCCGCGAAAGTCCGTACGTTCGTTCATCACCGACCGGTGTCTGGAAAATTTTTCCAAACCAGATCGATTACCATCGGATGGTACCGTATAACGATGCATTTTGTTCCGGACATCTTTGCACCACAATGGCGACCGTTATTACGATTGCAGAGAACTATCCTGAAGTGCAGTGGATTCGGCCTGTTGGCTATACGGTAACATCGCTGGTCGGACTCGGCATGTTGTGCAACGGTATTCACTGGATAAGCGACTATCCTCTCGGGCTTTTTATCGGATACTATTTCGGAATGGTGGCAGCGCATCCGGAAGGTTTGCCGGCAGCCGAACGGAGCATGGGTATGAAGGTCGACCTGCTCCCATATTTTTCTCAGACCGGGTCCGGTCTCAGCATGACGGTTCATTTTTAAAGCGGTAAATGGTAAACAGTGAATGGGCAATCGAATACAGGAAAGAGAAGTTAGGATTCAGAAGAAAGAACGAAAAAAGCATCTGCTAAACTCATTGACCCGCCGCCCTTGAACTTTGAACCGCAGCCTGCCCGCATTGCGGCGACGTGGCAATGCCACGACGCCGGCTGCTGACGCCCGCCAAAATGCGCAGCGGGTTGGCAGTCATTCAGGCGGGCACTTCTGCATTCCGGCACAATAGCAAACTGCGAATCAAGAACAAAGAAACGTTTTTTCTGCTTGGACAGGTATAAAAAAACCGCTCCCATTAAGAGAGCGGTCTGATTTTATCGATCCGGATCACCTGCAGTATTTATTCGGCCGGTTTTTTCCGGAAGAACCGTACAAGCACTGCAATAACGATGACGGCAAGAATGACGAGGAGAACATATACCATCCACGAAGTCGGCGCTACTGAACTTTGCCATGCATCGACTTTCTTTTCGAGGTCGATTTTTTGGTCGGGGGTTAGCATCCCTGACTCCGCCAGTGCCGGCAGCCATTGTGTTTTCAGCTGCGCATTCCAGATGTTATCGTTGAAATTATTGAATCGTTTCGTAAGAACATCTTTCGGCTCTTGCTGCACGTTCCTGGTCTCGGCATCGATAAAAGATGCAACATTCGCATAAAACTCGTCTCCGTTTGCAAACGGTTTTACAACAATGCCGTTTTTCTCAAACATCCCGGCAATCGTCCTCCATGTCCCGCTGTTGATTTTAGCCGACCATGTCGTCAGCATCGAATCGATAAGGGCAACATCGTTCTTTTTCTGCTTGCCGCTGGAATAGACGCTTGCGAGCCTGGTACCGATGCCCTTCCATTGGCTCTGGAATTTAGTGTGCTGCTGAAGAAGCAGTGCAAAATCGGCCGGCGTCAGGGAGGTCGATTCTATAAACTTCATATTATCGGAAATCGATTTTTTAATATTGGTCAAAACATTGCGCCGCTCCAATTTTCCGACAACGCCCTGTTTTTCCACATCGGTCAGCGATGTAACGTTCTTATCATACTGCAGGAAGAGACTGTCGACAAGCGCAAAGATTAAATCGTCGCGCTGCTTTAAATTTTCCCTCAGCGTTTTGATAACGGCAGTGAGCGAATCGTACAACCCCTGATTTTGTTTGACCGAAATTTCCAGACGTTTTTCATCGCCGAGCAGCCTGTCGTTTTGCCGGCCCAAGCTGTCCACTTTTCCTGAGAGATCCCTTACCTGAGTTTCCAGCTCCATGATGCGGGCGAACTGAGTCTCTATAACGCCGAGATCTTTCTGGCGAATGAGAAGACGTCCTTTCAAATTTGCCAGAGTTGTCTCATAGTTGTCGGGATAAAGAGCTTTGTCCAAAAGATTTTTATGTTCGGAAAATGTTTGTTCGATTTCTCCGATTGCCGCATTGATATCGGCGCATTCCTGGACGGTCTTTGCGGAATCAATCAGAGGGATCAATGATTTTGTCTGGTTTTCAAATTTATCGACAACAGCGCGATCCGATTTCTGCGCGGCCAGGGGCAGGACGAGCACGGAAAGAGCGATCAGGGTTGCTGCAAAGAAATGTTGGGCACTCATTTTTTTTCTCCTTGTTGAATTCCGTCTTTGTTTATAAGAATCGGAGCCACATTTTCATTTTCCTCATTCACGAGCTGAATAAATGAAGTCTTTTGATTGAATGCCGGGGCTTCGAGTTCTTTCTCGGACACCTGAATTTTTTTATCCAGTTTCAGAGCGCCTTCTGTTTGGGCAAAGATATAGACGTTCTTAAATCCCTTGCCGGTGATATAATAGTATCCTGCCTGATCTCGAATAATGCGCAGAGTATACGTCGATACATGAATCGAATCCTGCCGCTCTTCGAACAGCAGCGGCTTAATGTTGCAGTTGAATTCATATCGTACATCATGCACCATGCCTTTGGCATCGGGTTTCAGAACAAGTTCTATAGGCCATGCGAAATTGGCGGGCTGAAGAACGAGTGTAGCGCAGCCGGCGAGAAAAACGGTCAGCACGATTGCTGCCGCGGCATTCGATAATTTCATAGATCCTCCTTGATAAAGGTGTGAGTGACAAATTCATTCTCATGAATATACAAATGTAAAGAATGGGGGGGCGTCATTCAAGAGTACCGGATGTGGAAAAGCGTCTGATGAGCGGCGGAATGATTTTTTCTTACCATTTAAAAGTTGAAAACCGCCAAGAAACCACGAAAAACAAACAAAAACCATCTATATCCTAAGTTCATCTGATGTCTTGATTCCCAGCGATTCGTATATCTTGAGTGTCGCCCGGGAATGATTTAATGTATAAAAATGAATACCGCGAACGTTATGATCGAGTAAATCCAGAACCTGCTGTGTTGCCCAGTGGATGCCGACTTTTTCGACCGCGTTGTCGTCCTCTGTGCGCAGGATTGCACGCTGCAGTTTGGCCGGAAAACGTGCGCCGAGAGCTTGCTCCGACATGCGAATCATTCCTTTGCGGCTCGTGATCGGCATGATGCCGGCTATAATCGGAATAGAAATTCCGGCGATTTCACAGCGCTCGCAGAAATCATAAAAATCGCTATTTTGAAAAAAGAATTGTGTGCAGATGTAATCCGCTCCGGCATCGACTTTTGCTTTTAAATAATCTATTTCCTTCAGACGGTTCGGTGTTTCCGGATGTCCCTCTGGAAAACCTGCGATACCTATACCCATGTCCGGGAAGCAATTTCTTATAAATGCAACGAGCTCGGCAGCATACCGGAAACCGCCGAGTTGGGACACAAATTCCAATTGTCCTTTCGGCGGATCTCCGCGAAGAACCATGACATTGCGAATTCCAGCTTCCTTGTATTTCTCAAGAATTGCAGCAATTTCATTTCTGCCGGCGCCCGCGCAGGTAATATGGGAAACGACGGTCAATTGTGTTTCCCGCTGCAGCCGTTCTACGAGCTCGTGTGTAAGCTGACGCGTCGACCCGCCTGCACCGTACGTTACGCTGACATACGACGGTTTCAACGGCGTCAATTCCTTAATAGACTGCAGCAGGGTTTGTGCAGCCTGTTCCGAACGGGGCGGAAAAAATTCAAAACTGAAATGTGTGCCCGGCCGCTGTAATATTTCCGTAATATGCATTGCGGATGTTTGCATGCGTTTCTCGCTTAGAAAATTTCTCTCGGTTTTTTTCTTTCAGACATTGAAACGGACAACCAGAAGATCGCCGTCTTCAATGCAATACTCGCGTCCTTCGATATGCATCAAACCGGCTTCCTTCACGGCAAGTTCGGATCCGAGCCGGTCGAGGTCGGAAAACTTTATAATTTCTGCACGAATAAATCCCTGTTCAAAATCGCTGTGAATTTCTCCTGCCGCCTGCGGGGCTGTGGAACCTTTGCGTACCGTCCAAGCATGCACTTCTTTCGGGCCTGCGGTAAAGAATGTAAGGAGCTTCAGAAGATCATATCCTTCGCGAACGACCTGGCTCAATCCGGATTCCTGCAAACCGAGGCTTGCCAGAAAGTCCGACCGTTCAGCGGCTGGAAGTTCCGCGATCTCCGCTTCGACCGCAGCGCTGACGACCACGACCCGCGCATCTTCTTTTGCCGCAACCGCGCGCACCGCATCTATGTATGCATTGCCTGTTTTCAATTCCGCTTCGTGTACGTTGCAGACGTACATCACCGGTTTATTCGTCAGCAGATGCATGTCCCGCATCCAAAAACGTTCATCCTCGCCGTGGACTTCATGATAACGCGCCAGCCGGCCGGAAGAAAGATGCGCCTTCAGCAGGTTGTAGAATTCCAGTTCGGATTTTATTTTCTTGTCGCCTGTGCGGGAGCGCTTATCGGCGTCGGCGACCTTTTTCTCCAGAGTTTCAAGATCTTTAAGGATCAGCTCGGTTTCGATCACTTCGATGTCGTTTTTCGGATCGATTTTTCCGTCCACATGGATAATATTTTCGTCGTCGAAACAGCGCACGACATGCGCAATGGCGTCGACGGTGCGTATATGGGAAAGGAACTGATTGCCGAGGCCTTCTCCCTGGCTGGCGCCTTTGACCAATCCGGCAATATCTAAAAATTCAAGCGTCGTCGGGACGATTTTCGGGGGCTGAAAAATTTCCACAAGCCGGTCGATGCGCTTATCCGGGACAGCCACGACTCCGACATTCGGATCGATTGTGCAAAAAGGATAATTCGCAACATCCGCTCCTGCTGCCGTGATAGCATTGAACAATGTCGACTTGCCTACATTCGGCAGCCCTACGATACCGCACGTAAAACCCATACGCTCCTTTGAAATTTTGTCATAATATAGCCAACCTTTTCTCGCAATCCAAGAAGTCCCTGCACGGCCGGCGTACGGGTTTTTTATAATATTTTTTAATGTTTTTTTAGATTGATTTTTCTTGTATAATTATCTATATAAACGTATATTTATACGAAATAAATCAAGTCCCTGTGAAAGCCCTATGAAGACTGTTCAAGTTTGCGTTATCGGTGCATCCGGATACTCGGGCATCGAACTTATTAAAATTCTTAAGAGACACCCCGGTGTTTCGATCGGACGTCTTTTTGCCAACACGTCGGCGGGAAAACGCCTGGATGAAGTCGTTCCTGTATTCGGCAAAATCGTCGATGCGGATCTCGAACTTTTTTCTCCGGAAAAAATACGATCGAGCGATCTTGTCTATATCGCGCTTCCCTCGGGCGAAGCGCTGAAGCTTGTTCCGCAAATTCTTGCAGAAGGAAAACGGGTCATCGATCTCGGCGGAGATTTCCGCCTCAAAGATGCCGCTCTTTACGAGCGCTATTACAAACGTCCGCACACCGCTCCGGAAGCGCTGCAAAGCGCAGTATTCGGTCTGCCGGAATGGTTTACCGATGAAATTCGTTCAGCCGCATTTGTTTCCAATCCGGGCTGTTATCCCACGAGCGCAATCCTTCCGCTTGCACCGCTGATCAAGGAAGGAGTGATCGATCCGGATTCTATTGCGGTCAGTTCGCTCTCCGGTGTTTCCGGAGCAGGAAAAAGCGCATCTGCGGATATGTCGTTTACTGAAATTAACGAATCGGTCCGCGCATACAAAGTCGGTCATCATCAGCATATACCGGAAATTCGCAGCATTATAGAAATAATTTCCGGATACAAGACGCAGCTGACATTCGTACCGCACCTCATTCCGATTACCCGCGGTATTTATACGAGCATGTATACGACATTGAAAGGCAGCGCCGCGGAGATGGATGTTTATAACGCGTTTGAAAAATATTACAAGGACGCACCTTTTGTCCGTTACTCGGGAACGGCTGTTCCGGAAATAAAAAATGTAGTACAAACAAACTGCATCGATATAGGATATAAAATATTTCCGGAAACGAAACAACTTGTGGTTTTCTCCGCCCTTGACAACCTTATCAAAGGCGCGGCGGGGCAGGCGGTTCAAAATATGAATATCATGTTCGGATTCAACGAAACGGAAGGATTGTTTTAATGGCTCTCGATATTTTTCCGGAATGCTCCGGAGGTATAACTGCCGCCAAAGGCTTCGTTGCCGGGGGGCTCTACTGCGGCATTCGCAAGCTCAAGAAGGATCTTGCCGTCATCCGGTCGATCAGTCCGGCCGCGGCTGCCGGTGTTTTTACGACAAACAAAACTCAGGCTGCCCCCGTAGTTCTCGACAAACAACATTTGCAGCAGTCCAAGCGCTGCTCCGCAATTGTCGTCAACAGCGGCAATGCCAACGCCTGTACCGGGGAACGGGGAATGAACGATGCCCGTGAGATGATTGCAGCGGCTGCGGAAGCGCTCGGCATCCCTGCAAACCAGGTTCTCATTTCCTCTACCGGCGTTATCGGTCAATATCTTCCGATCGAAAAAATTACGAACGGCATCCGGGATCTGGCACAAAAATTAAGCGCAGACGGCAGCCGGGACGCTGCGGAAGCCATTATGACAACCGATACGTTTTCTAAAGAAGCGGCTGTCCGGTGCACTATAGGAAATTCCACAATTACGATCGGCGGCATCGCCAAAGGGTCAGGCATGATTGCACCCAATATGGCGACGCTGCTGGCGTTTGTTACGACCGACGCGGCAATTTCTCCGGCGTCTCTCCAGCAGGCGCTCGCTTTTGCCAACGAACGGTCTTTCAACCGTTTGACGGTAGACGGCGATATGAGCACGAATGATTCGCTGATCATCCTGGCGAACGGTCTTGCAGGCAATCAGGAAATTGTCGAAGGTTCGGATGAATTTGATAAATTTTCCAAAGCTCTTGAATACGTTTTAATAAAACTCGCAAAAATGATAGCCCGGGACGGGGAAGGAGCGACGAAGCTGGTTGAAATCGTTGTCGGCGGAGCGAAAACCGAAGCAGAGGCGGTTCAAGCCGCCCGTGCCGTTGCGAATTCCAACCTGGTCAAGACCGCCATCCATGGCGCCGATCCCAATTGGGGCAGAATTCTTTGTGCTGTCGGATATTCCGGAATCGATTTCAATCCGGCAAAAGTGGAAATAGCATTCAATACCCTTACCGTCCTGAAGCCGAATTATGAAATTGTTCTCGATGAAGCCGCGGCAAAAGATGTCCTTTCGCGCGATCATGTGATCGTCCGCATCGATCTCCATCAAGGGACGGCAATCGCATCGTTCTATACATGCGATCTCACGGAAGAATATATTCACATTAACGCCAGCTACCGAACCTGACCATTAAAATTATGACACCGATAAAAATAGAAAATAAAGAAGAAGTGCTGATCGAAGTCCTGCCGTACATTCAAAAGTATGAAGGAAAAACGTTCGTCATTAAATACGGCGGTGCAGCAATGACGAACGAAGAATTAAAAGCAATGTTTGCAAAGGACGTCACGCTGCTGCGAAAGATCGGCATCAACATCGTTATCATACACGGCGGGGGAAAGGAAATCACCGGCCTGGCAAAAAAACTCAACATCGAAACGAAATTCGTCAACGGCCAGCGCTACACCGATAAAACGATGATCGATATCGTTCTCATGATGCTTGCCGGAAAAGTGAACAAAGAAATCGTCAACCTCATCAATTCCAACGGCGGCGATGCGATCGGACTTTGCGGTGTAGACAATCAATTGCTCCGCGCAGTACGCTGCGCTTCGGACGGCGCGGATCTTGGCATGGTCGGAGAAGTGGATTCGGTCAATACCGGCTTTATCGACCTGCTGCTGAAAAACGGCATGATGCCGGTTATCGCCCCTCTTGCCTGGAGCAGGAGCGGAGAGATTCTGAACATCAATGCCGATCTGGCGGCAGGCGCGATTGCTTCCGCATTGAAAGCGGAAAAACTTGTGTACCTCAGCGATATAGAAGGAGTTCTCGTCGACGGCGATCTGGTGTCGACACTTACCCGTTCAAAATCGGAAAAGCTGATTACGGAGGGAGCCATTCACAGCGGAATGATCCCTAAAGTGCGTTCCGCATTTTCTACACTGGGCACCGGCGTCAATAAAGTCCATATCGTCGATGGACGTGTAAAACATTCGATGCTTCTGGAAATTTTTACCGACGAAGGAATCGGCACACAGATGATTCACGAATCATAGATTCGGGAAGAGTCTTTTCATGAATTGCAACGGAGCGGGAACGATGAAAAAGCAGCAGCGACATTCGGCAATTAAACAAATTATAGCGGAAAACACCATTACGACGCAAAGCGAACTTGCTCTTGCGCTTCGGAAAACGGGATTCCGCACTACACAGGCAACGCTGTCCCGCGATATGAAAGAGATCGGCATTGCATGGGTCTATACGCCGACCGGCGCACGTTATATGCTCAGTCCCGAGCAGGAAGAAGAACGCCTGACGTCGCTGATCGGTATGGAAATAGAACATATCGAAGCGAACGAAACGACCGTTATCGTCAAAACACTTCCGGGGCGGGCGCAGGGGGTCGCAGAAATCATAGATCGCATGAAGTTTTTATCGGTCATGGCAACGATTGCCGGTGATAATACTATTTTAATTCTGCCGCGTTCAACTAAAAAAATTTCCGAGACTATAGGAGATATCAAACAAGCGCTGACGCATGCGCACGGATCATAGCTGTGGCATCGGGTCCCTCTATTCATACGGTCGATATTGCCCACCCGCCCCTGACGGCACAGCGAGCGGAACAGGTACTCGATGAAGAGCTTCGGACAATCCGGTCGCATCCGCAGGAACGTGTTTTGAAAATTATTCACGGCAAAGGATCGAATGAACATCCGGCTGTACTTAAAGAAGTCGCCCTGAACTGGTCCTTTCGGCAAAGGGACCGGCTGCGCGCCGTCATTCCCGGAACTGAGTACGATATTTTTCACGCGGATGCTCTGGCATTGCGCAAAGAATGCGGACAGATGGGTGATGCCGATTTCGGCGCCGCAAACGCCGGCATCACGGTGATATGGGTTAAATAATAAAGTTCGCAGTGCTGAAGTTCTTAATGCGTGGTAAATTACAACTAAGAACCAAGAACTACGAACGACGAACTAAAATAAAGAGGAGAAACTGAATTGAAAAAGGAACGAATAGCCGTAGCCTATTCAGGCGGGCTCGATACATCCGTCATTGTGAAGTGGCTGCAAGAACAATATAATGCAGAGGTCATTACCGTCACGGGAAATCTCGGTCAGAAAAAAGAACTCGTCGGTCTCAAAGAAAAAGCGTTCAAGTCCGGCGCCAAGAAAGTGTTTATTCAGGATCTTTCGAAAATATTTGTCAACGAATACATCTGGCCGACCCTTAAAGCCGGCGCGCTCTATGAATATACTTATCCGATGGCAACGGCTATCGGCCGGCCGCTTCTGGCAAAAGCTCTTGTCGACGTTGCAAGAAAGGAAAAATGTACCGCGGTTGCTCACGGCTGCACGGGAAAAGGAAACGATCAGGTCCGCTTTGAAGTCTCCGTGGCGGCTCTTGCCCCGGAACTGAAGATTATCGCGCCTGTGCGTGAATGGAATTTCAAATCCCGCGAAGAAGAGATTGTCTACTGCGAACAGCGCGGCATTCCGGTTGCGGCAACAAAGAAAAGCCCATACTCAATCGATGAAAACCTGTGGGGCACCGCCATTGAATGCGGCGTTCTGGAAGATCCGATGGTCGAACCTCCCGCCGATGCATACCAGCGCACCATCGACCCGAAATTTGCGCCGGATGAACCGACCTATTGTACGATCGAGTTCAAAGAAGGTATTCCTGTGTCACTCAACGGAAAAAAAATGGACGGTGCCTTGCTGATTGATTCTCTGAATACGATCGGCGGGGCGAACGGAATCGGACGACTCGATATGGTGGAAAACCGTCTGGTCGGTATAAAGTCGCGCGAAATTTACGAAGCCCCCGGCGCGGTGATTTTGCACTTTGCTCACCGTGAACTGGAACGGCTAACGCTTGATAAAGAGACACAGCATTACAAAGCAAAACTCTCCAACGATTATGCGGACATTGTCTATAACGGGCTCTGGTTTACACCGCTGCGCAGCGCGTTCGATGGTTTTGTGAACGAAACACAAAAAGTCGTGACCGGCACGGTTAAAGTAAAGCTTTACAAGGGAAATCTGGAGATCGCCGGACGCACATCCCCCCATTCGCTGTACGACACGAAACTTGCCACCTATACGGAAGAGGATGAGTTCGACCACAAGTCGAGTGTGGGATTCATCAAAATTTATGGTCTTCCGGTAAAAACATTCGCGCAGGTCAATAAAAACCTGAAAAAATAATTTCGCTGCGGTCGTTAAATATAGAAGAAGCCGCGGCGCTTTCGGCGCCGCGGCTTCTTCTATATTTTCCTGAGTACGATGAACAACCTGCCATCGGCGGCGTTCTTCTCTGTTTTTAACATGCCCTTTTACTTCCTGCTTGAAAGTGCACAGGAAAAAGCGTATCTATAAAGCATTAAACGGCATTGTATTGCATACAGACAGAGTTTCCCAATAGACGCCAGAAGTCAGGCTTCGGAACGGATCGGAAAGGAATTATCAATGCAAATTCATGTTTCTCTTCTTGCAGTAATATTCATCCTTTGTTCGGCCGTTTCAGCGGCGCAGCCATCCACACACGATGTCGTCTTTCTCAAAAACGGCGATATCATCAGGGGGAACATTATCGAGATCATGCCGGAAAAGTCGATTAAAATTGAAACGGCAGACGGCAGCATTTTTGTTTATCAAATGTCGGAAATCGACAAGATCAATAAAGAATCCGCACAAGCGGATGAACCGGGAAAAGGGGCATCGTTCAGTCTCTTCGGTGGTCCCGCAGCGGGAACAGGAAACTTTGAAGCTGAAGGAGGAACGACCTTTCCTGCATGGATTAATAACATACTTAATTCCGGCCCTTTGCAAAACCCCGGTTTTCCTGGAACCGGATGTGCACGGGAAGGTGTCGCAGCTGGTCTGCAATTTTGTACAGGCGGAGCGGTCGGCTGGGTCATCAATGCCGTATACGCACGAAACAATCTTTCACACAATCCCGACTGGAGATCTCCGACTTCACAGTCAAGCTACACGACGGTCAGTCTGGAAACCGATAAATGGACGTCACTTCTTGTCTTAACCGGAATAACAATTGGAACAAATAACTCTTCGCCCGTTAATTTCTTTGTTGCACCCCTTGTCGGCGCAATATATGCAACGAGCCCGAACATCACGGCAACGATCTCGGAATCCGGAACGACAAATATAATTAAACTGGAGTCCGCTCCAAGTACAGCTCTGGTGTACGGCGGAGAATTGGAATTTACGTTTTGGAGACATCTGGTTCTGGGAGTTCGATATATATATAGTGAGCCGAAATACGATATCCCGTATACGACAAGCATGGGAACTTCTTCTCAGAGCGGAAGGATTTCCCATACGCAGAGCACATCGCTCATTTTGCCGTATATCGGATTTTCGTTTTAAACTACGCGGACATTCCAAAACACGACCGCTGCAATCAGAGAACGGGCGGCGCAGCAGCAGGATTTTTTACGCAAAACCGCGAGGGGTAAAAGTGCACCCACCCGGCAGCAAAAGCAGCTAAAAGCATAAAAGATGAGTTCGCACCCTCTTTCCTTGCATTTATTCGGGAATTGTCCCAAATTTCATTCATTATGATAGAACGCAGTTTATTCATTCTCTTTTTTCTTTTCTTTCCCGCACGCTTGTTCGCACAGTATGCCGATACCGTTCGCGTGCCGGCCCGGGATGCATTATTTTTAAACGTGCAAATGCCGGCGCAGGATACAACGCAATGGTACGGCCCTAAGCTGCGTTTTGCCGCATGCACATGCCCCGATGCAAAAGCATTCGTTAACGGAAAGCAGCTTAAAGTGTACGCGAGCGGAGCATTTGCCGGACTGCAAAATTATTCATTCGGAACGAATATTTTGCGTCTGACAGTTCGATCCGCAAACGGTGATTCTCTCTGGCATGAATTTGTCATCAACCGTCCGGAACCGATGAAGGATTCGCCGCATGATACACTGGTCATCGATAGTGCCCTCATGCAGCCTTCCGAGGACTTCTGGCTCATGGCGGGAGATATGCTCGAAGTGCGGTTCAAAGGAAGTCCCGGATGGGAAGCGTGGTTTGAAATTCCGGACGTTCAATCCGATATTCCAATGCATGAATTGTCCGTAAAGGAAGCGGACGGATTTACCGGAGTGTATTGCGGGCGCTATTTGATAACGCCGCAGGACGAAGTTCACGACGCGCGGATTATTTTTCATTTGAAAAAAAGTTTCTGGCACAAAGAGCGTGCATATTCAAAAGGAAAAATTTCCATCCTGCCGAAAGAACTTCCCCGTGTCGCAGAGCTCACGGGAAAGAGACCGTTTATCAATGCAAGTCTCGGTACGGACAGGCTTGGCGGTGAGAAACTCGGATTTCTCCAGCCGGGCATACGGCTCATCATTACGGGAAAGCGCGGTTCGCAATATCGCGTTCAGTTGACGCAGACACTGCAGGGATGGCTTCCGGAGGAATTTGCAAAACTTCTTCCGTCCGGCACCCCGCAGCCGCACTCCGCCGCCGGCACTGTTACCGTTACCGGGCATTCCGATTTTGATCTTGTGACTCTGAATCTTGGCGAAAAACTTCCTTATACCAGCGAGCAATTGACGGATCCGAACATTCTTACTGTGGATATATACGGATCCGCTTCCAACACGAACTGGATCGGAAATAATCTTTCTGCAAAAGGAATTAAAAACGTCACATGCAGGCAGATCGCCTCCGATCATTACCGCCTGCTTATTGGGCTCACGCACCCGCATTGGGGGTACGACATCGATTATGCCGGGACAACTATGCGAATCAAAATTCGGAGACCGCCCGTTCTTGTCTCGCGCGATTCCGTGTTTGCCGGACTGAGGATTGCGGTCGATGCCGGTCATGGCGGAGACAGTCATGGTGCGATCGGCGCTACCGGGTCGCTAGAAAAAGATATTACGATTGCCGTCGTACGCCGGCTGGAACAGCTCCTGCGTTCGAAAGGAGCCTCAATTGTACTAACGCGCACAGGGACCGAAGGGCCGGCGATGGGAGATCGGATTGACAGGATCGTCAACTCCAGAGCCGACCTTCTGATAGCCGTGCATTGCAATTCGTGCGGGGATGCATCCGACCCGATTGCAATCCGCGGTACAAGCGCCTATTATAAGTATATCGGATTCAAACCGCTTGCTGATGCGGTTTATGCAAAGATGCTCGAATTGCCGCTGCCGCAGTTCGGCGAGGTCGGGAATTTCAATTTTATGTTGAACTCGCTTACGCAGCTGCCGAACGTTCTTATCGAGACCGCATTTCTCTCCAATCCGGAAGAAGAAATGCTTCTTATGGACGATACATTCCGCGGGCATATTGCGGAACACATCGCTGCCGGAGTCGAGGAATATCTCCGGAATAATGCGGTTATAAAAGAACGTTGAGAGGTTCAACGTGCCTGCCGCACAATGCGGGCAGGCTGCCGTGCTGATGTTCTTTAGTTGTCAGTTACTCTGTTTGTCTGTTTACGGTTTATTGGCCGCCGGTCTATTCCCAATTTGAATTACGTTATCGCGTAACAGCATTTTCAGGACTCCGGCTAGTTCACAGTTTAAGATTCACCGTGTCAATTCAACGCCTCCTGCAGCGAGTATGGCTCGATATTTCTATGCTTTCATTTCTAAAAATTTTTAACCATTCCATATATTGCGCCGGTTGGCAAAAGAGAATATCCGTTCGCATTTTATTATCGGTATTTCTTTTACCGGCCATTTGGGATACTTGTGCTTCGCAGGTTCCATCGAGCGATTCTATCCGGGTTCATTTGGATACGATCGAGGTTGTGCGGCAAAGACCCGACACGTACTCCGCTTCCGGGATTCTTTCGTCACATGACATTCAAACGTCTCCCGGTTCTCTGGGACCTGTTTTCGGGACAAAGAACGTTTCCTACTATTCCTGCGCATTTTCCGAACAAAGTGAAAACTATACGCAAAAGACACCAGTGTACAACACGCTTCCTTTCCTGCCGAATCTCGGAATTCAATACACGTACCGGTGGTAAGAACGAATGTTCATTCGTTCGTAGTTCTTTGTGCGCGGTTCCTGCCTTCCTCGAACAGCTGCATTCAATGGCCTGCAACATACGGCTGCGCCGGTGTTCGTTCGTTTGCAGGTTCCTGAGTTCATTGGTAACTGTTTTTTCCGTACATTGAAATATAGGAATCAAAGAAAATATCAAACATTTTTATACGGGGATTCATCGTATGCCTCATCAAACTCTCTGGAGCGGACGCTTTAAAGAACCGCTGGCGGAAATTGCATTGAATTTTTCCTCTTCCATTGATCTCGATAAACTTCTTTATGCGGAAGATATCGGCGGAAGCATTGCGCACGTGGAAATGCTCGGCGCATGTAAAATCCTTACATCCTCGGAAATGCGCCGGCTTCGAACAGCTCTTAAAAACATTCAAAAAGAAATTGAAACGGGAAAATTTCAGCTGACCGGAGAATTTGAAGATGTCCATTCAGCTATCGAACAGCGCCTGACGCAGAAAGTCGGCCCCCTTGGGGGCAAGCTTCACACCGCCCGGAGCCGCAACGATCAGATCGCTCTCGATGAACGGCTCTTTCTCCGCAGCTCTATCAGGGAAATCAGCAAACTGATTGTCAATCTGCAGCGTGTTCTTCTCTACAAGGCGGAAAAATATTTCGGTGTTCTCATGCCGGGATATACACATACGCAGCGGGCGCAGCCGGTATTGCTTTCCCATCATCTGCTGGCGTACATCTTCATGCTCGAACGCGATTTTGAACGCCTGCAGGACTGCCGCAAACGTTTGAATAAATCTCCTCTCGGCGCTGCGGCGTTTGCCGGTACTTCTTTCCCGATCGACCGGCAGATGGTTGCCGATAAACTGCAATTCGACGGTATCGTTGAAAACAGCATCGATGCAGTGAGCGACCGCGACTTCATTATCGAATTCATTTCCGCCTGCAGCCTGACCATGATGCACCTGAGCCGCTTTGCGGAGGAACTCGTTCTCTGGACGACAAAAGAATTTTCTTTCGCACAAATCAGCGATGCTTATACAACGGGCAGCAGCATCATGCCGCAGAAAAAAAATCCGGACATGGCGGAACTGGTCCGCGGAAAAACCGGACGGCTGTACGGATCGCTGTTCAATATTTTAACGACCATGAAAGCTCTTCCGCTCGCTTACAACCGGGATATGCAGGAAGATAAACAGCCTATGTTCGAAGCCGTCCAGACGACGCGGCAATGTCTTTTCATTTTCGCGCATGTTCTGGTTCATACGGCATTTGCAAAAGAACACCTGAATGAAGAGCTGCGGACCGATTTTCTGACTGCGACCGATATGGCGGATTACCTTGTAACAAGGGGAATCCCGTTCCGTGAAGCGCATGAGATAACGGGAAAGATCGTGCAGTATTGCATCGAACATAAAATGTATTTCGGCAATCTTGATCTTGAGACGCTCAAACAGTTTTCATCGAAATTTGAAGGCGGTATTTTTGAAGTGATTCTTCCGCAGAAAAGCGTGGAACACAAACAATCGGCGGGAAGCACGAATCCGCATGAGGTCAGGAAACAGATAGTGTTCTGGACGAAAACACTCGGCAAACGACGTGTGTAAAACAAAAAGCCGTTTTCAGATTTTTGAAGACGGCTTTTTCAATTTTCACTAAAATATAGCAGCAGTTTTTTAAAGAAACTTCCTCAAACGCCGTTGTCACGCCGTTCGATGTCGCCGTCCAATTTTTGAACGTGACTTCTTTCACCGGCTGTAAGCAGAATCAGGATTCTTCCTTTCCATGTCAATACGGTCCGTGTTTTTCTCGTCAAAGAAATGCGTGAATATGTTCTGCCCTTTTTACCAAGTGTACCTGACCGTATAGGTAATGGTTTTTTCTTCATCCGGCGACAGCGTAACAGGGAATTGGAGCGTTGACTGGTCGACTTTTGTCCACGCCGTGCTGCTTTGTACAATATCCCATGTACTCCATCGCCATGGATGTTCATAGACGAGGAGTTCGACCGGTTCCGTTTTATGATTGCGCACTTTGATCTGAATCGTTTCTTCTTCGATATGACCCGTCACAACGGTTTGAAGCGCTTTTTGTACGCGTTCACCGACAACATCGAATGAATCACCGAGGTAGATACGTATTTCCTCATCTTTCGGCGTGTGATCGATCTCATCTTCGCCGATGAATTGTTCCTTGCCGTCGCTGTCTTTTTTATACACGCGGATTTTTCCTTTCGGCAGAGGCATGCCGAGTCCGGATTCTTCGCTGTTTATGAATTTTACAAAAACACCTACTTTTGGATTCGACTGCTGTCCGAATGCCGTCTTTTCACGATATGACGGCTGATTGCGCCACATGCGCCATTGATTTGCGATCCCGTCATACACAAGAACTTTTTTTGCGGAAACGTGCGGCGCAGTGACAAGCTCGATCTGCTTTGTTTCGTTGTTGACAATATCCGTCCGCCGCTGCAGAGTGTACAATTTGTATTCGAACAATTCTTTTTGTTGAAATTGCTGATCCTCCTGTGCGAGCATTGCATTGAATGCCTGTTTCTGCCGGGGAGCGGCATTGGATTCCCGGGAAATATTGACATCGCCGGCGACGAGTTTTAATCCTGCATTTTCGAATGTCGTCCCGGAATGATTGACCACCGTCACCCATCCGTTGAGATCGACTGCATCGTCGTGTTCTCCCAGTAATGCAACATAATCGCAATGCCATGCAATCTGGCCTGCAAGATAGCTGATTCCGATTTTTTGCGTTCCCGATTTCTCGCTTTTCATCAGCCACCGAAGTTGAGGTTTCAAAATTAATCCTTCGGGCAAAGCCGGCAGGACGAGCTTTCCATCCGGGTTTACTTCGATCTTTCCATTGATCTCTGCAATCATGTTTCCCGCGGCAGCGTACGATCCGTTTTCCGGCAGCGCCTGCCAGCCGGTCGACAATAGTTTTCCTTTGACGCTGTATTCTTTTTTCTCGTCGGGCGCAATTCGGATGAACTCCACTTGCTTGCCGATATATTTTTCCAAAAGCTTTGCCTGATGGATAAGGTCGTACTGGTAGCTCTGTTCCAGAACCTTGATGCCCGAACGGTCCGGCAGACTCGAAAGCTGGAGTGACGTCGCGTCGATCGTTGCGGGAATATCCGGAAGAACGACTTCGTTCATGCCCTGAGATAAATCGACATTGCGTACTTCATGTATCAATGCAAGATTTTGATTATAAATAGTCAGATCGACGGTGAGCCGATCTCCTGCCGGCTGCTGTGCCGCTGCTGTTCCTGCAGCGAGAAGGAAGAAGACGATACGATGTATACGATGCATAATGACCTCGCTCAATAAATGATCACAAAAATAGCAAACTCGATCTACGAACGCAATGAGGAACGCTTTTTTACAAGCGCATCCCAGCACTTGATGAGCAGCGGCGCAGCGGCAAGCGCGAGAAAAGCGGTCAAAATGCCTGCAACAGCATCCGTTATATAATGATAACGGCAGTAGAACGTGGAACAGTAGAGCGTTAAAACAACCGGCGACAGAATCCAGAATAATGTCCGGTGATACCGGTACGCCATAGCCCACATGATAGTTGCCGCAGCTGTGTGCGGACTCGGAATCGATCCGCCGGCAAAATGAAGATGTGCGCGAATCAATTCGCCGAGGCAGGTAAAGAAATAGCCATCCAGCGGTACTGTAAAGGAATTCCGTACTGAATGATACATCGGACTTGCCACCGGGAAAAGGATAAATCCGATATCGCAAAGGATATTCGTCAGTCCAAGCGTGAAGAAATAATCTTCCATCGCACGCTCTCCATGCCGCATATAAATGATGCCGCACAGAACAGGGTAGAGCGGGATATACACGACATAGGAAAACATCATCCATTCGGTCAGCGGGGCTGAATATATTCGCTGCAGCCACACGTTCACCTGCACACCGAACAGCATGTGCTCGAATGCCAGGATATCGTCATCGAACCAGCGGTCGTGAAAAATCATTTGCAGTTTATCGACGGCACCGAAGAGATAGGCATAAGCCAGCATGACCGGCATCATGCGAAGAAAAAATTTCCAGAATTCTCCGGAAGTACGGTCGCTCAAACGGTTCAATACAATGTAAACGATACCGACAGTGATGTTTTTAAGAACCAGGATCCACCACGATTCCACCCGCTTGAAGAACAGGACGGAAAGGAGAGAAAAGAAAAACAATGATCCGAGAATAAGGGCGTCCGCAGCCCGCAGCGAAACCGCGCCGATACGAAGCCGTTGAGTTGTCATAGGGGAGAACATCTAATGAAACAGGATAAAATAATCGAGGGTAATGCCGAGGATCCAATGTGTCAGGATCGCGGGATAGAGAGAGCGCGAGCGAAAAACGAGAATCCCCCAAAAAAAAGCTCCGAGAATGGCGCTGTAAATTTCAACATCCGGTTTTCCGATATGAACGATACAGGAGAGCGCCATCTGAACAAGGATTGCGCCCCAATCGCCGAATCGGGAACGGAGCCCGAATTGCATGAAGCCGCGGAAAAAAACTTCCCAGCCGATATAAAACAGCAGATACCCTGCTGCATGAAATGCAAAACTCGAAGCCGATTCTCCTGCGCCTTTAAACAGCGGATATTCCGCTATAAATTGCGGATCCTTTGAGGAAAAATACGAGAGCGCAGCCATGATCAATCCTGCTGCGGCAACTGCAGGAATCCAGAATTTCCAATCCCCGATTTGCAGCCCGTAATCCGAGAGGTTCTCTTTGAAAACCTTTTTCACGACGATAATCGAAACGATCCCCATGAGGAAAAACGCGGAGAGATACGTATACCATTCTGCCGTCATGGAGATGTTGCTGAAGAGTAGAAAGCCGGAAGTGAGATGCCGGAAATAGAATGCCTGTGAGCCGTAATATTTCCACGTTGTCAGAAGCAGCGCTGCAAGGAGCAGTATAACGGTCGGTTTTTTATCTTCGCGTGAGTACAAACGCAAAAGCGAATTCCACGTGGTATATTGATTCATCCGGTGTTCCGAGTTCATGTAACTTTCTGGAGCTATTATCTCGACTGCGGCCTTCCTGCCGGTTTCGTTGTCTAACTTGATTTTTTCAAACCTGCTTTTGTTGTCATGCTGTCTAATACCCCGATGAGCAGGCTGGAAAAATTATCAATCGTAATTTTCGATTTTATGATAATAGCGATATTTTCCTCTTCTTTGCATTTTTCCGTCATCTCATCGAACGGATACGCAGTAACGATCACGGCCGGTGTTAGTATGTTCTGTTCCCTTATCCATTTGATGATCTCCAGGGCATTATTCCCGGGAAGAAGATAATCAAGCATGAACACATCGAATTGTTCTGAAGCGATTTTTATTTTAGCGTATTCGGCATTAATGCAAAGAGTGCATAACGCACCCGCTTTTTTGAGAACCGACTGCAGAAAGATTCTATAGACGTAATCATCTTCTACGACAAGAATTTTCTTGCCTTGAAGTGTTGATTGGGCGGGCATAACTCTCTCCTTATTGCCTTCAATATACGTTATACTACGCAAAACCTTTCTGAAAAACAACCGCTGGAAAAGGCCGCTGCCAGCCTTTGTTGCGTTTAACACTCTACTCTCCTATCTTTCTTTATGTCGACTTTGGAAGAACTCGGATGTACTCCGGAAATTCTGCAGCACGCAGAGAAACATATTAAAAAAGGATTCTCACTCGCCCGCGTTGTGGAAGAGCACCGGCAGCGTTACAGCATTCAGAATGAACGGTTCGAAATGACCGCCCGCATCGCCGGCCGCATGATGTATCGTGCCAAAAGCCGGAACGATTATCCTGCCGTTGGAGATTGGGTCCTTGCATCCGGATATGAAAATCGGGAGCAAGCAGTCATTCAGTATATTCTTCCCCGCACAACTCTTCTCGAGCGAAAAGCACCGGGTAAGCGGACGGAAAATCAAATCATAGCGACAAACATCGATGAAGTTTTTATCGTTCTTCCTCTCGATCAAACGTTCAATCCTGGTAAACTCGAGCGCGCACTCGTTCTTGTCCGGGAAAGCGGGGCATTGCCTGTGGTTGCGTTGAGCAAAATAGATCTCTGTCCCCCGGAAAAGCTCCCCTCCATTCTTACGGAAGCGCAGACCGCCTGCGGCCGGATTCCCCTGATCGCATATTGTGCATTTGATGCCGGCTCACTTCGCGATCTTTGCTTGCTTATCCGGCCAAAAAAAACATATTGCCTCATCGGTCCTTCCGGGTCCGGAAAATCGACATTGATCAACATTCTCATCGGCAGCGAAATTCTTCCGACCGGCGAGGTTCGCTCCTTCGATGCAAAGGGGCGTCACACGACCTCGGCCCGGCAGCTTCTTGTCCGAGCCGCCGGAGGAATTTTTATCGATACTCCGGGAATAAGGGAAATCGGTCTCTGGGAGACGGGTTCCGGTCTTCAGGAAACCTTCGACGATATCGATCAGCTTGCACAGGAGTGCCGTTTCCGCGACTGCACACATAATCACGAACCGCTGTGCGCCGTTCGGCGTGCCGTCGAAGAGGGATCGCTTTCCCCCGGCCGGCATGAACATTATCTTCATTTGCAAAAAGAACTGCATCGTCTCGATTCTAAAATCGTTCAGGGAAGAGGGAAAAAGACTTCCCAAAAGGACAGGAAATCGGCGGGGCGACGATCATAATTCCTTGACTTTACCGACATTTCTGGTACTTTGAAATACGATTCATTTCAGAATGACAGATCTTTTTGTTGGTATTTGTGCACGAGAAAAAGCACACTTGCGCCGCTCCATTAAAATGGTCTTTATTGCGGCCAAGCCGGGTATGCGTTCGACTCTGCACGTAGAGATGATTATTTTTCGGAATACGATACGATGGAGTCGACTTTTGCGGTACTGGCTGAGGCTTTGCACGGTGAAATCGATCAGCTGAATTCCTTGCAGCGAAACGTTGTTCTGTGTGAAGGGGAGTGTCGAGGAACCTTTGCAGGCTGGACCTATTATCGGTTTGAAGCGCCGGAAGAAATTTTTTTCCGGCCGGTAGAACACGCCGTCTTTACCTTCGGTCAAAAACATTCCTTCCAAATTCCAGGGACTATTATAGAAACGGACAATCAATTCGTCACGGTGGCATTGCCGCAAGACTTCGGTCCGGTCATTCCCGAAATTCGATGTTTGCTGCAATATGAAAACGAAATCCGTCCGATTCTGAACATTCTCTCCGGGCCTGACTGCAAAACCCCCCTGACATCGTTTCTCTTAAATCCGAATTCATCCGAAAATATGCATTTTGTCGGGTTCGAACAGCCGCACTTTCCGGAAAACACGCCTCCGCATCAATGCGATGCGGTAAGGAAAATTTTCGATAACAGAGTGACTATGCTCTGGGGACCGATTTCCTCCGGGAAGACGCATATCGTTGCCCTTGCTGCCGCCAATTACCTTTTAATGGGAAAAAGCGTTCTTATAGCAGCCCCGGCGAACGATTATATCGATGCTGCATTTTTAAAAACCATATCGCATGGAATATCGCTGGGCCTGCCGATGGAAAAAATCGCCTGCCGTTTCGGTCTTCCCTCGGCCGGATTTTTTAAGGAAGTAATGCCGTATTCTTTTTCGCATCAACGAGAGCAGCTGAAAAACGAAAAAAGGAATATCTTTCAAGAGAGGACGACTCTCCTTCGGACATATTGGAATGTGCGGAAGCAGGAAGCATTGCATGAGGATTTTTATTTGAAGATCCAATCCCTTCGAGCTCTTCTGGGTGATGCACGCCGGCAGGCCGAACAAATCGGCGAAGAAATAACGCAGTGGACAGCCGTCATCGGCAGTAAAGGAAATGCATCTTTTCTTGAGCGCGTCAAATCGGGATTTTCGAACGAAGAGCTGCTCGAGGCACAGCAGAAACTCGCTTCCTGCCAGCAGCGCTTGAAACAAATCCGTTCGTTCGAACAAACTGTAACGAACGATATTACGGCGGCCGAGCTGGAAGCTCCTATTTCCGCAGAAGAATGGAAGCATTACCGGGAGGCACACAAACGCATCGATGAACTCGGCGGTGTCGAGACAGTTACACAAAGTGTCGAACAATTTATTGCCGTCGACGAAAAGGCTCTCCTGGAATCCAAACAGTTGACTGCTGCCAGCACTGCCGCTCTCTTTACGGATACAGCCCTCCGCGGCCGCCGGTATGATATGATCGTCTTAGAAGAAGCACAGCGTGTTGATATGCCGACGCTTGTTGCGCTCGCTTCGCTTGCAAAAGAAAAGTTCATTGCTGCCGGCGACCCGTTCCAGGTAGAATCCGACTCGATTACAAACACGAAAGCCGCACAGCGGTGGCTGCAAACGGATGTTTTTCTTCATGCCGCCAATACAAAAGAACTCCACCGGCTGTTCGATTGGTCGAAAGAAAACCAGCAATGGTCCATCCAGCTCCAAACCCATTATGCATCGGCGCCTAAAATATCGGAATTTATGGCTTCTGTTTTATATGACAATACGATCGGCGTTATTCCTCCGGCAAATCCGAAAGGGAAAATTTATTTTATCGACACTTCCGGTCTCGGGTCTGCATGCAAACAGTATGCAGGCAAGAAAAGAATATCGCCGTATAATGAACAGCAGACAAAAATCGTTTTGGATTGTATCATTCATGCGCTTCTGGATGAACATCGATCGGCGGATGAAATCGGCGTCATCGTGCCTTTTGTCGGTCCCACGCTCTATACCAAACTGAAGGCGCGGATTTTTGGAATGCGCAACATTGAAATCGGCACACCGCAGAGTTTTTGCGACCGCCGAAAACCGGCCATAATTTTCGATACAACGATGGCCGGTGTCGACTATACCATGCGCTCTCTCGATGATAAAAAAGTCGGCGAACATAAAATTATCAAGCTTCTAAATACAATACTTTCCTGTGCATCCGAAGATCTTTATATTATCGCCGACATGACGCATTTTAGGACCGTGTATAAAGATCGTCTCATCACGCGTCTCTTGATCCTTCTGCAGGCATCTGCAGATGCGCTGCAGCCGTCGTTTGCAAGCGTAAAGAAAAAATACGACGCACTCGGAATAGAGCAGTATGCCGAACTATTTTCGAACGGGAAAAGGAATATCCATACTCCTCCGCCGGAAAAAAGCGCTCCCATCGAAGAAGATCATGAGTTGGCGATTCATATGAAAATGATGTCGGCTAAAAAAAGCGGAGGGCAATCGCATCCGCATACCGGAACCGTTGAAAAGGATACCTACAACGCTGTCTGTCGTTCGCTCGGGTACAGATTTGACATCAACCTCCTTTCGCAATTTATCGGTGGTTCCACGCTCATGAAGAGTTCATTTTCCTCTCTCATGGCTGCCCGGCGGCTGCCTTTCTATGCGTGTGAAAATGAAAAAACTTTCCGCAGCGCTCTCGAACAATGGAACCTGCTGCTCTATACATTGACGGGCAATGCAAATCCGGAATCTTCTTTTTTTTCAGAAAAGACACCCGAAGCACGGATCCGATTCGATATCCATCAGATCCATACATTTTTTTCATCGGACATTGAAATGATTCTGCAGGATGGAAAACAAAAAAGAGCATCCGAAATTTCCCGTATTTTTCAGGAAATGATCGGGAAGAACCAGCCCGGTACACCCGGCGAGTGGTCTGCCGCCTATATCTGTCTGCTTTCGCGCATCGAGACGTATCTTGCATGGATTTCAGAGCAGATTCGCCGCTGAGGAGTTTTTTCCTCCGGATTAAAGCAGCCTCGCTTCGTTCTGCTTGAACGACGACCAATCAACGATTATATTCAAGAGTCCAACGAAAGGTATGCTGAGTGTCTCTCTGGCAAATATTGGGCGATAGTCTTGTTGTCGTCTTTTTTGTTTTCCTGAACGGCTTTTTTGTGGCAACCGAATATGCCATCGTAAAAGTACGTTTCACGCAAATTGAACCGCTGGTAAAACGCGGGAACCGCCGGGCCAAAATCGCTGAAGAGATTCTTTCCCACATGAGCATGTACCTCTCGGCTACACAGCTTGGCGTTACGATGACAAGTCTTGCGCTCGGCTGGATCGGCGAACCGCTGGCAGCAAAAATGCTGAGTCCTCTCTTTTATATAATCGGCATGACGCAGATTTCGATGATAAAGGCTGTATCCTTCGGCATCGCCTTCTCTCTGATTACTGCAGTACATATTATAGTCGGCGAGCAGGCGCCGAAATTCCTCGCTATCCAGAAAGCGGCGCCGATTATCCTGACTGTTTCCTATCCTTTCCGGCTGTACTATCTTATCTTCCGTCCGATCATTCTTCTTCTCAATACGGCATCCAACGCTCTTTTGCGCGCTGTGGGATTGCGCACGACGCTTCATAAAGAAGTGGAACATTCGGAAGAGGAACTTCGGCTTATTCTTGCACAGGACAGGAACGCTTCGACTCTTTCCCGGATGATCGTACTGCGTGCAATGGATTTCCGCCAAAAACTTGCGCGGCACGCCATGGTTCCGCGTACCGGCATCGTCGCTTTATCTGCTGAAGCTTCGTGGCAGGAAAATCTGAAGATTATCCGTGCCAATAAATATTCCCGTTTTCCGGTTTTCAAAGGAGGCATCGATAATATTGTCGGCATCGTCTATACGAAGGATATCTTTAAACAGGACCTCCATCACCAGACCGGTTTTTCTCTGCAATCCGTCTTGCATGATGCTGTATTTCTTCCGGAGACAGCGTTATTGGAACATGTGCTCTCGACGATCCTTCAAAAGAAAGTTCATATGATTATTCTTGCCGACGAGTACGGAGGAACGGCCGGACTTATTACTCTGGAAAATGTACTGGAAGAACTTGTCGGCAATATTCAGGACGAGTACGACCGCGAAGCGCCGGATCTGACAAAAATAAGCGAAAATGAATACTTGATCGACGGCTCGATAACGACAAACGATATCGAACGGATGTTCGATGTGGAACTCTCGCCGTTCGATATCCGCACAATCGGAGGATTTGCCATCGAACAGCTCGGCCATTTTCCTGTAAAAGGAGAACGTTTTCGGGCAGGCAATCTGGAAATTATAGTAGAGAAGGTCGTTGAAAATACGGTGTCTTCGGTCCGCGTCAAGCGTCTTCCGCCTCCTTCCGATCAGACATGAGCAGAGACGAAGAATCCGCACCTGTTTCCGGTCCGGCCGGTGAAATTTTCATCGGGATGGGGGGCTGGGAGATTCCGTCGTTCGGTAATGTCTTTTACCCGCCGAATGCCGGCCGCGGGTTCCGTAAACTCGAATACTACGCGCAATTTTTCGACCTTGTTGAAGTCAATGCGACCTTTTACACGGTCGCGCTTTCTCCCGTGCAGGCACAGCGATGGATCGAAGATGTGCAGGCCAATGAACGTTTTCTCTTCACGGTCAAACTGTTCCGCGGATTTACGCATACTTTCGATGCTGCCGCAAAGGATGCGCTTAAGACTCAATATCTACTTGAATCTCTTGCCGGTGCAAAAAAATTAGGATGCCTGGTTGCGCAATTTCCGGTTTCCTATGCAAGAACCAAAGAACATCAGGATTATTTCCTAAAACTTCAGAATGCGTTCGGGGAATTCGGATTATTCATCGAACTGCGGCACCGTTCGTGGGACAACAAGGATTTTTACGATTTTTGCACGGTGAAAAAACTGCATCTTGTTTCCGTTGATCTTCCAGCTCTTCCCGAATTTATGCCGTTCCAGCCCTCTGTTCGGCAAACAGAACGATATTTCCGTATGATGGGAAGAAATGCACAGGGATGGAAATCCGGCGGAAAAAGCGGCCGGTACGATTACGATTATTCAAAAGAAGAATTGGAAAATTTGTACGATCACATTCTCAGAGAAGAACATCATACGCAGCGGACGTATGTAGTTTTTCATAACGATACGAAGATAAATTCCCTGGTCAATGGTTTGGACTTGAAACGCCTTTTAAAACCCGGCCGGCGTTTTCCCGCTCCGGAAAACTTACTGTTAAAATTTCCCCAGCTGCGGGAATTTTGCACAGCAGTGAACTGCAAACTGTAAACGGTGAACAAAAACCACTAAACAGTAAAACTAAAGAACTGAATAACCGAATAACCAATCAACGTTGAACCTCAACACTTTGAACCTCAGCACGTCGAACCGATTACATCATTCCCTGCGGATCGACATCGATAATCATTTTTACTTTTTTCAAAAAAAGCGGAGAATCTTCATATTGTTTTTTAGCATTGCGCAGCATGGTGCGAAGAGCGATGCCGGAGGGATCCTTTGATTTAAGATTTTTGATTACGATGTGTTTGCGGTAAAGATTTTTAATTTTCGAAATTGCCGCGTCTGCCGGTCCGAGCACAAGAGAGTGTCCGCTGCCCGCGAGCCGGGAGAGAATGTCTTTAAATCTTTGCGCATGACGCTGAACTTCGTTTTCCTGTTCTCCGTTAAATTCGATCAGAACAATCCGTGAAAAGGGAGGATAATTCAGGTCGCGCCTGTATTCCAGTTCTTCGTTGTAAAATCCGAGAAAATCGTGCGTGGCGACATGTTTGAGACTGTAATGATTCGTTTGGAGAGTCTGTATGACCACCTCACCGGCGAGCGTGCTCCTGCCTGCTCGTCCTGCTACCTGTGTGAGAAGTTGAAATGTATGTTCCGAAGCGCGGAAATCGGGGAGCAGCATCTGCGTATCTGCGGAAACAACACCTACCAGCGTAACGCGCGGAAAGTCCAGCCCTTTGGCCACCATTTGTGTTCCCAGGAGAATATCAGCCGCGCCGCTTCCGAATTGTTCGAGGATTCGATGATGCGCCCCTTTATGCGTGGTCGTGTCCCTGTCCATACGCAGAATTATTGCCGCCGGAAACCCGGCTTTCAACTCTTCTTCTATCTGCTGCGTGCCGAAAGCATGCATGCGCAATTCCGTGCTGCCGCACTTCGAACAAACAGCCGCCGGTTTTTTTGTATATCCGCAGTAATGACATCGCAAATGCTTTTTTGTCGCGTGATAGGTCAGGGATACCTCGCAACTGCCGCATTTTTCCACGAACCCGCAGTCGTAACACTCGATGATATGCGAAAACCCCCGCCTGTTTTGCATCAAAATAATTCCTTCCTTTTTCTTCAGCCGGATCCCGATCTGATCGTGCAGGAGTTTTGAAATAGATCTATCCGGCAGCTTCTTTGGAAAAGGCTTGCCGCTTTTTTTGATTTCCTCTTTGAGGTCTTCGTATGCCTGCCTGCGGTCCTGCGCGATATCGACGATCCTGACTTCCGGAAGCTGTGCCGTGTCGACGCGATGAGGGAGTTCGATAAGCGTATATTTTTTTTGCTGTGCGTTAGAATAACTCTCGATGGACGGGGTTGCGGAGCCGAGAACAACGACAGCATTAGCCTGCAGCGCGCGAACAATGGCGACATCACGTGCGTTGTAACGCGGCACTGCATCGAATTGTTTATAGGAACTTTCATGTTCTTCGTCGACGACAATGAGTCCGATATTTTTTAAAGGCGCGAAGATCGCCGAGCGCGGGCCGATGACAATCTTAACCCGGTCTTTCTGTGCAAGCCTCCATGTGTCGTAGCGCTCGCCGGATGACATTTGACTGTGCATGACGGCGACATCGGCGCCGAAATGCGACTTAAACCGGCGGACAGTCTGCGGGGTCAGGGAAATTTCCGGTACCAGAACGATGGCGGTTTTCCCGAGTGCGAGAACATTCCGGATCGCTTCGATGTAAACCTGTGTTTTGCCGCTGCCGGTAATGCCGTGCAGGAGAAACGCTTTGTAAGAGGCGGCATCGACCGCTTTTCTAATTTCCGTAAGTGCACACTGCTGGTCGGGATTCAATGTAATATCTTCCGGCGGACCGAATATGTCGTATTCGGAGGAACGGACAACTTCACGTTCACTGAAGACAGCAAACCCTTTTTTTACAAGCGTTTTGAGCGTCGAAAGAGACAGGGAATTTTTTTTCAAAAAATCGGCGGCTGCAAGTTCTTTCGCACCGACTGCGCTCTCAGCCCGGAGGAGTAAGAGTAAATTGCGCTGTCGTTCGTTCAAGGTTTCCTGCAGGGCAGCTTCTGCACCTTCGGCAGTGCATCGTACCGTGCGTTCGGTTTTAGTTTTGGCTTTCGGTGTATCGATGCTTTCTTCTAAAGATATCCATCCGTGCTGCTGCATGCCCGTGAGAATGCCGACGATCGATTTGACACGGGAACGTTTCTGCAGTACGGACAAGGAAATATGCGGCGTGTCTTTGAGCACCTGAAGGATGGCATGCTGTGACCGGGCCGAGCGTTTGGTTTTTTCCAAAAGTGTTTCGATGGAAGAAGCAAGAAGGTGAACCGATCTTTTGCTCTCCTGCGAAAGTCCCTGCGGGGTTGCAGCGCGGAGAACTTCTCCCCACGGCGCCATATAATATTCCGCTATCCATTCCGTGAGAGAGAGCATTTCCGCCGAAAACGCCGGCTCGTCGTCAAGAATGTCGTGAATCGGCTTGAGTCCCTTGACTAAGGTGGTTTCCGGAAGTCCTACGATAACACCGGTGAGTGTCTTTTTTCCGAACGGAACTATTGCCCGCCTGCCGGGCTGTGCAAGAGAAGAAAGCTCGGGTGGAACAAGATACGTAAACGTTTTATCTAACGGAACCGGCAGAGCAATATTTGCTAAAAGACCGTTCAATGTGCTGATGTGTCCGCCTGAATGACTGCCAACCCGCTGCGCATTTTGGCGGGCGTCAGCAGTCGGCGTCGCCGCAATGCGGGCAGGCTGCCGTTCAGAATTAGTTCTTTGGTTTGCCGGTTACTTTGTTTTTCTGTTCGCTGTTTTCTGTTTACAGCTCGCTCTTTGCCATTAACCATTTACTATTTGCAGTTTATCCGCCTACTCCTAATTTGAATTACGCTGCCGCGTAATGACATTCTAAGGCCTCCGGCTACAATTTACTGCTGTTGGATTTCCCGTTCCAGTTTTGCATACACTTCGCGTAAAGGAAGTTTATGCTGCTGGGCGATCCGTTTACATTCTTCGAATTCAACGTGCAGGTGTTCTTTTCCTTCATGGAGGACTGCTTTCACATTGACGCTTCCGAATGAAGTGTCGATGTTGCGCATTTGACGCGGCAGTTTTTTCCGCCCGACGGGCTGGAGACGCACCCCGAGAGTCGTCGTTTCGCTAAAAAGAACGGCAAGAAGAGTGTCGATTCGAGCGCGCTCCACAAGGGTCGAAAGGATCATACCGGCACGCCCTTTTTTCATAAGGATCGGAATCAAATAGGCATCAAGCGCGCCTGCGGACAGAAGCTGCTCGATCACATACGGATACAATTCCGGATTCATATTGTCGATATTGGTTTCGATACTGACAAGGTCTTCTGTCGAATATTCCGGAGCAAGCTCGCCGATGAGCAGGCGTAACAGGTTCGGCACTTCGGAAATTTCGCGCCCGCCGGCACCGTAGCCGATCCGCTCCACTGTCATATTTTCCGAGGCAAGCATTCCATCAGACAAAGTCCGGATGATTGCAGCGCCTGTCGGTGTCGCAAGTTCGTACGGAATGCCGGTGAGCACAGTCGGGTAGCCTTTTAATATCTCCATCGTAGCGGGAGTCGGTATGGGCAGTTTCCCGTGCTGCGAATTGACAAATCCGCCGCTGCCTGTTTTTACGGGGGAAGAATAAATACGCTGAATACCGAGTTTTTCGATGCAGATGGCGGCGCCGACGATATCGATAAGCGAGTCGATGGCGCCGACTTCATGAAAATGAACTTTTTCGATATCCGTATTGTGAACCGTTGCCTCCGCCGCGGCAACCGTGCGGAAAATTTTCTTCGCACGTTCTTTGACGGCGCCGTTCAGTGTCCCGCGGTCGATCAGTTCCTCGATGTCTTTTAAATGCCGGTGGTAATGGGGCTGTTCGGAAATTACAACATCGACTTTAACGGCGACGATGCCGTTGCGTTCGATATGGCGCGCTTGTAATTCAAAGCCGGTCAACTGCAGTCCGCTCAGTTCTTGAATGAGATCATTGACGGCGATGCCGGCGCTGACGAATGCGCCGAGCGTCATATCGCCGCTGACGCCGCCGATTGTATCGAAATATGCAGTTTTCATTTTTTATGTCCGGAAATATAAAATGATGCGGCGATGCACGAATGCATCGATTGTGCAAAAGACAAATTACAGAACGCGTTCGAGATGTGCAAGAAATCGTTCGGTGGCGCCGATATTTTCTTTAACCAGGGTCAGTGCGATTGTTCCGGCGTCGATACGATCTTCGTTTTGATCGAAAAAGCGGTGCAGGAGGGCAAGGCAATTCGTCTCATCCACAACAAATCCGCCGCCGCGCCTGACAAGCTCGATTGCTTCCTGTGAATTCATATAGCGGGGACCGTAGAGAATCGGGATACCGTACACAGCCGGCTCCAGAACATTATGGATTCCCTGGCGGAAACTTCCGCCGACATAGGCGGCCTGCGCGTAGCGGTAGAGAGGCATGAGAATGCCGACACTGTCGACAAGAATGACCTGCTCGCCGTTATAAGCGTTCATTTCTGAAAATCGAATCGGCTTTTGGCCGTTCTCCAGCTGCCGTTCGATTTGCTCAAGGGCATCGACGGTCGGTTCATGCGGTACAATGACAGCGAGAAAATTTTTATCTTCCAGCAGCATTTTTTTTATCGCCGGAAGCAGCACCTCTTCGTCTTCCGGCCACGTGCTTCCGGCGACCAGGACTTTCTTCCCGGCAAGAATATGATCGGAAATCAGCTTTTTCTGGCGTGCTTCGGCGCTCCGCTCCCATACCTGATCGTACCGCGTTTCACCGATCGCTTCGATATGCGGTTTAGAAAGATCGAACCGGCGGAATGTCGCGGCATCGCTTTCGGAAACACACAGGATGGAAGTAAACTGATCGTATAAGTAATGATGGAAATTCTTTATCAGCGGCAGGAAGCGGGAAGAGGTGCTCCGCATGGTCGCGTTTGCGATAAATGTCGGAATATTTCTCGCGTGCAGTTCCCACAAATGGTTCGGCCAGATATCGTAGCGTACCATTACCGCAGCGGTAGGTTGAACGAGATCGAGAAACCGTTTTGCATTGCTGCGGCTGTCGAAAGGGATATAGGAAATAATATCGGCAAGCTTGTAATTTTTTGAGTGATCGTATCCTGAAGGAGAAAAGAATGTGACAATAATATGGAGGTCGGTATATTTCCTTCGAAGCGCGGCGATGATCGGCTTTGCCTGTTCAAATTCTCCCATCGAAGAGGAATGAAACCAGATGCGCCGTTTATGAGTAAGTTTTTGAACGTTCCGTTCGAGCTGCTCGAAAAGATGTTTCCGGCCTTGAATGCCGCGCCGGACCTTCGGATTGACTATCCCGGCTATTGCTGCTCCAAGCCGGAAAACTCCGATGAAAAAGCCGTTATAAAAAAAATACCAAAATGCCTGCATATACTCGAAAGATTAATGAGAAATAGGTTCGCGCGCCAGTGCTTTCCGCATCAAACTGGAAACCTATTGTAGAAAAACTTTGATGGAATTGCAAGATCAACAAATGGGAAACTGTGAACTTTAAAAACAAATTAACGGATGGACCAAACAACCGATTACCAATTAACTTTTAAAATTTTCAGCGATTATTTTGCGTATGTCTTTGAAAACAAACCAGAGACCGATACCAAGACCGGCCGTGCAAAGAAGTATGCCGGAAATGTTGACGAATGAGGCGACTGTCTCCGCATCTTCCATCATGTCGAGCCTTTGAAAAATCCAATGCCAGTCGTGCAGCAGGTGACGGGAAATCAAGCGAAGCTGCTGGTAGGGCGCATCGCCGATGTAAATGGAAACGTTGACGGTGCTTTGTCCCATCCAGTACAGCGTAAAAGGAAGCGTACGCAAATTATTTTTTCCGAATACTATAACAGCCGCAGCGGGAATGATAATTTGAAACAACGATCCTCCCATAAAATAAAGCAGTTCGCCGAATATGCGAAAGACCAGATGGCCGGCTTCATGTATAAAAAGGTCGATCGTATCGATAGTCCAAACAACGAACGGCATATGAGCACGTCCCGGAAATGTCTGATAGTCCGTTGCAAGATAATATGTGAAATGAGCAAGTACTGCAATCAGGCAGGCATAGAGAATAAGTTTGAAAGTACGCATAATGGACAGTGAATTGTAAACAGTAAATTTTAAATGGAAACTAAGCACCAAGCACTAAGAACTTCGAACCGCAGTACGTTGAACAGCAGCACCGCAGCACGTTACATGTTTTTACACCGGCAGCTTCGGTTCCGCAAATATCGTTTTCTCCCGTTCGACCGTTACGGTTCCGGAAGGAGCGCCTTTCGGCTTGCGCACATATTTCCCCTCGCACATTGTTACCGGAACGAGTTTGGAATTTTTCATCTTGCTGTAATATGCGGCGATTCCTGCGGCTTGTTCGATGGCCTGTTTGGAAACCTCTCCTTTTCCCGTTCCGGCTTTCAGCGTTACGTGCGATCCGCCGACGCCGCGCGCGTGGAACCACAAATCGTTCTTTGCCGTGTGGCGGGTCGTCAGTAAATCGTTGTTGTCGCTGCTTTTCCCCGCCCAGACCTGAAATCCGCCTGTGACCGTAAAGACCCGAAAGGGAACCGGTTCTTGTTTTTTGGTATGCCCCTGCCTGTCGATGCGTATGCCGAGTTCCGCAAAGAGCGGCGCATGTTCGTGAAGGATGGCGTGCACATCCTCTGTTGTTAAAGCTTGCTCTAAGGATTCAAGAAGAGGGAGAATGCGCCGGTGCTGCTGCTGCAGTGCCTCCCGCCGCATCGATTGCTCTTCAATAGTGCTTCGGATTTTGTGAGCCTTTTGAAAAAACCGCTCGGCATTTTTTGCCGGCGTTAAATGAACATCCAGCGGAATTTCGATGACATCGCCGGAACCGGTCAGCACGTCTTCTACAAGAGCTTCAGCTTCTCCCTTTTGAATATGGTATAAATGTGCCGTCAAAAGTTTGCCAAACCGTTCGTACCGATCTGCGTCTTCAGCCGGAAAAGCTTCGCCGGATATTTTTTTCAGGGTGCGTTCTATCCGGTCCAGTTCCTTGTTCAAAGCTCGAAGGACGAGTTCTTTCTCCTGAACATTCTGTTCGCTTTTTTGAGAAATCGATAAAAAGATATGAACAGCTTCGGACACGGAAGAAAAAATCTGCGTGCGTAAATCTCCGAATTGCCGAAGCGGAATCAGTGCCATTCGAACCGGGATCTGCCCGTCAAAATATATTCTCGGGGATGGTGCAGCGATGAGTTCTTCATGCAGCGTTTGAGCGGTATGAAAAATCCGTTCCATCTCATTCCGGGTGAACGTCTCCGGCAGCGCTGTTTCGGCAAGGCCGGAGCGCAGAAGAATTTCCCGGTTGAGCAGCGCCCCGAACTGCGGGAATATTTTTTTCATGAATTGCGGCAGTGTCAGGTCTTTATACTGATCCGGTGTATGGGCAGGGGAATCGAGGTCGAAAGAAATGTGCCG